>PDWJ01003971.1_pt1 | contig 13509 bp, 13 predicted proteins | sample 1430881 | NCBI WGS metagenome assembly PDWJ01 (sample SAMN01162460, study PRJNA174530) | Oral metagenome, whole genome shotgun sequencing project. | biome: Marine environment; feature: Marine mammal; material: Swab sample of the gingival sulcus; isolation source: swab sample of gingival sulcus... | reverse complement strand
TTTGATACTGTTTGCAGGTGGTCACAATTTACAGCGCAATCTTCAGGCATTCCATCTTCACCACGCCTCATTCATCACACCAGCTCTGTTCGTCTTCCCGGATGGAACACTCATTATCCTTGACCGGGATATTTTTGAGAACCCTGACGGTATTTTTCTTCCATCTTGGAGGCGGTATATTGAGCAACAGCATCACGAAGTGCCTTTCTTGTAAAGGCTGAACGGTTCATATTGTATGCCGGCTGGATAACAGCTCCGTTTGTAATACCCATTTCCAGGGCCAGATCCTGGCTTCCTCTTTATTTCTTAAAGTTCAGGAAAAAATACAAATTTTATGACAGTATCTACACTCTCTTTAGGATAGCTATTCTTCTATGACGTATCGCTGTTTTATGACCTTAAAGTTAAAGACCTCATTGCGGTAGCTGTCTTCAATGACGAGCTTTAATTCTCCGTCCCATGCCGGGCCTACGTTATATGCCTTGTCATTCCACCACAGCCTGTCTGTTCCGTAAACATATGGGATATCTTCTATACCCCTTTTTCTGAAAACAGTCTTTCCATTCCATGTACAGGTGAATGTGAACCAGCGTGAGATTGCGTTCTTTATCTCCTGCCGGCCTAATGTTATGAATATTTTTCCGGTTGCAGGCAGTTTCTTGAATCTGAGATTGTATGAACTTTGTTTAATCTCTCCTGATTCAAGCTTAGCATCCATCTGCTCTATAAGCTGATCTCTGGTTCGGTATTCGACCTTCATGAAACCCCAGTCACCATTATAATCACCCTCAGGTATAACAGCGTATCTATATCCATAGTTTTTAGGAAGCGGGCTCCATACTGATGCCTGAATTTTTGCGTCTTCAACAAAACCGGCAGCACCAAGAACCATTAAGAGTGACAGGGGATTCCATTTCCCAACAGTTGATTCTGTTATCAATAGTATATCTTCACCGTATTCTGCCTTAGCATTTTGGGTTGCCGTACGTTTAAGCTCTTCAAGCCTTTCCCCGGATTTCTGCATAAAAAGCCAGTTCCATGTTCTAAGTTCGGCATCAACAGTTCCTATCTTTTCATATCCTTCGGGAGGGGCTGCTTCTGATGGTTTTCTTACCGGAAGTGTGGCACAGCCTGCGAGTAATATTATAATTATTAGTATTGTAAGTATCTTTTGCATATAAAGATAATCGGTCGTATCGGGGTTAATGCTTAGAAATGATTAATGAGTAAATTTCATTCTTCCGGCCAGCTAAGCCTGTGCAGATCTCCGCTTTCTTTTAGGCCCGGATGATCAAGCTGCCTTAATGCCTCATAAACGGCAATTGCTGCCGAATTAGAAAGGTTAAGGGAGCGTGATTCATTAATCATGGGAATACGGCAGCAATTGTTTGGGTATTTTATAAGAAGCTCTTCATCTATTCCGGTTGTTTCGCTGCCGAATATAAGCCAGCTGTCTTTGGTATATCTCATATCGGTATATGAGCTTTTGGCCTTTGTTGTGAAAAAAAATACACCGCTGTTTTGCAGGCTGCTTGAGGTTATTTTTTCTTTGATGAAGTGTTCTGTATTTTCATAATAGTGAATATCAAGCAGATGCCAGTAATCCAGACCGGCGCGTTTAAGGCTTTTATCATCTACTGAAAACCCAAGCGGCTTTACAAGATGCAGGGATGTTCCGGTCGCGGCACATGTGCGGGCTATATTGCCGGTGTTTTGAGGAATCTGCGGGTTTATAAGAACAATGTTCAAGCTATTCTATCCTAACCTGACTGCTTTGCTGTGAGGCTTGATACCGGAACCGCGAAAACTGTAGTAGCCTTGATGTTTGAATCATTCATCGGCGGTGCTGTATTACCGGCAAATTTTGAAAGAATTATATTTAATGCCGCTTTTTTTTCATCAAAGCCGGTCAGAATTTCGGCAGTACCTGTTGCGATAACAGAGTAGTAGTCAACTCCCCAGTTGCATGGATTATCTTCACCATGCTTTTGAAGTTCGGATGAGGTATCAATCTCAATACATACGCGGGGGTCGTTTTTCAGTAAATTTAGCTTGAGTCCTTCTCCGGCACAATGAAAGTAGAAAACATCATCCTTATAGCCGAAATTCATAGGCACAATATAGGGTGAGCCTTCACGGTTTATACCCAGCCTTGCTGTTTGAGCCCCGTCTATTATCTCAATTATCTTGTTTTTATCTCTGATTTCCTGTCTGCTTCTTCTCATGGCAGAAAGAATAACACGGCATAAAATGAATGGCAATAAGACCGGATTATCTGTCAATTTAAAATCTTTATATTCATTTTTTTAAAATAAACTGATACACTCTTGTCTGTCATGCATAAGAGACAACGCCTGAAGGTTGCACCGGCAGCAGCCCTGGGAATGATTACATCCTATGCTTCCTCACGTATTATAGAACAGATAAAGAGTCTGTCCTTTATCGTCATATATTTGCTGGCTTTCCAAACCATTATTCTGGGAACACCGCCTGAACATGGTGGTTGGCTTGCCGCGGGTATTGGCATGGTTGTTTTTGGATTAGCATTTTTTCTTGAAGGTATTCTTATTGGTATTATGCCCTTGGGCGAGAGGGTTGGAGTTCTTCTCCCCAAAAAAAGCGGAATCATCGTGATTGCTTTTTTAGGTATTCTTGTTGGTTTTGGCTCAACCATAGCCGAACCTGCCATTGCTGTGCTAAGAATGACGGGGGGAACGATAAAGGCCTGGAACTCTCCGCTTCTATTTGCTCTTCTGGAAAGATATACCGAAGAGCTGGTAATCGTTATAGGAGCCGGGGTCGGCATAGCGGTCGGCCTTGGAATGTTAAGATTTCATTATGGGTTGTCGATTAAACCATTTATTTTCATAATAATACCGGTACTTCTGCTGCTTTCCATCTTGCTGAGTAAAGATGAAAATCTTTCAGGAATTCTTGGCCTAGCCTGGGATGCCGGGGCAGTTACAACAGGAGCTGTTACTGTACCTCTTGTTATGGCAATAGGAATAGGAGTCTCCAGAGCATCAGGAAGCAGGGAAAGCGACATCGGCGGGTTTGGAGTTATTATGCTGGCTTCTGCCCTTCCAATCATGGCAGTAATGATGCTGGGGCTGTATTTAAACAGCCTTGTACCTGAACCTGCGTCGGAAACCGTCTTCTTTAATCCTGAAAATAGAGAAAACTCATTAAGACTTTTTGAATCAGAGGAAGATCTGCTTATATACGCATTTACAAAAGGCACAGAAGCAGGCAGAAGAGCCTTTTTTGAAAATCCGGAGGATTATAATAGTGCAATAAATTCTTTGACTGAAAATAAAGAAGATTATAAAAAATTCCTCGGAAGTATGACACTGATCGAATGGATAAGTAAATCCGCTTCGGAAAATGAAATCAAGCATTTCTCTCCGAAGTTTCTTGCGAAAATGAAAAAAATACCAACCACAAAGCCGCCTATGGCCGAAATCTTTTCGGGCGGTATAAAGGCTTCGCTTAAAGCCATTCTGCCTCTAACCGCTCTGCTTCTGATAGTCTTATTAATTTTTTTGAAGGATAAACCCCGTTATACGGATGAGCTTATTTTTGGAATTTTTATTTCGGTGTTGGGGATGGCAGTACTTACATCAGGAATAGGGCTGGGGCTTGCCCCTATGGGTGATGAGGTTGGAAGAAAACTCCCAAGGGCATTCAGAAGCGATCCGGAATACGCTGGACGTATAGTTATCGAAAATTTTGATACAGATCTAATCTTCGAAAGTATAAGTGAAGATGGAACAATATCCAGATATTTTTATTATAATAATGGAGAAGAAATATATCCCATACCTTTTATTGAAGAGCAGTACAGTGAGCAGTTCAAAACCTATGATCATATTATCAGCAGGCCGCCCTTATTCAAGCCGGGTCTTACCATCTTGGGAATAGGTCTTGTATGCCTATTTGCCTTTGGATTAGGATACGGCTCTACAGTTGCTGAGCCGGCGCTTAACGCTCTTGGGCTGACAGTCGAACAGCTTACTGTAGGAACAGTCAACCATAAGATAATTATTCGGGTTGTAGCCTTTGGGGTCGGTGCGGGGTTGGTTATGGGTGTAGTCCGCATACTTTATGATTTGCCTATAGTATGGCTTTTGACCGTCTCCTACGGTCTGACACTTATTCTTACCTGCTTTAACGACAAAGGCTTTTCAGCCATAGCCTGGGATTGCGGAGGTGTTACAACCGGACCTGTTACCGTTCCTCTTGTGCTTGCAATGGGACTTGGAATAGGGGCAGAAATGGATATCGGTGATGGTTTTGGTATACTTTCCCTTGCCTCGTTATTTCCAATTCTAGCTGTACTGATCTATGGAATTATAATTCGAATCAGAAGCTCTCGAACTATACATGCTGTGGAATTGGAGAAAAAGAATGAATGATATCAAACCTGAATCACGCCAGGTCAGCAGTATTATCTGTTATGTTCATACAAACCTCAGCTCCCTGATAAAAAATATTCTTTTCGAAATAGGAATTCCCTATGTTTTAGCTGAACCGGGAAGAATGGTTCGTCAGTTCAGGCAAAAAAGGTCCTTTGGGCTTCCCGGAACACTTGAACGGCTTAATGATGCTCCCGCAGAGGTTTTTCAGTTTATTGTTTCTAATGAAGATGAAGAAAGTGTTGTTAATACCATCGTTCAGAGAGCAGAACTTGATGTTCCTGGAAGAGGAAGCATTATAAGCCGGAAAATAGAAGACTTCTCAGATGAACCCCTGCCTCAACTTGCCAATTTAAATAAAGCAGTTTCCACGCGGGAATTGATAAAAAAACTCAGTATAATTACAGGGATTCTCAGTATACCCGGAAGCAGTGAACTTATTGCAAAGAAAGCCCTTGAACTTGGAACCTGTGTCCCATTGATTACCCTGGGGGTAGGTACCGGAATCAGGGATTATCTTGGCCTGCTTCGTATAACGGTTCCGGCAGATAAAGAGATTATTCAGCTTGTTGCGCCGGATCAGGATGCAGATTATATCATGCGTATTTTAATTGATGAAGGCCGTCTGAACAGACCCGGAAGGGGTTTTCTTTACCGTACAAGGGGAGGCAAGGGTTTGCTTGATACAAGTTTGACATTGGGAAGGCAAAAACATGCCGCAACAATGGAACAGGTAATAGCAGCACTGGATGATCTTAAAAAAAGTACTGCCTGGCGCAAAAGATTTTTCAGTCTTCCGGGAAGCATAAACGAAGGAATAGGAATCTTAAATGGTAAAAACAAGGAAATAACAGTTATATGCGCTGAAGGTGCGGCTGGTAAAATAACCAGAAAGGCGATGGAAGCTGGTGCAGGCGGGGCAACAATCTCAAGGTTGATACGTTTAACGGGTGATTCAAGCGAAAATGATTATTCCGCTCTTGAGCGCTGCATAATAAATACAAATCAGGATTGTACCAATGAAGTCCTGCGAACCCTCTATGCAGAAAAAAAATCATATAAACCTTTTTTGCTTCATTCAGCGGATTCACCAACCGTATACAGCTTCAGGTAAAAACAGCTTGAACAGTTTTTTACAATTCTCCATCCGTATTTTACTCCGTCCAGATTTTTCGGTTTCGGTGATTAAAGCGAGGGTTTTTTCTTAACCTCTTTTTTCAGCATAAACAGCAGAATGTGTTCTTCAATTGTTTTATAGGGGCCGGGGAGTTTTGAACGCATCCGGTATATTGTATTTTTTTTTCTTTGTTTATAAAAACTAAGCATTTCCCGTGGATCTGCCTCTTTAAATGTTGAATAAAAATTATCTATATGAAGCAGTGATTCAATCTTTTCCTTACTGATAGAACCTATATTTTTTTCGCTCATAATCTTTCTGATACTGCACAGCTCTTCATAGGTTAAATTAAAGATAAACTCTTCAAGGGCCTGAAATACAGAATCATCATTTTCTGAATCACCTATAAAATCAAACCAGATCGGATCTATTCCCTTTGCAATCTGAAAGATCTCGATTGTTCCCATCATTGTGCCGTATATGGGTTTCATTTTCTTCCGTGATTGCCATAAAGAGCTGAGTATTGGCGCAAATTCCTCTGCTGACTGAGTAAGTCTGTATTCCCATATATTCATAAGATGGACTGCTGCCCTGGTTCTGATTTCTATATCAATATCTTTTTGCTGAATAAGTGAAAGATATACCTCTTCGCTCATCATGGCAAATATGTTCATTGTAACAAACTCTTCTATGGGGCCGATATATTTTTTTAGTTTACGGATTGATTCTGCCTCATATTTGAGCATAAGCAGGAAGTTAATCTTTGCGACTACAAAACTGCGGCCAAGTATGACCTTGGTAGGAAGGTACATAATCTGATCTACAAAATCAATTCTGCATATCAAATCAATTAATGTATCAATTGAAAATGTTGAATTACCTATCTTCATTGTTTTTTGAAATGATGGATAGCTTGATACTGTCTTTGCCAAATCTTCAAGTGAATTAACTCTTTTGGTTATGTATTCAGCTTCTTCAGGTTTTTTATTTTTTATTATGTCAATAACTTCCTGAATGAGTTTATTTTCTTTATCATTAAAAACAATAATATTAGTCATCAGTTTTTCATACCATTAATTGGAGCCGGTATTCTTCCCCCCCGTTTTATGAACAGATTATTACTGAAATTGTTTATTTCCATCACAGGGCCTGAGCCAAGCAGGCCTCCGAACTCAACGGTGTCTCCAAGTTTTTTCCCCGGTGCCGGAATGATTCTTACCGCGGTAGTTTTGTTGTTAACCATTCCTATTGCTGCCTCATCGGCAATAACTCCGGATATTGTTTCAGCACTGGTATCACCCGGTACAACGATCATATCAAGGCCTACCGAGCATACGCAGGTCATTGCTTCAAGTTTTTCAAGGCTAAGGCTTCCGCATCGGACTGCATCTATCATGCCGGCATCTTCACTTACCGGTATAAATGACCCGCTTAGGCCGCCTACATATGATGACGCCATGGCTCCGCCTTTTTTTACAGCGTCATTAAGAAGCGCAAGAGCCGCTGTTGTGCCGGGAGCTCCGCATTTTTCAAGACCCATCTCCTCAAGAATGTGTGCCACACTGTCGCCTATTGCCGGGGTGGGGGCAAGTGAAAGATCCACGATTCCAAAACTGGTTTTCAGCCGCCGTGAGGCTTCTCTTGCAACCAGCTCTCCCATCCTTGTTATTTTAAAGGCTGATTTTTTTATTGCCTCGGCAACTACACCGAAGTCTCCATCGGGAACCTTTTTAATAGCGCTCTGTACAACACCGGGGCCGCTTATTCCTACGTTGATAACTGATTCAGGTTCACCAATTCCGTGAAATGCTCCGGCCATAAAGGGGTTGTCTTCAGGTACATTTGAGAATACAACCAGTTTAGCGCAGCCCAGACCCCCGCTCCCGGCTGTAAGCTCTGCCGTCTTCTTTATGATGTGTCCCATTTGTGCAACAGCATCCATATTGAGACCGGCCCTGGTTGTAGCAATATTCACCGATGAGCATACCTTGGCCGTTGATGAAAGCGCTTCGGGAATTGATTCTATAAGCTTATGATCTCCACCTGTATAGCCCTTATGTACGAGGGCTGAAAATCCTCCAATAAAGTCTACGCCGGTCTCAGCAGCCGCCCTGTCGAGGGTCTCCGCAAATGATGCGTAGTTGTTTTCGTCGGATGACTCAGCAACCAATGCTATAGGGGTAACAGAGATCCGTTTGTTAATTATCGGTATACCATACTCGGTTTGAATATCCTCAGCAGTTTCTACAAGGTTGCCTGCAAGTTTTGTTATCTTGTCATAGATCTTCTTTCTTGACTGTTTTCCCGAGTCTGAAGCACAGTCCCGAAGTGAAATCCCCATTGTTATTGTGCGTATATCGAGATTTTCCCGATCTAGCATCTCAATGGTTTCAAGTACTTCATTAGTTCTGATCATATTTACAAACCGCCTTAAATCCTGTGCATCGAATTGAAGATCTCTTCCCGCTGTATTCGAACATATAATCCGCTTTGCTTTCCATATTCGGCAAGCTCTTTAGAGAGCTCGGAAAATTTGTTTTCAAGTCCTGATGTATCAACCATCATTATCATTGTGAATTTATCATCCATTACCGTTTGGTTAATATCAAGAATATTTACATTCCACTGGGCAAGTATTGCTGCAACTGATGCTATGATCCCGACTGTATCTTTTCCTATCACTGTAATAAAAGATTTCATTCTTTAGGCTCCCTTCTTTTTCCAAGATATATGCTTTCTGTATTTTCGGCCGCCTCAATCATCATATTATCCAGATCAAGCTCAGCAAATTCTTTAGTCATTCTTTCAAAATTGGGGTGTGTAATCGGATGTTCAGGAGCAAAGAGTGTGCAGCAGTCATCATAGGGCAGTATTGATGTCCTGTATGTTCCGATTTTTTCTGAAATACGTATTATCTCTTCCTTGTCCATTCCGATGCATGGTCTGAATACTGGAAGATCAGTACCGCTTCCTGTATACCTTATGCTTTCAGGCGTCTGGCTTGCAACCTGAGAAAGTGCTTCACCTGTAACCAAAGCGAGCCTTTTATTCTGTTTCGCAATTCTGTCGGCTATTTTTACCATCGCATAACGCATAAGCAGGGTTGTTGATCTGTCAAAACCCTTTTCTTTTATCTTAAGCTGAACATCTGTGAAGGGGACAATATATAGATTGAGCCCTCCGGTGTGTTCTGACAGGATTCTTGCCAGATCTATTACCTTTTGCCTTGCTTCATCAGAGGTATATGGATAGGTATGGAAATAGATTGCATCAAGCCTAAGTCCCCGCTTTGCCATAAGCCAGCCTGCTACAGGAGAGTCTATTCCCCCTGACAGCAGCAGTATTCCGCCTCCGGCAGAACCTACCGGCAGACCTCCCGGCCCCTTATCAACACGGCTGTAGATATATGCCTTATCACGCATTTCAATATTGATTACCCAATCCGGGTTTTTAACATCTACAAAGGTTCCCTCGAGGCTGTTTCTTATTTCATCACCTACAAGGCATGATATATCATATGATCTCATCGGAAAGCCCTTGTCAGCCCGCCTTGATTCAACCTTGAAGCTTAAACCATCACCATTTTTTATATTTTCGGCAGCCATTCTGACGGCCTCTTCCTTAATCAGATCCATATCTTTTTTAAGTTTTGTTACCCTTGAGTAACCGGTTACCCCGAAGGTTTTTGAAAGAGCTGTTTCTACATCCTTTGAGTTTTCTTCCGGTGTTTCTATGAAAAACCTGCCGCGGCTGCCTGATACTATACATCCGGTACCGCGGAGTTTCATTTTTATATTCTTTTTGAGCTGTTTCTCAAAAAAGTTGCGGTTACCGCCTTTGAGGGCTATTTCACCAATTTTAATTAAATAAAGTTTGCTCAAAAATCTCTGTCCCTTAGTGTGAAAGATGCTTAATAAGTATACCCGATTCCCGCTCAAATGTATCGCAGAATTGATTAATTTCTTCAATAGTTGTTGAGGTTCCGGTTGATATCCTTATCGCCGAAAAAGCTGTTTCGGAACTTATCGACATTGCTTCCATTATTCTGGATCTTTTCTTTTTCCCGCTTGCACAGGCCGACCCTGTTGCTATATCAAAACCCCTGTCGCTCAGTACCCTTACAAGAACCTCTCCCGGAACCGGTTTTACTGCCAGAGATAGTATATATGGTGAATAGATGTCTGTATCAAGCAGTTCCCCGGTATTATTGGGAATAAATTCTGCGCCGCTTATTTTTGAAAGCCGGTTTATAAGTATTTTTTTTAGCTCAAGGGCATGTGATAGGTTATTATCAATATTTATGAATGCCTTTTTTGCGGCCTCTGCTGTTGCTGTAATTCCGAAGGTGTTTTCTGTTCCGTGCCTGATACCGTTCTCCTGTCCGCCGCCGGCGTAAACCGGCTCAACAGGTTTTTTAAGGTACAGCAGGCCCGTACCCCGTGGGCCGCGGAATTTATGGCTGCTCATTGATGCTGAATCAACAGGCAGGCTGTTCAGATTCAGCGGAATTTTGCCCGCGGCCTGCACCGCGTCTATATGAAAATGGGGTTTGTTTTTCATGGCGGCAAGTTTTGAGCCAGTTTCGGCTATATTCTGAATTGATCCGGTCTCATTATTGAGCATGATTAATGCCGCGAGGGCAGTGTTCTCATCAACCGCCGCTCGGAATCTTTCAGCTGATATAATGCCGTTTTTTTCAGGTCTTACTATCCTTAGTTCCCACCCGCTTAGTTTCAGCCTCATTGCCGGCTCATAAACAGATGAATGTTCAATAGCTGATATTACAATATTGCCCTTCCGCTTTTTATTTAAAAGTGAGCTTAGAACGATATTATTTGACTCAGTTCCTCCCGATGTAAAACTCAGCTGATAAGGGCTGCAGCCTAAAACATCCGCCAGTGTTTTACGGCTTTCTTCAATTGCAGATTCCGCTTCCTTGCCTGTTTTATGCGGAGAGGAAGGATTGCCGTAGTATGTTATTGAACGTTTAAGGGCCTCTGTAAGTATTGTTTCATCAGGAACGGCTGTTGCCGCCCAGTCAAGATAAATCCGATCCATTATTTCGAGATAATAGTAGTGATGAATGTTTTTTTCAAGCCCATATCTTATTTCAGCCGCCGGCACGCCATAATAAAAATAGAAAATTATATATAGTATACTTGATAAATTATTCAAAAGGCTGTATCCTAATGGTTAATGAAAAATAATAAACATGTAGATGAAGAGATTAAAAATTTAGCCGAAAAACTTAAGGTTTGCGGGCATCCTGTGAGGTTGAAGATCCTGTGCCTTATTGAAAGGCAGGATTCATGTGTTACAGAGCTTTGGCAGTGTCTTGATCAGTCTCAGCCTGTAATTTCACAGCATTTGGCTGTATTGAAAGAGAAGGGTATTGTAGCATCTGATGTTCAGGGTAATAGACGTATCTATTCAATAAATGATCCTTTCATAAAAAGTATGGTTCAGTCTTTTCCCTTTCTTCCAAGGGTCGGTTCGGATTCTTGAGCCTGAGTTTTAACTCATTATTGAGCATAACCTTTGTTTTGTTAAAATCAGACTGCCCATTTAGAATCCAGCCTTTCTGATATGTTAGATAATTAGGTTGTGTATGAAGGGTTTTAGTCTGCATCTTGAAAACAAAAATACTGAAATAATAATTGACAGCAATCATAATTTTAAATTATTGAAACCGGAAGCCGATAACTGTCTTTTGGTGACCGATAAAACCATGGCGGAGAGTTCTGCTGCGGAGGGGTTGGCTGAACTTGGTATTGAAGCTGTAGTCCTTGGCTCTGGAGAGAAATACAAGAATATTGAATCCATTACCGCAATAGCTGGGGCCGGTGTTAAAAAGGGTCTTGGCAGGGGCTCCGTGATAATCGGTCTTGGGGGAGGTGTCATCTGCGATATGGCGGCATTTGCCGCTTCGGTGTATATGCGAGGCTGCAGGCTTGTGCTTGTTCCGACAACCTTGCTTTCAATGGTTGATGCCTCAATAGGCGGTAAATGCGGGGTTGATTTTTTAGATAAGAAGAATCTTCTCGGAAGCTTTTTCCCCGCTGAGAGCGTTCTTGTCTTTACCGAGTTTCTTAAAACCCTCTCTGAAAGAGAATACAAAAGCGGGCTTGCCGAAATTATAAAGCACTGCTTTCTTTCCGGCGGGCAGATGCTGAAATTTCTTGAGCAGAACAGGTGCGCAATCCTCAGGCGCGACTCAGAGATTATGGAAGAGCTGATATACCAAAGCCTGAGATTCAAGGCCGGATATGTTGAAAAAGATTTTCGTGAAGAGGGAATACGCGCCCATCTCAACCTCGGCCATACATTCGGTCATGCTTTGGAGACTGCGGCAGGTCTCGGCAGTATTACCCATGGAGAGGCAGTTGCCTGGGGTATTTTTAGGGCCATGCGGGCGGGGGTAGACTGCGGTCTTACCGACAGGGATTATGCTGTAAGGGTTGAAAAAATTCTCCGTGATTATGATTACGATATTGATTTTGATCAATTTGACCGGAGGCTCTATCTTGACGCGCTCAACTCTGATAAAAAGAAGAAGAACGGAAGGCTTAGGTTTATCTTGCAGAAGAATATCGGTGAGACTGTAATAGAAACACTCAATGCTGATACTATAATGGGAGTTATCTAATAATATGGCTTTTCTAGCAGGATATCTTGAAAAAAGGGATAGACTTGATTCTGACTATTGTTTTGTGTTTTCCGGAGAAGATCTGTTTTTACACAACGATTCTGTGCCCTCCTTTGATTATTTTGAGGAGGTTTTAAAGGATAAATGGCCTCAGCTGCTTACAGATCTGAGGTTTTTCGGCTCCATAGATGAGCACAGCTGCTATTCGTTAAGTATAGAGTCAGGGCTGAAGGGACTTTTTCAGAATGATGCGGTTAGTGATAGTTCAGGCTGTGGTTTTATTTCGCTGAGAAGCTATCTGATGACTTTTGGCAATGATATCGGTTCCGCCGCCGCTTATGCCAAGCATTTACTTTATTGGGATCTTAACAGCAGGTTTTGCGGAAGCTGCGGCGGAAAGAATAACTGGCACCAATCTGAATGCGCAAAGATCTGTTCTGACTGCGGCAGTGTGACTTATCCCAGGATCTCTCCTGCAATAATAATAATGGTTAAAAAAGATAATAAAATACTTTTGGCACATAACCGCAGGTTTCCCAAGGGCCGCTACAGTGTTCTTGCCGGCTTTATGGAGATAGGTGAAACCCTGGAAGAAACCGCCGCCCGTGAGGTTCGTGAGGAATGCGGGATTGAGATAAAGAATATTGAATTTGTTTCAAGCCAAAGCTGGCCTTTTCCCGATTCACTCATGCTGGGGTTAACGGCTGATTGGGCCTCAGGTGAAATTTCGCCTGATGGAATAGAAATAGAGGATGCCGGCTGGTTTAATCCGGAAACATTTCCGCAGATTCCGGGCAGCGGCACAATAGCGAGAAAATTAATTGACAAGTATACGAAAACGTATAAATCCTGAAGAGCTTCCCGTATACAGGGAACGTAATCGAATCCTTGATGTCTTAAAAAAGAATCAGGTGGTTGTGGTTGAAAGCCCTACCGGCTCAGGAAAGACCACCCAGCTTCCGCTGATTCTCCATGAGGCCGGCTATTCACAGTCGGGCATGATAGGAGTAACCCAGCCGAGGCGTATCGCGACCCTCTCTGTCTGTGATTACATATCAGAACAGCTGAATGTTGAGGTCGGAGGCTTTGCCGGATACAAGATGAGGTTTGAGGATATGACCTCTCCCGAGACGAGGATCAAGATAATGACCGATGGAATCCTATTGCAGGAATTGAAGGCCGATCCTTATCTTAGCCGCTACAGTGTTATAATGATTGATGAGGCCCATGAAAGAAGCCTAAATATAGACTTCATCCTCGGCCTTTTGAAAAAGCTTCTTGAATCAAGAGCCGATCTGAAGGTTATAATATCATCGGCAACAATAAATGCT
>PDWJ01006871.1_pt1 | contig 13512 bp, 11 predicted proteins | sample 1430881 | NCBI WGS metagenome assembly PDWJ01 (sample SAMN01162460, study PRJNA174530) | Oral metagenome, whole genome shotgun sequencing project. | biome: Marine environment; feature: Marine mammal; material: Swab sample of the gingival sulcus; isolation source: swab sample of gingival sulcus... | reverse complement strand
GTGGGCAAAGCTTACTCCCTCACCAAGATCGTCAACCGAAAAATTACCGGCATTGGCCCGCAAGCTAAGTTTTTCGCCACCAAGATAGACGGCATCAGCACCGTAATGAATGGCTGTTTTCAATTTTTCAAGATTCCCGGCAGGTGCCAGCAGCTCTGGCATCTGTACCGGATGTTCACCGTTTCTGCTGCTCTCCATTTTTCCTCGATATATTCCAATCTGTCCATGCCCCATAGCTGAGATAATGTATATAACAAAAAAACATCAGAAACGCTATCCAGAGATGGTTCTTCGTATAAACACACCCTTTTCGACATAGCGATACTAACCGTATCTCAATGAAATATCGCTATTTACCAAGAATTTTATACAAACGTTTTATAAAGAAACGTCTACAACGCTTCGCCTGTATAAGCACGGGTTCTCTCTTGATTGTACAGCAAGATTATTGTTTTTCCTGAATCAGAAAAGTCCTTAATTCAGCGATATTTCTTTTTGATTATTCCCTCTCTTTAACGGTAAACTACGGCATTTATACTTTTTTTCATTATAGGCCAGCAAGCCTGGGTCAAAATCTGCTCAGAAAATACCTGGTGCGGGGAAAACCCGCTGCCCCAGGGTTACCATCTCTCGAGTGTCTGGGGCAGCAGCGGCTCTGATGTCTGGGCCATGGGAACGGATGGTACCATCCTGAGACACACCCACAGTTTTGGTGTGGGCTCCTAATCTATAACGTCGCATAGCGACAACTCTAAACTTTTCTTCGCCTAAAGGCGAGGGGTTTCAACCATCCCCGAAAGAGACACTAAGCAGGCTCTACAGCGAAACCGAACGCTGGCAATGGCCGGCTTCCAGTTTCTGGAGCTCTGCAGGCTGATAACACATCCCCGGCCTCACTTCGCCAGCTGGGGTACTAATATAAAAACCGTACCAGATCACTGTTTTTTTCACAGATCACCGCCCATCCTTTGCACAATTCCCCTTGCTTTCCCTCTCCGGCGAGTTTAGCATGTGGTCTGTCGAATACTGTTCCAACGATCAACTCTTGGAGTTTACCATAAAAAAAACCAGGAAGAAAAACATGCAATTTACGATCACCTACAACTTGTTGAAAACCCTGCTCGTTACAACAGGGTTGCTTTTTTATATCCATAGCCACCCGGTCCAGGCCCAGGTCTGCTCTGAAGATAACTGGTGTCTTGAAGACGCGTCACCTGCGTTTAATGATCTCAATGGTGTCTGGGCAAGCAGTCCCAACGATATCTTTGCCGTGGGAAACAGCAGTATCATACTTCACTATGACGGCAGCACCTGGAACAATATGAATTCGGGAACTACCAACTACCTCTTTGGCATCTGGGGCAATAGTCCGACAGATATCTTTGCTGTGGGAGAGAAGGGTACAATTCTCCACTTTGATGGCAGTGTCTGGACAACTATGAACTCAGGTACCACAAAATTCCTTGAAGATGTCTGGGGCAATAGCGCCACCGATGTCTTTGCCGTAGGCGACGGCGGCACCATCATCCACTATGACGGCAACACATGGAGCCCCATGGATTCGGGGACAACCAAATACTTTTTCGCCATCTGGGGCAGCAGCGCGACTGATGTCTTTGCCGTGGGACGGGAAGGCACCATTGTCCACTACGATGGCAACACCTGGGCTCCGCTGATTTCGGGAACAACCTATTATCTCCATGACATCTGGGGCAGCAATGCAACTGATGTCTTTGCCGTGGGAGATGGTGGCACAATTCTCCACTACGACGGCAACACCTGGACAGCCATGAACTCAGGCACCACGAAGCCGCTCTACAGTATCTGGGGCAGTAGTCCTTCTGATATCTTTGCCGTGGGGGATGGCGGCACTATTCTCCACTACGACGGCAGGACCTGGAACACCATGAGCTCAAATACCGAGCAATGGCTCTATAATGTCTGGGGCAGCAGCGCAACTGATGTCTTTATCGTAGGAATGGAAGGTATTATCCTCCAATACAATGGCAGTATCGAAAAGCCGGGGCCCTCGCAAACAACCCCGAATCTTAACGGAGTCTGGGGTAGTAGAGCAAACGACGTCTTTGCCGTGGGCGAAAAAGGCATTATTCTTCACTACGATGGCAATAATTGGGCACCGATGAGCTCCGGTACCACGCAACGGCTCACTGACGTCTGGGGCAGTAACTCTAACGATGTCTTTGCCGTAGGAGACGGTGGCACCATTCTCCACTACAATGGAAAAACCTGGAGAGCCATGAACTCAGGTACGACAAAACAGCTCAATGCAACCTGGGGTAACAGCGCAAGCGATGTCTTTACCGTGGGAGGAGCACCCCCGCCTCCTCCGGCAACAGCCCCTGCTACTCCATAACCTGGAGCCGTACACCACCGTTATGATCGATTTTGGAATATTCTTTGAACCCCGGAATTATACAGAATTTCGGGGACAATTTCAGAGACATCTTGCTAATTTATTATCAGCACGTAAACCATTAATGTAAAGTCTTACCATAGTATAGATGGCAAGAGCAGTGGCTCCAGGTTTTTCTTATCATCTCAGGCCATATGGAAACAAGCACCAGTAGACATTTTTCAGCGATCAGGACTTCGAAGTGCTATCTCACCTTGATATCTTAGTGGTGTCTGCAATATAACGTCGAAATATGGATGTATTGCCTGATGCCCAATCACATCCATCTGATTGCTGTTCTGCAAAGCAGGACACACAGAATCAGAGCAACCCTCAATTCATCGGCATTTTCTCTTGATTCCTCATTTTTTTGAAAGTAGCATACCGCCTTTCTGCTAGTAGCTATTTATAGTGAAACAAGCCACTCGCTGCTCATCTAACCTTATATTCAACAGAAAGGAACACGGCATGCACGTTCATCATACATCCACCATCCGGCCAATCAAAATCCTGCTGGCTGCTGCAGCATTTATACTCTTTTTCATCGTAAGTCAGCAGGCTTGGGCCAAAATCTGCTCGCAAGATACCTGGTGCGGGGAAAACCCGCTGCCCCAGGGAAACCACCTCAATGGTGTCTGGGCTGACAGCGGTATAGATATCTTTGCTGTAGGAGAGGCTGGTACCATCCTTCATTATAACGGTAACAACTGGACTGATATGGATTCAGGAACCACACAATCTCTTCATGGCGTCTGGGGTAACAGAGGCTCTGATGTCTTTGTCGTGGGAGAGGACGGCATCATCTTAAGACGCACCCTTAAAGATGACTTCCCCTGGGTACTCTTTCTGCCCAGAAACAGCACCTAAGCAGGCTTTGCAGTGGAACCGGACGCTTCTTAGCGTCCAGTTCCGCTCTGCCTGATATGAGCTGGCAATCTCCCTTTCTCCAAGTCTTTCCGCACCTGTTTGTCCATAAAACACGAGCTAACAAAAAATAAACGATCTATTGGACAAACACATTTTGAAATGACATAATATCTTAGACGAAGAGATTACCCACATCCTGGAAACAGCAGTAATCTCACTGGTAGAGATACATCTTCAAAAAATAGATACAGTTTTAAGAGAGGAGAAGTAACCGTGCGCTCCATTAAACTCAAATTCTTAATTCCCATCCTGGCCATAATCATCCTGGGATTAGGCGTTCAATCCATTGTTTTCTTTACCAAATCAAAAACAGGGTTTGAGTCTCTGATCAAGAAGCAGATCTCTCAATCGGAACAAACTGTTGTCGCAACCATGAAAGCCTGGATCAATGACCGCAAGCTCGATCTTGATACCTGGAGTGGGGAAGAAACCTTCCATACCGCCCAGAAAAACTCTTTTATGGGTAAGGCTGCCAGGAAATTTGCTTCCGAGAGACTGGCGACTCTGGTAAAAAAATACGGCTATTATGAAGCCATCAACCTCGCCAATGATAAGGGGGAGTTAATTGCATCCGCAAACCCTGGTCTCATTGGAAAGATCAACATTAAAGAAAGGACATATTTCAAGACTGCCATGCAGGGAAAACTGAACATCACCCCTGTCCTGAAAAGCAAAGCTACCGGAAAACCGGTGATCATCATTGCCGCACCTATAATTGACCAGGGAACTTCCAGGGGCATATTAATGAGCGTGGTAAGTCTGGACGCTTTCACCAAAATGTTCATCAGCCCCATCAAGGTGGGAGAGAATGGCTACGCCTATCTCATTGATACCAGCGGGATGACACTGGCCTATCCCGATAAATCCCAAATCTATAAACTGGATTTCTCCCAATTCGATTTTGGAAAACAAATAATCTCCATACAAAAAGGCATGATTGAATACACCCTAGAGGGAATCGATAGACTGGCCGTTTTTCGTACCATAAAAGACCTGGGCTGCATTGTGGTGGTTTCGGCTGTCAACAAGGAAATTTTTGCTCAGGTCGCCGCTATGGGCCGTATGAGCCTGATAGTTTCTGCGCTGGTACTTGGGACAGCAATCCTGATTCTCTGGATAATCACAGCCTCCGTGGTCAGGCCCATTGCCCAGGTGGAAAAAGGCCTTAAAGATGCTGCCCGGGGAGAAGGCGACCTGACCAGACGGCTGGAAGTAAAATCAAAGGACGAAGTCGGCAGCCTGGCCCGGTGGTTTAACTCCTTTGTTGAAAGACTACAAGATATTATTATCAATATTGCCGGACATTCAGAAAGACTGACAGAATCGTCAAATGATCTTCTTGGCATTGCCGGGCAGATGTCCGACGGCACTCAAAAAATGACGAGCAGATCCGATTCCGTGGCAGCCGCTGCCGAGGAGATGAATGCCAATATGGCATCAGTAACGGCTTCAGTGGAAGAGTTCTCAACCAACATTAGCATGGTCTCTTCCGCGGTTGAAGAAATGACAGCCACCATCAATGAAATTGCCAAAAACACAGAAAAGACAAAGAAAACCAGTAATCAGACTGTCTCAAGGACCCAAAAAGCGGCCAGCAACATTGACCTGCTCAAAAAGGCCGCCCAAGAAATCAGCCAAGTAATTGAAACTATTACGGATATTTCAGAACAGACCAACCTTCTTGCCCTGAACGCCACCATTGAGGCGGCACGAGCCGGTGATGCAGGGAAAGGGTTTGCAGTTGTTGCTGGAGAGATCAAAGATCTGGCACACCAGACAGCGGAAGCCACCCTGGAGATCAAGGGGAAAATTGAAAATATCCAGGACTCAACCCGCCAGACAGTTTCAGAAATCCAGGAAATCAGAGATGCTACCGCCAGTGTCAATGAAATGGTGGATGCCGTCGCCGCAGCAGTTGAACAGCAATCTGCCACAACAAAAGAGATTGTTGGTAATGTCACCCAGGCAGCGGCGGGAGTCCAAAATGTTACAGAAAATGTAAATCAGAGCTCTCAGGTAGCCAATGATATCGCAGCCGATATTGCAGAGGTCAACATCTCAGTCAGGGAAATTTCTGAAAACGGATCTCAGATAAATAACAGCGCGTCCAGACTCAAACAGTTGGCAGAAACGTTGAACGAAACGGTGAGCCAGTTCAAATACTAACACATTATCAGCGGGCATAAAAAGACTGATACAGACAATGAACACGATAAAATCCGTCTGAAGGCCTGTCCTTTTTTCTAAGGTGGATTTTACATCATCAGGATACAATCATTCTATCTGAGAATGAGCGGCTGCCACACCCCGACGACAACACAATGAATTCACTTTTTTCTAAGCCCAATAGCCCGTCAGACAAGTACCTTTTACCAACAGGAAATTTATTTTTCAAGAGCTTGAAAAGTTTCATTGAATTATGTATAATACATACTCGTAAGTTATTTTTTTGTCGATATTATTATACGATATTTTTAAGTACCTTACTGACCAGAATCTATCATAAAAAAACAAGAAAACGAACGTGCTTTAATACTACCTGAGTGACATAAACCAGCAAAGGTATTATCCCCGTTTATAGGGGTTGGTTATATATTTATAGCCATTCTACCTTATAAAAGGGTAAAAGCCAGGCCTTCAATTGCCAGCAGGGCACTGTCAGTAAAATAGAGTTTCTGTATCCACACTAAGCAGTCTGGTTGAACCAGCTAGCCACAAAGAAACATGAAAGCTCTCACATCGATAGTTTTCAAATTGTCAGGACACACGTTCGGATAAACTTCAAACAAAACAGGGAGGGGAAAAGAATGCAATTAAAGATTATGTCCAGTAATCATTTATCGAAAACCTTGGTATTTGCAGTCGGTTTAATACTTTTATTGGTCTTTAGCCATCAGGCATTGGCTAAAACCTGTTCAGAAGACAACTGGTGCTGGGAAAACCCTCTGCCCCAAGGTAACACCCTTCGTGCTGTCTGGGGCAACAGCACAAGTGATATCTTTGCCGTGGGAGCTGATGGCACCATTCTCCACTATAATGGCAGCAAATGGACTTCGATGCAATCGGGAACAACAGAAAAACTCCATGCCGTCTGGGGCAACAGTGGCTCTGATGTCTTTGCCGTGGGAGATGGCGGCACCATTCTCCACTATAATGGCAGCAAATGGACCCGCATGATCGCAGGTACCGGAAACAGGCTTGAAGGCATCTGGGGCACCAGTAGCTCTAATGTCTTTGCCGTGGGAGGTAATGGCATCATCCTCCGCTATAACGGCAGCAAATGGACTCTCATGCCCTCACAGTTAAAAAAGGATCTTACTGGTGTTTGGGGCAACAGCACAAGTGATATCTTTGCCGTGGGAGCTGATGGTACCATCCTCCGATATAACGGCAACAACTGGGCTCCCATGGTTTCAGGAACCTCAACATACCTCAGAAGCATTTGGGGCAAGGATGCAAGTAATGTCTTTGCGGTAGGCAATGACGGTACCATTGTCTATTATGACGGCAATAACTGGACTACCGTTTCCCCACCGGTAATAACAAGAAATCTCAATAATGTCTGGGGCACCAGTGCAAATAATGTCTTTGCCGTTGGATATGAAGGAAATATACTTCACTACGACGGCAGTACCTGGAACAGCATGCCTTCAGGAACAACAGACGACCTCTATGGTATCTGGACCAGCAGCTCAGGCGATGTCTTTACCGTGGGATATGGAGGTGGCATCTTTCACTACAACGTCAGCAGCTGGACACCCATAACTCCAGAAATAACAAGTGACCTCTATGGTGTCTGGAGCAATTCCAAAGATACTTTCGCCGTGGGAGCTGATGGCACCATCTTCCACTACGACGGCAGTGCTTGGAAGACCATGCCTTCAACAACATCAAACATTCTCAACAATGTCTGGGGCACCAGCGCAAATAATGTTTATGCTGTGGGATGGAACGGTACCATTGTCCATTATGACGGCAATGAGTGGACTAACAGGTCATTGGGAATAATTAACATCCTCAATGATATCTGGGGTACCAGCGCCAATAATGTCTATACCGTAGACGATATTGGCAACATATTCCATTACAACGGCAATAATTGGATCACCATAAACACGGGAATTACAAAATCGCTCAATGGTATCTGGGGCAGCAGTGCCAATAATATCTATGTCGTTGGAGATGGTGGTACTATCCTCCACTACGATGGCAGTAATTGGAACACCAAGGCTTCGGGGACCATAGCCCACCTGAACAGCGTCTGGGGCACCAGCGCAAATGATATCTATGCTGTGGGAGATGGTGGTACCATCCTCCACTACGATGGTAGTAATTGGAACACCAAGGCTTCGGGAACCACTTATTTTCTCCGAAGTGTCTGGGGTACCAATGCAAGTAATATCTATGCCGTTGGAGATAGAGGTATCATCCTCCACTATGATGGCAACAAATGGACTTCAATGAAATCGGGAACCGCAAATTACCTCAAAGCCATTTGGGGCAACAGCCATAATGTATTTGCGGTAGGGTCTGGCAGCACCATTCTGAAAGCCCCCCTTATCGGTAACTTCCCGTGGATGCTTTTCCTCCCCAGGTAACGTAGTTAAATAGACCAGAAAGAGAGACCAGACGCTGACAGTCGCCAGCGTCTGGATTTTTCTTGCCTAAGCCCATCCTCGTAACCATTTGAGCAGATAAGTGTTATTACCAGTTGACTATCTGGTATATGTTAAACACTTTCGATAAAAAACAAAAAATTACTACCACTTATTTTTGTCAGTTACTATCCTGAAGCTCTGCCCAACAACACTGTAAAACAAACCAGACCGTTTTTTTGTTTCTTTTGTTTTTCGTAATACTTTTGTATAATGATAACTTTTTCTAATTGATCACCTGCCTTGAGGTATTCCATGAAACAATGTAACGTCGGCATAGCCCTCAGCGGCGGAGTTGACTCAACAGCTGCCGCCCTTATACTGCGTAAGAACTATAAGCTCACAGGCTTCTTTATGCAGCTGGCACAACCCGATATTAGCGAAGACATAAAAAAAGTAAAAGATATTGCAGCCAGGCTGGAAATCCCCATTCAACTTATCGATCTTCAAAAAGCATTTACAGACAAGGTGCTCGACTATTTTCGCACAGCGTATTATACAGGAACCACCCCAAATCCCTGTATGGTATGTAATACCACAATCAAAGGAAAAAGAGCACATTTACACGTACGTCGAGAGGCACGGGTTTCCTTCATTCAGAGGAAAGGAAAGCCAGGATGTCTGTTTCTTGAAAAATACCCGTGTTGCCTCCTTTCTGGAAGATCACGGCGGATATCACAGCAGACCGGGAGCCATAGTCAATACAAGCGGAGACATCCTGGGCAGCCATCAGGGTATTTTTAATTATACAGTCGGTCAGAGAAAAGGACTGGGCATCTCAGCTCCCGAACCATACTACGTGATCAGGCTCGACAGCGAACACAACATCGTCGTGGTAGGCAATAACAATGAGCTTGATCAACGTATAGTAACACTCACCAACCTGCATTGGATTTCAGGAGTGCCCCCCAGACTCCCTGCCCGGTATCTGGTGAAAATCCGCTACACACATAAAGGAGACATGGCGACCCTCACCCAGGAGAAAAACAACACCTTTATGCTCTATTTCGAAAGCCCGCAACGAGCCGTCACTCCGGGACAGTTCGCAGTCTTTTACCATAATGACATGGTGATTGGAGCAGGGGAAATTACCGCCAAGAGCAACTGTATAGCATGAAAAAGATTTTTATCACAACACTGGGATGCAAGATCAACCAGTATGAGTCTGCCTCATTTCTTTCTGGCCTTACAGATAAGGGGTACATACCAGTCAAAAAGAGCCCGGATGCTGACATCATAATTATCAACACCTGCTGCGTAACCGCAAAGGCAGCGGCACAATCCAGACAGGAGATACGTAAGGCCATACGCAACAACAAGGAGGCAAAGATACTGGTTACCGGGTGTTACGCCCAGCTTGACTGTGATGTCATTCAGGATATGGAGGAAATCAGATCCGCTCATGCAATTATAATCGGCAACAGTGATAAACACAGGCTTGTAGAACAGGCACTTGAAAAAACAGAGCAATACAAACGACTGCATCATCCAATTGAACAGAGCCGCACACTCGCGCATCTTCCGGTAACACGGTTTGACAGAAGAACGCGCGCATATATCAAGATTCAGGATGGCTGTAACGCCTTTTGTACCTACTGCATAGTACCCTATACCAGAGGAAGAAGCAGGAGTCTGCCGCCTGAAAAGGTTCTACAGCAGGCCAAAATATTCCAGCGGCAGGGATATAAAGAAATTGTTGTTACAGGCATTCATGTGGGAGCATATGGGAGGGATCTTACATCACAACTGGATATCGCTGATATAATGCAGATGCTCTGTGAGCATACACCTGAGATCCGTTACAGATTAAGCTCTATCGAACCACTTGAAATTTCTAATAAAATTCTTAGCGTCATGCTGAAAAATGATAATTTCATGCCCCATTTACATATTCCTTTACAGAGCGCAGATGATGGGATACTCTTTCGTATGAACAGAAGGTATACTGCCGCTCAATTTTCTGATATCGTACAGCGTTGTCAACAGACAATCCCTGACCTGGCTCTGGGGATTGATGTAATCACCGGATTTCCAGGGGAAACCGAGACAATTTTTGCACGCGGTGCAGCATATCTGCAAGAGTTGCAGTATACCTATCTCCATGTGTTTCCCTATTCAAAACGACCAGGCACTCCCGCAGCAGCATTTGGCGAGCAGGTGGCAAAGGAGACAAAAGCGGAGAGGGTCAAACAGCTCCGTAACCTGAGCACTGTAAAAAAGGAGCAGTTTTATAGAAAACACCTTGGTGAGAAACGTAAGGTGCTGGTAGAAACAAAACCTGATAAGAATGGGTTATTGCATGGGTTCACAGATAATTATATCCCCGTTTCTTTCCATGGAGAAGAAACCATGAAAAACAAAATACTTCATATCAACCTGAACACAGTTGTTGGCAATCAGGTACAAGGAAGCGTTTGTAGAAAGGGAGAACCATGAAGGGTGAAATAATCGCAATTGGAGATGAGCTGACCTCTGGCCGTACCATCAATACCACCAGTTGCTTTGCGGCAAGGCATCTTTTTGATGCAGGCTATGAAGTGTATGCCATGCATACCATTGGAGATACCCCGGAACTCATTGGAGACGCCTTGAAACGTGCCCTGAAACGTGTGGATTTTGTCATTGTAACCGGAGGCTTAGGCACAACCGATGATGACCTTACCACTGAAGCCGTGTCCCAGGCATTAAACAGGCCAACACTTCCCAATTTTGAAATTCTCTCCCTGATCAGACAACAGCTCGGTACAAACAATGAAGTAAGACAAAACCCCCTGGAAAAGCTCGCTTGGCTCCCTGAAGGGGCAGAGGCATTTAGCCCGGAAGAGGGAATGGCAGGATATCAGCTGGTACATAACGCCAAACCCATTTTCTTTCTCCCTGGTATCCCCTCCCAAATGGAGCATCTCCTTGTCAAACATGTCTTGCCTCGCCTTGCTGTATGGTACTCTGACCCTTCCAAGCAGGTCCATCAGAAAATGCTTCGAGTCTTTAACATGGACGAAGGGACAGTAAATAAACACATAGCCAGGCTGCAGCTGGATTCATACGTTACAATCGGCTATTATCCTGTTTTCCCGGAACTCCATATAAGCCTGACAGTCAAGGGACTGTCAGCAACAGATTCGACCAGGCTTATCACAGACTCATCAGCCAGAATTAAACAGACGCTTGGTTCTGCAGTATACGGTGAAGACGGAGAAGAGATGGAGTATGTTGTTGGCAAGCTTTTAAAACAACAAAAAATGAAACTTGCCCTGGCCGAATCGTGCACAGGAGGCCGTATCAGCTCGAAGATCACCAGGGTTCCGGGGAGTTCCTCATATTATCTCGGTGGAATGACGACCTACGCCGACTCAATGAAAGAAAAATTTCTCAATATCAGCACACAACTGCTCATGGAAAAAGGTGCTGTAAGCCCTGAAGTCGCCGAGGCAATGGCCATAAACATCCGACTGAAAACAGGAGCTGACATCGCTCTTTCTGCAACAGGGATCGCCGGGCCTGACGGCGGTTCTGATGAAAAGCCGGTGGGCACCGTATATATGAGTCTGGCCACAAAAAACGAAATAAAAACATTTACATTTGCATTTGATGGGTACCGTAACCAGATCCAGGAGATAACAGCCGTTACCGGCCTTGATCTCATACGCAGGTACCTGCAAAACATTCTTTGATATATCCGAGGAGAATTATATGGCAGCAACAAGTGGAAACAAAAGCGGTAGTATAGAAAATGCGATAAGCCAGATCCAGCGCCAGTTTGGCAAGGGATCGATCATGCGACTGGGTGAACACGAACTTGAAAAGATTCCAGTCATCCCCACAGGCGCTCTCAGCATAGACATTGCTTTAGGTGTTGGTGGCCTGCCCAAGGGAAGGGTCACTGAGATTTACGGTCCTGAATCATCGGGAAAGACAACTCTGGCCTTACACGTAATCGCAGAGGCTCAAAAAATGGGCGGTACCGCAGCCTTTATCGATGCGGAACACGCGCTTGATACAAGCTATGCGGAACGTCTGGGAGTCAACATCGATGACCTGCTCATATCCCAACCGGATTTTGGTGAACAGGCCTTGGAAATTGCCGAAATTCTCATTCGTTCAGGCGGTGTCGATATTATTGTCATCGACTCAGTTGCAGCGCTGGTACCCCGAGCCGAGATTGACGGAAATGTAGGAGATTCCCATGTAGGACTGCAGGCACGGTTGATGTCACATGCCATGAGAAAATTTACCGGCGTTCTGAACAGAAGCAATACCGTGTTGATCTTTATCAACCAGATCCGTATGAAAATCGGGGTTATGTTCGGGAATCCGGAAACAACCACCGGCGGCAATGCCTTAAAATTTTACTCTTCTCTTCGTCTTGACATCAGAAAGATCAGTCAGATCAAAGATGGCCAGGAAGTAATTGGAAACAGAACAAAGGTCAAGGTGGTTAAAAACAAGGTAGCCCCGCCTTTTAAAACAGCAGAGTTTGACATAATCTACGGAGAGGGTATCTCCAAAACAGGAGACATGCTTGATCTTGCTGTTGACCTTGACATCGTAGATAAAAGTGGAGCCTGGTATTCCTACAATGGAGAACGCATCGGCCAGGGCAGGGAAAATGCCAAGAGATTTCTGATCGATCATCAGGACATGGTCACAGAAATTGATGGCAAGGTGCGTGCAGCCTATGGACTGACAAAAGAGACTGAAGAAAAATCAACAGAGAGTGAATAGTTGTTTTTATGACCAAGCTACGAGAGACAATTGATGCCTCTCCTCACCTGCGATGTGGATAACAGGCGGCAACAAGAAAATACCTGTTTGCCGCCTATCCTACCAAATACGCTTCACCTGCATTACTTGAAAAAGAATCTATGCTAAAACGATCATCCGCAAATCTGAAACAATCTCACAAGGTGGCAAGTTTGCCATAAATATCTTCGTTATAACCAATATACATACGCCCTTGTATACGCAGAGAGGGAGCACGAAGATTTCCGGTTCGCCCCTGTATCTTGGCAAGCATCGCCTCCTGATCCTTTACCGGATCAAAGACCAAAGTCTTTTTGCCGCTGGCAACAATAACCTCACGGGCATCTTTCACCACATCCAGTATACCATCTCCATTTACAGGATTTTTATTGGCATTAACCTCTTCTGCAACCTGAAATTCATTGTTCGTGAGAACCTCCCACGCCTTTTTACAGCTCACTCAGCCCTTACGCATATACGCCCATTCTACGATCATATCCAGACCTCCTTTACATAAAAATCAACCATGATTGCCTCCTGACAATACAGGAAAAGCACTTTTACTTCACACGAGGCAAACATACCAGAAAGTGAGCATAATTGAACATCTTTTTTACTTCCTTGCCCTCCAGAAATCCGGCTAAAAAACAAGAAAAATCACAAAACAGATAAACAAACCCCCATCCCCGCAAGCGGGAACAACGAAGCATGAAACTTTAAAAAAAGAAGGCCATGATTATCATAAAGATTTTTAACGACAAAAATCAAAAGGAG
>PDWJ01009434.1_pt1 | contig 13516 bp, 13 predicted proteins | sample 1430881 | NCBI WGS metagenome assembly PDWJ01 (sample SAMN01162460, study PRJNA174530) | Oral metagenome, whole genome shotgun sequencing project. | biome: Marine environment; feature: Marine mammal; material: Swab sample of the gingival sulcus; isolation source: swab sample of gingival sulcus... | reverse complement strand
CGCCGACAGTCCGTCACCATAAAACTCAACAAATTTTTCCACCACCCCCACGTCTCTTAAAATTTGAACAATCCTGAACACCAGATCCGTGGCTGTGGTGCCAGGGTTCATTTTTCCGGTCAGTTTGAATCCTACCACCTGGGGGATCTGCATATAGATGGGTTGTCCCAACATGACCGATTCTGCCTCAATCCCACCAACGCCCCAGCCTAACACCCCTAGACTATTCACCATGGGCGTGTGGGAATCGGTGCCCACCACGGTATCCGAGAAACAGATATTATCCCGCATTTGCACCACATTGGCCAGGGACTCCAGATTCACCTGGTGTACAATGCCCACGCCGGGAGGAAATATCCTCATATTTTTAAAGTTTTTTTGTCCCCATTTCAAAAATTCATATCTTTCCCGGTTACGTTGAAATTCTTTTTCCATGTTGATCTGCAGGGCGTCCGGGGAACCAAAGGCGTCAACCTGAATGGAGTGATCAATAATTAGATCCACAGGTATTTCAGGGTTAATCACAGCAGGGTTTCCCCCGAACTGACCCATGGATGTCCGCAAGGCGGCCAGATCAACCAACGCGGGAACACCAGTCAGGTCCTGCAGAATGACCCGGGCCGGCTTAAACGGGATCTCTTTTTCAGATTTTTGTTCCGGCTGCCAATTGGCCAACGCAACGATATCATCCGCATTCACCTGGAAATGGTCCAGGTTGCGCAGGGCCTGCTCCAATAATATCTTAATTGAAAAGGGCAGACGGCAGACATCTCCTATGCCCTGCTTTTCGAGATTTTCAAGTTTATAGAACTGGACCGACGTATGAGATAGCTTGAGGTGAGCTTTACTGCCAAATTTGTCTTGATCCATAATCTCTCCTTATTTTTGGGCCCATTGGGGGATTGGCAGATGATACGAAATCCAGTGCTTGATCTGCCGTAAATCTTGGTCAGGCATTCTGCGGCCCATAAAATACCAGCAATACCCAAATAAAATATTCACTTTGATATCTGGATTAAAATTTATATCCTTAAAGAAATTCTGTCAATTTACTGAAACACCCCACAGGAGGGGAAATGACCTTCAAAGCCAAGATTGAGACATCGAAGACATCCAATAACCAAGTCGATATACCCAAGATCAAAATTGGGGCATCCACCTGCCTTCTGGGTGAAAAAGTAGGCTATGACGGTAATCACAGCCATGACCGTTATCTGACCCAGACTCTGTCGCTTTTTGTTGAATATGTCCTCGTCTGTCCTGAAGTGGCGTGTGGTATGCCCATTCCCACGGAGTCGGTGCGTCTGGTGGGAGATCCGGCTGCCCCGTGTCTGGAAACCCGGAATACCCATGAGGATAAAACCCGGATGGTGACAGAGTGGATTCCAGGAAAATTGGCCGCCCTTGAAAAGGAAAACCTGTGCGGGTTTATATTTAAGAGCCCTTGACCTGAAAACTACCACAAAAAAGAATATCAATGTGCTCATGCACATCCTGAGTTTTTTTAAAAAGCATCTGAGTGCAGATGAAAAGCAGGAGATGCTTTCGCTATCCATTTGAACTGAAATTACGGAATTATTTTTGATGGGCAGTTTCCTGTGTAAGCTGCCCCAAAAGGGGAGGGGGCCTCTTTTTACTCATGCCCAACCAGGGTTTGAAAATCTGCCAGCTGCTGGGCATTACCCATAACGGCAATCAACTCTCCGGCTTTGAACTGATGATCCGCAATGGGGTTGGGATGCATCACACCATTATACATCACACCAACCACAGATATTCCGATTTTGGTGCGAAGTTCCAACTCTTTAATCGTCCGGCCGATGACAGGGCTGCCGGGCAAAAGTTTTATCCAGTTAAACTCCAGCAGATCACAGGCTTTCTGCAGTTGAGACAGGTTTTGATCTCTCTGGGAGATATTGAAAAGCGGGGCGTACAGCTCCCTGCGAAAGGCATCGATATATTTCTGGATATCCGTGGTCGGAATATTTAAATGCAGCAGCGCCTGGCGGGTGAATTGCAGGCCGGCCTCAAATTCGGGCTGAACCACTCGCTGTATACCCTGGTCATGCAGCGCTGTCATCTGTTCTACCCCTTCAGCCCTTGCCACAATATTTACCCTGGGGTTTAAATGGCGAATCTGATCACAGGCAGCTCCCGTGACATCAATCCTTGGTGTGGTAATGAGCACAAGATTGGCTTTTTTTATTTTACCGGCCTCCAATACAACATCCCGGGTGACATCGCCGTAAATCACCGGAAATCCCATGCGCTTTGTCTGGATCACCCGCCGGTAATCCAACTCAATAATGACAAAAGAGAGTTCCAGACGCTGCAGAACCTGACCGACATAAACCCCGATCCGCCCCCCGCCGGCGATGATCACATGGTTGCGCAGGCCGGTATCCGGTAAATTGATGGTCTGTACAGCCTCTTGTTTAAACATCCGCTTTCGCAGTCCGTATAATGGGGCAGTCAATCCGGAGACAAGCGGTGTCAATAACATGGTTATAATTGCGGTTGCCAGTGTCAGGGAGTAAAGATCGCTGGATATTGAATCGGTGCTGACCCCAACCCTGGCCAATACAAATGAAAACTCGCCCACCTGGAACATGCCGAATCCCAAAGCCAGGGGAATGACGTTGCCATAGTTGAATAACCGGCTTAATGCGCTGAAAATGATCCCCTTGCCGACAGATACAAATAAAACCACAATCAGTATTGTCCGCCAGTTTTTAATCAAAAAGACCGGATCCAGAAGCATGCCCACCGAGACAAAGAAAAGCAGACCAAAGATATCACGCAGGGGAATAATATCGCTGAGTGCCTGGTGGCCATAATCAGATTCGCTGAGCACCATTCCGGCAATAAACGCGCCAAACGCAAATGATAAACCGAATAAATAGGTGCCATATCCCACGCCCAGACCGATTGCGGTGATTGCCAGCAGGAATAGCTCCCTGGAATTGCGTCTGGCAATATAGGCCAGCAATTTTGGAATGAGTCGCGTCCCGATAAAAATCATCAAAACCAGAAATGTTACCGCCTTGAGGGCGGCCCAGCCAACCGCTGGTATCCCTGCTTCGGGTTGATTCAGCTTAGGCAGAATAATCATTAAGGGGACAACCGCCAGATCCTGAACAATCAAGATCCCTATCATAACACGGCTTGAAAGGGTCCCCATTCGTCCCTGGCTCATCAGTGTTTTAAGAATCACCATTGTACTGGATAAGGCAATGAATCCCCCAAACCATATCGCGTCATTAAAAGACCAGTTAAATAGTTTACCGATTCCAAAGCCAAGGAGAATTGAAAGCAGCATCTGTATCGGGGTGCCAATCAACGCAATCCGGGCAACAGGTTTTAATTCTTTTAGTGAAAATTCCAGCCCCAGGGAAAAGAGCAAGAGCGCAACACCAATCTCGGCTAACAACTCAATATCGTGAATATTGGAAACCGTGACCCCGCCGGTAAACGGCCCGACCATAACACCCGCCAGAATGTATCCTATGATCAAGGGCTCTTTTAAGCGCTGGGCAATGAGACCGCCAATTAAACCAGCAACGACAATAATTGTAATATCAGAAGCTATACCCATCCGTATTCATACCTGAAACAAATTAGCGCCCGGCGGAAAAAATAAATACCACAGATTTTTCACTGACTTTTTATTCGTATTCAAGGCGCGGTTTAGGCATCATATTTTTTCTGATGTCCTGAGACGCAACGAAGAATACGGATAAAAAGGCAATAAAAACGGGAGCCTTTTTTGCCGCGTCCCTTAAATCAAAACTTATCATAATCGTAACTGCTACTCCCTATAAGATTAAATCTGGCCAGAAAAGGCCATTTGGATAGCGACCAGCAGTTACAACATAATTTAGAATATCTCCCTGGGTGTAAATAATTTTCAATATGGACAGATAAAATGAGGAGCGGGCATTGGATCTGCGCCGCTGGGAATCCACAAGCAAGGTATTGGCATCCATGATATCAATACTGTCAGCCATGCCGTATTTAAACTGCATCTGAACAGCATTGAAATTTTCCTGGGCAGATTTTACTTCGTCAGCAAGATTAATCAGGGTGGATTTTGCGGTGTTAAATTCCAGAAAAGATTGCTTTGATTCTAGGATTATCGCCTTTTCTTCATTAGCCAGGGCCAGCTCTGCCTGGCGCTGTTTTGCTAGGGCCTGGCGTACCTGGGCTTTTCGCAGTCCGCCGTCATACAGGGTAAATACGAGCTGGGCCTGGATATATAGCTCTTCGGTATCATATTCACCTTGGGTTCCGATTCCTGTATCATAGGTGATATCTTTTTCCCGGTAGCCGCCTTCAAGTTCCAGTCTGGGCCAATACGCCCCCTTTTCATAAGCCATGTTTCGCTTTGCAATCTCAACATCTTTTTTGGCCTCCTTGATTTCATAGCGGTTTTCAAGAGCTTTGGATTTTATCTCTTCAAGGGTGATTGAAAAATTTTCAATATCTTTGGTCCCCCCTGGTGAAATAGAGAAGTCATCTGGGATACCGGTGAGCCTTACAATACCTGCCTTGGATCTCTGAACATTATTGAGCGCCACAATCTTATTGGTTTTCGCTTTTGACAATTCAGCCTGGGCCCGGTACAGGGCCGTCTTTGTCACACTGCCCACAGTGAGCTTTTCATTCACCGAATCCCTATAATTACCCAGGCGTTTAACTTCGGCATCTGCCACCTGAACCAGACGTTTTAAATTCAACGTCTGGATATAGGCCTGGGCCACCTGGAAAATATAATCGCTTCTAATGGCTTGTTCTGAAAATTTTGCTTTTTCAATGCCGTGTTTACTGACTTTATAGGCAATGAGCTCCCTGCCGTTCAGGGTAAATGAGTGGGTGAGTTTTGCGCCCAACGTATTTACATCAGGCGTGTAAGCATCATCGTTTTTATAGTTCAGGTAACTGCCGTACAGGGTAGCAGCAGGAATCAGTACAGATCGGGCCCGGTTTTTATCCTGTTCAGCAATAAAGGTCTGCTCCCTGGCAATTTGGATGGTTTCTGCATTTTCATTGGCCATTTGACATAATTGTTTCAGGGTGTATGACGGTTGTTCGCAGATGCCTTGCGCTGAAAATCCGAAAACCAGTAACAATAAGACCTGAATGCAGACATGAATCTTGTTTATTTTTAACATCATTGATTTTAGTAAGGTGAAAAATTAGTCCAGTAATGAGCCTGAACTGCCCTGCCTGGAAGATAAACTCAGGCCAATAACCCAACCAAGAAGAAGCACTCCTACACCGGCCAGAAACCATTTAATCATGCCGGTTTTAAACGTGAATTCGCCATCTGGATCTTGCTGGGCAAGCGTGGCGGACAAAGATGCGTTCTGGGTTTTAAGACGTTTGTTTTCCTCCAGCGTATCGGTTACATTGGCAGAAGCAGCCTTAAGGGCAGTGTATTGTGAAGTTAAGGTTTCAACGCTTCGGAGCAGATCCTGGTTTTCTTTTTTCAACTGTTCCATGGCAGCCTGGTTTGTCTGTTCCGTCAATGCCCTGATTTTATCTTCAAGGGCGGCATTTTCTTTTTTTAACCGGTCTATGATTATTGATTTGGGTGGATCTGTGACAACATAGTTTTTGTCCACCCACCCCTGCTCCCCGGATGAAAGTGCCACCTTAAGGTAACCGTTTTGTTCTTCAATTATGGTTAAAGGGGTATCACTTTTCAGCGTGGAGATCGAAGGATAGCTGGGGCCAGGTCCATTCCTGAATGTGAGAACGAGCATATCAGAGACATAGGCGGTCCGGGCATGGCATAATGCTGTGGTCCCGATAACAATTAAAATAACCGCACAAATCCGTGGAAATAGTTGTATCATTCTTATTTTCCTCCCTAGGCCCATGGTCAAAATAAAATCACTCATCTGCTAATTAGTAAACAGGCTATGGGTAAACTATCAGTCCTTCCCTGTTTTTACAACACCCGGCATATAAAAAAAACTTGCCAAACCGTATTGAACATGGGATCAATCATTACCCCTATATGGATAACAGTCTGTTGAACTAAAACGGTTGGTGTATGAATCAGGACGCTTTCAAAAAGTTGTGTATTGCCAATATCCTTAACGGGTTGTCTGAGGGGTTGTGCAGGTATTCCAATCCCAGCCGCGTTGCCCTGCTGTTTGCACCGGAGCCGGATGATCCTGTTCAGGTATTTGATCCCCAGGGAAAATCTGGGCTTGTCAGGACTTATTGCGTTTGCAGGTGAAAGCAGTGAATTTTTTTTTATCATTACCGAGCACCATCCTGACATATGTTCTATTAAACCCACGGAAAAATGGCTGGAACGGGCTGCTTCCCTTCTTATCCATGATTATACCTCATGTAATCCACCCATCAACTGTTTTCGGATTATGTGGTTAAAAACTATTCTCTCCAGGCCATAGTCGATTACATGGTGGATGAGCGTAACGGTACATGCCGAAAAGATTAACCCTTGAACAGCATTTAGAGGCATGAAAGGTTTAAAATTTATTAATATGGCGTTCAGATATTTTATGTCAATAGTCCGGCTATTAACACAAAATTTGTGAAAATTGGTTCTCATTTTCATGAGATTTCGCTTCGATTCCCTAATTATCAAACAGGCTCTAAGGATTTGTTATGATTCAATTTGATTTTCAATCACTACCGGATCTGGCCGGCCAGCGTGTGATGCTCGGGTTTGACGGCCATTCCCTTAATGCCGAATTAAAACATCTGATAAAGACATACAGGGCCGGGGGGATTATCCTGTTCCGGCCCAATATTGAATCTGCAGACCAGCTGCGCCGTTTGTGTATGGATGCCCGAAAATATGCGCTGGATCAAGGTTTGCCGGATCTGTTTGTTGCCGTGGACCAGGAAGGCGGGCAGGTGGCAAGACTGCGCAAACCCTTCACTGAATTTTCCGGCAACCCCCATATGAAAACCCTTGGGGACGCACGGGAATTTGCCCGGATTACAGCATCGGAACTGTCTGACATGGGCATTAACATGAATATGGCTCCGGTTATGGATGTGGTCCCGCCGGATGTGGATTCCATCATGAAAGACCGGGCATTTACTGGGGATGCAGACCGTGTCTCCCAACTGGGCACTGCTGTAATACAAGGCCTTCAAAAAAGAGGGGTGATGGCTGTGGCCAAACATTTTCCCGGTATTGGCAGAACAGTAAAAGATTCCCATTTTTTTCTGCCTGAATTGAATGCGGAATTGTCCGACTTAAAACAGACAGATCTGGTCCCTTTTGAAGCCGCAAAAAAAGCACAGGTCTCAGGGATTATGCTGTCCCATATTTTGTACCCCAAGCTCGACCCGGACTGGCAGGCCAGCCTGTCAAAGACCATTGCATACGATCTGTTAAGAGTGGATATGGGGTACCAGGGCCTTGTCATGACCGACGATCTTGACATGAAGGCCATCAGTGATGAGATGGACACCTGTATTCACAGGATCATGACTGCACAAATCGACATAGCCCTTGTCTGCCACGCAGGACCCAATATTGCCGAAGCCCGGAACGCCTTGATGCGATATCTTGACAAGGACACAGAGCTATTTGAATCAAGCCAGACCTGTGTGAAAAGGATTCTCGCGGCAAAGGAAAGGTTTCTTGTTTGATGCTATTTTTTTGTGGGATGAATTTCAGTTGGCGGCACCTGCTGCAGTTTTTGCCCGGGAATACACATCATCTTCAAGACCGCATAACTGGTTGTCTTGGATCATTTCCCAGCCTCTGGCTGCAATCATGGCCGCATTATCCCCGCACAGGGACAAGGGCGGTGAAAATACGTTGATTTTATGCTGGTTAGCCCTTTTAGAAAGGATGCCAATAAATGTTTGGTTGGCGGAGACTCCCCCTGCAATGCCGATGCCAGAACAGTTTCTATCCCTGGCTGCAGCAATCAGTTTGGTGGACAGCACATCAATGATGGCCATTTGGAAACCGGCTGCTACATGGGCAGACCAGCCTTCTCCCATATCCGGGTGTTCATGCAGGTGCCGGGCTACTGCAGATTTAAGTCCGCTGAAACTGAAGTCAAAATTATTTTTTCCAAGCATGCTTCTGGGAAATTTGATTTTTTCCGGATCTCCTTTTTTTGCCAGGGCTTCAATGGCAGGCCCACCCGGATAGTTTAACCCCATCATTTTGGCGACTTTGTCAAAGGCTTCTCCTGCTGCATCATCCCGGGTCTGACCCATGAGCTTGAATGCGCGGGGTTCTTTTACATGATAAATATTGGTGTGCCCCCCTGACACCACAAGGCAAATGAATGGGAATTGGGGAGGGTGGTCTAAAAGCTTTAAAGAGCAGATATGAGCTTCAAGATGGTCAACGCCGGCCAAAGGAAGATTTCGTGCCCAGGCCAGGGCCTTTGCATAGGTAAATCCCACCAGAAGTGCGCCGATCAGTCCGGGGCCCTGGGTGGCGGCAATGCCGTCAATGTCATCTAGGGTGGCACCGGCTTGGGTCAGGGCCTGGTCCACCACCAGGTCTATGGCCTCAATGTGCATGCGCGATGCAAGTTCAGGCACTACCCCACCGTATATGGCATGGGTGGATACCTGGGAAGAGATAACAGAAGAGCGAATTTGCACACCGTCTTTCACAACGGCAGCCGCAGTTTCGTCGCAGGAGGATTCGATCCCGAGAGTGAGCATGGGCCTAAGGTAATCAGACATACCTGGTCTGATTCTCGCTGTTTTCCCTTTCCTGGATTTCACCGATCAGATGAGCATTTTTTCCCAAGGCGCTTAATCTGTCCATGACTTCCTGGGCTGATTTTTCAGGGACCACCACCACCATGCCGATGCCGTTGTTAAAGGTTCTGCGCATCTCATGTTCCGGCACATTGCCTTCCTGCTGGATGAGGTTGAATATGGGGGGGATCTGCCATGATTCTTTGCGGATAACCGCCTTACATGCCTGGGGGATGACCCGTGTGATATTTTCATCTATGCCGCCACCTGTGACATGAACAAGGCCGTGAACAGGCAGGTCACGCAACAGATTTAAAATGGTGGAGACATAGATGATCGTGGGCTTGAGAAGTTCTTCTCCAAGGGTCGTGTCCAAATCCGCCAGCCGTGTATTGATGGTATACCCGCATTTGTCAAAAAAAACCTTGCGCACCAAAGAAAAACCATTGGCGTGGAGACCCGAAGAGGCGATGCCGATCAGTTTGTGCCCTGGACGAATGAAGGAACCGTCAATGATTTTGTCGTTGTCCACAATACCAACGGAAAAACCTGACAGGTCATATTCGCCTTCCTGGTACATGCCGGGCATTTCAGCGGTTTCACCGCCGATCAGGGCGCAGCCGGCCTGAATGCAGCCTTCAGCAATCCCTGAAATCACTTGTTCCGCCACGCTGTTGTCCAGTTTACCCACGGCAAAATAATCCAGAAAAAATAACGGCTTGGCCCCCTGGACAATAATGTCGTTGACACACATGGCCACAAGGTCTATGCCGATTGTGTCGTGATTGTCCATCTGGAATGCGATTTTCAGCTTGGTGCCGACGCCGTCTGTGGAACTCACGAGCACCGGGTTGGAGATATTGGCCAGATTCAAGGAAAAAAGTCCGCCGAAACCACCAATTTCGCCCATAACTCCAGACCGTGGGGTGGATTTTGCAATATTTTTTATCCGGTCCACCAGCCGGGTGGCTTTATCAATATCAACGCCGGAATCCGCATATGTCAGAGAGTCATTCATCTTATTTCACCTATGGTCACACTATCGTATTTTGAAGGAGTCTTTTACTCCCTTTAGAATCGTCAATCATACGCCCAAAGCCTGTAAAAAGTCAAAAGCTTTTTGACAAGGGATACCTGGATGAAGTATGAAGTGAATGACTGTTAAACACGGGACTATTTGGGAGACAATATCTTCATGAAAACAATTCATATCGGCCTGCTTGGATTCGGGGTAGTCGGCGCAGGCGTGGCAAAATTGCTCAAGGAGAAAAAAGAGCTGCTTGAATCCCGGACCGGCGTCTGTCTGAATCTTAAAACCATTGCAGATCTTGATATTACAACAGATCGGGGTGTTGATCTGGCGGGAACTCAACTCACAACCGATGCTGCATTGGTTATCAATGATCCTGACATCGATATTATTGTCGAACTTATTGGTGGACAAACCGTAGCAAAGGATCTCATTGTCAACATTCTTGAAAACAAAAAGCATGCGGTGACTGCAAACAAAGCACTTTTGGCAGGTTTTGGCAATGAACTGGTGGATATTGCCCAAAAAAATCAGGTTGACTTGGCCTTTGAGGCGTCCTGTGGGGGATGCATGCCTGTCATAAAAAGCCTGAGGGAATCTTTGGTCGCCAACGACATTCAAGCCATGTGCGGCATCCTCAACGGTACCTGCAACTATATTTTAAGCAAGATGACCCAGGATGGCTCCCAGTTTGAAGATGCCTTAAAAAAGGCGCAGGAGCTGGGATTTGCAGAGGCTGAACCCTCCCTGGATGTGGATGGATATGATACCGCCCATAAACTTGCCATCCTAAGCGGCCTGGCCCATGGTATGGAAATCAATCTGGATGATATCCATGTGGAAGGCATCCGGAATATCGGCCCGGATGATATCAGGTTTGCAGGTGACTTTGGCTATACCATTAAATTGCTTGCCATCGGGAAAAAACATGAAAACCATGTTGAAGCCCGGGTGCATCCCACCATGATTCACAGTTCCAATCCTTTATCTCATGTGGATCATTCCATGAATGCCATTGCCATTGATGCAGATGCCACAGGACGAACCATGCTTTACGGGCATGGGGCGGGCATGATGCCCACAGCGTCTGCTGTTCTTTCGGATATCGCCGATATTGCCAGAAACATTATTGCCGGTACCCGGTGCAGAGTCCCTACTTTAGGGTATCCCAAGGAAAATATTCAAAAGATTCCCATTCTGCCGATGTCCCAGTTGTCCACCCGGTATTATCTGCGCTTTGAGGCCCAGGATGCTCCGGGGGTTTTGTCTAACATTTCAGGCATGTTGGGTGAAAATGACATCAGTATCAAATCTGTCCATCAAAAAGGGCGCAATGCCAATGGTCAGGTGCCCATTGTCATGCTGACTCACCTGGCCAGGGAAAGCCGGGTTCAAGGGGCGCTTGCCCGGATTGTCCAAACCGACTGCGTAGTCGGATACCCCGTTGTTATCCGCATTGAGGATGATGACGCTGAGTAGTGAGTGCATGGCTGTTTTTGAATCAATCGACGAAACAAAACAAAAAAGGTTAGAGGAATGAAAATACTTGTTGCAGATCTGGAAGGGGTCTTTTTGCCTGAAATCTGGATCAATGTGGCGCTAAAAACCGGAATTGAGGAACTTAAACTAACCACCCGGGATATCAGCGATTATGATGTGCTGATGACCAAGCGTCTGTCCATACTTGATAAGCACAATCTGACACTGAAGGATATTCAGGATGTCATTTCAGGCCTTGATCCCCTTGACGGTGCAAAGCAGATGCTGGACTGGATCCGGGAGCGGAACCAGATCATTATCCTGTCCGATACCTTTGAAGAGTTTGCAGGACCGCTCATGGCAAAACTGGGTTTTCCTGCGCTGCTTTGCCATAGTCTGACTGTGGACGAAACAAACCGGATTACCGGATACAATCTGAGAATTGATGATCAGAAAGCCCGGGCCGTCAGAGCGCTTCAAGGCCTGAACTATCATGTCATTGCATTTGGAGATTCCTACAATGATACCGGTATGATCCAGGCGGCAAACCAGGGCTTTTTCTTTAACCCACCTGAATCCATTACCCAAGATTTTCCTGATATACCCATTACCCGCTCCTATGATGAGCTTAAGGCGATGCTTTCTGATCTTCTGGCAGACTGATGAATGATAAACATTGATAAATTTAAAAACCTGCGGGTTCTTGTCATTGGGGACTTAATGCTTGATGAATACCTGTGGGGAAAGGTTGACAGAATTTCACCGGAGGCGCCTGTGCCTGTGGTGGCTGTGGAAGAAGAAAACCATACACTGGGCGGGGCCGGTAATGTGATCAATAACCTTTCAGCCATGGGGGCAAAGGTATTCGCCATGGGCACTGTGGGTGAGGGACAGGCGGGCCGTGATGTTTTAAAAATGCTTAAAGCGTTGAACGTTGATATCACAGGGGTGATAAATCACCCGGATCGTCCCACAACACGGAAAACCAGAATCATTGCAGCCAGTCAGCAGATGCTCCGGATTGACCGGGAGGTCAGGCACCGGATCAATGCCCATACACTTGAGGCCTTAACCCGGATTGCTGCCGGCTACATAGACAAAATGGATCTTGTTATCATTTCAGATTATGATAAGGGCTTGGTCACCCGTGAACTTATAGCCCGTATCGTTGAATTGGCAAAAAAATCAGACGTAATGACCCTGGCAGATCCCAAGTCCATGGATTTTTCCAAATACAAAGGGGTCGCCGTTTTGACTCCGAATAAAAAAGAAGCTGCAATTGCGGCTGGTATGCAGATTCAAACCCCCGAGGAGATGGAAGAGGCTGCAGCGAAAATCATGACCCAAGCCGGGCTTGAAAAGCTGCTTATTACCTGCGGAAAGGCCGGTATGCTTCTTTATGAAGCCGGAAAACCAGCTGTCACCATTGCATCCAAAGCCAGGCAGGTCTTTGACGTGTCCGGGGCCGGAGATACGGTTATCTCTATTTTAGGCCTGGGATTGGCATCAGGCGCCACGTTCGAATCAGCTGCCGGATTGGCCAATCTTGCAGCCGGTGTGGTGGTGGCCAAAGTTGGCACCGCAACCGCATCAATTGATGAGCTAAAACAGTGTGTTATGACAAATGTCTGCAATTGATGAACAGGGTGAATTCACCCTATCCAATATCAATTTAAAAATCAAAGAATTACAAGGGAAAGTGAACAACCACTGAAAAATATGCCATAAAGCCTTTATAAAGACCATTTGCAGAGGCAAGAGGTATATTAAATGGTGCATTGAAAATAGTTGCCATTATGTGATTGATTGGAATTATGATGAAGACCCCAGCCGTATTGGCATGAAGCACGGTCCTGAAAACATGTCCAGACTCAGACGATTTGCTGTTGGAATTTTAAAGAGAAAGGGAGACGGTAGTGTTGCCCAAAAAATGAGACGACTGAATAAAAACATGCGTGCAGTCTTTGATTGTTTGAAAATGACTCGAAATACCTGCCATACATGAGCACTTGGACGTTAGAATAAATTTGCCGTGATTGATGAAGATTTGACTTGACTTAAAAACGCTTTTGCTCTATATTGTGCCTCGTTGTTGCGGGGTGGAGCAGTCTGGTAGCTCGTCGGGCTCATAACCCGAAGGCCGGAGGTTCAAATCCTCCCCCCGCTACCAGGAAATTTGAGGACTTAGGGCGCATGTGCTGTAAGTCCTTTTTGATATTGTACCGTTTTTGTACCACTTTTTCTACGTATCCTCTAAGAGCCTGTTTGATAATTGATGAATCGGCT
>PDWJ01003970.1_pt1 | contig 13517 bp, 11 predicted proteins | sample 1430881 | NCBI WGS metagenome assembly PDWJ01 (sample SAMN01162460, study PRJNA174530) | Oral metagenome, whole genome shotgun sequencing project. | biome: Marine environment; feature: Marine mammal; material: Swab sample of the gingival sulcus; isolation source: swab sample of gingival sulcus... | reverse complement strand
TTTTCCTATTCAGAGGTCTCAAAACGTGGAAAATATCTCTGCGTAAAACTACGAATTTTCGCACTTATCGACTTTCGAGGCATCTTCGTCAAACATACAAATTCGACGTGGTAAACACTGTTCTGCAAGAATGATTGCTTCGAGTTCCCTGACCGCTTCATGAAATTCATCATTAATAATGACGTAATCGTAGTCTTCGTAATGCTGAACCTCTTCGTCTGCTTTCCTGAGTCGCCGCTCTATCTCATCATCTGAGTCTGTCTGGCGTTCCTTCAGTCGCTCACGGAGTGAGCTGAAGTTCGGCGGCAGGATAAAAATAAAGACACCTTCATCGCCGTAGCGTTCCTCGATCTGCTTTGCCCCTTGCACATCAATATCGATCAAGAGGAATTTACCGCTTGAAAGCGTCTTGGCAATACTCGTGATGCTGGTTCCATAATAATTGCCATGGACATGGGCGTATTCGACAAACTCATCAGCGCCCACCATCTGCATAAACTTCTCTTCGGACACAAAATGATAATCTCGACCATCAATTTCGTTTGGGCGTCGCTTTCGGGTGGTATATGAAATACCGTGCTCAAAATTCGGCAGCCGCCGAATCACTTCTTTACACAGTGAAGTCTTTCCTCCACCTGACGGAGCTGACACTACAAACAGGATGCCATGCGTATTTCGTGTAAATTTCATGATTTGACCTCATTTGTTTGTGCTGATGGAGATTTGCTCTCTTCCTCATCAAAGAGGCGTTGAGAGACTGTTGACGGTTGTACCGCAGAAAGGATCACATGATCGCTGTCAGTAATAATGATCGCGCGCGTTTTTCTCCCTTGAGTCGCATCAATAAGCTTGCCATGTTGTCGTGCTTCCTCTTTCAGACGCTTCATCGGAGCTGAAGTTGGAGTAATAATCGCAACAATCCTGGATGCCACGACCACATTTCCAAAACCAATATTGACAAGTTTGCTCGCCATAGCAGTCACCACAAATAGCAGGGAACAAGCAGTGCATAGAGGATCGCCGGCATTCCTTCCCTATTCTATGTTCTGCACTTGTTCACGAATTTTTTCCAGAATCGATTTGACATCGACAACGTGTTGCGAGGTCGTCAAGTTATTCGACTTTGAACCAATGGTGTTGATTTCCCGGTTCATCTCCTGAATCAAAAAATCTAACTTTCTTCCAACAACATCCGAACTCGTCATCAGATGCTTGAAATGATCGATATGCCCTGTTAAGCGCGTTAATTCTTCGGCAATATCAATTCGATCGACGAAAAATGCCACTTCCTGCGCTAATCGTTCTTCATGAATTTCGACCACGTTCTCTGTGAGGTGCTTAATCCGTTCTTCTAAGGCCACTTTATACTGGATTGGGGTCATCTCCGAGTTTTTTGCGATCTCTGCTGTTATCGCTGCAATCTGCTCCAGGTTGGCGATGATGTCTTGATCAAGGGTTTCTCCCTCCCTGATACGCATCTCTTCGAGATGGTCAAGGGCATTGCGCAAGACCGCTTCAATAGCCTGTTTTGCCTCTTCCTGATCGAGCTGAACGGGTTCGACTTTCAAGACCTCGGGCATGCGAGTTAACGAGAGAAGATCGATTGAAGAGGTATCGAGTTGCAATGTCTCGCTTAATTCCTGAAGTTGCTGAAGATATTCTGCGGCCAGGTCTTTATCGAACGTGATTTGCTTGCTGGCCTGTCCGAATTCATCGAGCGAGAGATAGACATCAAATCGTCCCCGTTGGAAGCGATCTTTGACAAGTCGTTTCAGATCGTGCTCGAGAAAAGAGAGCTTCCCCGGTAATTTCATATGTACATCACAATACCGATGATTGACTGATTTAACTTCTATCGTGTAACTTCTGCCAGAGTCTGTTTGGAGCGTTGCGGTGCCATAGCCGGTCATACTTTTCAACATAGAGCGGTCCACCTTTGTTGTATGATGTGAGAGAAAGAAAGTCGTGTAATTGAAAAAATTATGAGAGGGGAAGGGAAGATTTTGTCAATGAAATTTTCACGCCTAATAGGCATGTTTGTTAATCATGCCTTTCCAAATTGTCATCAGGAGAATTTTACAGTCAAAAGTCACTGACCAGTTCTGAATATAATACAAATCGAATTCAATGCGTTTTTCAATCGACGTATTGCCTCGCCATCCGTTAATTTGCGCCCATCCTGTAATACCGGATTTGACCCGGTGCCGCAGCATATACTGGGGAATCTTTTGACGAAATTTTTGCACGAAAGGCGGACGTTCCGGGCGCGGCCCTACTAAACTCATATCGCCCCGCAGCACGTTAAAGAATTGCGGCAGTTCGTCCAGACTGGTCGAACGCATGAAGATGCCGAGTTTGGTGCGGCGATCATCGTGTTTTTTAGCCCACACCGCTCCGCTTTTGGCTTCTGCATCCATACGCATCGAACGGAATTTATACATATTGAACACATGACCATCTAATCCCATCCGCTTTTGTTTATACAAAATCGGTCCCGGCGACGACAGCCTGACCAGAAGAGTCAGAAAGAGCATCACAGGCGAACTCAGGATGATGAAGAGAAGCGAAAAGGCAATGTCAAACCCACGTTTAATCACACTATTCCATCCCTGAATCGGTGTTTCTCGCAAATTCACGATTGGAATGCCATCCAACTCGTCAACCCCGACTCGCAGACTCATATATTGCATCAGGTCCGGGATAAACTTGATATCCACGCATTCCTGATCGACCGAAGAAAGCAGTTCAAGCACTCGATCATGCGCTGTCATCGGTAAAGCAATAAAGAGCTGCTGTACACCGTGCTCCTGAATAACCTGCTGCGTATCATCAAGGGATCCTAACACCGGAGCGCCTTCGATCGTTTTACCCTGCTTAGTCGAATCATCATCGAGATACCCGATCACATGGAGTCCGAGTTCCGTATACGTATGAGCTTTTCGAGTCAGCTCTTGCCCGAGGTGTCCTGCACCGGCAATGAGAATATGACGTAGATTGTAGCCCTTGCTTCTGGCATAGTCGATCAAGTTCCTGAACAAAGAGCGGCTGAGGCCGACCGCGAAGATATTAATCGCCCAGAAATAAAGGAATACCAGACGAGAATAGGCATACTGACCGTAAAAAAAATTGAAAGTTATCAGCATGATCGTCCCGACCGAAATCGCCTGAAAAATCGCGACAAACTCTTCAGCCTGCGAGCTTCCGCGACGAGGGCGATACAAGCCGCTGATATGAAAGATAATCACCCACATAATCAGGATAGGTGTAATGAGTTTCCAGTAGCTCTCGAAAGGCGGGATGCCTTTTGTGACCGGGACGATCGACGTCTGGAAACGAATATAATACGCAATCAACCACGAAGCAGACGTCATCGCGGCATCAGACCCCGCTAAACCGGTTAAAATAAGTGGATGCGTTTGTTTGACCATCATACTCTTTTATTCCCTAAGACACACCAGTGCTCAATTCCAAATGGTTCATTTTCAATTGTCGATGCTCAACGCCATAAGGGTTGACACCAAAAATCTCTTCCGGTGTAATCCGGTGTAATAAATAATATTATAACGGAATTGTTCCGCGTATTGTTCGTTGTTCGAATACAACAAGTTCGCGTATACCGGCGTCTCTTACGATTTTTCTGGCAAAGGCAAAGTCTTTCCCAACATCTTCAGGGCTATGAGCGTCGGAACCAAATACGACAGGCACATCGTATTGCTGGAGCAATCGAATGATCTGCGGTGAAGGATACATTTCCTGAACGGGTTTTCGTAAGCCGGATGTATTGATTTCAACGACCATGCCGGTTTCTTTGTAGCACCTGATCGTTTCTTCAATCAATGCAGAAAAATCTGTACTCGGTCGATAGCCGAATTTTTTGACGACATCTGTATGGGAAATAATATCGAAAAGCCCGGAACGAGCCGTCTGTTGCAAAAGGAGAAAATAGCGCTCGTAGATCGTATCGACCCCGAGTTCATCCCAACGGTGCGTGTTTCTCGGATCGTCGATCGCCCAGTCATCAATAAAATGAACCGAGCCGTACACATAGTCAAAAGGATATTGTTGCAGTAATTCCTGAGTCGCGTTTTCTTCTTCCGGAGAATAATAATCGGCTTCAATGCCTAATTTTATGTGCAGAGAGGGAAAACGCTGCTGAAGTTGCTGCACCTCATCGATATAATGGGGCAACTGTGCGAAAGACATCGCGTATTCCGGCCTTGCCCACTTCAACATCGGCAAATGATCCGCAAAGCCAATCTCGCGCAACGGCTGCGTCAATGCGTGTTGAACATACTCTTCTAACGCTCCGGAAGCATGACCACAATATTTCGTATGAATATGATAATCCAGCATGAAAAATTCAGCCTCAGCCCTTGGTGATGAGCGCGTAAAGCCAGATGCTACCGAGGCCCTGATATTCTGATGTCTTTAATTTCTCCCCCACATTAAAGCGTCTATTTTTTTTGGGGGCAAGATGTCAACAGAAAAATTTCTGAGAAACCTTTTCTCTACAGAAGGTTTCTTGACAAATCTTCTGCAAGATATTATCATTAATCGTAGTTTCTGACAAACGAAACTCTCTATGTTTCTGCCTGATTGTGTTAATAACCTGATTCATCTATGAGTATACCTCAGTCACATTATCCTGTCTAGGTAAATTTAACTGAGGAATCTATTAACATGCAGAAATCTGTGTGAAACAATCACACCGTAAGGAGTCTAATATGAGAAACAAAGGGGTCAATTTACTAGTAAGCGCAATATTTGTATGTCTGCTATTGGGTAGCAACACAAGTATTGCTCAAGATCCACCCCATCAAGACAATATTCCAATTTGCCCCGGTTTGGTGTACCAACCAGACATTTCAGCGGCTGTATTAAAGATGGCTGAAAGTCAATTCGACACGATTATTGGCAAATGCGATGCCATCAAGGGCCAGTCGGATCTGACACCTATCGAAGAGGAAGAGTATGCGAGAGTCAAATCTATAATCCTGGCGAAAAAAAATCAATTACAATATATTGATGTGTATTTCATTGATGAAGCCTCCGGCAATCGCTTGGATGAGGTGCTTAACTGTTATGAGAGGGAGGGAATGGTGCTCAAGGATCTTGTCGATAAAGCTTCGCAAACTGTTGATGCCGATCGCAAATCTGCGCTTATGCAAGCATTCAAAGCGATCTCACCTCTTTCAACCGCTGCGATACAGCAGTTCGAAGACTTAGTCGATGACTTTCGAGCTTTCGGAGGCTCTGAAGGGTTGTCAAGAATAAGTATCCTTTCTGCTTTTGTCGGTCCGAATGAGACGAATCCGGACGATTTTGCAAACCCGATGATTGTTGAACGAGCCACGGTTGTTATTGCGACCAGCACACCTGCGCCGTAATATTGCGAATGAAGAATCACGCGTTTTTTGTAGGAGTTGTTGCCAGTATCCTGTTTGTTCTTTACTCATTCTCTCTGTGTGCCCAGGGCCTGGAAGAACGAGAATATGTCATTGGAATCGGGGATCAGCTCAATATTCAGGTGTGGGAGATCCCCGAACTGTCAGCGTCGGTTTCGGTCCGCTTTGATGGCAAGATAACATTACCTCGTTTGGGCGATGTGCAGGCAGCGGGCTTAAGAGTCTCCAGTTTACGAACCTTCCTGGCAGGAGTAACAGAGGGCAAAGAAACGATTGGCAAGTATGTCAAAAATCCACAGATTACGATAACCGTCACAAGACCTTCTGAGAATGTGCGTCTGCTATTCAGCGGGATTGTTTCCCGCAGAATCGATGTCCCCAGAGGCACCACGATCGCTCAGGTTGTCAGCCAGGTTGTCCCCTCCCTTCCAACAGAACCTCCTCCAAACTTAACGGCGATCAGAGTCATCAGCGCTGAAGGAGAAGAATTCCCTGTGAATTTCCAGGAATTACAGCGCAGCGTGGGCGAAAATATTCGATTAGAATGGGGAGACACCATTTATATTCCTTCGCTGGCTCTTCCAACGCCAACCCCCCAGATTCAGGCGACAGCAATGCCAACTCCATCGGCTATTTACTCAGAGGAAGAGTTGCGGGAATTACTTTGGAACGATCCTGAAAAATTAGACCTCGTGATTTCAGTTGCGGAACAGCTTGAAGATGGCAGCTATTCGTTTAATATTGCGAAGATCTCTGAAGAACAGCAAGCGTTAATTGGGGAAGAACTGTTAACAACGCTGCTTGGGGAACTTCCGCCGCCGCCAACGATCTTCACTGACATTATGCTGGTTGGTTTGAACGTCAATCTTGCGCGTGATGACATCGTCGAAGCATACCTTGCCTTTCCAGCGTCAGAACCAGATACGCTGCCTCGGATTCAACGTTTTCACGAAGACGATCTGATCGAACAGGGGCCATCCGAACAAGAGAATATCTATCTTGAAAAAATTATCGATTCGGACAAACAAGTCATTCTTCGCAAAGGAGAGTTACGCCAATCCCTTACGCTGCCAACCCCTTTCACCCAGGCAAAATTTTCAGGAGTCTACACACGCAGGAACCAGAAAGCAGCATTTTTTTCCGACTTAAATCGCTCTGAAAGCAAAAGGCCTCCCCAGCGAAGTTTTGTCGAAGACGATGAAGTCGAAGAAGGGGTTAAGCTGGCAAAAATCACAGATCAGTGGGTTCTTCTCAAGCAAGATGAAAACATACAACTCGTCCTTTTACGGGATTCCTTCAATCGACCGACTCCGGTTCCGACTCCGGTTCCCCTACCAACTCAACTTGAATTACCGCCCGAAGCAGAAGGAGAACAAGCGATTTCTGACTTGCCAGTTTCGGCGGCAGAACTGCTAAAACAAGCGTCCCCTGAGACTCTTCAAGCCTTAGACACATTCAGCGAGTTGTTTTTCGCCACTCCACTACTCTCGGAGTGAAAAGTAATACCTGCCAGATTTTTAGGCCAGTAAAACACCTGGCAGGTGTTACTCCATCAGACCAAACCAGAACGCAGCCGCTCCCACGAGAACTCCTCCAAATGGCGAAAAGGATTCTGTGAGAAAACCACCATCTTCACTCGTTGTCCTCCACATCATTCCCTGCTCAGGAGGGCGGTTCGCTCGAAATATCGATCGATCAGGCAATCGTTGAAATAAGCTCGGGAGATTAATATATCCTCTGGCATATCCTTTCAGCGAAAAAGAGGAACTCAATGTTCGATAATCCGGGGCCGATGCAAGTGAACCGCCTTGTTCGGCAACCCGGAGAATGTGCTGAAGAGTCGAGCGAGATGCGCTGAACACTAAAAAATCTCTGACAAATGCTGCATAGAGATGAAGCGGCTCAAAACTCCCGGGAATCCCTATGTCTAAAATCACAGGGGATTGGGGAACCCTTGTAGCAAGCCTTTGTAATGCTTGCTGAACAGTATCCTGATCGTTCACCTGGAGAAACAATGCGCATGGGAAATTCTCTGTCGAGAGGAATGTGTTTCGCTGGCCGGGGAGGGTGCTTTCAAGGCAAGCTATAGCCATTTCCTGACCAAATGATGACAGAAGCTCTTGTTCCACGTCAAGCCCGATATAACGCTCGATCATCGTGATATGACGCTGAAACTGTTCTTGTTGCTGAACAGAAAGAAACATGTTAATCAGAAGATTGAGATGACGCCATATCTGCAACACATCGACTCTACTGGCCTCATAAAACAACACCTTTCCAGGAACAATGAGATCGGACGTCAAGATGCCATTTCCACGTCCTAAAAAACCTGATAAGAGGCTGAACGATTGTTCAAGAGGCTCTTCTTGGGAGGCAACGGTCCAGAAGAAACGCTCTCGCCCTCCTGTCTCCGTAAAGGAGACCTGCCAGGAGAAGGTTGTAAGTTCGTACAGTTCGAGCAATTGGAACAAGAACTGATTCTCTGGATGTTGAGAGGAAAAGCACCGCTGTCGAATAAAAGGGCGCAGTGTGCGCCAAATGGATTGCACATCGACATATAATCGACTATCATGTTCGTGCCGGAAGATTTTCTCACGAGGAATTCGATAGGTCTCGGAATGAAAAAGGGATAAATGTTCACTCTGGTCGGAAGAAGCGGCGAAAGCATCCGGGAGACGGCTTATGAGCTGCTCTACGCTTTCCGGTGAGCCGCCGAGCGCTAAAAGTCGCTCGGTAAGAAGACAGGTATATTGCGTTTTTCCGTGAGAGAATGTATAGCTCGTGATACCGTGTGTAACATTTCGTCTCACCTCTATTCCGGGAACCTGCGATTGCAGGCTCGGAATAATATGCGTCTCCAGGATCGTTGTGAGAGTATCGCTTACTCCCTGAATATCAACTAAAAGCACAAACTCCGGAATCGGCCAGAATTGTTCCGGCCGGTCAGGAGGGCGCAGATCGAGTAACGCCACTGCAACAGTTTTGCTACACACTGACGCAAGATCAGAAAGCGATAGCGTGAAATTGCGTTGGAATAGCTGGTCGAATGACGCAAGGAGTTCCGAAACAGCAGATGCTTCATAGTCAACCGGAACGGCCTCGGCAGCATGTTGTAACGCTGGTGCAAAATGTGGGCTCACCCATACTGCCATAGTCGTATCCGGTAGAAGACGTTCGGGAAACAAGGTGTGAGTATCATGTTGACCATATGCCGTCAAACATGAACACCCATAGACTACGAGAAAACAAAGATGCATAATCGTCATTTTTTTCATCATAAGCAAACGCTCAATCCGTCAGTCCCTGGCAGGATTTCTTGATACAGAGTGAAAAATTTCTATTATCCAGAATAATTTATCTTGCTTTTTCAAGACAACTATTTTCTGATAAAAGAATTATTTTCTCCGTGGGAAAATATATTGACAGACCAAACGAATGAGGAGTATCGGTTAGAATGGAGAGAGGTATCCGGTACGAACCCATACGCATACAGGAGAAGCGTGGTGGAGAATCTTGAAGCTCTTATTACCGAAGAAATAAAGTTCAATGTTTTGACCGAAGTCTGTTCATTCGTGAATTCGGAAATTTCGTATGAACAACAACTACAAGCCATCGTGGAAGCGGCGAATAAACTACTTGGGGTGAAAAACAGCTCTTTAATTCTATGGGATGAAGAGACCGAACTTCTGCATTTTCACCTCGCCACCGGAGAAAAAAGCCAGCAGCTCACAAGTATGACCATGCAGCGCGGAGAAGGGATTGCCGGGTGGGTTGCCGAGCATGGGGTTCCATTAGTTGTTCCCGATGTCGAAAAGGAACCTCGCTATAATCCTCGAATCAGCGAAGCACTCCAATTCAAAACGCGCTCAATCCTGTGTGTGCCTATCCGAGCCAGAAACATTCTGATCGGATCCTTTGAGACTGTCAATCGACTCGATGGAAGGGCATTTGAAGAAAAAGACCTTCCCCTGATGACAGCATTTGCCTCTCTCATTGGCATGGTCTTAGACAACAGGCGATCGAAAAAAAACAGCGAGCAGAGTCAACTTGCCCTTGAAAATCAGGTACAAAGCAAAACCTGCGAACTCGAAGTCGTCAATCGAAACATTACGCTCAAAAATCAGAGATTGGCCCTGACAACAAAAATTATCTCCTTGATCAATTCCAATCGGAGTATGACAGATATTCTGGTTGAAGTCGCGAAGCAGCTGCAGCGCCTCATTCCACTCGATTATGCGACAGTTGCTTTGATACAGGAGAATCGGACCGATTTACTTTTACTAGAACTCCTTCCCTTGTCCCACAATATCATGTCAGATGGTCTGAGTGTCCCGTTTGATGAATCAGTCATCAAATATGTGTTCCAGTATAAACGGTCGATCTTCCATGACCGCCCTCGGTGGTACCGATGCTTTTTAGAAGAAGGACGGTTCTTAGAAACTCAATTAAGCACCATGCTGTGTATGCCGATCGTTGCCTCGGATACAGTCGTACTGGGGACATTGAACCTCGGCTGTATTGAAAAACATAGCTATGCCAAAGAAGCCGTCGATATTGTCACCTTTATTGCCAAACAGCTTGGCGTGGCATTTGAACGAGAAAAATTGCGCAGTTCCCTGGAAGATGTGAATCAAAAATTGAACGAAAAGACCTTTGAACTTCGGAAAAATCTCATTAAAATGGGAGATGCGAACCTGAGGCTGTTTAATACACAGCAAGAACTCCGAGAAAAAGATAAACGCATGAAAGCGCTGTTGCATGAGGTGCAAGATAAGAATGAAGAACTCAATGCGACCCTGGACGAATTGAAAACAACTCAAATTCAACTCGTTCAATCGGAAAAGATGGCATCTTTAGGGCAGTTAGTCGCAGGGATCGCTCACGAACTGAATACCCCTGCCGGAGCGATCAAAGCCGCCTCTGAAATTATCCCCGATTATATCCATCGAACGTTTACGGCCTACGAACAGGCGATCGAAGCCGGAATCGCTCCAGAACACAGAGCAGCGCTGTTAGAGCTGATCGAAAAGATGATCGAAAGCGCTAAAGAACAAAAACGACGCTCAACGGCTGCGATCAGAGAACAAAGCAAGCGTTTGATGAAACCACTGAAAGAGCACGGTATACAAAACCATCGCGTCATCGCAAAAGATATTGCTCGCTGCTATCTCGAAGAAGACCTGGATTGCCTGCTTGACTTGTTCGCCCATTACGACTCTCACATCGTGATGAATGTGTTGAATAATTGCAGCCGGGTTTTGGTTTCATCACGGGATAATCAACTGAGTATCGAGACGATCTCAAAAATCGTCCGCGCGCTGAAGTCATATTCATACCTCGATCAATCGCAAGAACGAACGGTCGATTTGAATGAAGATATCGAAAATACCCTGACGATTCTTCACAGTCAGATACCTGAAAATATCCAAATTCTTCGGAAATTCGGACAGCTTCCGAAAATCCAATGCCTGGGGAGCGAACTCAACCAGGTCTGGACAAATGTCATTCAAAATGCGCTTCAGGCACTCGAAGAAAGCGGGGGAATCATCACCGTCGAAACAGCCGCAAGCGCCCATCATATCACTGTCAAGATTCACGATAACGGCCCCGGCATTCCAGAAAATGTGCGTGATAAAGTATTCGATCCGTTTTTCACCACAAAACGGGGCCAAACAAGCGGTCTCGGCCTGAGTGTCACGCAACAAATCATTGATAAACACAATGGCACAATCCGCCTCGATTCGACCCCAGGGTGCACGATGTTTGAAATTATTCTGCCTAAGGAAGGGCTGCAAGAATATAAGAAAAAGAGTTCCAAAATTATCGTGGTCGAGGACACATAAAAGATGACCCGTTCGACGAAAAATATCCGAGTGCTCTTATACGATGCGAAGCCCTATGACCAGGATTCATTCGAATCCGTAAACGGGGCATTCGGCTTTAAGTTCAAATTTCTGAGGAGCCATCTTAATTGCAGAATATTGATGACTACTTTCAGGACAAACCGCTGCAAAATGAAATCTGCTACCATTGCCGTGACGAGTGCAGAAAGAAAATAACAGGACGCTGTTTTTAAGCCGTAAATCGATCCGGCAATTCCCTGGGGTAAGCTCATTTTTTGAGGTTTGCAGTACCACTATTCACTTACCGTTCCGACAAAAATGACTGAGGATCATCAAGAGAAACCAGGTAGGGAACAAGCTTCCTGGCAGTTCTTAACGTCAGTTTCTTTTTCCCGCTGAGGATGTTTTTGAGCAGTGCTTCCGAGACCCCGCTTGCGGTTGCCAGTTGGTGCTGCCAGCGTGCATTATCCAGGGGAGAAGCCTTCATCCGCTCTCGCAAGATGTCAGGCGTTAAGAGTTCCGCATCAAAGATGGCAGATGCATGTTCGGGCAGGGCCGCCTGCCCGGAAGTCTGATAAGAAGATGCTGCCACCTGTTGCTGCCCCACCGCTCCCTTCTGCTCGAGAAAGGGTTTGGGGACCGGAGATTTTGGAGTCACATCGATCGCAGATTCCGACGCCAGCATGCTTGCCACAAATTCCATATCCGATTCCGTCGTGAATGGCATTCTACAGACTACGGAATCATCATTAACCGGACAAAGCAGCACATCACCGGCCTGTTTGATGTATTTTTTCACTTTTTCTGCTTCCTCTTTGTCCTGAAGCAATAAATTTGCCTGCTTCGGTTTGATGCGGTGGACAAAGGCGCTGGTGAGCGTATCCCGCACGACAGAACTCGCTCCGGTTCTGGCAACAAGCCAGGTTTGCGACGACGCCAGCATATACACCGCACACTTTCGGCCCTCAGTGGAGATGCGTTCCATCGTGTGAGCCACTGCGCCTCCGATTGAAGTTTTCGCCAAAAAGGCAAGTTCATCGATGACCAGCACGACCGGCCGTGTATCGGTATCGATCTGCTGCAAACGTGTATCAATGGTCTGCTCGATTTCATTCAGGACCTTCAGCATATCGTCTTTATAGGTTGCCATTCGCATCAACCCCGCTTCCCAGAGGGGTTTTGTCTTAAATCCTAAGGATTTTGGATGAGGATAATGAGGATCGAGACCGATATAGCGCACCGAACACGACACCAGACCGCTGCCGATCAGAAACAGGAGGGTGGCGGTTTTGCCACTGCCCGATTCTCCGGCCACCGCAGAAGAATAGATATCCAAAAACGATCCGCGCCGAGGCACACCGTTTTCAAAGCCGAGAATCATCTGTTTGCCTGGTGCGACTTCCCCGGTGTCCAATAACTCTCGAAACGTCGGGACGCCTTGTGCATGACGAGCGGGAAGTTCCACGCTTTCCCGGAATGGTAATGACGTGTTTTGAGCCGGACCGGGGGTGACACCTTTGCGACCGACGAGGGATTGAATCTGTTTGGTTTGGGCTTCCGCCATTTTGGTATAGAGATCAAAGGCCCGTTCGACCCCGCCATTCATCTGTTTGAGCTGTTCGGCGTTCATAAGGCCCATCGCTATCGGGGCGGCGAGCGACAGATCTTTTTCATGGACGACGACTTCATGATGCTCGCCGATTTTATAGGTATGGACCGAGGCTTTTTTCAACCAACTCCTCGCCAGACTGTAGCTGATGAACAGGAGCGAAAGCAGCAGGACTCCCAGGATGCCGACAAAGGCGACTTTATACGCGGTTGAATACCAGTGAATATCTTCGACCTGAGTTTCAATTTTGGCTTCGGCCACACGGGGATCTTCCGGCCCGGCAACCCAAATCTTATACATTAATGTGATGATGATCAGCGAGGCAATGACAATCACCCCTAACAGAAGTAATGTCGCGTATGATTTCATCGCACTTTCATGGTGTTTTTTTCTCATAAACGGTCAGCCGCCCGCTGAAGTAAGCTGGCAAGCAAATTAAGATATCCTAAAAAGAATGCTAAAACGGCTCCGAACATCCCAAAATCGTCAAAGGCCGTCGGTAAATCCGGCAGAACGAGAATAATGAAACCTACGATCCCTGAAATTGTCAAGCCGATAATGTTCCAAATCTCTCGCGGCATAAGCCATAAGAGAAACAAATACCCTTGCACCATCAACAGCGGCAGCATGCGATACTCTTTCCAACCGGCATGCTGAAGC
>PDWJ01003969.1_pt1 | contig 13518 bp, 12 predicted proteins | sample 1430881 | NCBI WGS metagenome assembly PDWJ01 (sample SAMN01162460, study PRJNA174530) | Oral metagenome, whole genome shotgun sequencing project. | biome: Marine environment; feature: Marine mammal; material: Swab sample of the gingival sulcus; isolation source: swab sample of gingival sulcus... | reverse complement strand
CGAAGCCATGACGGCTGATGAATTTAAAGCTTTAATGCCTCAGAATGCGGATAAGGCATTGCTTGCAGGCCCCGGTTCTTAGAGTATACTCCATCTCCCACCGAACAGATGGGATTTACAAACCGCTTACATTTAAATTGCCCAGCCGTTTCTTTTTACTTCAGTCAAATTTACGATCGGGTTAGATTTATCTTCTATCTAAATTGGGAAACCCGCAACCCATGTACCCCTCTCATTTTCTTGTTTTGTTGTGGGCCAACGCCTGGGATTCGTAACCGTGCTGAGGCACGAAACTCGGTACTAGTCCTTGACTCATGAAGCGCGGTTATAACAGAAATAAAAATTGTATATCCTATCAATAAAGATGTATTAAATATTGGTATATGATGGTCACGGGATGATCTGGTTGATCGTCAAACAGGCTTCGACCCACAACAAATATAGAAAGAACCGAATGGGTTTGCATCGGACTTTCATATAACGGCCACGGGCCGTCCTCGGTCTATCAACACCCAGGCACAGCCCACAACAAAGATTGAAAGATCTGAGTAACCTACACAGACTTTCTTATAAAAAAAATTTGGGAGGAGCTGCCATGCAAAAAAATACCAGCGTCACTTTAGGCGATCATTTTTCAAATTTTATCAAATCAAAAATTTTACAAAGCCGCTTTGATAATACCAGCGAAGCTGTACGTGCGGGGTTGCGGCTTCTGGAAGTTGAAGAAATCAAGCTGGAGGCGTTACGTGCAAGACTGGCTGAAGGTGAAGCCCAACTTGACAAAGGACAAGGGGTTGACGGCCAATCCTTTATGGATAAAGTGATCGGCTGACATAACGCAATATATTCTTTCTTTCAATGCGCAAAAGAGTTTGCGTAACATCAAAGCGTATTCACTTGAAGATTTTGGTGCAGGACAGGCCGTCACGTACTTAAAGCTTATTGAAAAAAAGCTGCAAATGATAGCAGGAAACCCTGATATAGGCCGAAACCGTAAAGAAATTAAAACAGGCTATTTAAGTTTTAGCCGGATCTCATGTCATTTTTTACCGTAAAGCTAAAACCCACGTCGATATTATAGATATACTTCATCAAAGCATGGCGCCGTATCGACATTTGGAGGCGTGACATATGGATTTGGTGTCGGCCACGACAACCAAATTGATTATTCATTATTTGCCCCAATAGGTGATTTGAATGCCTATTGATACGCTCCCGATATTCAAAAAGAGGGTTCTCCCCTGGATAAGGGCAAAAGGTTGGAAATGACTGAAGGACTTTTCGACGCAATTAAAGCAAGAGGCCAACAAAAATTGAACACAAGAAAGAGCAACCAATGAGAAAGGTTGTCTTTTCACCGGAAGCGATTGCGGATCTTGAAGACATTTGGCTGTACATTGCTCAGGATAGTCCGGCTCACGCTGATAATTTCCTGGATAAGCTTTATACAATCTTGCCGCATTCCCAGAGATTGGCACGGGAAGAGAGTATCTTGACAGGGAAATATCAGATTTTCCCGCTGTTTTTCAATAGCAATGGGAATTTTCAGAATTCTGCGTCATTGCTTAAGCGTTAGATTTTACCTCGCCGCCTAGCGGAAGAGGAAGCCAGGCCCTGAGAGTGGGCACCTCAAACGATGAGGAAAACCCAGCGCCACTGCCCTCACCATCCGTGCTATTGTAAGACTTTATTCAAATGGTTTCTCTTCTGTCGATAAATAAGTAAGGTGTCCCTGGAATTCAGGTGTCCCTGGAATTCCAAATAAAAAAGCCATGGTCCAAGGTACGCGAGAACTTGTGGCCGGAATGTTCCGTATTCGCACAGCGTCTTTCAGGCTGAAATGATGTTAAATTTTTATAGTTGACATCGTGTTGGGTTTATACTAAGATTAGCTGCAAAATTAAACCCCGAAGGGTTTGAACTCAAACAATTTAGAATATAATAATCAAAGGCCATGAAGGTCGGTAGGATGTTTTATATCCGACTGAATTCATGGCTTTTTTGCGTTTTATGCAGGTTGTTTAAATTAAACACTGAAAAGGAACACCCCCATTGGAAGTGAGTGGAACACTGGAAATGGAATTGAAATGGTCGAGGCGAAAAAGAACGATGGGTCTGACAGGTCTCCTGATTCTTGTTGTCGTAGCAGCCTGTTCAACAATGATGAAACTATTACAAAATTGGATCAAACCCGTCCTGTCTGAAACGTTGAGTATTGCATGCATTTTGCCGGCGGGGCCGGACATGTAAAAGGGGTAGATACCCTTCAAGCCTATTTCCTGGAGTAGGTAATCCGGGCGGACAACGCTTTTACCGGCAACCCTGCCCAGGCATAAGGTCAAAATCCTGGCCGGATATGAAATGCTCCCTGGCGGCTGGGCAAAACTCAGCGCAAGGTTTTTTGGGCGACAGGGGATTCCAGCAAAACAGCGAGTTGGATAATTACTTGGTCTGCGACCTTGGATTTAGTAAAACGCTGACCCTTGGCGGCCTTGACTACGACCTGAAGCTGTCCATGAACAATGTCACCGGCGAAGACGATGAAAAAGTTGCTGGCTATCCCATGCCTGGGCATGTGTGGGGCATGTCCCTGGGGGTTAGATTTTAGTCCGTGTTTGATTTTAAAATAAACTTAAAGGATGAATTCAAATGAAGAAAACCCACAAAACCATTCTTTCTCTTTTGCTTTTATGTGTGAATTTTGTTTCTTTTGCGTCGGCTGAAAATCAGGTAAACCGATTGGATGACATTGTGGTGACTGCCACAAAGACCCAGCATGTGTTAGAGGATGTACCGGTAACAACGATTGTAATCAACCAAAAGGATATCAATCGGGCAAATGCCCAAAATGTGATGGATCTGTTAAAGGATATACCTGGAATACAGATGGCCAATCATGATGATGTATTTGGCACATACACATGGGTCGCAAAAATGAGAGGTCTGGATTTTAATTCAGGCTATGCCTTGATCCTTATTGACGGGCAGCGGGCTATGGGCTGCGGTCAGAGCGGCGGCATGGGGGAATATGGTATCGGATTGAACCAGATTCCGGTGGAGATGATTGATCGGATTGAGATCGTTAAGGGGCCGGGATCTGCGCTCTACGGCAGTGATGCCATGGCCGGTGTGGTCAATATTATTACCAAAAAAGTGCCAAAAACAGGCATGGGATCGGCTGGTGTTTCCTATGGTAGATACCGGGTACAAAAGGAGACTCCCGATGGATCTATTGAGAAAGCCGATGGTGGTGCTCGGCTCATGTCGAAGGCCTATGCATCCTATGGTAGTAACATTACAAATGATTTCGGTTACTTCATTCATTACAACTACGAAGGGGCGGATGATATCCGTAAGGATCCAATAAAATCCTGGCGCCATTCTTTTCTTGGAAAATTTGATGCCAGTTTCGTGGAGCGGCTTGATCTGTCACTTAAAACAGAGATCAGTGCTTACGAAAAAGACGGTAACCGGGAAGAAAAAAGCTATCGGGTATCAGCGTTTGCAGATTTTTTGATCAATCCGAACCAATTTCTGGCCCTGAAAGGATATACCTATAATTGGGATTTTACCCATGGCGCACCGGGATATGCCTATGGTTACAAATACGGTGATGTGGATTATAACCAGGTTGAATTGCAATACACGTGGCAAACCCATGCAAACAATACGCTGGTTCTTGGCGGTGAAGCCCAGGTTCAGGGGATCAGTTTCACCATTGAAAATAATGATGGCAGTGTGATCAGCGTAAAAGAAGATGTTAAAACATCAAGTCTTTATATTCAGGATGAGGCGACCTTGTTCGATACGCTGACATTGGTGGGTGGGGTCCGGTACGACAACCATTCGGTTTTCGGAAATGAAATTAATCCCAAATTCAGTGTGATGTATGCGCCCTCCGACACGACCAAGATCAGGGCCAGTTTTGGAACCTCATTCAAATCACCCACCATTCGGCAACTCTATTACAATATGCCATACCGGCATGGGGAATATTATATCCAGTCGAACTCAAATTTGGAGCCTGAAAAAGCCCACGGGTATGGTGTGAGTGTTGAACAATGGTTTCTGGACCATAACCTGATGGTGGATATCGGATATTTCAGGAATGACGTGAAAAATATGGTGGTTGGAGAGGATACCGGTACCCTTTACCTCGACCTTCCCCTAAGGGAGTACCGAAATGTGGAAAAAGCCATGACTCAGGGAATAGAGCTCATGTGCAAAGCCTATTTTACAGATGCGTTTTTCGCGACATTCTCGTATACGTACACAGATACAAAAAACAAAGAAACTGGAAATGAATTAACCTATATTTCGCGGCATAGCGCATCGCTCAGCCCCTCCTATCGCTGGGAAAAATATGGGTTTGGCATCAGTGGCAGATTGTCATTGAATTCAAAGCAGTATACCAACACGGCAAACACCAGCGATATTGATAAAGGGGTTGTCCTTGACGCCAAAATGTATAAACAACTGTCAAAAAATGCAAAATTAAGTCTCGAGATTGATGATATTTTTGATTCTGCCCCGTCAAGAGTTGGCAGGTATTACAGCGGTCGTACCGTTAACCTGAAATTTGACATTCAATTTTAACATCAAAAAGGAGAATAAAAATGAAAACAAATATGCTTAGAATCCGTGTATTCACAGTTGCAATGACATGTCTGTTTCTTGGGGCGATACCAGCGTTTGCCCATTACCCCTGGCTCAATGTGACGGATTATACGCCGGCATCCGGAAGATCGGTAAGCATGACCATTGGATGGGGACACCGATATCCCTTGGCAGGATTTCTTAAAAAAGATGCGGTGGAAAAAATTGCGATTTCAGGTCCTGAAAAAGCGGTTTTGAACTTTGTTTCTGAGATAGAAATCAAATCAGATACACGCATTCATACCGAAGGGGCCTACATTGTATCCGTCTCGAGAAAACCCAGCTTTTATACAAAAACAACCCAGGGTAATAAAAGACTGCCGAAAAAGGGTTTGGAACATGTCATTAAATGCTCTTTTTCGCATATGTGTATGAAGGCAATTGTTAATGTCGGGCATGGAAAGGGAAAGGTTGATGCCATTGTTGGGCATCCCATGGAAATCGTTCCCCTTGAAAACCCAGCGAATCTGCGTTCAGGTGATTTTTTCCCTGTTCAGGTTTTATGGCATGGGAAACCATTCAAAGGGTATATTTATGCCACCTTTGCCGGGTTTTCCACTGAATCCGAGACCTTTGCCTATACCACAAAAACGGATAAAAAAGGAAAGGGTAAGATTAAAATTTTGCAGCCGGGTGTCTGGATGATAAAGGCAGCAGGAGAACAGGCCCATCCCGATCCAGAACAATGCGATGTGGATGCCTTTGTTGCCACCTTGACATTTGAAGTGAAGTAATCTGATTTTTCAGGTGTTCTATGCAAACAGATAACAACATAGTGTATTTGCTAATATTTTATAAAAATTGGGTGGGTTTAAAAAATTGTAACTATCTGTATTGAAAGAGTTATAAATAATCTACGACTTTTAGGAGGAGTTACTGATGTTACGTATTCGTTTACATTATCTATTAGGTTTGTTGATTGTTCTTTTCGCCGTCGTGCCCCAGGCCTCTGCCGAAAAAGACACCCTGATCTATTCATGGTCGTCAAATGTGGGTGAACTAAACCCACATATGTATTCCCCAAACCAGATGTTTGCTCAAGCGATGGTTTATGAACCTCTTGTCAAATATGGCGAGGGCAGCAAGGTGCTGCCCTGGTTGGCGGAAAGCTGGACAATCTCACCGGATGGCAAAGTGTATACCTTTGAACTGAGACGAGATGTCAAATTTACCGATGGAACATCTTTTAATGCCGAAGCTGTAAAGAAAAATTTTGAAGCGGTTATGATGAACAGCAAGCGGCATAAATGGCTTGAGCTTGTGGCCCAGATCGACAAAGCAGAAGCTGTCGACGAGTTCACTTTCCGCTTGACGATGAAGAACGCTTACTATCCAACCTTGCAGGAACTCTGCCTGATCCGCCCACTTCGATTTATAAGTCCGACAGCCATGCCAGAAGACGGCAACACCTCGAAAGGGATTAAAAAAGCTGTAGGTACCGGACCCTGGAAGCTGGTGGAGACCCGCAAAGGCGAATTTGACTTGTTTGAGCGCAACGACAATTATTGGGGGATCAAACCAAAGTTTAAGAAATTGCAGGTAAAAGTGATCTCCGATCCGACCACCAGGGCAGTTGCCATGGAGACCGGCGAAATTGATTTGATCCATGGTGCCGCCGGTCACGGCAGTGGTCAGATAAGTTTTGATGCGTTTGAACGTTTCACCACGATGCCCAAATACGAGACACAGGTATCTCAACCTCTGGCCAGTCGAGTGGTCGCGATCAATTCAAATCGCGGCCCGACCGCTGACCTGGCAGTGCGCCAAGCCATTCAACATGCAGTTGATAAGGGTGCCCTGGTCAAAGCGATTTTTTACGGGGTCGAGCAACGCGCTGACACCCTGTATTCCACCGATACCCCTTATTGTGATCTTGGCCTGAAACCTTATACCTTTGATCGACAGATGGCTGAAAAACGCCTTGATGACTCTGGCTGGAAACAGAATACGGCAGGCGCAATCCGGCAAAAAGAGGGTAAGGAACTTGCCATTGATTTTTGCTTTGTTGGTAATAACGCCCAACAAAAGTCCATAGCCGAAGCCATCCAGGGTGATCTCAAGAAAATCGGTATAAAAATTAATATGATCGGCGAAGAGGCGGACTCAAACATGAATCGCCAAAAAACAGGTGAGTTCGGCATGATCTTCAACGAGACATGGGGTGCGCCGTATGATCCCCATTCATTCTGCAGTTCAATGCGTACCCCATCACACGCCGACTATCAGGCCCAGATTGGTTTGCCCATGAAAGCTGAGATTGATGCCAAGATCAGCCAGGCATTGTTGTCCACAAATGAAACAGAACGTCAGGAAATCTACAGATATATCCTCACTAACCTCCATGAACAAGCGGTGTATCTACCTCTCACCTATGTCCGAGGTATCATCGTCCATAAGAGAGGACTCAAAGGGGTTCGATATGGCCAACTCAAAGCAGAGATACCTTTTGAATTGATTGAAAGGGATTAATTTCTGGCACCTTATCAAAAGGGGGATATCGATAATGCTGCGGTTTATAGTTCGGCGAGTGTTACTTCTTGTGCCCATTATGTTTGCGGTATCAGTGGTGGTCTTCTGTGTCCTGCGATTAGGTCCAAACGACCCTGCAATGTCATATCTTCGGCTGTCACAAATTCCGCCGACGGATGACGCTCTTGCCGCAGCCAGAGAATTCCTCGGCCTGAATAAACCTTTGCTCACCCAGTATATAGACTGGGTGAGCAAGGCACTCAGGCTCGATTTCGGCTTATCTTACGTCACACGCCGCCCTGTATTACCGGAGATCCTCTATTATTTCCCGGCGACTTTGGAATTGGCAGGTGTCGCCTTGCTGTTAACACTGCTGATGAGTATTCCGCTTGGTATGTGGGCAGCGCTTAACAAGGACCGATGGCCGGATCACATAACGCGCGGACTCGCATTTTTCGGAGTATCAATGCCTAATTTCTGGCTGGGATTTCTTCTGGTGACGGTATTTTCCCTCTGGCTGCACTGGCTGCCACCGATGGGGCGGGGTGGTTTTTTACATATGATCATGCCGGCCATCAGTCTGGCGCTGATGTCAACCTGCATCAATATCCGTTTAATCAGGGCCAGTATGCTTGAAAATCTCAATACACGTAGTGTCCTCTATGCGCGTGCCCGAGGATTGCGCGAACGGACAGTAATAGGGGTTCATGTTTTTAAAAATTCGCTCATTCCTGTTATCACTGCCATTGGAATGTACGTGGGTGAACTCCTTGGTGGCGCTGTCGTGGTCGAATCCATTTTTTCCTGGCCAGGTGTGGGCCGCTTTGCCGTCTCATCCATCTACAATCGGGATTATCCGGTCATGCAATGCTTCCTCCTCTTTATGGTTGTCATTTTCGTTATCTGCAATTTGCTGGTCGACATCTGTTACGCGGCGCTTGATCCCCGTATCCGCCTGGCGGGGGAGGAAAATAGATGAAAGTAATTCAAAGATTGTTACAAAGGAACATCTCACGTTTTGCCTTGCTGCTTGTCGGCCTAATACTGCTGGCAGCCATCTTAGCCCCGCATATCGCACCGTATGATCCCAACAATGTTATGTTGGAGATGAAACTGCAGCCACCCAGCAGTGCCCATTGGCTTGGAACGGATCACCTTGGTCGGGACATCCTTTCCCGGCTCATTTATGGTGCGCAGGTATCCGTTGGCACTGTATCGGCAATCATTGCCTGTATACTGATTCTCGGTTTTCTCGTCGGCTGTTTTTCCGGCTATGCGGGAGGTCAGATTGATGCCTTTCTGATGCGGCTCTGTGATGTCTTCCTTACTTTCCCGACCTTCATTCTTGCCATGTTTCTCATTGGCATTTTAGGTACCGGTCTAACCAATGTCGTAATCGCCATTGTACTTACCCATTGGGCCTGGTACGCCCGTCTGATCAGGGGGGTTGTGCTATCATTAAAAAATCGCGAATATATTCTGGCCGCACGTGTCTCAGGCGCTTCCAGGGTAAAGATTGTTCTGCAGCATATTGTCCCTCCGGTCTTTGCCCAACTGGTGATTCTTGCCACCCTGGACATCGGCCATATGATACTGCATGTCTCGGGCCTCTCTTTCCTCGGCCTGGGAGTGGCGCCGCCGACACCTGAATGGGGCGTCATGATCAATGATGCCCGCCAATTTCTTTGGACCAATCCAGGTCTGATCTTCTATCCCGGGATGATGATCTTCATAACCGTTATGTCCTTCAATTTATTGGGAGATGCGCTCCGCGACGCCCTTGACCCCACTATGGAGGAAAAGTCTTCATGAGTGACACCACGACGATTCTTTCGATTAAAGGCCTTCAAATATCACTCACCCGCAAAGGTTGTCCGGACCGTCATCTGGTCCACGACATTAGCCTGAATGTAACCCGTGGGAAAGTGACGGGTTTGATCGGTGAATCAGGCAGCGGTAAATCTCTTACCTGTCTGGCAGTGATGGATCTTTTACCAAACACGCTTCGACAGCGCAGTGGTCAAATCAACCTGGCTGGTAAACCGCTTCAGGAGAGCTGCACGTCTTTACGCTGCTTCCGGGGAAAGCAGGCAGCAATGATCATGCAGAATCCAATGACCTGCTTTGATCCGATCTTTACCATCGGTAGACATATCACTGAGACGCTGCATGCGCACGGCATGAACGTTCGACGAAATACCGATCTCATTCGAGCGACGTTGGCCGATCTCGGTTTTAATCAACCGGATGAGATCCTTTCCGCTTACCCTTTCCAATTGTCAGGTGGAATGTTGCAAAGGATCATGGTTAGTCTTGCGCTCCTTCTGGAAGCAGAACTGCTGATCGCTGACGAACCAACCACCGACCTGGATGTCATTGTCCAGGCCCGTATTCTTGATCTTATCGATCGTCTCAGAAAAGAGAAAAACATCGGTGTCTTGCTGGTGACCCACGACCTGAGTGTGATTGCTCGACTTGCTGATGAGATGCTGGTTATGCAGGAGGGCAGGGTCGTCGAGTCAGGTCCAGTTAACGAGATTTTCGTCCATCCAGAGAAAGACTATACGCGGTCACTGCTATCGGCGCATTTCAGTCTATATGGTAACACTATTTATCGGGAAATAGCGTGATGAACCTGCTTGAAATCGTAAAGGTAACAAAAAGATACTATCGGGGGGGGTGGTTCAGGAGGAGAGAAGAGGTTAAAGCGCTCACCGATATTTCCCTGGCGATAAAAGCGGGGGGCAGTGTCGGGGTTATTGGGCGAAGTGGTGCCGGGAAGAGTACTCTGGGACGATTGATTCTGGGGCTCGAACACCCAAACAAGGGGAGCATCAGCTATCGTGGCAAAGATCTCCGCCAATTTTCCAGGCGGCAATGGCAACAGTTTCGCAGCGAAGTACAGGTTGTTTTCCAAAATTCCCTCGGCTCTGTGAATCCACGCTGGCAGGTGCGGGACATTATCGCTGAACCAATCCGTAACAGCACGGGTCAGCCCGAGAGTGCCGTTTTCCCCAAAGTATCGTCATTACTGGAATGGGTTGGGTTAGACCCGCTTGACATGGATAAATATCCCCATCAGTTCAGCGGCGGTCAACTCCAGCGAATCTGCATTGCCAGAGCCCTGTCTGTCCAACCTCGGCTCATTGTTCTAGATGAGGCCGTAAGCAGTCTTGATATGCTCATACAGGCTCAGATATTAAAGCTGCTCCGCAGTCTGCAAAAGGAAACTGGGGTCTCCTATCTCTTTATCTCTCATGATATCCGGATCGTCGCCGGTTTTTGCGACGAAGTTGCAATTATGGACCGGGGACGTATCGTTTCAAAGGTCGATGATTTGTCGACCGCCGAAAAATCCAGTGACCCAGTGCTCAGGCAACTGGCCAATTCGATTCTGCCCGCATGGCCGAGACTCACAAATTAAATATTTCGCGCCATCTTCACCGAGTAGATGCTCACCAGCTCGAACGGCAGGAACTGTCCTTCACAAGCATTTCATGAGGAAGGTCGGACCAGCTATCCCATTCAGGCAAAATCTTTCGAATCGTTACGGCGGTGGAATTGCCTTTTAATTTTTTTACGTTGGTTTCAAAATTAAATTGTGTTTTTCGGGGTAGTTTGAGCACGGTCTTTATTTGCGCAAAACTTGGATTTTGAACGCATTCAAAATAATGGATCAATGATTGCGTCTAGGTGATATGCCTAAATTGTATTTGCTCAGGTTGACGCTCCTTGAACGTCGTGGTTTGAAAGGTGGGGATATACCGGTCAAGGCCGTTTAACGGGAATCGGTAGCGCAGTCCGCTGAGTTTTGGAATTTTATTTAACGCCAGTTTCTGAAGTACTGCTGTTTTTTAAAGATGAAATTTGATGTATATAGCTCACATTCCACACCCCACTAATTCAGGGGACATCTTACTTATTTATTTTTTCGACCAGTTTTGTTTTGCCTCAGTCGCCTGTCTAAAATAGTCTTTTTCTATGGTACGACTCACCCCGTCATCAATTTGCATACTCAATCCAACACAATCCAACATTTCAGTAGGTTGTTGAGACTACTCAAGATACGTTGACCAGCTGGATGAACGGTGTTTTAACGATTGTTGGGTTGCCTCATTTATCCGTTCTGATTCCTCGGGGAGCCAGCCGCCCCCCAACGAGCGAATCAGTGAAATCTGGGCCAGGGAAATATTGCCTTGCTCGGCAATTTGGGTCTGCTGTTGGTCAATGAGCTGACGCTGGGTATCAATGATGTTTTGGAAGCTGCCTTCGCTGTCAATGGGGTCGGGCCACGGTAACCAATTGATTATTAATTATTTATTTGCAAAAGAGAGGTGTTTTGAAGGCCTATATGGCCTTTTTCAGCCTCAAAAAGGGCCACATAGGACGTCATTCCCTCTTGGAGATGGTATATTCTGTCACCTCTGACAACACTCCTCCCTTTTGTCTTAACGCCCAATAGTGATGTCGTATTTCAAGGCTGCATTGATGGGACAGGTCTGACGGTTCCCGGCATTTTGGCCGTAACACCGGAAACACAACAAGGAAACTTCTGATCATGAGACGGCCCTTTGAATTGCCTGGCATCCAGGATCTCAGAAAGGCGCAGGAATGGGTCAGAGCCCTGCCCAGCGCGGACAGGCACCTGGTCATCGGCGGATCTGGTACCGGTAAATCCGTGCTCGCCCTGCTTCGGGCCCGACGCCATGCCGGGAAAAAAGAACCCTATATTTTTCTGGTATTTAACCGGTTGCTCCACGAGGCAGCTGCCTTCTTGGCGGAAAAAAGATCAAATAGCAGCAATGGTTCTCTGACTTTTTTAACTCCCAACTCAACCGTGCTGCGGCTTGCGCCCCAACAAAACTCACAGTGGCAGGATACCGACTGGGACGGGGTGGATACCGTCCTGGCAAACCTGGATGAACCGCCGCGGCCCCGCAAAGAATTTGCGATCATTGATGAAGGCCAGGATATACCCCCGACCTTTTATAACACTCTGGTCTGGATGGGGTTGTTTCCTATGCTGCTACCCAAAAAGGGCTTAAGACCCTTTTTACAACCGCTGTAGACATTATTAATCCGCTTGTGGCCGCACAGCAGGATCACACACTGCTCAACTTTTCTTTGGTTAACACCAATGTCGTATTGGTGCGCTTACAAATAAGGGTGGCTGATTTTTATTTAATCCGATGTTACCAGGGTGTTGTCAGAGGTGACGGAATATATATCATCTCCGAGAGGAAACGACGTCCCTATATGGCCTTTTTTGAGGCCGGAAAAGGCCATATAGACCCTAAAACACCTATCTTTTGCAAATAAATAATTAATAATCAATTAGTTATCGTTGCCCGCCCCCAGATGAATTATTTTTTTTGACTTACTTTATCATATTCAGAATTCAAAAAAAAGCATTGTAGTTACTGAATAAGAAAACAATAAAAGGCTGACAAAACTAATGCAGCCGACGCAGAAAGCCGCGCGGCTGAGATTAGCGTCATTCGCATTGAAAGAAACAGACCTTGACTATTACCGAATATGGTTATAATATAACTTTTATGAAGTACGAGGTCAAAATAAAGAAGAAAGCACTTCGTCATTTAAAGAAACTACCCAAAAATGTTCGGAAATTGTTGTTCTTGTTGATTGAAGACCTCAAGGCTGATGGCCCGATACAAAAAAGTTGGCAGAACTTTTCACCTTTGGAAAAGGATACATACCATTGCCATTTAAATTATCGATATGTGGCTTGTTGGACTTTCCGGAAAGGTGAAATCAAAATTGAGGTGTATTATGTTGGCTCTCGTGAAAAAGCCCCGTATTGAAATTTCCCTTCAAGGAGAGAATGTTAATGAACTCATTGAATGGATCCGTAAAAAATATGAAGTGAATATCCTTGCTTCTGAACAAGATGAGAGCATCGCCATTGAAGAGACGGATTTTTGGCAAGAAATGCAATCAAATAGGGTCGGGAACCTTCTTTCTGCCGCACGACTTAAGGCGAATCTATCGCAATCACAACTCGCCGAAAAACTTGGTATCCGTCAAAATATGATAAGCGACTATGAAAGAGGAAAACGCCGTCTTACCTCTGACATGGCAAAGCGAATTGCAGAAACCCTTAATATCAAGATTGAAAGAATATCTTGATCGTATATGGTAACAGCGGATTAAAAATCGGCCAAAATCATCGGCTAAAAAGCAGCCACCCTTATTTGTAAACGAAATTCCGCCTAGTAATTCGGGGGACACGATACATAATTTCCAGTCAAGTTTTTTTATCTTTTGATAAGGAAGCGTCTGCCTCCTCGGCTTCTACCCGCCAAAATACCGGCGGGTTCCAACACCTGTGGGGGCAGCCGACCCGATTTATATGCCCACCCAAATTGCCCATTA
>PDWJ01003968.1_pt1 | contig 13520 bp, 6 predicted proteins | sample 1430881 | NCBI WGS metagenome assembly PDWJ01 (sample SAMN01162460, study PRJNA174530) | Oral metagenome, whole genome shotgun sequencing project. | biome: Marine environment; feature: Marine mammal; material: Swab sample of the gingival sulcus; isolation source: swab sample of gingival sulcus... | reverse complement strand
CCTATTATCCTTCATGCATCATAGAATAGCATAAATGTGTATCAGCTAAAGCCTTGCACTAAAGTGCATAGTTTTTACTAGCGACTGAGACCAATAAAAAAAACAGCCCATGTACCGTTCTAATACAATTTTGAACCAAGTCCTAAAATTTTTTCAAGACATGAATTTGAACACCCTGCCTGTGAGCATCACGAAGGTGCAAAATTGCGCACCGCCACACGCTGGTCACAGTTCGTTTATTTGCTCACAGGGCAATTGACAAAACGTGATAGCTTGCGCGATATCGTTGAAAATATGGATGCGCAATCGCACCGTTTATATCATTTGGGCAGCAAGCGATTACCTCGCTTACCTTTGTTGCGATTAAGCTCTCGAGTAACAGTGGATTTGCTTGTACCAATGATGCGGGCTATTTCACTTTTTGAAATAGATGTTTTCAAAAGGACTGATATTTGGTATCGTTGTTCCTGTGTAAGATGTTTGTAGTGTTTCATAACGTTTTGAGAGTAGGATTGACAATTCGAAGTGCAACACTGCACATCTTACATCTCAATCGCCGTTTCTAAAAACGTTGCACTTCAAACTTAACTCTAGGAAATTATTAAAGTAACAAACGACGTGCATCACCGAGCAATCGAGCAAGATGCTGCGTAAATCTGGCACCATCTGCGCCATCAATAACGCGATGGTCGTATGATAACGATAACGGTAGCATATTACGCGGTTTAAATTCACTGCCGTCCCACGCGGGTGCTATTTTTGAGCGTGAAACGCCTAAAATAGCCACTTCAGGCGCGTTGACGATAGGTGTAAAGGCTGTTCCACCTATTCCACCTAAGCTAGAAATGGTCATACAACCACCGGACATATCTGCGGGTGTTAATTTGCCATCGCGTGCTTTTTTACTCATTGCCATCAAATCTTCTGACAATTGATAAATACTTTTTTGGTCAACATCGCGAATAACCGGCACCACTAAACCATTTGGTGTATCGACAGCAATACCGACATGGTAATACTGCTTCATTATCAAGGATTGACCATCCGGCGATAAAGATGAATTAAATTTGGGATAAGCCTTCATGCCGGATGCCAAGGCTTTCATCAAGAAAGACAGCATGGTAACGCGGATACCCAGTTGTTCTGCTTCTGACTTCAGTGACTTGCGAAATATTTCCAAATCGGTAATATCTGCTTCATCATACTGGGTTACATGAGGGATATTTAACCAGCAACGCGTCATATGTTCACCGGTTAATCTATTGATTTTAGATAGTTTATGTTCTTCAACAGAGCCAAACTTACTAAAATCTTGAGCGGGAATCGGCGGTATGCCGGCACTGCCTCCCGCTGAAACGGCAAGTTGACCGCTCATCACTGATTTGACGAATGCCTTAACATCGGTCTCAACAATTCGTCCTTTGCGTCCAGTGCCGGAGATTTTCCCCAAATCAGCACCTAATTCCCGTGCTAACTTGCGAATAGAAGGACTGGCGTGGGCAGCGCGAAATGCCGCTTCATCAATTTGTGGAGCAGCTGCGGCTTCGGTAACTGTCGTTATTGGTGTTGTTGAAGCAGAAGGCTTTGAATCGACCGGTTTTGTTGTCTCTTCTGTCGATACTTTTTCCTCGGTTTGATCTTGAATCTTCTTATCCGGTTTTACCGATGTTTCTACTTCATCCGCTACTTTTTTCTCTTCGTCGGCGGCTTTCGCTTCTATTACACCGATAATATCGCCAGTACCAACTTCATCGCCAACATTAACTGTTAGTTCGACGATATGTCCACTCACCGGTGCTGGCACTTCCATCGTCGCTTTGTCAGACTCCAATAGAACGAGACCTTCTTCTTCCGCTATTGAATCACCCGCCGAAACCAGAACTTCAACAACGGGAAATTTTCCTTCTCCAATATCGGGAACAATAATTTCAATACTCATAATCTTTTTTCTCTCTTAAAGCGTTAACCTATCGACACAAGTAGGCGGCGCCGTTTAACAACTCAACCACCCTACCCTATAATTCCCTGATGCTATTGATATTGCATTATAATGCAACTATAACTTCAGCGGGTTTTCTTTTTCTGTGTCAATATGATATTTTTCAAAAGCTTTCTCAACGGTGACATCGTCAACCTTACCTTCGTCCTGCAATGCACGCAGTGTCGCTATAACAATGTACTTAGCGTTCACTTCAAAATGTTCACGAAGTGCTGCCCGCGTATCCGAACGTCCGAAACCGTCGGTACCCAAAGCAACAAATTGCCGCGGCACATAGGTTCTTAGCGAGTCCGCGTACAGTTTAATATAATCAGTTGCGCAGACAACCGGTCCTTCGTAGTCTTCTAAACATTGCTCAATATAGGGAACGTGTCGCGGTTCTCCCGGATGGAGCATATTCCAGCGATCACAGGCTTCACCGTCACTGCGAAGCTGGTTAATACCGGGTGCTGACCAGACGTCACAGGCAACATTGTATTCCGATTCTAGTATGTCCGCTGCTTTAATAACCTCGCGCAGAATCGCACCAGACCCTATGAGCTGGGCGGTTACGCCACCCTTGCCTGCTTCTTTAAACAAGTACAAACCTTTGGTAATACTTTCTCTAATATCGTCGCCGTCAGGCATGGACGGATGGGCATAATTTTCATTCATTGTCGTAATGTAGTAGAAAACACTTTCATTTTCAACGTACATGCGCCGCATACCCTCTTGTACAATGACCGCCAATTCGTAGGCAAATGTTGGATCGTAGGCCAAACAGTTAGGGATAGTATGCGCTACAGTGTGCGAATGACCATCCTGATGCTGCAAACCTTCACCGGCCAACGTTGTCCGTCCTGCCGTACCGCCGATAAGAAAACCTTTTGCCTGAATATCGCCAGCTGCCCAGGCCAAATCACCAATGCGCTGGAAACCAAACATGGAATAGTAGATGTAGAAGGGAATCATCTGAACATTGTGGTTACTATATGCCGTAGCGGCAGCAATCCACTCTGACATTGCACCGGCTTCGTTGATGCCCTCTTCCAATATCTGACCGTTTTGTTGTTCCTTATACCACATCAGCTGATCAGCATCTTCAGGATCATAGAGCTGCCCAGCGGGCGCATAAATACCCAATTGACGGAACATACCTTCCATACCGAATGTGCGGGCTTCGTCGGGAACAATTGGAACAATATTTTTACCGATTGTTTTATCGCGAGCCAATATGCTCATGATACGGACAATAGCCATGGTGGTTGACATTTCTCTGTCGCCACTTGATTCCAGCAACGGTTTAAAAATGTCTAGACCTGGGATATCCAATGGATCACAGTGTACGCGCCGTACCGGTAATGATCCTCCAAGCGCTGCCCGTTGTCCTTTCATGTATTCAATCTCAGGACTATCTTCGGCCGGACGATAAAACGGTGCATTGTCAATTTCCTCATCAGAAATGGGAATATGAAACCGATCCCGGAACTTAACTAAGGCGTCATGTCCCATTTTTTTCTGTGAGTGGGTTGTATTTTGACCTTCACCCGCTTCGCCCATACCGTAGCCTTTTACTGTCTTCGCCAGTATGACAGTCGGTTTGCCTTTGGTTTTTACGGCTGCATCAAAAGCGGCGTACACTTTTTGTTCGTCATGGCCACCGCGCTTCATCAAGAATAATTCATCATCCGTTAAATGATCTACACGTTTTTTAAGTTCTGGGTATTTACCCCAAAAACGTTCGCGCACGTAGGCACCACCCTTAGCCTTATAAGCTTGGTATTCACCATCGACAACTTCTTCCATTCGTTTGCGCAGTAGACCGTCGCTATCTTCTTCTAAAAATTTATCCCAGACACCTCCCCACAACACCTTGATAACATTCCAACCGTTGCCGCGGAAATTTGCCTCCAGTTCCTGAATGATTTTCCCATTACCGCGTACCGGGCCGTCCAGACGCTGTAAGTTACAGTTAATAATAAAGATTAGATTGTCTAAATTTTCCCGCGAGGCTAGAGAGATAGCGCCCAGTGTTTCCGGTTCGTCCGTTTCACCGTCACCAATCATACACCATACCTTGCGATCTTCGTTTTTAATCAGCCCGCGATGCTGAAGGTATTTCATAAAGCGAGCTTGGTAAATAGCCATAAGCGGCCCTAGCCCCATAGAAACCGTCGGAAATTGCCAAAAGTCTCTCATTAGCCATGGATGAGGATAGGATGATAAACCTTTACCGACACATTCTTGGCGGAAATTATGCAAATCTTCCTTGTGTAAACGACCTTCCAAATAAGCACGGGCGTACATTCCGGGTGCGGTATGACCCTGGTAAAAAATCAAATCGCCACCGTGATCCTTACTCGGAGCGCGCCAGAAATGGTTAAAACCGGTTTCGTATAAGGTGGCTGACGAAGCAAAACTGGCGATATGACCGCCCAGCTCCGGTGATATTTTGTTCGCCTTTATAACCATCGCCATAGCATTCCAGCGAACTAAAGAAGTGATTCTTTTTTCTAGCCCGATGTTGCCCGGCAATTTTGGCTCTAACTCTTTGGGAATGGTATTGAGATAAGGTGTATTAGCGCTGAACGGGCTTTTTCCCGTATGCTTTTTCATGCGCTTTTGCAGCATTTCGATAATAAACTCAGCGCGGTGATGACCGTCCGTATTGGCAATCGCATCGAGCGAATCCAGCCATTCCTGGGTTTCTTGAGGATCAATGTCGTTATAGAATTTACTCATTCTAGTACCTCCTTCGCGTATATGTGAAAATCTCGATTCATGATACCACAATTTTTCCACCTAATGTGCTCTCGGTGGCGCAAATGGCCTTTATCAGAAATAAGCGGCTTTCTGTCAATACCGTCTGGTTATCGAACGTGAGAGCATGCCTGGAAACAGATAACACGTATAATGGGTAGCTGTGAGTTTAAATGATCATAAAAATACAGCGTAAAACGATAAAAATAATTTTACAGTACATTTGTTACATGGTATCCTTTCGCTCCATCGCAAAAACTGGTAAGATCTTGCGAAATCTAGGGAGAGTTGGCCGAGTGGCTGAAGGCGCGCCCCTGCTAAGGGCGTATACGTTAATAGCGTATCGAGGGTTCGAATCCCTCACTCTCCGCCACTATATAACCATTTAAAACTCTTTGCTATTTTTTCGGTTTCGTTTATCTCCTTTGATATTAAAGTGTTTTAATCGTTTTTTGTTTTTTTAATTCCTTTTCATTTCGTTTAATTCCGTTTGCGTCCGGTACTCTTATGGGGTATCTTATGGGATAAATTCACACCTTGATTATGTGATTGAAATTCATTACCCACTCAAAATTCAATAGAACCAATTCTTTTATATTTGCCTTCCATAACTAATTTTAGCTCCAATAAGAATGGCTAAGCTCTAATATCATCACAACATCCGCCCCAAAAACTTGCCTGTATAACCATGCTCACATTTTGCCACCTGCTCAGGTGTGCCGGCCACCACAATTTCGCCGCCTTTATCGCCGCCTTCGGGGCCCAGGTCGATAATCCAGTCGGCGGTTTTAATGACATCCAAATTGTGCTCGATAACAATTAAGGTATTGCCATGATCGCGCAGGCGGTGCAGTACGGCAAGTAGTTGTTTGACATCGTGAAAGTGCAGACCGGTGGTCGGCTCATCCAAAATATACAGGGTTTTTCCCGTGTCGCGTTTGGACAGTTCTTTGGACAGTTTAATGCGTTGGGCTTCTCCGCCTGATAACGTGGTGGCATTTTGCCCCAGGGTGATATACGACAGTCCCACATCCATCAGCGTTTGCAAGCGGCGTTTAACCGCCGGTATGGCATCGAAAAAGGTTAAAGCTTCTTCGACTGTCATTTCCAGCACTTGGTAAATATTTTTACCCTTATAGGTGATATCCAAGGTTTCACGGTTGTATTTTTTGCCTTTGCAGATATCACAGGCCACATAAACATCCGGTAAAAAGTGCATTTCGACTTTGGTGACGCCATCGCCTTGACAGGCTTCACAGCGTCCGCCTTTGACGTTAAAGCTAAAGCGTCCCGGTTTGTAGCCACGGGCACGCGATTCCTCCGTGCCGGAAAATAATTCACGAATCGGTGTAAAAATTTGCGTATAAGTTGCCGGGTTGGAGCGCGGCGTTCTGCCAATCGGGCTCTGGTCGATATTGATAATTTTATCAAAGTATTGTTGCCCCGATAATTTTTCATACGGGGCCGGTTTATCGGTAACGCGCTCCAGTGCCTGATACACCGCTTTGGAGACGGTCTCGTTGATGAGTGTTGATTTGCCCGAGCCCGACACGCCGGTGATACAGGTCAGTAAACCAATAGGAATTTTTGCCGTGATAGCTTTCAGATTGTTACCACTTGCCCCGTCGATGGTCAGCCATTTTTTTGTCGGCTTAACGCGTCTGTCGGGCACGTCAATTTTTTCCTTACCGTTTAAGTAGCTGGCGGTTAGCGATTGTTTATTTTTCAGGATGTTGGGCAACGGGCCTTTGGCGACAATCTCACCGCCGTGAACACCCGCTCCCGGTCCGATATCAACGATAAAATCTCCCGCCCGAATGGCGTCTTCGTCGTGTTCGACAACAATCACCGTATTGCCCAAATCGCGTAAATGAAATAGAGATTTTAACAGTCTGTCGTTGTCGCGTTGATGCAAACCGATGGACGGTTCATCCAGCACGTACATTACCCCGACCAGTCCCGCGCCGATTTGTGAAGCCAGCCGAATGCGCTGAGCCTCACCGCCGGATAGTGTCTCGGCACTGCGGGACAGCGATAAGTAGTCCAGCCCGACATTGATTAAAAACGACAGGCGTTGGTTGATTTCCTTTAGGACTTTGTCGGCGATTTCCGCCTTTGCGCCTTTGAGCGTTAAGTCCTTAAAAAAGGCGTGGCAGTCGGCGATTGACATGGCCGAGACTTGCGGTAAATTGATGTCGTTAATCAAGACGTTGCGAGAACCCTCGTTTAAGCGTGTGCCGTCACAGGTGTGACAGCGCTGCAACTGTTGATATTTAGCCAACTCTTCACGGACAAAATTGGATTCGGTTTCGCGGTAACGCCGCTCGATATTGGGGATAATGCCCTCAAACGGTTCAACACTATGGAATTGGCGGCCTTTATCAGTGATGTAGAGCATATCGATATCGGTATCACCGCTGCCGTAAAGGATAATTTGTTGAATGTCGTCGGGTAATTCTTCAAAAGGGATATCCAGCGAAAAGCCGTAATGCTCGGCCAGCGCCGTCATTTTCTTAAAGTAGTAGCGGGCGTTTTTATCCCAGCCGCGAATGGCCCCTGATGCCATCGACAAATACGGGTGGGCGACTATCTTATCAGGGTCAAAGCGGGCTTCTACGCCCAAGCCGTCGCAAGACGGGCAGGCGCCATTGGGTGAGTTAAAGGAAAACATACGCGGCTCAAGCTCTTCCAGCGAATAGCCGCATTCGGTACAGGCAAATTTGGACGAAAAAATCAAATCGCCATTACTGCCATTCCTACCTTCCTCGTCTTTATCCATATAGGCGATTTTGACCAAGCTATTGTAGTGCAAAGCGGTTTCAAACGATTCCGCCAAACGCTGTTGTAAATCTGCTCGCACTTTAAAACGGTCAATCACGATTTCAATGTTATGTTTTTTATTTTTTTCCAGCACGGGAAGCTCTTCAATACTATAGACCTCGCCATCGACGCGCAGCCGCACGAAACCTTGGCGTTTGACGTCTTCTAATAATTTAATGTGCTCACCTTTGCGGTTGCTGACAATGGGGGCAAGCAGCATTAATTTTGTCCCCTCAGGGAGGGCTAACACCGTATCCACCATTTGCGAGATGGTTTGTGAGTCCAACGGCACGTGGTGTGTCGGGCAATGCGGCGTACCCACACGGGCAAATAACAGGCGCAAATAATCGTGAATTTCGGTAATGGTGCCGACGGTGGAACGTGGATTGTGCGAGGTCGATTTTTGCTCAATAGAAATGGCCGGCGACAGTCCCTCAATATGGTCGATATCGGGCTTGTCCATCATTGACAAAAACTGTCGGGCATACGCCGATAGCGACTCAACATAGCGACGCTGCCCCTCGGCATAAATGGTATCAAATGCCAACGACGATTTCCCTGAACCGGATAATCCGGTAATAATGATTAATTTATCACGAGGTAAATCGAGGTCAAAATTTTTCAGGTTGTGGGTACGCGTGCCCTGGAGTCGAATCATTTCGATGCCTATTTTGTCAAAATCAATCGACTATTTTAATACGGATAGACTTTTTTAGAAACCTTTGCACAAACGCTCTTTTTTCTGATGTTATAGGCATGCCAGAAATTTTTCGTTACAGCGTTTACCTGTTCCACTCGCGAGTGGGCATGGTTGCATCTTCTTGCCGTACTTAGCATACCGTCTGCGAATATGCGCCTTGTACCGAAAATTCTTGGCACGACTATTAGTTACAGGATAGTATGGGGCTTATGCAAAGGTTTCTATTTAAGATGTTTGTTTACGAACCCACTGAAAATTATATAATAGCGACTTACGTTGTAGAAAGCTTTGCAAAACCACCTTGTGCAGTTCAATTTTTTGTTGCGCGGTGCTTAAAAACCCCATCCCTCACCTAGACACCAGGTGGAGGGGCTGTGGTTTTTGCACTCCGTGCGCCCCAGCAAGTGTTAGCTGCTGGATAAACTTGAAATAGAATCGCTCGGTGGGTTTATCAAAGCCTTCTGTTGTTAAATAGGGCAGGTTTTTAAAAACGGAGAATACAAGCATGTGTGGAATTGTTGGTGTTGTTAGTCACCACTATGTCAATCAGACCATTTTTGATGCATTAACCGTGATGCAACACCGCGGACAAGATGCAGCCGGCATCGTCACCGGTGACGGTCAAAAATTTTATATGCGCAAGGATAACGGTCTGGTTCGCGAAGCCATTCGCACCCGCCATATGCTCAAATTGGCCGGCAACATTGGTATCGGCCACGTTCGTTATCCAACTGCCGGCACATCGAATGCAGCCGAAGCACAGCCTTTTTATGTCAATTCACCCTACGGGATTGCCTTGGCACACAATGGAAATCTAACCAATACCGACAGCCTGTTAAAAGAAATCCACCAAGAAGATTTACGCCATATCAACACAAATTCCGACTCTGAGGTTTTGTTAAATATTTTTGCCCATGAACTACAGAAACAAAAGGCGCTTATACCGACAGAAAAAGAAATTTTTCACACCGTTAAGAAAGTTCATCAACGCATCAAAGGCGGTTATGCTGTTGTTGCCCTAATCACCCGATTTGGTGTTGTGGCATTTCGAGATCCCAACGGCATTCGCCCGTTAGTTTATGGTTCGAAGCAAACACCACAGGGAAAAGAGTATATGGTCGCATCAGAAAGTGTCGCCCTTGACATTTGCGGTTTTACTTTGGAGCGTGACATTGAACCCGGCGAAGCCATTTTTATCAGTAAGAATAATGAAATATTTACCCAAATATGCAGCAACCACACACACAAAACCCCCTGCTTATTTGAGTATGTTTACTTATCCAGACCGGACTCTATTCTTGACGGCGTACCGGTTTACCACTCGCGAATGGCGCAAGGTATTAAATTGGCAAAGAAATTACAACGCGAGTGGGGGCAGCACGATATTGATGTGATTATTCCCATCCCGGAAACCAGTTTAACCGCCGCCAACGAAATGGCGCGTTACCTACATATCGATTTTCGCCAAGGTTTTGTCAAAAACCACTATATTGGACGCACCTTTATTATGCCGGGACAGACCCAACGCAAAAGGTCGGTACGCAGTAAATTAAACCCCATTCGCAGCGAGTTTGAAGGAAAAAATGTCTTGCTCGTCGATGATTCGATAGTACGAGGAACGACATCCAAGCAAATTGTCGAAATGGCAAGAGAAATGGGGGCAAAAAAAGTCTACTTTGCCTCTGCCGCACCTGCCATACGCTACCCCAACGTTTATGGCATCGATATGCCGGCTGCCCACGAGTTGATTGGTCATGGATTAAGCGATAACGAGATCGGTCAGGCTATTGGGGCAGATGGTATTCTATTCCAGGATCTGGCCGATTTAAAAGCTTCTGTTACCGATTTTAACGCCGCTATCACAGACTTTGAAACCTCGGTATTTGACGGGCATTACATTACCGCCGATATTGATCAAGACTATTTGGACAACATTGCCCAAGTGCGCGGTGACAAAGTCAAAAACGGAGAAAACATACCACACAGTGAGTCAGGTGGCGTGCAGGAAAATATTGAGTAAAATGCGTTTGACAATTTAAACAACTAAATAGATAATTGTTTATTCATAAAATTAATACTAATTATATAAAATGAGAATCACGACAGATACCACCCTATTTTATCTCATTGACGTTCAAGAACGTCTCACACCACATATTGACCAGCATGAAAGGATTGTTCAACGCATTTCACGCTTAATTGCCGGTATGCGTATTTTGGATATTCCCCTACTGGTTAGCGAACAATATAAAAAAGGACTGGGCAATACGGTAGTCGATTTACAAAAAGATTTATCCGATGCGCCGCATTTTGAAAAAGTGACTTTTAGTGGTTGTGATGACAAACCGACAATGGCCTTCTTGCAGCAAAAAAAGCGGAGAAATATTATTCTCTGCGGCATTGAGACGCACGTTTGCGTGATGCAGACCGCGCTGGATTTGTTAGCGGCTGATTTTCAACCCATCATCGTTTGTGATGCGGTCGGTTCACGTTTCCGTGACGACCATGAAATAGCCTTGCGGCGTTTACAGCACGCGGGGGCAATACTCACCACATCCGAATCGTTACTGTTTGAGTTATGCCGCAGCGCTAACACTCCGTTTTTTAAAGCGATTAGCGCGTTAGTCAAGTAACTTTTTGTGCCTTTTTCATGCTATAATAGTAATTTATCAACTGAATATTTTTAGTTATGAATCACGCTATTCAAATCATACCAACACATCAGGGCGTTGGTTTAACTTCTTGTATCATCGGGTTATTTCAGGCTTTTCACCGTTGTGGGGTGAAAACCGCCTACTATAAACCCGTTTCTCAAATTGATTCACATGCCCTCGGGATCATTCAGAAGCAAATCAATGTAGAGTTTCCTGCACCCATAGAAGCAAAACAAGCTGACCTTTTGTTATCACAAGGAAAATCGGACGTTCTGTTAGAAAAAATCATCATTACCTGTGAGCAATTAAAGAACGATAATCAAATTGTCATCATCGGTGGTTTGTTAGAGACCAAACAACAGCCCTATGCCACTGAGCTGAACAGAATGATAGCCAAAGCAGTTGATGCGGACATCATTTTAGCGACCGATACAATAGGAGCTGAGGATCTGCCGCGGTTTGAACACAAACTGGAATTTGCTGCTGCATCTTTTGGCGGTACGCAAAGTGAACGCGTCCTCGGCACCATTATCAACCGTATAAACAGTACCAACAGTTTAACCCTTGACACCATTAACAGCTCGAAACTGTTCACTCAACACTTTAAGCAACTTGCCGCTATCCCGATTAACGAAAAGCTGACCTATCCGCGCACACTGGATGTTATTCGTTTCTTAGATGGCCGTATTCTTAATTGGGGCGAAGCGGATACACGCCGCATTAGCGATTATGTCCTGATCGCACGGACAATCCCCAATGCCATTGAATTCCTCACTGCTGGTGCATTGGTTATTACGCCTTCTGACCGCGACGATGTTATTATGGCTACATCTCTGGCCGCCGCCAGTGGTCATCAAATTGCCGGATTGGTACTGACCGGAACAACAGAACCTACTTCGGAAGTTATGCAACTGTGTCAGCCGCATATTGAACAATCCGGGTTGCCGGTGATACGCATTGATATCAGCTCGTGGCAAATAGCCAAAAAAATGGATGAATTCAACCTGCATATTCCCATTGATGACACGGTTCGCATCCACCGCACCATGGATTATTTTGCCGACCAAATTGATAGCGGCTGGTGCCAGACTTATATTGACAGTGAAATCGCCATACGACTGTCACCTGCCGCTTTTAAATACCAAATGGTTAGACGTGCACAACAAGCGCAAAAATGTATTATTCTCCCCGAAGGTGACGAGCCGAGAACAGTGGTTGCTGCCAATACCTGCGCCCAACGAGGCATTGCCGAATGTATCCTGTTGGCAGAACCCGATGACGTAAAAGCCATCGCCGAAAATCGCGGCATTACCTTGCATGCCAATCTAAAAGTCGTTGCCCCGGATGCTATTCGGGAGCACTACATCGCCCGCCTGATTGAGCTTAGAAAGCACAAAGGCATGAATGAAACCTTGGCACGCGCCCAGCTGCAAGATAATGTTATGCTCGCCACCATGATGCTGGAAGCTAGAGAAGTTGACGGTTTGGTTTCCGGAGCCGTACATACAACGGCCAGCACCATTCGACCGCCGCTGCAAATCATCAAAACAGCACCCGACTGCAAACTGGTTTCATCTGTTTTCTTTATGTGTTTACCGGAACAGGTACTGGTTTACGGTGATTGTGCGATTAATCCCAATCCCGATGCGGGACAGCTGGCAGAGATTGCCATTCAGTCGGCCGATTCGGCTAAGGCATTCGGCATCGAACCCAAAGTCGCCATGGTCAGCTATTCAACCGGCACATCGGGTAGTGGTGAAGATGTTGAAAAAGTCAGAGAAGCAACGACGTTGGTTAAGCTAAAACGTCCCGATATCGTCATTGACGGCCCGTTGCAGTACGATGCGGCGGCGATTCCTTCCGTTGCGGTAAAAAAAGCACCGACATCGCCGGTTGCCGGAAAGGCCAACGTCTTTATTTTTCCTGATTTAAACACCGGAAACACGACTTATAAAGCCGTTCAACGGGCCGCCAATGCCATTTCGATAGGCCCAATGCTACAAGGCATGAGAATGCCTGTTAACGATTTGTCGCGCGGCGCATCGGTTGACGATATCATTTATACGATTGCCATTACTGCCATTCAGGCATCCGAAGCATCTTATGCCGACGCCGACAAATGATCCGTCACATTAAGACTTTTGCAACAGCCAGAAAATGCTTTGGCATTGATTTATCAATGTATTAGAGATAAATTGAACAGGCAAATTCCCTTCTCCCAGAGTGAGAGGAGGGTAAAGCAAGTGCTTGGCACCCTGCCTTATCCGACTTGTCCAGCAACTTCTGATGTAAGTGCTGGGTAAACCTGCAGCACTCGTGAGTAGTCAGGTAAGCCTTGTATAAAAAGTCACTGCTGTCCCACAAAACAGCGACAAATTGAGTAAATAAAGAGGGCTGTTTAATCTCATTTTTGGTAAAATATGGTTCCTAAATCACTAATACCAAATCAAAAAAACAGCCCATGTGCCATTCTAATACAATTTTGAACCAACTCCTAAATCTTTTTTCCAGACATGAATTTGAGCGCCTTGCCCGTGAGCATCACAAGGGTGCAAAATTGCGTACCGCCACACGCTGGTCGCAGTTCGTTTATCTGCTCACAGGACAA
>PDWJ01004141.1_pt1 | contig 13527 bp, 13 predicted proteins | sample 1430881 | NCBI WGS metagenome assembly PDWJ01 (sample SAMN01162460, study PRJNA174530) | Oral metagenome, whole genome shotgun sequencing project. | biome: Marine environment; feature: Marine mammal; material: Swab sample of the gingival sulcus; isolation source: swab sample of gingival sulcus... | reverse complement strand
TTTTTTACACTATTTCAAAATATCTGTATAGCTTTATTATTCAAAGAGTTCCATCAAACATGGATATGTACAGGGCGAGAAAGGCAGTCGTAACACGAATTGCACGGAAACGTATGAGAAAGGAACGGTTGTGCAGTTGAAAGCCATTCCCTTTCCTGACTCGCGTTTTGCAGGCTGGAAAATTAACGGAATGCCGCATGAAGGGGTGATTACGTTAGAAGAGGATACTGTTCTCTCCGCAATTTTTGAACGGACAGACGATCCTATGCTGGCAGACGGTGTGACACTGTATTGGTATGATGCAAACGGTGGAAGAGACTATGCCAAGATTGCCTTGAATCAGATGTTCATTGCATTTGAAGATCGAGAGAAATGGGATGTTACTACAGACGAAGAATACCATGAAACTCTCCAGCACATCGCACAAACATTTCATCTTCAAGCAGAAATTATGAGCCGAAATCGCTATCAGATGTCCCTTAAAACTCTAGAGCCTCTTGAAAAGGAGCAGTGGTTTGAGGTTTTATCTCGCCTTCAACAGCTTACATATGTCCAATGGGCTGGGACCAATACTTTATAAAAATCTTGAGGCTCCAGAGTCTCGGATGATGGTATGGGGTGGACTCTCTGTTTATTTCCCCGAAAGTTATTCAGAAGGACACATTAAGAGTATTGAACAAGAGTATGGATCTGCCGATCCAAGAATATTTAGCAGGCTTTTTAGTGGAGGCAAAAATGGGGCAATTAATATTTATAATAATTCTTATGGCCCTTCAGGAATACTGTCAAAAGGATATAAAGATAGACATTTAGAGATAGAAGATGGCTCAGAAAATCAAGGTGGGCCAGGAGAACCATTAGAACAGGAATGGCAAACGAATACGAATTCAGCCGGATACAGCCATCTCCATAAATATGGTTTTGGCCGTGTTGATGCCGGAGCTGCTGTTGAGAAGACGCTCGAATGGTCACTGGTTGCTCCTGAACAAGCGTCTCAAGAATATTCTTCCGCCACGTTGGGCCTTGGGCATAATGGGCTTCTTCCTGGAGGATCTTACCATCAATCCCCCATCGATGACGTGTGACCAGGCCATCGTAGACGATGACTTTATCGAGTACCACCATCTCGATCCGGACACCCGGGACAAGTATTTCGCCTGCGATCCAACCCCGAGCGGCTCTCATCAGACCATCGACTGTACGAATCATGGCGGCGGGCACTATGCGGTCGATCTGCTGGGCGTCACGCACTACGCCTGGGAGAGACAGGTGGATCGCTATACAACCACCTATCGCCCTATCGAAGACCTCGATGTGCAGCTTGATGGCGGAGAGCTGCCGGACCGGCTCGGCCTGATTGAACTGACCGGGAAGGAGCAGCCTCAGATCAATTAAGCCCCATAGCACTCTGCTTGCCTGGCAGGCCATCTAGTACATAACCACACAATGGATAGGTATATCCTTCGACAAGCTCAGGGCGAACGAACCTCTTTTATCTGTCAAAATTCATGGAACGTCTGAAAAATTAACATATAGGAATCCTGGATGAGATGTATCACAACCCTGACAGGGTTCACGTCCGCACAACTGATTCAGGATGCCTATATCACATGGTGGTTGGACAGACATTCCTGCCTGTCAGCCCGGACAAGAATGTCTGGGCCACCATCTTTCACACGTTATTTCTCAGAAGATCCATGTGATCTGGCACCAGTAGGGTTTTCGTAAAGAAATATCACGAAATCAAAAAGATCACGGAGAAAACACTCTGTGAACCCCGTGTCTCCGTGAAAGACTGCCCAGGTATTGACGTGTTAATTTTGTGAAAATATCTGCTCTCCCTATGAAAGCTCTTGCATATTTTCAGGGCTTCTCTGCCACATTCCTGCCTGAAAACACGTTCCATGTTCGCGGGATAAGGCTGTAACAATCGCCTGCCCCAAAAGTCTAAGTCGCTCATTTTCGCCAGTTCCCCCTTTTGGTCTGTTAAATATTTTACGAGAAAATAAGTTGGTATAAATCGTGAATTGGCAGATGTCTATAGATAAAAACTCTGCAAACGAATGCTGTTTTATGCTGTTTTTACAAGGTTGTCTTATGAGAATTCTGATCGTGAATTACGAATTCCCCCCCATCGGCGGGGGCGGGGGCATCGCGACCTATTATATTGCCCGGGAACTCTGCCGCAAGGGCCACAGCGTCAGTGTGCTCACCTCACGCTTTCGGGAACTGCGCTGGCATGAAGAACTCGAGGATATTCAAATTTATCGCGTACCGGTGCTGCGGAAACGCCGCGATTATTGCAGCGTGCTCGAAATGGCGACCTTTATCCTGTCGTCTCTCCCGATGCTCTTCTATCTGCTGCTGACCCGGAAATTCGATCTGCTCCATATTTTTTTCGGGGTTCCGAGCGGACCGTTGGGGTATATTGCTAAAAAGATTTTCGGCATTCCCTATATTATCCGTATGGGCGGCGGCGATGTGCCGGGCTTTCGACCGTTTCAATACAAATATCTGTATACGATGTTAACGCCGTTTCTCAATATCCTCTGGCGCAACGCGGAATTTTTGGTGGCCAATAGTGATGGGTTACGTGATATGGCGCAGCGCGTATTCCCCGGACAGCCGATTCATGTGATTCCAAACGGCGTAGATCTGTATCGTTTCAACAACAGGCTTCAGCGCTGCCCCACTCCAGAAGTGAGAATTTTATTTGTTTCGCGTCTCATCCGCCGCAAAGGTCTGCAATTTTTAATCGATGCGATGCCAACGATCCGAAAACAAGCGCACGTGCCATTTGTCATTCACGTGGTTGGGGATGGGCCGGATAAGGAATTGTTTACGAGACAGATCGAGGAACGCGGGGTGAACGAATATTTTCGGTTTCACGGCTATGTCGATCATGGCAAGCTGCCGGATTATTATCTTGACGCGGATCTATTCGTGTTGCCTTCGCTGGCCGAAGGTATGCCGAACGTTGTATTAGAAGCAATGGGAAGCGGCTTGCCGATTGTGGCAACTAAAGTGCCAGGCAGTGAGGAACTCGTGCATGACGGACAGAATGGCTTTCTCATAGAACACGATAAACCGGAAGAACTGATACGGGCGCTGGTTTCCCTGATTAACAAGCGCTCTCTCCGAGAAAAAATGGGCTGCCAGAGTAAGGCGATTGCCCGGGAATATGGCTGGGATCGCGTTGCAGATGACTACATGGAATTATACCGCAACACTGTTCGCCACGAAGTGCTGCAGCCGACCGGAGAGTTTCTACATCATGTTTGATCGATTCCGAACCGCAGTCGAGCAGGTTTTGCAACATTTTACCGTCGAGCCAAACACGCAATTCGCACAATTGGTTCGAGACGAGCTCGCCGACATTTCTGCGGATTCTCAGCAATCCTCTCCTGATGCAAAGCAGTTACAGTCGCTGTATGAGTTACGGGCTCGCTTTCTCGATTGGGAACTCGGCACAGGCTATCTCGGATTTTTTTCCAAGAACCCCGGAACACGCTATACCTTTACGCGTCGACTGGAAGAAGTGTTTCAGATGCTTCCCTCACTCGGACATGCGAAGGTATTGGAAATCGGATGCGGAGCCGGATTGCTGCCGCTGGAGTTGGCATCACAGGCAGAATCTGTCGCCGGCATAGATATTTCACATTTTGTGCTGGACTTTGCAAACCAGGTGAAAGACTATATACAGTATAGGAATGTGTCGTTTCAGCAAGGCGATGCCGAACAGTTGGCGTTTCGAGATGAAACCTTCGATCTGGTGATTTGCAGCGAGGTGCTGGAACATCTACTTCAGCCTCAGCAAACTTTAAATGAGATACGGCGCGTGCTCAAGCCGGGCGGCACCCTGATCTTGACGACGCCGTCTGCGGTCTCATTGTCCGATCTGTGTATGAGCCTGTTGCGCGTGTTCAACAAACATATCGAGTCGGAAAAAGATGTGCATTTTGATAAAAAAACCTATCTTGCCATGCAGCGCATGGTCAGCAGGCAATCAGAACCAGGGCAGCCGCAGGCTAAAGGCATTGATGATGCGATCTTCATGCGCGTACACGAGCGATTTTCGTTTTCGGCCTTGCTTGCGATGTGTCAACACGCAGGATTTAAAGTAGAACAAGCAAGAGGAACAGTGTTTGCATTTCCGCCTCATTATCAGGTGTTCTACCGTTACTGTCCAGGATGGGTACTTCCGGCGGTTCGGTTATTGGAGCAGATGTTAAACCGGCTTCATATCTTTCAGCGATTTGGCTCGGTGACGACATGTTTTCGGATGACAGCAGGTTTGTAGTGCTGTAGTGCAACAACAGTTCAGAGAACCCCTGACAGGGTTGGAACGTTGGTTGCCATACACTTCTCAAAATTTACGCATCAGAGCATTGCGTTATAAAAACATTGTCACGATTCTATAGAATTCTACGGAGTGAAATATACGCTTTCAGTCAAAAAGATGTTTGCCTCGGTGAGTATACGAAAACATTTCAGTAAACTTTTTTCCCTGGGGCTGGGCATTTTTCTGGTGATCTGGCTGCTCTCACAACTCGATCTCGCTGATACGTTTGCGATTATTCGAGATATTCCCCTCTCTTTTCTCGGACTTGGTGCTGTGTGCTATGTCGTGAGTTTTGCGATTCGAACGCTGCGGTTCAGAATGCTGCTTGCGCCGGATCAGCAACGTTCACATCTTTTTCCGATTGTATTAGTGCACTACACTGCCTTAACCATTATTCCAGCTCGATTAGGCGAGTTATCATACGTCTATTTACTTAAAAAATTTAACAATGTCCCGACCGGTCACAGCCTTTCAAGTCTGCTTCTGGCTCGAGTCTTCGATCATATCGCCATTTCGACACTCTTTTTATGTGCGTCGTTTTTTATCGACCTTCAGACACAATGGTTGAAAACAACAAGTATTTTCGTAGGAATCGGCCTGGTTGTGTCAGTTCTTCTCCTGATTGCTCTTCTGACCTATAAGGAGATCTGTGTCGCCTGGCTAAGACGAGTGCTTGAAACGCTGCGCTTCGACCGATATTCCCTTATCAGACGAGTGATGCACGAACTGGACAATATTGTCTCGGCGTTACAAGGCATCCATCTGAAGCAGCATTTAGGCAGTATTTTCGGGCTGTCTCTCATGATTTGGTTGTGCATTTTCGGGGTCAATTACGCGCTGTTACAAAGCTTTGATGTGACCCTGACCTATATCGAAGTGGCATTCGCCTCGACATTTATGATTTTACTGGGGCTTATTCCGTTGCAATTGCTGGGAGGGGTGGGCGTTCGTCAAACCGCCTGGACCTTTATCGCTTTGGCACTGGGAGTTTCGAAAAACAATGCCATTGTCTCAGCTTTTGGAACGCATATTGCGTCGGTGATGTTTTTATTTGTGTTCGGCCTGTATGGCTTATGGCGAATGTGGCGTTTACAAACCCTCCATAGGGAGCCTGCCGAAGGATGATGGTAGTTCGACAGGTTCATCACGAACGGAGTGAAAATCGTTCTATCTGTGATGCGACGTTATTTCAACACGTTAGGCAATGTCATATTGAAGCCGCTGACAATGCGGCAATTCCCGATCCATTTACATCTGGAGCATACAACCTATTGCAACCTGGACTGTAAATTTTGTAACCGGACAAAATATATCGCGAATTCCCAACATCTGAGCTTGGGAAAGTTTCAGGAGCTTTTACACGGTGTTCGCCCTCAGAAACTTTCGCTCACCGGCATCGGAGAGCCGCTGATGCACCCCGAAACGGGCGAGATGATCCGACTGGCAAAACGGCAGGGAGCTCTGGTCGATCTTGTGACGAATGGTACGCTCTTTACGCCGGAACGCTGCCGCGAAGTGGTGGAAAGCGGTTTGGATGTGATCAGAATTTCCCTTGATGCCGCGACCTCGCAAACGTACCAGACGATCAGGGGACTCGATGTTTTTCCGAAAATTTTAAAGGGAATTCGGACACTTGTCGACACCAAACAGCAGCTTGGAGCCCAGAGGCCGTTTGTACGGCTGACCTATGTCATGATGAAAGACAATTTGCATGAAATCGCGCAAACTGTCGCGTTGGGACAGGAACTCGGTGTGGATGCCGCTAATTTTCAGCCCCTTGATCTTATCGGCATCGAGGAACGCCGGACATCCCTTATCGATGGGATAAGCGAGAAGGATTTCTCCTCTCTCATTCACGAAGCGCTTGCTGAAAGCCGGCGCGTGCCGATTGACACGAACCTGCAAACCATTTGGAATAAGCGGTCGGTATATTGGAAGAAATATCAGGTCATCGAGCCATACAACGAAGGGCAGCGGCGCTGTATCTTCCCGTGGTTTTATACCTATATTACTGTTAATGGCGACGTTCATCCCTGCTGCTATTTGAATTACGGAGCTGATACGATTATGGGGAATGTGTTTGAGACTCCTTTTGAAGCTATTTGGAACAGGGCTGCATATCAGAAATTTCGCAAGGTCATCCGGGAGGGAAAATATCCGCACACGATGTGTCGCTTTTGTTTATCGCGAACCCTCGGAGATATGCTGCGCGATTCATCAGCCTATGTTCTAAAATTATCAGGAATGAAACGTTCATAAGCTCCTCCTCTGCCCCCCTTTTTTCTTAGGAATGGGGGCAGAGCTGTTAAGTGCAATTATCTTATTATAACTCGTGACGACGCAGAGCGTCGTCACGAGAACGTAACAGCTCTGGGCCTGGGAGGGGAAAAGATTATCATGATCTCATACATAAACACATTGGCTAATGTGTTGCATAAGCCTCTGACAATGCGTCAACTGCCGCTGCATATGCAGATCGAACATACCACGTATTGCAATCTTGATTGCATCATGTGTGATCGTTCGAAATGTATTCAAACACCTCAGCATTTGGCCTTCGAAAAGATTGCAAGAGTTCTCGAAGAAGTGCGTCCGGCGAAAATTTCGTTAAGCGGCAACGGGGAACCGCTGATGCATCCCGATATGCTGAGCATCATCCGGACCGCAAAGGCGCAGGGATGCTCGGTCAACACAACGACCAATGGAACCCTTCTGAACACGCAGCGCTGTCAGGAGCTTGTGGAGAGCGGATTGGATCTGATCAAAATTTCCATTGATGGAGCTACACGGGAAACCTATCGGAAGATCAGGGGACAGGACAAATTTCTGCATGTTGTCGATGGTATTCGGGCACTGGTAGATGCGAAAAAACGGGCGAATTCCTCTACTCCTTTTATCCGGCTCAATTATGTCATGACAAAGGATACGTATCGGGAGATTCCAATGGTTGTGGAGCTTGCCGCTAAATGGGAGATCGATGGGATCTTCTTTCAACTCTTGGATCTGGTCGGTATTGAGGAGCGCAAGAAAAGTTTAATCGGAGATTTAACTTACGAAGATTTCTCACATGAGTTAACTTGTGCCCTGGCAATCAGCCAATCTCTGCCAATCACGACAAACCTCGCGGCTATTTACAAAGAGCTGGGGGCCAGTTGGAAAAAATATCAGTTTATTGCGCCGTATCAAGGTAAGCAGCGCATTTGCATCTTGCCCTGGTTTCAAACCTATATTTCGGTTGAAGGGGACGTGCGGCCCTGCTGTTATTTTAAATACGGCCAATATGGTACGATGGGCACTATTGCGCAGGCTACAATGCAGGAGATTTGGAACGGCGAAGCCTATCAACGTCTTCGCGAGGCTTTTCGTCAAGGAAAACGGCTGTATCCGGTTTGCCAGCATTGCATGGCTCGCACTCTGGGCGATATTGTGGGAAATATGAAATTTATACGAGGATGGAAAAGTTAAATTTTGCGTAAATATATACAGTATGTGACAACAGTCCGGAATATACTCCGAAAACCTCTATCTGTCGGGCAAACGCCGATCCATATTCAGTTAGAGCCCACCACGGCTTGTAATTTGCGCTGTAAAACCTGCGTGCGGGCAAAAGCGATTGCTACGCCGCAGCACCTGAGTGTTGATCATTTTCAGCGAGTATTACAGCAAATACGACCTGATAAAATCACGTTTAGCGGACTCGGAGAACCGTTTACGAATGTCAATCTCCTGGACATGATAGGATTGGCGAAACAGCAGGGCTGTTCGATTAATACAACGACGAATGCCACGCTGTTAAGGCAGGACACCTGTGACCGAATCGTCAAAAGCGGTTTGGATTTGATCAAAATTTCGATTGACGGCGCGAGCCGTGAAACCTACCGGAAAGTAAGGGGAGAAGATAAATTTCATCAGGTGCTGGACGGCATTCGAGCCCTGACGGAAGCCAAAAAACGCCACGGTTCGTCAACGCCGTTTGTGCGTCTGAATTACGTCATGTTTCGGGACAATTATCAGGATATCGCCGCCACAGTCGAATTGACTGAAAAACTAGGAGTTAATGCGATCTATTTTCAACCCCTCGACCTTGTGGGGATCGAAGAACGGCAGGAGTTGCTGGTAGGGGATTTGAGTTATAAGGAATTTGCGCGTGAGATCGAGGAAGCGTATTCAATTAACCGCCACATGCAGGTTCACACCAACTTAGAGGTCATCCGGAAAAAATTACCGGACTATTGGGAAAAATATCAGATGAACACCCGGCAGCAGGATACTCGTATCTGCATGCTGCCGTGGTTTTCGACCTACATTCGCGTGGATGGAATTGTGCTTCCCTGTTGCGCGTTTTCAGAACCGCATCCCAGCATGGGGAATCTTTGGGAGCAAGATGTTGACGACATCTGGAATGGCAGCGCCTACCAACAATTCCGAAAAGCCATTCGGAGCGGGCAGCGTCCGACGTCTTTTTGTGCCAATTGTGTGCCGCCGACTTTACGTGATATTGTCAATCTATCAACCTTGCTTCCCGGGTTTTTGAAGTAGTATGATCAAAATTTTACATGTCATTGACTGTATGCAAAATTTAGGCGGGGCTCAGGAGATTCTGGTCGAACTCGTTAAACGCCTGCCGTCGGAGAGCTTTTCCCAGCAGATCATTCGTCTGCATGGGCAAAATAGCTATGCCAAGCGTCTGCCGAAATCTGATTATCCGAGTATGAGTCTTGCGCCCGGGAAATATCATCTATTCACCATGGTATGTCGGCTCTACCGGCATCTGAAACAGCACCGGTACGACATCGTTCATCTGCATTTACAGGTGTCTTCCGTCGTAGGAACGCTGCTAGCTCGTTTGTGCGGCGCGCCAAACGTCATCGTCACAATTTATGCCTCAAAAGGACAGTCACCGTGGTGGGTGTTTCAGGCATTTGCCCTGCTCAGTCCGTTTGTCGATGTCTTTGTCGGATTAACTGAGCATCAGCTTTCCGGCCTGGTGGAACACTCATACGCCCAACGGTTTTTGAAACCGTCATCGATTCGGATGATTCCTGTAGGGATCGATCCTCCACAGCTTGATCGCGCATCGAGCACCAGCACAATTCGACAGGAACTTGGTATTTCTGAAGATGTACCGCTGGTTCTCAATGTGGCCCGTTTTCGTTACCGTAAGGGACAGGCATATCTTCTGCGAGCGATGGCCGAGGTGGTCAAGGCCGTTCCGAAGACTCGCTGTCTGATAGTAGGACACGGCCCGGAACAAAAGCCACTGCAGCAATTAACCCGTGAATTGCATCTCGAACATTCTGTTGACTTCCTGATCGCTCGGAACGACATCGACAATTTGTTGAGCGGATGTGATCTGTTGGTAAATTCTTCATTGTTTGAGGCGATGGGCGTGATTGACTATCAGGCTATGGCTCATGCCAAAGCGATTGTCAGTTTCAATGCCGGTTCGGTCAGCGAGGTCGTCGTTGATGGAGAAACCGGAGCCCTTGTTCCGGTAAGGGATATTCACGCCTTAGCCACTGCAATAGCCTCCTTACTCAAAAATCCCAATTTACGCTCACGCTATGGAAAAGCCGGGCGCCAAAGGTTTGAGGCATCTTTTTTGCTTGATGATAAAATCAAAGATTATGAGGAATTGTATAAGGCATTGAACCATGATGCAACTCATGCAGGAGTACGTCATCACTCATGTTAAGCAGTGATACCGTCATTTCTGCAATGCCAGAGCCGCTCCGCGCGGTACACGACTCATGATCCAGATTCTTGTGTAAGACGAATGAATTGATGGTTTATCGCTCCTGTTTTTATGAATAAAACTCTTTTGATTGCCTGTCCTCTCTGTGATTCCTCGCATCACAAAACGCTGTATAAATTAAATGGGTGGACTCTCGTGAAATGTCTGGCGTGCGATTTTGTCTTTGTCAATCCAAGGCCGACTATCGAGGAGTTCGAACGGGGGTTTGGCCGATCCGAAACCGACCAAACTCCACCGGACGAACGTGACATCTTCAATGTGACAGAAAGTTTCCAGGCATATTATGCTCACGGCCATGTTCAGGAAACCGAGAAGATTCAAAAAATTCTCGATACCTTACTGCACCATGCCGGGCGAGATCCGAATACCTGCCGCCTCCTCGATTTTGGCTGTGGCGACGGGACTTTCCTGACCCATGCCTTATCCCTTCACATGGATGCCTATGGCTATGATATCGGTAACTGGAATCAGGCGTTTTTGCAGGTAAAAGGGCTCTCTCCACGGGTATTTATCGGGCCTTTGCACGATACGCCATATACTGCGGCTTCATTTGATATTGTTTATGCCAATGCTGTCATGGGACATTTCTACGATCCGCAGCGGGAAATCGCATATTTCTCTAAGATCTTAAAACCAGGGGGCATTCTGGCTGTCATGAGTACGCCAAATATCAATTCTCTGTTCATCCGATTGGGGGTTGACTCATTCGATGGAAATGTCCCGTTAACTCACGTGAGCTTTTTCTCTCCCGACACCTTGCTTCGTGTATTACAGCAAAATAGTTTTCAACCGATTTCGATGAAAACCTGGGGAGTCCCGTTACGGCTGACCTTTCCCCCTGTTTTTCAGACAATCATGCAACATTTTGGAAGAAAAAGTCTTGAAAAAAAACTAACATACTATGAAAGTGATTGTGAATTGAGCACGGAAGAATGGCAGGATTCGTTGCTTCAAAGTCCATTATCCCGACTATTGAAGACATGTCACATGTATGACATCGTTAAGAAATCGTGCAACATCTTCTTAAATGCTTTCGATGGCGGACAGGTGATCGACGTGATCGCCGTAAAAAAAAGCTGATACAAGAACCTCTCTTCAAGAGTCAAAATATCTTCATTCGTTCTGATTTCAGTCGAAGAGAACATTTTAATTTATTACGAGATTATTCTATGATAGGAGCCAGGCTACCACTTAAATATCGTACACCATTTTTCCTGCTCGTGCTTTTTTTGATCTGTGTGGGATGTTTTCGGCAGTTCCTCTTTTCTGGCGAAATAGTAAACGCCACCGACATTTTAACCCAGCAATATTTCTGGAATGTATTTACGAAAGAAAACCTGTTGACCGATCCGGCGTTTCAAACCTGGCTGCCTTACGTGAATGCCGGCACTCCATTCAGCGGCGGGCTCGATCTGCTCTTTCGCCCAGTGACGCTTTTGACGCTTCTGCTCTTCCCTGTGCATATCGCGATCAATGTTGAAATCGTGAGCTATTTTTTTCTGCTAAGCGTTGGGATGTATTGTTATATGCGTGAGCTTAAGGTGTCGTATATCGGTTCTTTCCTGGCTGCGCTATTTTTGATGCTCAGCGGGCAAATCGTATCATTGGCGAATGCGGGGCATGTCAACAAAATCGGGGCAATTTTTCCTGTCGGTTTCGTGTTCTGGGCGTTCGAACGAGCATTACGCCGCAGAACCCTTTCAACGTTCGTCCTGGCCGGCGCTGTTCTCGGTTTTCAATTTTGGCAGGGACACATACAAATTTCTTTTTATCTCTGTCTTGCCATAGGCATATACTACATCATACGCGCTGGATTTTTCTACCGCAGACATCGCAGCCTGAAAGCACTTTCGATTCAGACTCTCTTCGCTTTTCTCATGGTCATCATCTTTTTGCTGTTATCCGCCGTCGAATTTTTGCCGCTCCTCTCTTTTGCCAAGGTTTCAGATCGCTCTGAGGGTGTCAGTTATGAATTTGCGACAAGCTGGTCGATGCCGCCGGAAGAATTACTCAGTTATCTTGTTCCCGGCTTGTTCGGCTTCCGGCGTCTCAATCATTATGAAGATGAAAAGAATATGCTTCCGTATTGGGGGCGCATGCCGTTTACGCAAACCGGTCATTACTTAGGGCTTCTCCCGTTATTTTTTGCGATATTTGCCGTCTGTTTTGTTCGTCGCAAACATATTCTGACGCTCTCAATACTTGCTGTTATCATCTTGTTTCTGGGAATGGGGCGCTATTTTCCGGGCTACAAATTTTTATACGACCATCAACTCGGATTTCACATGTTTCGGGTGCCTCAAATGATTCTGTATCTTTTTGCGTTTGCAACAGCCGCTTTAGCCGGATTTGGGGCTGAATGGTTTTTTTCCGATTGGTCGAAGGCCAAAACAAAACGTTTACGTGTCGTCTTGCTCGCTGGCATTGGGTGCCTTATGCTGAGTTGGACATTCATCGTGCTCTTTCCGCATTTTGAACCAGGACTCCTGGAACGCTTTCCTGGAATATTGCTCAGAAAAGGGGCGACCCCCGAATTGGCTGCCGCTCGGTTAGACAATATTATCAGCAATATTATTCTCTTTAATGTCTTGTGCAGCCTTTCTTTGTTTGTGTTGGGCCTGCGGCTTAAGGAACATCTGCTGCTCCGATGGATTGGTCTTGCTGTAGTTAGCCTGTATTTGGTTGATATCGGATGGTTCAATGCCAAATTTCTCGATACAATTCCTCTGGAGGAGTCTCATTATATTGCTGAAAACGATGCGATTCGATATTGTAAGGATGTCTCGAACAAATATGTCTATCACAAATTGGCTAGTGTATCAGGGTATGAAGCGGTCGGGGTACAGTATTATAATGATTTTCTCGGACAGATGGCGCTCGGAACGCCATTGGTGGACCTGCTGAATATCAAATATATTATCCTGCCGAAACACGTCGAGCTTGATGGAGAAACGGTTGAAGTCGGCAAAGTCGTCGGTCCCTACAAAGTGGTGATGGATTCGGATGCAGTTGTGTTGGAAAATCTCAATGTGCTGCCGCGAGCGTATGTGGTGCATAATGCCGTTCTGGCCCAATCAAAAGAAGAAGCCTTCTCAATCATGCTGCACCCGAACTTTGATTCCCGCGAATTTGTCGTGCTTGACAAAGAACCTCAGGTCACAATGACTCAGGAGGGTATTCCATCGTCGCGATCATCGGTTGAGATTACCCATTATGTCACACGGACGATCAACATGAACGTCTCGATGGCAACCGACGGGATCCTGGTCTTGAGCGAAAAATTTTATCCTGGCTGGAAAGCCTATATTGACGGTCAAGAAACGGAGATTTATAAGGCGAATTATACCGTACAGGCTATTGCCGTTCCTCAGGGCCGTCATGAGATCGAATTCCGGTTTCACCCCAAACAGTATTGGCTCGGTTTCTGGAT
>PDWJ01003966.1_pt1 | contig 13528 bp, 14 predicted proteins | sample 1430881 | NCBI WGS metagenome assembly PDWJ01 (sample SAMN01162460, study PRJNA174530) | Oral metagenome, whole genome shotgun sequencing project. | biome: Marine environment; feature: Marine mammal; material: Swab sample of the gingival sulcus; isolation source: swab sample of gingival sulcus... | reverse complement strand
CGTGGTTACTCACCGTAATAAAGTTGAAGACCAGCGCTCCCATTGCGAGTACCAATCCTGCTACCCAGAAATAAATACTTTTAGTGGACTTGCTGGATTCCAGCTTTCCAGTGCTAGACGACATAGGCGGACTCCTGGCCGTTTATTGCACACCTGGTTACTATTAGCGTAACAACTGTGTTCTGTTTTAGTTTCATTATTACTACACTGCCTGATCATTAATCATTGATGGCCAGGCAAAGTGGTAACGCTTTTGCAGAAATGCACTGTTCAGGCGGCTGTTCAACCAAACCTGTTCAGCGAATTTCGGACATTCCCTGATAAAATGCAGGCCTTGCAAATGACGAAAAACGCATTTACGAAGCTACATTCATAAAACCGGGGTTCTGAGCAAGTTGATGGAGGCTGAAAATAGCCCACACTTCGTCATCTTTCTGATACCCGCCTTTTAAATAATTGCGCGTTAACTGAAACGCGCCGGGTAATTCAGTGACGAAGGAATCCACCGGAAAGTGCTGCATCCCCAATACTGCATCTACAATCAAACCGCTGTAGAGTTCACCGCGCTCAATCACCAGCAAGCGCCGCCGCTTTAACGGATAATCAGAAGCACGATTTAAAAACGACATCAGATCAAGCACCGGCATTAACCGGCCTCGTACATTAGCCACACCTTTTACCCAGGATTGCACACCGGGCACCTGAGTGAAGCGAGGCACATGGGATATTTCTGCGATTTCCTTCAAAGGCGCAACGTACTTCTGCCCGGCAAGGGAAAAGCCAACACCACTCCACATGGTTTTAACAGCAGCTTGCTGAGGAAGGTCACTAACAAATTCACGACTCCGCTTTTCAAAATCGACCAACTTGTTAAACGCAGGAGAATCAGACATGGACTTTTTATTTATCCCAGTACTCTATTAATGGTTTCCATTAATAATTTTTCATCAACAGGTTTGGTTAAATAATCCGTAGCACCCTGGCGACGGCCCCACACCTTATCAGTTTCCTGATCTTTAGTGGTAACAATAATCACCGGAATATGTTTGGTTTCATCGCTTTTGCTGATCTGACGTGTTGCCTGAAAGCCATTCAAACCGGGCATAACCACATCCATCAGCACCACATCCGGCTGTTCCTGGCGAGCAACAGCCACTCCGTCCGCACCATTATCGGCCGTCATAATATCAAAGCCGTTTTTTTCCAGAATCTCACGAAACTTGTACGTTTCTGTTGGAGAATCATCAACAATCAGTATGCGAGGCATAGCTCCTCCATATCAAACCCTTTTGGTACAGCACTCATTTTTATAATAATCATTAATTGACGTGTTCGCGGATCGCACCAAGCAATTCTTCTTTGCTGAAGGGCTTGGTCAAGTATTGATCTGAACCAACAATGCGTCCTTTGGCTTTATCGAAAAGGCCATCCTTACTGGAAAGCATAATAACCGGTGTGCTTTTGAATGCGGTATTATTTTTAATCAGCGCACAAGCCTGATAGCCATCCAGCCGTGGCATCATAATATCCACAAAAATGATATTCGGCTGAGTATCAGCGATTTTTGAGAGCGCATCAAAACCATCAGTTGCGGTAATTACAGTGCATCCCGCTTTTTTCAAGAGAGTCTCTGCCGTACGACGAATGGTCTTGCTGTCATCAATGACCATTACTTTTAGGTTTTCAAAATTGTCTTCCATCGACGGTGCCTTTATGTTTTTTGCGAAGAAAAATAAGACTTATAGATATAGTTATAATATCAGTATGAGGAGTACGCAAACTTCAGAACAATTTTAATTGCGAAGAATCTCTCAAACAGCAGATTATTTAGCATAGTTTTATTACCTGAGCCAGGCATCAACGCTCACTTACCGGTTTTTTACCCCAAAGTAGAATAATTTTATTAAAACAGCTGCATATTCAACGCTTGATAAATCACTATAATAAACGCCACTTGTTGCGGTTATGATACCAGCCCACTGTTTGACCCCTTTAAAGAGAACACACTATGACCTTGAAAATCGGTGTAATCATGGATCCCATTGCATCCATTAATTACAAAAAAGACAGCACACTTGCCATGCTCTGGGCGGCTCAGGACAAAGGCTGGCAACTTCACTATATGGAGCAGCAGGACTTATTTATTGAAAATGGTATCGCTTATGCACATTACCGGCTGTTATCCGTTTTTAAAAATCCCGATAAGTGGTTTGAGATGGGCAGTGAACAAACCCTGCCTTTGGGTGACTTCGATATTATTCTAATGCGTAAAGATCCACCGTTCGACATGGAATTTGTTTACAGCACCTACATGCTTGAAGCCGCTGAACGTGCCGGCACCCTGGTGGTGAACAAGCCGCAAAGTTTACGGGACTGTAACGAAAAAGTATTTGCCACCGAATTCCCTGAATGCTGCACGCCCACTCTGGTGAGCGCCAAAGCCGACAAAATCAAACAGTTCGCAGCTCAACATCAGGATGTGATTTTAAAACCTCTGGATGGCATGGGCGGTGCGTCTATTTTCCGCACCGGTGATGACGACCCTAATTTAAACGTGATTATCGAAACGGTATCAGCACACGGCCAAACACCCATTATGGCGCAGCGGTTTATTCCTGAAATCAAAAGCGGCGACAAACGCATTATTGTGGTGAATGGCGAACCCATGCCCTATTGCCTGGCCCGAATCCCCATGGCCGGTGAAAACCGGGGCAATCTGGCAGTTGGCGGCTCCGGCGTGGTACAGCCAATAACTGACCGCGACCGTTGGATTTGTGAGCAAGTCCGGCCCACATTACTCAAAAAGGGTCTAATATTTGTAGGACTAGATGTAATTGGCGACTACCTGACCGAGATCAACGTCACCAGCCCCACCTGCATTCGGGAAATTGATGCCGGCAGCGATACCAATATTGCCGCTGAACTCATGGACGTTTTAGAAAAGAAAATGCTGGAACAAAATCGCTGAACAATAAACACACTCTGCTAATTGAAAGGTTTTAAAATATCCCCGCTATGGCCGCCGCGATAACAGAAGCACCCCAGGTTTCCGCCAACGACCGCCTGATGTTTACCACTTTCCTTGCGGGGGTGTTACATGCGATTTTGATCCTGGGCATCGGCTGGACTTATATGGAGCACAAAACGGCCTCCCCTACCCTGGAAATCACTCTGGCTCAGCACAAAGCAAAACAAGCACCCGATGAAGCAGATTTTCTTGCCCAGGCAAATCAGCAAGGCAGCGGCACACTAGAGGAAAAAAAACAGCTTTCCACCACCGAAATGGCCAATTTTGAAGATAACGTGATTCGCAAGGTCGACCCTGTTCAACAGGCCGCCACCCAACCACCGAAAAAACCCACCGCCGCCAAGCTGGTTGCCACCACCGCCAGCAGCCGTAACAAAACGGTGCAGAAATCACCACAAAAGGTTGATCCCACCGCCACACTCGCCAACGAATCGGCTGTTTCCATGCTGCAACGCAGCCTGGAAATTGCCAGCCTGGAAGCACAGCTCAAAGAAAAGCGTCAAGCCCGCGCAAAACGCCCGCGCAAACGCCAACTCACCGCAGCCAGCGCCAAGGCAGTGGCTGATGCGTTTTATTTGAACAGCTGGCGTGAAAAAGTGGAGCGTGTCGGTAATCAGTTTTACCCGCAGGAAGCCCGCAAAAAGAAACTTTTTGGCAGCCTGAGAATGATGGTATCGGTCAGCGCCGATGGCGAAGTTCAGGATATCCGTGTGCTGCGCTCTTCCGGCCATGCGGTGCTCGATCAGGCTGCCGTGCAGATTGTACGCCGAGCCTCTCCGTTTGCCCCATTTCCACCGGAAATAGCCAAAGACACTGACATTCTGGAAATCATTCGAACCTGGCGTTTCGAGAAAGGCAATCAGCTTACCAGCCACTCTTAAAGTAATTTATTCTTGCGAAGGCCCGGTGTTTTACCCAATACTAACAGTATGAGTACAGTAGATACCTCCTTAAAAAATCATTTTCTGATCGCCATGCCTAATATGGAAGATCCGAATTTCAGCCATTCTCTTACCTACCTTTGCGAACATAGCAGCGAAGGTGCTATGGGAATTGTCATTAATCGCCCGATGAAGCTGACGCTGGGCGAGGTATTTGCCCACCTGAAAATTCAGAACTACGACACAGACTTTGATCATCAACCGGTCATGAGCGGTGGCCCTGTACAAATTGAACGCGGGTTTGTGCTACACCAATCGGATCGCCCCTGGAATGCCACCAACAAAATTCAGGATGATATTTATCTGGCCACTTCGCTGGATATTCTGCAAGCCATTGCCCATAACGAAGGCCCGGAACAACACCTGGTGGCGCTGGGCTATGCCGGTTGGGGACCTGGTCAGCTCGACGAAGAAATGTCCAATAATGCCTGGTTAAGCGTGCCTGCCGATCCCGCGATTATTTTTGCAACCCCCCAGGAAAAGCGCTGGCAAGCTGCCGCCTCTCTGTTAGGCATTGATCTGACGTTATTATCCGCCGATGCAGGCCACGCATAAAAGGCCAACCCCATGACCCGCCAACCCCCGAAAACCCTGATGGCCTTTGACTGGGGCGCCAAGAAAATCGGCATTGCCATTGGCCAGACACTGACACAAACCGCCACACCGCTGCCGGAAATCCCTGCCAAAGAAGGCATCCCCAACTGGGATACCATTGAGCAATTAATTCAGGAATGGCAGCCTGACGCTTTCGTGGTGGGTTTACCCCTGAATATGGACGACAGCGAAAACGACTGTACCCCCAGAGCCAGAAAATTCGGCAATCGACTCAATGCCCGCTACGGCCTGCCCTGGTTCCCGGTGGATGAACGCTTATCGAGCTTCGATGCCCGCAAAACCCTGGCCGCCAATGCCCGGCAAACGGGGGTTGGCCCAAAAAAAGGCCGCTTGATGGATAGCGTAGCCGCTGCGCTGATCCTGGAAACCTGGTTTTCATCCCGGCAGGATGACCAGGAAAAATCATGATGAGAAAAACAGCAACCAGAAAAACAATGCCCAGGAGAAACAATGTCTCAGATTGCAGTTGAACCCCTTATTGATGAGATGGCAGCACAGCTAAAAGCGCTGTGTAATGAGCGCGATATCAGCAGCCCAGGAATGGTTGGCATTCATACCGGCGGAGCCTGGATTGCCAAGGCACTGCATGAAAAGCTCAATATTGAACAGCCTTTAGGCCTGCTGGATATTACTTTCTACCGCGACGATTTCACCCAGAAAGGGCTGCACCCCAGCGTTAAAACATCAGAGCTGCCATTTGCCATTGAAGGCCAGCATATCATTCTGGTAGACGACGCCATAATGAGTGGCCGCACCATTCGTGCCGCCATGAACGAACTGTTCGATTACGGCAGGCCCGCTTCGGTGATGTTATCCACACTGGTAACGGTGCCCGGTAGAGAATTACCGATTCAGGCAGATATTATTGGTAAAGCCGTGGATTTATCCCCCCGCCAGCGCGTAAAATTATCGGGGCCGGAACCACTGGCCTTAGAGATTATTGATGTTACCGAATAACCTCTCACCAGAAAGATAAAACTATGAGCACTGCCACACCTGCACACCAACTGCAATTAAACCAGCAAGGACAGCTCAGGCACTTCCTTACCACCGAGGGCCTTTCCCGGGAATTACTCACCGAAATACTCGATAGAGCCGATGCCTTTGTAGGCATTGAAAAGCAAGCGGTAAAAAAAGTGCCGCTGTTACGGGGAAAAACGGTGGTTAATCTGTTTTTCGAAGCCAGTACCCGCACCAGAACCACCTTTGAACTGGCCGCCAAACGGTTATCAGCCGATGTGCTTAACCTGAATATCAGCCAATCGGCCACCTCGAAGGGCGAATCCTTAATGGATATGCTGTGGAACCTGGAAGCCATGGCCAGCGATATGTTTATTGTTCGCCATGAAAACAGCGGTGCGCCCCACTTTATTGCCGAACACGTGACCCCCCAGGTTGCCGTGATCAACGCCGGCGATGGCCGCCATGCACACCCCACTCAGGCAATGCTCGACATGTACACCATTCGCCGCCATAAAGGGGATTTTGCAAACCTGTCAGTGGCGATTGTCGGCGACATTACCCATTCCCGGGTGGCACGCTCGCAGGTACATGCTCTTAAAGGTTTGGGCTGCCAGGATATTCGCGTCATCGGGCCAAAAACATTGGTGCCTTCCAGTATGGAATCTCTGGGGGAAAAAATTTATTACAACATGGAACAGGGTTTAGCTGATGTGGACGTGGTAATTATGCTGCGCCTGCAACGGGAGCGGATGAATTCCGGCCTGTTACCCAGCGAAAACGAATTCTATCGGCTGTACGGCTTAACCGAAGAAAAACTCGCCTTTAGCAAACCCGATGCCATTGTAATGCACCCCGGCCCCATTAATCGCGGCGTGGAAATCGAGTCCTCGGTTGCCGATGGGCCACAGTCGGTGATTCTGAAGCAGGTCAATTATGGTATTGCCGTTCGTATGGCGGTGCTGTCCATGGCAATGAGCGGCCAGACCACACCGGCAGAGCCAAACCAGGCAAACGACACAAACAAAGCGAACCAGGGGGGGCAATAACATGGATTTCAGCACTAACGGCAAAACCGTTGCCAACCTCTGCATTCAACAGGTTCGCGTTATTGACCCCAGCAACGGTAAAGATAAAGTCACCGATGTCTATATCATGGATGGCATGATCGAAAGCTTTGGCAGCGAACCGGCCAACTTCAGTGCCGACTTTACCATAAAGGGTGAAGGCAAGTGGCTGCTGCCAGGCGCGGTGGATCTGTGTGCCCGGTTATGTGAACCGGGTTTTGAGCACAAAGGCAACATTGAAAGCGAAACCAAAGCCGCCGCCGCCGGGGGCATTACCCACTTGTGCTGCCCGCCAGACACCGATCCGGTGATCGACACCCCCGCCGTTGCCAATCTGGTTCAGGAAAAGGGCTATGAAGCGGGCTATGTGCATGTGCTGCCTATTGGTGCCCTTACCAAAGATTTGCAAGGCAGCCTGCTGAGCGAAATGCACGCCCTGCACCAGGCAGGCTGTATTGGCGTTACTCAGTTACGCGCTCCCATTAAAGACACCAAAGTGCTGCTGCGCTGCCTGGAATACGCCGCCACCTTTGATTTAACGGTATTTTTTCAAAGCGAAGATCATGCCCTGGCGAAAAACGGCGTTGCCCACGGCGGGGTCAATGCTTCCAACCTGGGTTTACCCGGCATTCCCGGCACCGCTGAAACCATTGCACTGAACCGTGATTTGCTGCTGGTGGAACAAACCGGCGTAAAAGCCCACTTTGGCCAGCTTTCCTGCGCCCGCAGTGTTGAATTAATCGCCCAGGCCCAGGCACGGGGCTTGCCGGTAACAGCCGATGTCGCCGCCCATCAGCTATGTTTTACCGATGAGGTGATTTGCGGCTTCGACAGCGCCCATCATGTAATTCCCCCCTATCGCAGCCCTGCCGACCGCGAAGCGCTGATTGCCGGGGTGCAATCCGGGGTGATTGGCATGATCTGCTCGGATCACCAGCCCCACGAAGCCGCAGCAAAGGCGGCACCGTTTGCAGTGACTGAGCCGGGTATTTCCAGCATTGAAACCCTGCTGCCGTGCAGCTATCAGTGGGTAAAAAGCAACCACATTGATACCACCACCTGGGTAAAATCACTGAGCTGCAATAGTGCAAAACTACTGAACCTGGACGCCGGGCATCTGACTCAGGGTAGCCAGGCGAATCTCACCCTGTTTGATCCGCAGGGTATAACGGAAATCAATGAGCAAACGCTGTTATCTGAAGGTAAAAACAGCCCGTGGTTACAGCAAAGCCTGCCAGGGAAAGTGCTGTTAACAATTTGTGATGGCTATCTTTCCCACCAGCAACTTTAAAAATACGAGCTTGAATGACCTGCAAATATTGGCTTAATGCAAATCAGAAACCATATCCTGCTCGGTTAACTGTGCCGCATTTTTACCACCCAGAAATTTGGTTAACCCTTCACGATCATAATAAGCGCGAATACGGGGCGACATTAAGCCAATATAGTCCAAATTGGGAATCAACCGATCGAACATGTTTTTTCTAAAGTGCTGCATGGCCGGTGAAGCCGTTAGCAGTTCGTTCCATTTTTGCCGCGAAATCATCCCTTCAAACCACTCTTCATATACTTCATGGGCCAGAAAACGATTTCGCATCAACAATGCTACCTCAAACGCCCAATCCTCTCTTTCACGACGTTCTGCGTCTGATAATTCTTCTTTAATATGACGTTCTAGCGCCAGCACCCCGTAATGAACATGGCGGGCCTCGTCACGAATAACGTATTTCAGCAGTGCTTTTAACAGCGGCTCCTCACTCATACTGTGCATGGTTCTAAAAGCACCCAACGCCAAACCTTCTACCATAATCTGCATACCCAGAAACTTAAAATCCCAACGGGCATCAGTTAACAGATCATCCAGAATAACGAACAGATTATCGTTCACATCATAAACGCGGTTTAACTTTTCATTTAAATAACGATGAAACACTTCCAAATGACGCGCCTCATCCATTACCTGCGTGCCACCAAAAAGCTTTCCTTCCATCCACTGTACACTTTCAGTCACTTGGGCAGAGGCATACAGCGCCCCCTGCTCGCCATGCATAAACTGACTTAGCATCCAGCTGGAAAAACAATAACTCAAACGGGTTTTTTCTTTTTCAGTCAGTTTTGTTGGTAAAGCGTCAAACAATTCTGGTGACATAAATTCATTGGAAATAATCGGCACTTCAGGGTTTAACGGATCAACATCAATGCCCCAATCAATATCCTTATCTGCATTCCATTGCATATCAACCGCACGTTGATACAAGCGCCGCATTTCTGGAAAATCCATTTTGTATTTCAAATCAAATGACACTGAGTGATCAGAATGCATACTCACCCGGTCTTTGCGCTTACCTTCTTTCAGGAACAAACCTCGCACCGCAGACGGTGCCATGGATTTAAAGACTCTGGGATTTTTCATTTGAAGAACAACAGCAACATTATCCAGAGTAGATTCGACTCGCTTACGCGCAAATGTTGGCATCCCCATTAACATATCATCAAGAACCATAGCCTAGCTCTCCTATTTTTATTTTTATATGAGCAAGCTAAAGTTTAGCCTAACAATGCCTGACAACAGAACACAAACGCAGACAGCAAAAACTGCACCGGTTTAGAACACCGCGACTAAGTAGTTGAATTCAGGTTATTTTTAAAACAGGAAGTTATAAAGCGCTGACTTCTAAGTGCCAATCATTCCAAACAAAAAACACCCTGATAAATTGATAAACCGTTGAAATCACTCAGAAAGATAAACGACACTCATTACTAATTGACAATATTTCTCAATTACACTAAGCTTTTTAATAACTTCGTATCTTGTGTTGGTGCAATTAACAAATGTATGTATGTATTTGCAAAGCTGTGACTGATAACGATATCAAACAAGCCGTTGCCGATGGCGCCTGTTCGTTTCGCGATGTACGCAACCAGTTGGGAGCAGCAACCCAGTGCGGCAAATGCGCCACCACTACCCGCGACATTATCAAGCAGGAGCTCTCTCCCTCTGGCGAGCAGGCTGCCCCCCTGTTTTACGCTGTAGGCTAGTCAGGCTCCTAGCCCCGTAACCCCCTTCCAGACAGCCGATTTAAAAAGATTATACAGCGACCTAAAACTTCAGGTCGCCATCATCACTTTGAATGGATAATCCTTTGGTTGCATCATCCAGCGACTGCGCACTCGATTCCGAGGCTAACTTGATCATCAGACGCAGATCATTAGGCGAGTCAGCATAAGCCAGCGCATCTTCGTAGGTAATTTCACCAGCACTGTATAAATCATAAAGCGCCTGATCGAAAGTCTGCATGCCCAGTTCTTTCGATTTTGCCATCAGCGGTTTCAGCAAATGAACCTCGCCCTTACGCACATGATCCGCCACCAGCGGGGTATTGAGCAATATTTCGATAACAGCTCGCCGCCCTTTGCCATCAGGTGTTGGTATTAACTGCTGGGCCACCATAGCTCTTAAATTAAGCGACAAGTCCATCCACAACTGATTGTGTCGGTCTGCCGGGAAAAAGTGAATAATACGATCCAACGCCTGGTTTGCATTGTTGGCGTGCAACGTCGCCAGCACCAGGTGCCCGGTTTCGGCAAACGCAGTGGCATATTCCATGGTTTCCAGAGAGCGAATCTCACCAATCATGATAACGTCCGGTGCCTGACGCAAAGTGTTTTTCAACGCCACTTCAAAGCTGTCAGTATCCAGACCAACCTCGCGCTGGGTTACAATACAACCCTGATGCTGATGAATAAATTCGATGGGATCTTCAATACTGATAATATGGCCCTTCGAGTTTTTATTACGATGCCCGATCATGGAAGCCAGTGAAGTGGATTTACCGGTGCCGGTTGCTCCCACAAAGATCACAATACCACGCTTGGTCATGGCAAGGTCTTTAATGGTCGAAGGCAGGCCCAGATCATCAATCTCGGGAATGGTGGTTTCAATGCGGCGCAATACCATGCCCACCAGGTTGCGCTGATAAAAAGCACTGACACGAAAACGACCAATACCCCGGGCACTGATAGCAAAGTTACATTCCCGGGTTTCAACAAATTCTTTACGTTGCGCCTCACTCATTACACCCAGCACGGTTTCACGGGTTTTTTCCGGGCTTAGAGAGGTCTTGGTAACTGGCATAATATGCCCATGAACTTTCATACTGGGTGGTACTCCGGCGGTAATAAACAGGTCAGAGCCGCCTTTTTCAACCATCAGTTTTAATAAACCTTCAAAATCCATGTATTGCCTCGTTTGCAACGTCTAATTTTTTACAGAGCACCGTTTTTCACACAAACGGTTTAAACATAACCTGCCTGGACCCGGCATCAGCCAACCCGTTTAGAAATTTTCCGGAGTCTTGGCTTTTTCACGAGCAGCTTCCGGCGAAATCAGCCCTTTTTGCAACAAATCTGCCAGGCACTGATCCAGGGTTTGCATACCATACTGGGCGCCCGTCTGAATGGCTGAATACATTTGTGCCACTTTATCCTCACGAATCAGGTTACGAATTGCCGGGGTGCCGATCATGATTTCATGGGCCGCCACCCGGCCACCGCCATTTTTCTTCAGCAGGGTTTGTGAAATAACCGCTTGAAGCGACTCCGACAGCATGGAGCGCACCATAGCCTTTTCTGCTGCGGGGAATACATCCACCACCCGGTCAATGGTTTTTGCCGCCGAGGTGGTATGCAGGGTACCAAACACCAAATGACCGGTTTCTGCAGCAGTCAACGCCAGGCGAATGGTTTCCAGGTCACGCATCTCACCCACCAGAATAATATCCGGGTCTTCACGCAGTGCTGAGCGCAATGCTTCAGCAAACCCCAGGGTATCACGATGCACTTCCCGCTGATTAACCAGGCATTTTTTACTTTCATGCACGAATTCGATAGGGTCTTCAATGGTCAGCAAATGCTCGTAGCGGGTTTCGTTGATGTAATCGAGCATGGCCGCCAGTGTTGTGGATTTACCGGAACCCGTAGGGCCGGTTACCAGCACAATACCGCGAGGCGTATCTGAAATATCTTTAAACACCTGACCCTGACCCAGATCTTCCATGGTCAGCACCTTGGATGGGATGGTTCGGAACACCGCGCCAGAACCACGGTTATGATTAAAAGCGTTAACACGAAAACGCGCTACCCCGGGCACTTCAAATGAAAAGTCGGTTTCAAGAAATTCCTCGTAATCCTTACGCTGCTTATCGTTCATGATGTCATAAATCAAACCATGAACCTGCTTGTGATCCATAGGTGGCAGGTTAATGCGACGCACATCACCATCCACACGAATCATAGGGGGCAAACCGGCAGACAAGTGCAGATCCGATGCGCCGTTTTTAACGCCAAAGGCGAGAAGTTCTGTAATATCCATGGGAGTCCTTCATTTTAGTGCCGCGTACGACTCACTCATTCGCAAGGGAGCCTGCGCAAATAGCAGAAATTCGAGCTTATATAGATTAGACTAGCACCCTTATGGGGAACGTCTAACGGATTGCCGGGGTTTTCATTGCCGCCACCGCAACCACCTAAAACCTAAATGGATTATGTTTTTTACCATAGAATGACTGATTTTTCTGCCAATTCCTGTCTAATTTACGAAAGGTCACACCTGTACGCCGGCCATGAACGACATTCAACAGCGATTTGACATTATCATGCAGCGATTACACAACGCTGCCCAACAATACCAGACAGCACCACCGTTGCTGCTTGCGGTGAGCAAAAAACACTCTGTAGAAGCTATTAAAGCCATGTATCAGTGTGGCCAGCGGGCTTTTGGGGAAAGCTATGTACAGGAAGCGCTGGAAAAACAGCAACAGCTGGCACAGCTCGATATTCAATGGCATTTTATTGGCCCCATTCAATCCAATAAAACCAAAAGTATTGCCAATCACTTTGATTGGGTACACAGTGTGGATCGGCTTAAAGTTGCCCGCAGACTCAGTGAACAACGCAGCGCAAACTTAAGCCCGTTGAACATCTGTATTCAGATCAATATTGATAATGAAGCCGGCAAAGCAGGGGTATTACCCGCCGATGCCGTTAGCCTGTGCAATACCATCAGTACATTGCCGCAGCTGAAAATTCGCGGGCTGATGTGCATTCCCAAAAAACAGGATTCACTGGCGGCACAAAGAGCTACTTTCAGCAAAGTCGTGGCTTTATTTACCACCCTTAAACAGGCTGACTTCCCTGATCTCGACACCCTGTCTATGGGCATGTCGAACGATTACGAAGCAGCGATTGCCGAAGGTGCCACCATAGTGCGCATTGGTACGGCCCTTTTTGGCCCACGGATATAAAACAACCTACAACATTACAATAAGGAACCTTTATGTCAGCAAAAATCACTTTTATCGGTGCCGGCAACATGGCCAGCAGCCTTGCCGGAGGACTGATTGCCAAGGGTTATGACCCTCTGCAAATCACCATGACAGATGTCAGCGAGCATACCCTGCAAAGCAATCGCAGCCTGCTGGGAGTAAGCACCAGCCGCGATAATGTAGGTGCCTGTAAAAAAGCCGAGGTGATTATTCTGGCACTCAAACCACAAATTATGGAAACCGTGGTGTTACCGTTAAAAGACATTGTCAGGGAGCGCAATCCGCTGGTGATCAGCATTGCCGCAGGTATTACGCTGGATAAACTGGAATCCTGGCTGGGCCAGGGTATTTCCCTGGTTCGCTGTATGCCGAACACCCCCGCCCTGGTAGAAGCCGGTGCCACCGGTATGTACGCCAACAGCAATGTAACTGATCGCCAAAAAGAACTTACCAAAAGCATTCTTTCTGCGGTGGGGCTGGCCCTTTGGGTAGATTCAGAAGATCAAATCGATGCTGTAACGGCCGTTTCCGGTTCGGGGCCAGCGTATTACTTCCTGGTAATGGAAGCCATGATTGAAGCCGGGAAAACACTGG
>PDWJ01004224.1_pt1 | contig 13532 bp, 13 predicted proteins | sample 1430881 | NCBI WGS metagenome assembly PDWJ01 (sample SAMN01162460, study PRJNA174530) | Oral metagenome, whole genome shotgun sequencing project. | biome: Marine environment; feature: Marine mammal; material: Swab sample of the gingival sulcus; isolation source: swab sample of gingival sulcus... | reverse complement strand
ATGGATTTTGGAGCTTGACCGTGGTCATGGCTATCCTTATGAGGGTAACTATACCGAATGGCTAGTGCAAAAAAATAAACGTCTTGAAGAACAACAAAAGCAAGAAGAGTCTTTTGCAAAAGCCTTGAAAAAAGAGCTTGAGTGGGTGCGTAAAAACCAAAAAGGTCAGCAAGCGAAATCAAAATCTCGTATGCAACGCTTTGAAGAGCTTAACTCAAAAGAGTTCCAAGAGCGTAACGAAACCGCTGAAATTTATATCCCACCTGGTCCACGTTTGGGTAACAAAGTCATTGAAGTGAATAATATTTCAAAATCCTTTGGTGACCGCTTGCTATACGAAAACTTATCCTTTACCGTGCCACCGGCCGCTATCGTTGGTATCATCGGTCCGAATGGGGCAGGTAAAACCACTTTATTTAACATGATTACCGGTAAAGACACTCCTGATACAGGTACGGTTGAATTGGGCGAAAGCGTAAAAGTTGCTTATGTTGGGCAGGTGCGTGATAACCTAGACGATAAAAAGACAGTTTGGGAAGAAGTTTCCGACGGTCTTGATATGATTACTATTGGTGATTATGAAACCTCTAGCCGTGCTTATATTGGGCGTTTTAACTTTAAAGGGCAAGACCAACAAAAGCACGTCGGACAACTTTCAGGTGGTGAGCGTAACCGTTTGCAACTTGCGAAAACGCTTAAACAAGGGGGTGTGTGTCGCATGACCGTTGGTTCTTAGACCGTATCGCTACTCATATCCTTGCCTTTGAAGAAGAAGGTCCTATTTGGTTTGACGGTAACTACTCAGAGTTTGAGGCGTATCGTAAAAAGCAATTGGGAGATGTTACGCCTAAGCGTATGAAGTATAAGAAGATTGCGAAGTAAGAAAGTATTTGTTTATCATAAAAAATTGCTCTTTTTATAAAGGGCAATTTTTCTATTGATCTTGGATAAGAGATAACCTTATGAAAATAATAAATTCTCTTAACCATTCATGGTAAATCTTCATTCACACTATTTATTGATCAACCCAAGGACATTTTATGACTGATATGCAATCCACCAACCTGCAACTCAAACACAAAAATGATCAACTATGGCATGATTATCAAACAAAAAAAGCAGATAATCGTATGCTTTTCCCAACAGAGGGAGCTCAAGCTCTAGGCATAAGTGAATTTGAGCTATTGCTTGCCTCACCCTATAGTCAATATATGGGGACAGCCTGCCAAGAAGTGTTAGCATCGTTTAACGCATTTGGTAAGCTGGAAAGTATTACTCGTAATGATTATGCCGTACATGAAAAGTCAGGTAGCTACAACAATTTAAAAATCAGCGAGCGTATGGGGCTGATGGTAAATGTAGGAGGACTTGATCTTCGTTACTTTATCAAAAAGTGGAAGCACATGTTGGCAATCGAGGACAACAGCAACCCCGAGCGAGTCATTTATAGTATTCAATTTTTTGATGGACAAGGCAATGCCGTTAATAAAGTCTATCTTAAAGACATTGATAAACTGGATGACTGGCGTGCGTTAATAGCAGAACAGGTAAATAAGTTAGTCATAGATACCCTAGAAACAGATACTCTGGAGCTAGAAGTGATTGAACCGCTGGAAGACTGGCAGTTAAAAGAGCTAAATGCAGAAGATAAGCAATCGCTACATAGCCAATGGCAAGCAATGACAGACATTCATCAATTCTTTGGTATTTTAAGCGGATTGGATATTGATCGTGCCAGTAGCTATCAACAAGCCCCTGAAGGTATGACTTTTGCGCTTAAGCCAACTGCATTGCAACCTTTGCTTGAGCGAGTTCGTGATGATGCTTGTCCTGTCCTCACCTTTGTTGGCAATACAGGCGTGGTACAGATACAGACAGGTACAATGCAAACGATTAAGCGTATGGGCGATTGGCTAAATGTGTTAGACAAGAGTCATAATGACTTTACCCTCCATCTAAAAGATAGTGCAGTTGCCCAACTTTGGTGTGTGAAACGTCCAACTGAAGATGGAATCGTCACCTGTATTGAAGCTTTTGATAACAAAGGTAGGACGATTGTCACTTTCTTTGGCAAGCGTCAAGAAGGTGAAAAAGAATTGGACAGCTGGCGAGCAATCACGGATTGGATGATTGCTGAACATAAACTGTAACTAATCGCTATAAAATCAAGTTATTATAAAACTAACTCATCACAACACTAAGGTGTGTATTACTATGAAAAATTTATCCACTCTACCCCTATTAATCTTGTCTGCTGTATTGTCAATCAGCAGCGCACAAGCAGAAACTAAACACTATAATCGAATCGTCGCCATGAGTCCTGATGTAGCAGATGTCATCGTCGGATTAGGTGGTGCAAAAAAAGTGGTTGGTAAAGATGCCGTTAATCGTGACCCTGCGTTAAAACATGCTAAACCAGTCGGCATGCACCGCAATCTAAGCGCTGAAGCCGTTATTTCGGTTAAGCCAGACTTAGCTTTGGGCAGTTATATGGTGCAACCACAAAGTATTTATCAACGTCTAAATAGCCTTAAGGTAAAAGCTGTCAATGTCGCTCCTAAAGAAGACATCAATACCTTTGCTAATAGTATTGTGCAGGTTGGTCGCTATATTGATAAGCCTAAGCAAGCAACAGCGATGTCAAAAAAATGGTTGAATGGTATGAAGAGCAAACCAGCAACCAAAACCCGCTATTTGTTAAGTTATGATGGGCGTTATGTCGCAGGCAAGGGGACGGTTGCAGATGAATTGATCAAGCTTGCGGGGGGTATTAATGCAGCTTCCAATGTTAATGGATTAAAGCCTTTATCCCGTGAGGGTTGGCTACAAGCAAAGCCTGACGTAATTATCATTGCCGATCATAACATCCCTGTGATTGGTTCAAAAGAGCGCTTCCTACAGCGTCCAGAGGTTGCCAGTAGCCCAGCAGGTAAGAAGAAGAATGTTTATTTTTGGAAAGCTAATGATTTTTTACGCTATGGCTTAAACTCTCCGCAGGTTGTGGATAGATTGCATAGTTTAGCAAAGAAAACGAAATAAATGCTTCGGCTAAACTCATTAAGGCTGATTATCTATGGCGGTTGACGGCTTAAAAAAAACCGGTTTCAAGCAAGGCTTATGGTACGCCTTGCTATTATTGCTCAGTGCTTTAATTATTTGGTTAAGTCTAGGCGTTGGCTTTGGTGAGTGGGCAAATCCAAGCTCAATGGATGAGATGATATGGCAGTTACGTTACCCTAGAGTGATAACCGCTTTGTTAGTTGGTATGGCTCTGTCCGTCAGCGGAGCAGCACTACAAGCCTTGTTTGAAAATCCATTGGCTGATCCTAGCTTGATAGGTACGTCGGGTGGTGCCGCCTTGGGTGTGGTGCTGGTCATTGCCTTTGGCATTAGCGGTATTGGCGTACCGTTAGCTGCTTTTATTGGTAGTATGTCGGTGTGCTTGTTTATCTTAGCATTCCACCGCTGGCTTGGTGGCGGGCAGATGGGCTTGTTAATTATGGGCTTTATCATCAGTGCCTTTTGTGGTGCGGTGGTTAGCCTTATTTTGTTTATGTCCGATGATCTGGTGTTGCGTAGTGCCACTAATTGGCTTTCTGGTAGCCTAGCAGAGGCAGGATTTGTCCCGCTTAAATATGCGATTGGGGCAATGGCATTAGGCTTATTAATGATATTACCCCTAGGGCGGAAATTAGATGCCCTTCTGCTTGGTGAAACCACGGCGATCACGATGGGGATTAAAGTTGGTTGGACACGGACGTGGGTTATCATTGCCTCAGCATTATTGACAGGCGGTGCGGTCTCCTTATCGGGTATGATTGGCTTTATCGGAATGATGGTACCGAATTTATTGGCCGTGATATTTGGTGGTGGTCGAACCCGTCTTATGGTCTGGTCAGGCTGGCTAGGTGCGATGCTGATGTTAGTCATTGATAGTGTAGCACGTCATATTGCCTATCCCATCGACATTCCCATTGGTATTGTTTTAGCATTGTTGGGTGGTCCATTCTTTATTTGGATATTTATGCAAGGGAGCCGACGCTGATATGAATCTCTTTGACATCCAGTCGTTAAGCGTAAAACACAGACAAAAACAATTACTTAGTATCGAATCTTTATCGCTACCCACTGATAAGTTAATCGCTATTATCGGAGCAAATGGAGCGGGAAAAAGCACCTTAATCCATGCCTTGTTAGGTCAAGTCAGTGGTTGTGAGGTAACAGGAAGAGTTCAATGTAGAGATCAGGATGTCACAAGCTTAATTCAAGCGGGTAAACTATCTTGGGTAGGACAACACGAACGCTTTGAAGCGCCATTGACCGTGTTGGGTTATGCGTTACTAGGCATGATTCCAAACTTAGCATGGTATCAGCAACCAAATCAACAAGCAGTGGATAATGCTAAGCAGTTTTTAGCAGAGTTTGATTTACTCGAACTGGCTGAGATGCGTATCCAAACCCTATCAGGTGGTGAAAAACAGCGAATGGCAATTGTGCGGGCATTGATGCAAGATACCGATGTGCTACTGCTCGATGAGCCAACAAATCATCTGGATATCAAACATCAACGTAAACTATTTGCTTACTTACAAAAGCTTGTGAACGAAGCGAACAAAAGCATTGTCATGGTGCTACACAGTTTGACCGATGCTTATTATTATGCGGATCATGTCGTAGCGTTGTCAAATGGTGAAATACTGGCTCAAGGTCATCCTGATGAGGTCATGACGGCAAAAAACCTTAAACAAATGTATGAAGTGGATATCCATGTGCATGATACAGCTGATGGTCGGGTGTTTGTTTAAAATTCAATAACCTCGGATCTTGCAGTCATAATCAACTATCAACGACTTTATCGGTTACTAATTACCACAGCAGTTTACCAATTACCAGCGACTTTTTTCTCTATGTTTAATCACAACTTTCATTGCCGTTGGGAGTTTGTTTTTCAATAAATTTACCAACATTTGGCTAATAAATACTGAGCGATGTTTCCCCCCTGTACAGCCTATAGCAATGGTAACGGTATGACGATTATTGTGCAAACATTCAGGCAACCAGCGAGCTAAAAATTGACCGATATCTTGCCCCATTTCTTCGACTTCTGGATAACTAGCAAAGAATTCATGAATTGGTGTATCCAAACCAGTTAAATTTCGTAAATCTTCTTCCCAATGTGGATTAGGCAAGGTTCGAACATCAAAGACAAAGTCAGAATCAATCGGATTACCATACTTAAAGCCAAAAGATAAGATATTGACGGTGACACAATTTTCAATCCCTAGATGATTACTAACTTGTTGTTTCAGCTCATGAATATTAATACAACTGGTATCAATGGTGATATCAGCACGGCTGGCAATGGGAGCAAGTAAGGCAACCTCTTGTTGTAAAGCGTTCGGTAAGTTGTTGCTATGTTGCATTAGTGGGCGGATGCTTGCCATCAGTGGATGAATACGACGAGTTGCATCAAAACGTGCCACCAATATACCATCTTGAGCGGTAGTATAAATAACCTTTACTGAATCATGCCCATTTTTTTGACCATAAACACGGTGTAATTCATCATACAGAGTGGCAAATTCAAGCAAATCAGTACTGACTGAACGAACATCAATACCTAGGGCTATTTTACGAATGTGACTATCTTTTGAGAGTTTATTTACCGCCTCCATGACCAAGGATAAAGGCAAATTATCAATGGCATAATAACCAAAATCTTCAAGGATATTAATGACCGAGGTTTTGCCCGAGCCTGAGCGACCAGAGACAATAATTAAACTAAGTGGTTGAATTTTATCTGTATTCCCTGTTGTCGCCACAGTCTGTGTCATTTTCTATCTCCATTATTTAATGCATTATTTATTTGTTACAGTCACATCCCAGCAGTTTATCACACCTCAACTGTTATTTCTTGGTTATCTAACAAGCGTGCCTTTCCTAACCACGCCGCCACCAACACCACCAACTTCTTGTCGGTTGATGTTGCTTCCGTCAATTGTTGAGTACGTACTTTTAGATAATCAATATTAAAACCAAACGCTTGCAATTCTTGTACTGATTTTGTAATCAGTTCAGGCAAGCCAATAACTAGATGCTCCCCACGAGTAACTTTTTTTGCCAATCGATGAATGACTTCATAGAGTTTTGGAGCAATCTCTCTTTCTTTATCTGTTAAGTATTGATTGCGAGAGGATAATGCTAATCCATTTTCATCTCTCACAATATCTGCACCAATAATCTCAATCGGATAACTTAAATCGGCGGTTAATTGACGAATAAGAGCCAATTGTTGATAATCTTTTTTGCCAAATATCGCTATATTGGGTTGTACGATGTTAAAGAGTTTACAAACAACTAAGCCAACACCATCAAAGTGTGTTGGACGAGACTTACCACACAAGAGCTTGGCTAACTCTCCTAATTGTACATGAGTGGCTGGTAATTTTGGATAATCTTGATACATCTCTTCAACATTCGGAGCAAAAACAAAATCTGTATCAACCGTGGTGAGTTTTTCTACATCGGAGTCTAAGGTACGTGGATAACTATCAAAGTCTTCATCAATACCAAACTGAGTGGGATTAACAAAAACACTGACAACAACAATATCAGCAAGGTTTCTAGCTTGCTTAACCAAGGCTAAATGTCCTTCGTGTAGATTGCCCATGGTTGGTACTAGAGCAATACGTTTATTACGTAGGGGTTGCAAAGTTTGTTGAAGTTCATCAATTGTGTTTATTAGTGTTGTCATAACATTTGCCTTTCATATATTGTCAAAACAAATTCGTTCTGTTACAAATTAAATACGTCTATTATACGCTTGATATCAAGGAAGTAAAACAAAAAAACCGCCATCTAGCAAGATAACGGTTCTGTTACAAGACTACAGTCTGCAAGCAAAAAATTAACCTGCCTGATCTAGGAGCATATTACGAATATGTCCAATTGCCTTAGTCGGGTTAAGCCCTTTTGGACAAACGGTTACACAGTTCATAATACCACGACAGCGGAAGATACTGAACGGATCGTCTAAACGTGCTAAACGTGCTTGTGTATCGGTATCACGACTATCAATGATAAAGCGATAGCCATTCAGCAAGGCTGAAGGACCTAGGAACTTGTCTGGATTCCACCAGAAAGATGGACAACTGGTAGAACAACAAGCACAGAGGATACACTCATACAGACCATTTAGCTTGTCACGTTGTTCTGGACTTTGTTTGCGCTCAGCTGGTGGTGCAGGCTGGTCATTGATTAAGTATGGGTGAACCTTCTCATACTGTTCGTAGAATTGGTTCATATCTACTACTAAGTCACGTACAACTGGCAAACCTGGTAGTGGACGAATTTTAATCTTTTCTGGTAAGGTGTTCATGTTAATCAAACACGATAACCCGTTTTGACCATTGATGTTCATACCATCAGAACCACAAATGCCTTCACGACATGAACGGCGGAAAGTTAAGGTTTCATCTTCTTTTTTAAGACGTAACAATACGTCAAGTAACATACGATCAGACTCGAGTAGCTCAATCTTGTATGTTTGCATGTACGGTTTTTGATCCTTGTCAGGGTCATAACGGTATATTTCTATGGTGCGAGTACCTCGGCTCATTTTGCTAAACTCCACACTGAATGCCTTCGATACCAATCTATCAAACAAACTTCCTTTAGATTGGTATCATTATCGGACAAAGGTTATAAAATAATAAATCTTGTTACAATTTTTCTATCTACTGAATCAATCACAGACTAGTAAACACGAGGTTTCGGCTTACAATAGTCTGTGGTCAACGGCACTTTACGCACAGGCTTATAAATAATGACATTACCATCAGCATACCACAAGGTATGCTTCATCCATTCGTGGTCATTACGTCCGTTCGGTGCATAATCATCATCAAGTGGGCGTTCATAATCTAGCACAGTATGTGCACCACGACATTCGTGACGATTCGCTGCCGAAATCATGGTTGCCTTAGCAACTTCATAAAGGTTGGCAACTTCCAACGCCTCAATACGTGCAGTGTTAAACACTTGTGATTTATCTTCCAGATGAATCTTGTCGATTTTTTCACCTAAAGCAAGAATCTTTTCAACACCTTCGTCCATTAGCTCTTGTGTACGGAATACCCCAGCATGATATTGCATGGTTTCACGAATCTCGTCAGCTACATCTTGAGCATAATAGCCTTCAGTTGATTCTTGCAATTTATTTAAGCGACTCATAGTAAAGTCCATGACACCAATCGGTAATGGCTTATAGCTGTGATCCGCATTACGGAATTCATCAACAATATGTTTACCCGCTGCACGACCGAACACCACTAAGTCAAGCAAAGAGTTGGTTCCCAAACGGTTAGCACCGTGTACACTGACACAAGCACACTCACCAATGGCATACAAGCCTTGAATGATGCGACCATGTGGGAAGTTACCTTCTTCATCAGTACCACGCTCATAATCAGGAACGGTGACTTGTCCATGAATATTAGTTGGAATACCGCCCATCTGATAGTGAATGGTTGGTACGACTGGAATAGGCTCTTTGGTAATATCGACGTTGGCAAAGTTCTTACCAATCTCAAATACCGAAGGCAGACGCTTCATAATGGTTTCTGTACCTAAGTGAGTCATATCCATGACGATATAATCGCCATTAGGTCCACAACCACGTCCTTCTTTAATCTCTTGGTCCATAGAGCGAGAGACTAGGTCACGAGGCGCAAGATCTTTAACCGTTGGTGCATAACGCTCCATAAAGGCTTCGCCATCTTTGTTACGCAAGATAGCACCTTCACCACGACAGCCTTCGGTCAATAGTACACCCGCTCCTGCAACACCAGTCGGGTGGAATTGCCAGAATTCCATATCTTGTAATGGAATGCCCGCACGTACCGCCATGCCCAGACCATCACCTGTGTTAATATAAGCATTGGTTGAGGCTTTAAAGATACGTCCTGCACCACCTGTAGCCAGTACAGTGGTTGGTGCTTGGAATACGGCCACTTCACCAGTCTCTTGGTCAATAGCGATGACACCGTTGATATTGCCAGCTTCATCTGTGATTAAATCAAGAGCAATCCATTCAACAAAGAACTGTGTACCACATTCTAAGTTCTTTTGGTATAGGGTATGTAATAAGGCGTGTCCCGTACGGTCAGCGGCTGCACAAGCACGTTGTACGGCTTTTTCACCATAGTTAGAAGTGTGACCACCGAATGGACGTTGATAAATGGTACCATCCTCGTTACGGTCAAACGGCATGCCGTAATGTTCTAATTCATAAACAACTTTTGGTGCTTCACGGCACATATATTCAATGGCGTCTTGGTCACCGAGCCAATCTGAACCTTTCACGGTATCATAAAAATGGAAATGCCAATTATCATGTGCCATATTACCCAAACTTGCACCGATACCACCCTGAGCTGCTACTGTGTGTGAGCGTGTTGGGAAAACTTTTGTGATAACCGCAACATTCATGCCACCTTGTGCGAGTTGCAAGGAACAACGCATGCCCGAACCACCGCCACCAACAATGACTGCATCAAAGTTAAGGCTTTTGATATTGTGCATATTTTTTTCTACTTCTGACATATTCTTTTCTCCAAAGACTTTAGCGATTGGGATCTGCTTTTATCTCGTTGAATGATATAGCTTTATAAGCTCCAAAAGATGCTTACGCCCCAGAACAAACAAACCAATACAAAAACAATCATCAATGTTTGTAATACTAGGCGTAATGCCGAGGCGGAAGGACCCAATTTATTAACCGTAATATAGTCGGTAAAAATTGTCCACACGCCAACCCAAGCATGTCCTGCTAATGCTAAAACAGTTACTAGACTAAACAATCGCATCGGTAAAGACGACATAAAGCAGTACCAACTTTCATAATTGACATCAGCGAATAAAAAGTAGCCAAGCATGATTAAGCTATATACTGCTAGAATGACCGCACTAATTCGTTGAACAATCCAATCACGAACACCTGACCCTGTTAAACCTGTTGCACTTTTAGTGCCTGAATCATATCTTTTCATTAGAACATCACCCATATAAACGACGCAACAATAACAAGCACAGCAAGGACAATACTAATCCAAGCGGCACGACGACCTGACTCTAACTCTTCATTCATGCCCAAATCAGCAAGTAAATGCTTAATGCCCATAACAAAGTGATAGCCAGTACCTGCGACAAATATCCACACGACGAAACGCACGAACATACTATCAAAGACAGAAGCAAACCCTTCAGGAGAAGCAAGTGAACGTTGTAATAAATACAAGACCACAGGAACAAGTAAAAATAAGACAAGACCAGAGACACGATGCACAATCGAAGCCATCGCAATCGGCGACGACTTATTGGCATCAAGAATCTGAGAGACAGACAAATTGACTGGACGTTTAGTTTTCACGATGAGCATCCTTATATCGATTGGAATATCAATATTTGGTTAAAATAAGAAATTTGGTTAAAACTTAGAACCTAATTCTTACTAGCTCAGCACAGTTACCCATTTTATAAAATAAATTACCATGTATTCATATGTTCAATTTGTACAAACGACAAAGTATTCATAAGATTACAATGAAGACAAAAAATATTGGGGACAACAGCATTTATTTATTCTATACATTGTTGATTCTATCTGTAATCACATCAGACCGACATAACGCACAACGTATAAGGAAGTCAATTAATTAAATTAAACAGCAACCTAATAAAAAGTCTACAAGCTGGCGGTTGTCAAGTACAAAGCTAGCTAAATTACGGAGCTATTATAGAATGACTGGCGTATAAATACAATGAAAATAACAATATTTTTTCATATATTGTACTGTACTTTGTTTTCATAAGTCATTGTTTTAAAGAAATAATTCTCATTTGCAATCTTTCATCTTGCCGAAGTATTGACCATTCAATGTTAGAATGACTAATAACTATTTTTTATAACAAATATTTCTAAAAAGTCGCTTTGTGGTCACATATTATTAACACGGCTTAGCAAAAAAATGATACTATAGGCAACGCATTTGTAATAATGTAACTTTTTTCTTTTATCAAAATTAACAATATGTGAGGACGTTATGACGGACAAAACTGCTAAATTATTGGTAGATGGTAATGAATATGACTTACCTATTTTAGAAGGCACTTTGGGTAATCCTGTAATTGATGTGTCACAGTTTCAAAAGGCAGGTTATTGGACATATGACCCAGGTTTTAAGGTAACTGCCCCAGTAGAATCAAAAATCACCTATATTGACGGTGGCAAAGGACAGTTATTACACCGTGGTTATCCAATTGACCAATTAGCAAATAATGCTGAATACCTAGAAGTCTGCTATGCCTTGCTCTACGGTGATTTACCAAACAAAGCGCAAAAAGAAGAATTTTATCAAGTTGTCATGACCCACACGGCGGTTCATGATCAGTTGCGTAAGTTCTTTGAAGGCTTCCGCCGTGACGCACATCCAATGGCGATTTTGGTTGGTGTCGTTGGTGCTTTATCGGCATTCTATCATGATGGTTTAGACGTAAGCGATCCAAAACACCGTGACATTACTGCCATTCGTTTGATTGCAAAAATGCCAACATTGGCTGCTATGAGTTACAAATACTCAGTAGGTCAGCCGTTTATGTATCCACGCAACGACTTTAGCTATGCCGAAAACTTCTTGTACATGATGTTTGCTACCCCTGCTGATCCAGACTACAAGGTAGATCCTGTATTGGTTAAAGCAATGGATAAAATCTTCACCCTACATGCAGACCATGAGCAAAACGCTTCAACGTCAACTGTACGTCTAGCAGGCTCAACAGGCGCTAACCCTTATGCTTGTATCTCAGCAGGTATTGCTGCCCTTTGGGGACCATCACACGGTGGTGCAAATGAAGCAGTATTGAACATGCTTGATGAGATCGGTTCGGTCGAGAACGTTGCTGAGTTTATGGAAAAAGTGAAACGCCGTGAAGTCAAGCTGATGGGCTTTGGTCACCGTGTTTATAAAAACTTTGATCCACGAGCCAAAGTGATGAAAGAAACTTGTGACGAAGTCTTAGGCTTACTCGGTATCAACGACCCACAATTAGCGTTAGCGATGGAACTTGAGAAGATTGCCCTTGAAGACCCATACTTTGTAGAACGTAACCTCTATCCAAACGTGGACTTCTACTCTGGTATTATCCTAAAAGCAATTGGTATTCCAACCTCTATGTTTACGGTAATGTTTGCCCTTGCACGTACCTCTGGTTGGATCAGCCATTGGTTAGAAATGCATAGCACACCACATAAGATTGGTCGTCCACGTCAAATCTATACTGGTGAGACTGAGCGTGAATTTGTGAAGTTAGAAGATCGTTAATTTTTGTTTGAGAATGTTTTTTGTAAATACATTGTAAAGAAAGCCTGCTTAGTTGAGTGGGCTTTTTTATTATTTAATTGAAGAGAGTAATTAGACTATGAATACAGCAACCCAACAATGGGTACTCGCCAGTAATAACCAAGGTAAATTGACCGAACTGCAGCATTTATTTAGTGAAAACGACTTGGATGTAGAGCTAATTGCCCAAGCACAATTAGGGATTGATGATGCCATTGAAGATGGCTTAAGTTTTGTTGAGAATGCCATCATCAAGGCTCGCCATGCTTCTCGTCTCAGTGGTTTGCCTGCCATTGCTGATGATTCTGGACTATGCGTGCCAATATTAGACAACGCTCCCGGAATTTATTCGTCTCGTTATGCAGATGAAAGTGACAAAAGTAAAAGAGACCTTGCCAATAATAATAAACTAATAGAAACCCTTGCTCCTTTGCGAGAACAACAGCCAAATCAAGCCATTATCGGAAAGTTTGTGTGCGTATTGGTCATGGTAAAACATGCTGATGACCCATTACCCATCATAGCTCAAGGGATATGGCAGGGAGAAATTCTACCACAACCGAGAGGTGACAATGGCTTTGGCTATGATCCATTATTTTGGATAAAGGAATTGGCTAAATCTAGCGCTGAATTGAGCAAACAAGAGAAGAGTAAGATTAGCCATCGAGGAATGGCGAGTCGGCAATTGATTGAGTTGTTGCAAACGAATGGTAGTTTTTAGAAGTAAAATATTGAGGTTTGCGTAAGTCCTAAATATATTAAAATAGCTGATAAAAATCCTCCTCAACATTCCCTTTTATAGACGAGAGGTTGAGGAGGATTTTTTAAAAATTAAGATAAAAATGCATTGATTCTAATTAATTCTGAGATTTACGTTTCATTTGCTCAAAGAAGTCATCATTAGTTTTCGCTTCTTTTAATCTATCTAGCAAGAACTCAGTAGCTTGTACACCATCCATTGGTTGCAATAACTTACGCAAAATCCATACCTTACGCAAGGTATCTTCATCAAGCAAACGCTCTTCACGACGTGTACCAGACTTTTTGATATTAATCGCAGGGAAGACACGGCGTTCGGCAAGTTCACGCTCTAGGGTAATTTCGTTGTTACCTGTACCCTTAAATTCTTCAAAA
>PDWJ01003964.1_pt1 | contig 13546 bp, 11 predicted proteins | sample 1430881 | NCBI WGS metagenome assembly PDWJ01 (sample SAMN01162460, study PRJNA174530) | Oral metagenome, whole genome shotgun sequencing project. | biome: Marine environment; feature: Marine mammal; material: Swab sample of the gingival sulcus; isolation source: swab sample of gingival sulcus... | reverse complement strand
GAGTCGATGTTCGAGGGCCGTGCGCCTTCGGCATCGTCGCACGAAGGGCTCCGGGAGCAGGAATGCCTGCCTCGGAAAGGTCTTCAAGCTCTCCGAAGCAGCGGCCAAGAGCTGGAGCAAGCCAGGCGGCTCAAAGCTCATCCAAGACGTTATTCGAGGCACCCCATTCAAGGATGGGATCAAGGCCGAGGACGCCGCGTGATCAAATCGCCATCCACAACTCTTGACCATATCTCCTCCGGGAAACCCGGGGCGGTTCAGAATGGGAGGTGTGCAAATCATGAGATCTGTTCTAGCCTTGGTGGCCTTCGCGTTGTTCCTTGCAGCGCCAGCCTCAGCTATCACTGAGCAAATCACGGTAGCCTTCGGAACAACCAACTACAGCCTGGAGTTGACTGACTTCGGTGCTAACCACACTCTGCAGAAGAAGGGAAAGGGCACCGTTACTGTCGATGGCAAGACGTACGCTATCGAATGGTGCTGGGACGAGCATGGCAATGTTTTCATCTTCAACGGGGAGACGTGGCTGATGGCTCTGAAGGGCTGCGTGAATCCCATCCCGGGAGGCCTGCACGAGGCGTTGCTCAACGTCCCTCCGTCTCCCAAGGTTGGCCAATGGATGCACCACCCTGATTAGACGTTGCTCACGTCGCAGAGCTTCGGCGTAGGCCGCCGAGTTCTGCGACGTTGTGCAGGCCCATCTGTTTTTTATGAAAAGAATGCAAAAAAGAACCATTGCGGCGCTTGCGATTATCCTCTGTCTCGGAGGGGCTGTGCTTTCCCTTCTCTACGGTGAGGCTAGGGATAATAAAGCTGAAGTTAGGGGCGAGTCGGCGCCGGAGATTCTTGGCCCGGGAGCATCGGAGCCGAATCGAGGTCATCCTGGTTCAAGTGTTAAGGACGAATCTAGTCCCCTTCCTGACCGGAAGATTGTGGACGCGGCCGTGGTGAAGGATATTCGTCTTGTAGATAGCACGGGGCGAGCCCTTCCGCGGCTCCGGTTCCGCCTTGGGGCATCAGCCGAAGGGGATTCTGAGTGGGCTAAAGAGTTTGAGACGGATGACCTTGGATGGGCCTCCGTTGAGGTGGGGCCAAAGAAGGCCACTCATTGGGCCCAGGTGCTGCCGAAGCAAGGCGTAAGTGCCCCCAAGCTGAGTCTCGACTTTTCCGGGGCTACTCGGAAATTTGAGGCAAAGCTAGATGTCAGTTATCTCCTTAGGGTCAAGGTTTCTGTTGCAGATAATCTCTTGGCGGTTATGCGAGAAACGCAGCTTGATAGCATCAGAATCGCGGCCTATGAATGGGTGAAGTCACCCGATATTTTTTCACCACCCAAAACTCTCCATACTCAAATATCGCGAGTCGAGCCAGGTGAAGTGACGGCAACCGTTGAACTCAAGGAACTTGATTCGGTGGAGCTGCTTGTCCAGATGGTTCATGGTGATCGTTTCAAATCCTCGAAGAACCGATTGCTGCTCAAGCGGGTAAGGCTGTTCGAGCAGGTGATACGACCGAGCAGTTCTGCGCCCTTCTTTGATCCGGTATTTGTGAAGATCGATTTGAAAGAGTTTTTATGGGGGCGAGTGATTGATGACGAGGGGCGCCCTCTTTCGAGTGCGAGAATTGAGATTCGAGGTCTCGATCATCAATACCAGAAAGCCGGTAAAACTATGAAAGGCGGAGCCTTTGTATTCCGAAAGGACGCGCTTGGGAAGGAAGCTGTCCAGCTACGTGCTGTATACGGTCCATTCTCAACAAAGTGGAGCGCGATCCAATCTGAAGAAGCAATGCGCCTTACGATTGATTGCCGAAACGCGTGGCGTGTCAGTGTTGTTGATGCAACAGGGAAAGGAATTGCAAGGTTCTCTCTGAGGCGTTCAGCGTGCCCCCTGGCGTCTTCTATTGCTCGGCCGCCTGTTCGGTCTCGACCGGGGGGAATCTTGGTTCTTCCCTACAAGAAGGTGGAGCCGGGTGAAACCTGGTTCTTGACTACTGATAATGGCCAGTGTCGTGCGAGGTTCGATGAGAAAAGCCGCTTATCTAAGAGGAGATATAGGTTCGTCTTCGCCCGCGCCGAGGATAATTGCCGATTACGCATTGTTGATAATGTGAAATATGGCGGCGATGTCTATCTCCGCATTCGTGAAAAGGTGAAGCCGGGTGAAGGTTGGGCAGCGCAGTACCTTGTTTATGCAGGCGACGGGAAGTTGCTTCCTCGCGTGATTACTGGACTGCTTCCTGGCACTTACAAGGTGGAGGTTGCACAAGCTATTCATGGAGGCCAAACCTTTAAGTCTGGCACTGTACGCCTGGTAAGCGGGCAGGAGGTTTTTTGGTAATGGTCGTTTAGCGGCGGCTAGGACCTCTGATCTCGACGCTTACGGCTTGCGCTCGACGGCGACGCCAGAGGGTTTCGTCGCACTGCAGCAAGAGTGCGAAGAGCGCAAACGAGCAAACACGCAAGGGAGAGGAAACTCTCCGAAAGATGCCAAGCAGCGGGTGGCGATCCCTTCCGGCCTTATTGATCGGAGCACCCGCATGCGAGGGAGTGTCAGATGAACGGTGTAAACGGGGTCTGGCGTCTCTCCACACTTCTTCTCCTCGCTAGCCTACGCGCGCAAGGGCACCGGCCGCCACCGTGAGCCCGTGACGCTGGCGCTCGCTTCTTGACTGAGTTCCGTGAGATCGTGGGGTCGAGCCTCCCGCGTGCCAGTCTCAACGAGCGTGGCGTGCGTGCTCCAATCTTTGTGGCGCACGACATCCAGGTGGGCGTCAAGCAACGCTTACAACTGTCGTGCGCTTGCGGGTCGCGGCTGCCTCTCGCGCCTGCTTGATCCTCCCTGCTGCCGCCGGGCGCTCAGCCGCAGCCGCCTGCCTTGCGCTTCACCTTGCCCAGTGGTTTGACCACCGGCTTCTTCGGCTTCTCCTCTTCGTGTGGCGGCCCCGGCTCTGCTTCCAGGTGGCGGGCGCCCAGGGCAGATGGGAACTCGTAGCGGCGCGTCTCAGGATCCTCTCCCGGGCGCAGGGGGCGCAGGCGCTTTGGGCCGTAGTTGGCCAGCCAGGCGTGGATGCCGCCACGGAGGACGTAGCCGTGCTCGAGGCCGAGCGTGGTCATTCGTCGCCAGGCCTTGAGGGCCTTGCGTTGGCCGTTGGAGATCAGGATGAAGACCGTGCGCTTGGGCAGGGCGCGAATGAAGCTCTCGCTCCGCGTTTGCGCCTGGGTGACCCGCTGTGAGCGCGGCAGGTGGAAGAGGTGGAACTCGTTCTCGGCTCTCAGGTCCAAGATGCGCAGGCCAAAGTGGGCGAAGTAGATCAGGTCACGCAGTTCGTTGGGCGCGACGAGGACCTGGCCCTTCTCCAGCTTGGCGTCGAACTCGGGAGCTTTCTCTTCGATGCGCTCGGCGAGGCTGGGTTCGCCGTGGAGGACCAGGCCGCCGCTGCCGAGCAGGGCCAAGGCCAGGAAGCTGGTTTCGAGGATCCTCACGCTTCCTCCTTCTGCGAGCTGCTGCCGGAGCTGCTGCCGGCGCGACTGTCCGAACGGCTAAAGAAGCGCTCGCACCACTCGCCGCCGAAGAACATGCCCAGGGCCATCAGGACCACCATCAGGACGATGATGGGCATGCCGAGCCCGAAGCTCTGCATCAGGGTGACTTCGCCCAGGTCGCTGGAGAGTTCGAAGAAGGAGCGGAACAGCGGGTATGTCTCACCGAAGGCGAGCATGCCCAGGGCTAGGCCGAAGGCGAAGGCGGCGCCGTCCAGCTTCAGCGTGGCCGCCGAGACCAGGGCCGTGCCAGGGCAGTAGCCACCAATCACGAAGCCGACGCCGAAGATGAAGCCGCCGGCGATGCCCGGCCAAAGGTGGGTGGGTTGGATGAAGAGGGCCGGATACTCGAGGATGCCGAGGGTGCTCGACCAGAAGACCAGGAGCATGGTGGTGAGGATGGCCGTGAACATGACCTTCAGCACCCGCATGTTGCGCAGGTAGAACTGGGCGGCGAGTAGGCGGGAGTTGCCGAAGCCGGCGCGTTCGAGCACGAAGCCAAAGAAGAAGCCGATGCCGATGTAGGCCAGGTTCATGCCCCAGTGGCCGAGGAGCTCTTCGGTGTGGAGTGGAAAGAGCATGCTCACCTCCAGAGCTTGCGAACTGGGTAGGCCATCAGGTAGGCCCCGCCGAAGACCGCAAACATGAAGGCCCAGCTGCCAGCGCTCAGCACGGCGCCGCCGGAGAGGGCTTGGCTCGAAGTGCAGCCCCGGCTCATGCGCACGCCGAAGCCGGCGATGGCCCCGCCAAGGACGGCGAAGAAGAGGCGCTGCCGAGAGCTGATGCTCGGTCCGTGGAAGGTCTCGGCTTTGATGCGTCCGGCCATGAGGCCGGAGACGAAGCCGCCGATCAAGACGCCGACGATCTCCCAGACCAGCCAGGTGTCGAGGGCGTGGGCATGCTTACGGACCAGGTCGATGTAGTAGCTGCTGGCGGAGACGTGGTTGGGGGCCACCGTGTCGAGGGCCTTGGCCGAGAGCACCGCGACCCCGCCCGAGGCACCGAGGCCGTGGCCGAAGACCAGGTAGGAGGTGAAGAGCACGCAGCCGAGCATGAATCCGGCCAGGTAGGGGTTGAGGTAGTCCTTGGATGGCTTGCTCATAGCTGCTTCTCCTGGGCTTCGGGCTCCTGGGCTTCGGGCTCCTCGCCTTCGGGCTTGCCGTAGCCGGTCAGCATCGCCCGGAGGTTGGCATACCAGGTGGTGCCGGTGGTCGTCATGTAGATGTGCAGCACGACGAAGCCGGCGAAGAGCCAGGCGACGAATCGGTGCAGGGGCGCGATCAGCTCAAGCCCGCCGAGCAGGGATACCAGGCCGGAGAATTCTCCCGCATACATCTGCAGGAGCCCGGTCACGACCATGATCGGTAGTAGCAGGTTGAGGACGAAGAAGTAGCTGATCTGTTGCAGCGGTAGCAGGCGCTGCTGCGGCGTTTTGTGGAAGGGGTGCTTCTCGCCCTGGAAGATCCCGAAGAGGTAGTACGAGGCATGCTGGACGCTGTGCGGGAAGATGCCGTGCATCATCGGGATGTACTGCTTGATCAGCCCGCTACTGAGATTGTGGAACAGGGCCAGGGCGGCGTTGACCACAAGGACCCAGCCAGCGAGGTCGTGGATCCACACCGAAGTGGCGAAGAGTCCGGGGAAGCTCTGGCTGCCGTAGCTGATGTGGAAGCCGCTGGCGAGGAGGACGACGATGGTCATCGCCTGCAGCCAGTGCCAAAGCCGTTCGTAGAGGGTGTAGTACTTGACCTCGCCCTTGGCGCTGTGACGCGTGCTCATGAGCTGATCCTCTGCCTTCGGCGTAGCTGGGCGAGCACTCGCAGCCCTCCGTGGATGAGGCTGAGCAGGCAGCAGAGCAGCAAGACGCCCAGTCCTATGCGGTCGAGGAGGCTGAAACTCTGGGCTCCGTGCAGGTAGGCGAGGTCCGGCATGGGCTCGGCTTGGTAGTGCAGCCAGCCGTCGGGCTTACGTTCGAGCTTGCCTTGTTTGACTAGGCGCGCATCGGAGACCAGCGAGGGGAGGACATCGCCGGGGATGTACTCGCTGAGGGGCAGCGATGCGGCGACCCGCGACTGCTGGCCATGGCATTCTGTGCACTGGCGCAGGGCGAACGGTGTCGACTGCACGCCGTGGGCGATGCTGTAGGGCTGGAGCTGCGCGCGGATGCGGGGCTGCTGCACGCCGACCGCTTCGAGGCGCTGGCGAACGGCCGTGAGCTTGTCTGGCCCATCGAGGCGTAGCTCCTTGCGCTGCAGCTTGCCGTCGGCGTTGCCGTCGAGGGCGGCGATGATCTCTGGGCGGTAGGCGCCTTCTGGGGTGAAGAGGGCCTGGGCCAGGGTCTTTTGGGAGATGGGGCGTTCGAGTTCACTCGGCTGCTGTGCCGCTTGGTCTTGGGACCGCTTGCCGGAACTCTTGGCGGGGGAGTCGCTGGCCGCCTTTGGCGTCTCGGTCCAGAACCAGCTGGCCATCAGGTTGTGCGGTGCGAGCTTCCTCTCGCCATCGCCTCGCTCCTGCCAGAGCAAGATGGGGCGGTAGCCTTGGATCAGCGTCGACGGCTCATTGGGGTCGCCTGTCGTGCCGCGATAGCCGACCAGCGGCTGCTGCTCGGGGCCGAGCAGGGTCCAGTCGGTCATGCGGCGGGCTGCGCCGTAGACCTGGGGAACGTGGCAGGCGCTGCAGCTCAGCTTGGCAAAGTGCAGGTCTTGGTGCGGCAGCTTGGGGTGGGACTGCTCGGTGTCGTGGCAGTCGGCGCAGCCGCGCATGCTTCCGGCCATCCGGCGGGCGATGGTCCCCTGGCTGGTCATGCCCTTGACGAAGTCGTGGTTGGGGCGGAGTAGCCATTCGCCGGTCGAGGCGCGGCGGGCATCGAAGCGTAGGTGCGCGGGGGCGGCCTCGCTGCCACTGCCCCCTGCGCCGTGCACCGGGCTGTTGGGAGAGTGGTGGCAGTCGGCACAGCCGACCAGGCGCTCGGCGTGCACGTCGAAGGGCGTCGCTAGGCCTTCTTTGGCGGCCAGGTTCATGCCCGAGTCGAAGATGCGTTCGGCGGCGAAGACGGTTCCTGTCGTTGCGGCCGAGCGGTTCTCGGCTCGGAAGCCGAAGTGCACTGCGTCTTGGTAGCGACCTGGGCCCATGTGGCAGGCCCGGCAGTTTTCGTTGCGGGGACGGCCGAGGCCGAGTTGTTCGGGGGCGACGGCGCCCTGCTTGTCGAGCTGCTGCGGCTGCCACTGTAGCTGCCCCTGCGAGTCGCGTATGACCAGCCCGGTGCCGATGAGGGTGGCCATCGACGAGGCTTCGAAGCGGGCGGCGCTGAGCTCGCGGGCGCGTTCGTCGTGGTTGGGGCTCGCCATGTGGCAGAGCAGGCAGTTGAACTCGATCTTTGACGCGGGGCCGCCGCCGGCGTGGTAGCGGCCAAAGCGCCGCTGCCACTCGGCGATGCCGGGGGGCATGCCGTGGGCTTTGGCCGGATCCGAATAGAGGCCGTGCAGGGTCGTGTTGCGCAAGGGATCCCAGCGCCGAAAGGGGCCGGGGCCGCTGTCCCAGGGGCGATCCTTGGGACGCTGGCTGTAGATCTCGTCCCAGCCCAGGCTGGCGTGGTAGCTGTGCTCGGCGATGTACTTGGCGTCGTGGCAAGCGCCGCAGCTCTTGGCTAGGGAGAGGGGCTTTTTGCTCTTGATGACCAGGGAGCCGTCTACGTCCAGGAGGGGAATCCTGGGGTGCAGGGTGCGCTGCGCCTGCGGCGCGGGCGGGCCGAGCCTCTGCTTGATGGTGAGGGGCGGGTAGTTCTTCGAGCCTTTGTGCTCCTGGGCTCTGGCTGCTTGTGGCGGTAGGACGGCGGCGCCGAGCAGGGCTAGGGCGGCGCTGCCGCGGCGGAGCATGCTCTTCGAGAGGAAGCTCTTTGGGAGGATGCTCTTGGTGAGCATGCTCATCGGCCCGCCTCCTTGCCCTTGGCCTGGCGATGCCGTTTTCCGGAGATGAAGGCTGGGTCGCCCTCGTAGCCGAGGCGTTGCCAGTCGAGCCTGCCGCGCTTGCTCCCGTCTATGCTGCGTCCATCTTCGCTGTGGCAGTCGGTGCACTGCAGCGCCCGTTCTTTTGGTGAGACCATGTGGTTGAGGGGCCAGTACATCTTGGTCTCGACGAAGCCCATCTGACCGCTGAACGGGAGGCCGGTGATCTCACCACCGAGCTGGGCGGCCTTCTGCCAGTCAAACTCGTTCCAGAAGCCGCCCTTGCCATGGGTCATCGGGGAGATCAGCCGCTTTTCCTTGGCGTCGTAGGGCTGTTTTCCGCGGTGCACCTTGAAGGGCCAGATCTTGGCCCGAGGGTCGTCGATGTCGCCGAGGGGGCGGTTGAGCTTGGTGACTTGCTCGGGGTCAATGACATCGCCCAGCAGGTAGCGCTCGCCGTCACCGTTGAACCAGTAATACTCCGGGACGAGATTGCGCGCGTAGAGGAAGCTCCCCTTGATCTTGAGGTAGCGGTGGGGGTCATCGATGAGCCCCTCTCTGCCGGCGGTGGACCAGTCCCAGGCGACCTTGGTTCCCTGGGTCTTGGCGACCACGGGGATGTGGCAGGTTTGGCAGGCGACGCTCCGGACATGGGCGTCGAGGCGCTGGTTTTGGTGTGGGGAGTCGCCGTGGCAGCGCTGGCAGGAACCGCCGATCGAGTTCTTTGGCGAGATGGAGAGGATCTTCCCCGAAATATGGTGCTGCTGGGTGACGTGGCAGTCGGTGCAGGTGAAGTCGTGTCGGCCCATGTGCACGTCGACGCGCTCGCTGGGCGTGCTCAGGGACAGGTCGAGGTCGCCGTGCTTGACCGCGTCGCCGCCGCCGCCGTTGAAGTGGCAGGTGCCGCAGGAGTCGCGGCTGGTGCGGCCTACGCTCTGCGCTGCCTTGAGCAGGTCGACGTCGGCAGCCGGTAGGCCCGCCATGTCTTTGACGTAGGTGCCGGAGCGATCGTGGCAGACCAGGCAGTCGACCAGCTCGGGGTTGTCGAAGTTGAAGCTGGCGTCTTTCCAGCCGTAGCCGGGGTGGCAGCGCGAGCAGGTCTCCCAGTTGCCCTTGATCCCGATGCAGAAGTTGTTGATCAGGTTCTTTTTGCCGATGCGGTGGCGACCTTTGCGGCCTGGGATCTCCGTCTCTTTGCCGAGCCATGTCCAGTGGGAGCTTTGCATCAGTTGATGCGCGGCCTCTTTGTGGCAGCTGAGGCAGGCCCTGGTGACCGAGGGGCCGTCCTTGAGGTCCATGCCATCAAAGAGGTGGCTGTGCTTGGTCGAAGCGGCGTGGACCGGGAGCTGGGCCCAGGGGTCGGCTTTTGCGGGTTCTCGCCACAGGCCCTGCAGCGCAAAGGCGGCACCGCCGAGCACGAGGATGCCGGTCGTTGCGGCGAGAGCGTTGAGCTTCATGAAGGCTTCCCTGGCAATCGGAAGCTTCGAGCTTAGGCCCAGGTTTCGGCTACACGTCTACGCACTAGAGCCGATGTGGCGGAGTGATTGGCCTAGGGAACCCTCGGGGAAGCCTTCAAGAAGGACTCGAGAAGGACTCAGTGCATGAGTCTCGCCTTGGGGCTCTCGTTGCCGCAGCGGTCGAAGGCGCTCAGGAGCAGCTCGTCGCCGGGGCCCTCGTTGAGCGGCAGGGAGCGCAGCTGGCGCGGGAGGATGCGGTAGCTCCATTGCTTGTCCCTGCGCAGGTAGAGGACGAAGCCGGCGAGGTCCTTGGCCTTGCTCTTCCAGCGCAGGCTGGGCTTGCCGCTACTGCTTTGGAGCATGCTCAAGGCCCTGGGGGCAGCGGGGGCTTTGGCGTCGAGCCACGGCGTGGCCGGGACCAGGGCCGGCTGGCGGTAGGCCTTGCGGTAGGCGGCCAGGATGTGGTGGTTCTCGCCCATCAGGCGTTTGGCGCTGAAGAGGCAGGTGCCGGGGCGCTGCGGCAGCATGCCGCGGGCGACCATGATTTGGCCGAGGAGTTCCTTGGCGGCGCTGGCATCGCCAGGCCCGCCGCGGGGCATGATGCCGGGCCAGAGCTGGCGGTCTTGGAGGTTCTGGCGCTTCCACCAGCCGAGCAGGACGGGGTAGCTCTGCGGGACTTGCGAGATGGGCCAGTAGAGCTGGGGCATCAGGTAGTCGACCCAGCCCTTGTGCAGCCAGAGGCGGGCGTCGGCGTAGAGCTTGTCGTACTGGTCCATGCCGGCGATGCCGCGGGGATGTCCCGGGCGCCAGATGCCGAAGGGGCTGATGCCGAACTTGACCCTCGGTTTGGCCTGGTGGATCTCGCGGTAGAGGCGCTTGATGAAGCCGTTGACGGCGGCGCGGCGGAAGTCCTTGCGGGCGAGTTTGCCGCCGCCTTTGCGGTAGGCGGCGTAGCTGGCGTTGTCGGGGAAGTCCTTGCCGTTGTTGTAGGAACTGTAGGGGTAGAAGTAGTCGTCGAAGTGGACGCCGTCGATGTCGTAACGGCGGACCACGTCCATCACCACGGCGGCGGAGTGGTCTTGGACCGCGCCGTAGGCGGGATCCATCCAGTAGTAGCCTTTGTTGCCGAGCTTGTGCACCAGCTTGGGGTGGCTGCGCACGATGGAACTCGGGTGCAGGGGGCCTTTGTGGGCCGGGTGGCTGGCGCGGTAGGGGTTGAACCAGGCGTGCAGTTCGAGCCCGCGGGCGTGGGCTTCTTCGATCCAGAAGCGGAGCGGGTCGAAGCCGCCGGCCGGGGCCTTCCCTTGGCGACCGCTCAGGTAGTAGGACCAGGGTTCGAGCTTGGAGGGATAGAGAGCATCCGCCTGCGGCCGGACCTGGAAGATCACCGCGTTCATATTCAGCTCGGCGATGCGGTCGAGGAGGGCGATGGCCTCGCGCTTCAGCTGGGCTACGCCGAGCCCCGGCTTGCTGGGCCAGTCGATGTTGTCGACGGTGGCCACCCAGGCGCCGCGGAACTCGCGAAGCGGCTCAGGCGCGGGCGGCGTCGTCTGCTGGGCGGCGACGAGGCTGGGAAGCAGGGCGGCGCCGAGGAGGAGGGAGGGGAGGGCTTTGCAGAGCATGTTCTTGGCCGGAAGAGTCAGGTGAGGAGAGCCGCAGAGCGCCTGGTTTCACTGATGTTTCTGCGCACCTGTGCGGTGCCGATTCGGGATCTTGCTGCTCGCGATTCTTTGTCAACGGCCTGCTAGGGTTACGGCATCCAAACAAGCGCTGCAAGGAGACTTGAGATGAGTAAACGTTTTGATTGGTACTACCGGCGTCCTGGCTGAAACAGCTGCAAACGCTCCGATGCTCACCTGGAGAGCGAAGGAGCGACGGTCCGTGAGACCGTGAGTGCGACCAAGCACAAGATTGACGCTGCAGGAGCCCTGGAGCTACTGCAGGAGGTCAGCAAGGTCGTTGTTGCCAAGGGCAAGAAGACCCTGGTCTTCAAGGTCAAGGACGGCGAGCTCCAAGATGTGGAGCAGGAGGAGTTCCTCGGCGTCGTGATGGGGCGCTCGGGAAAGCTCCGTGCACCGACCATGCGCAAGGGCAAGACCCTCTTCGTCGGCTTCAGCGACGGCCTCATCGAAGCCGGCCTCTGAGTCGTCGGCTTGGCAGCTAGACAGATTCGCTTCGGGCCCGCGCGGTGCTTTTGCTGCGCTAGCGTTTGCTGCGCAGGGTTTTCGGTGCAGGGCTTTCGGTGCAGGGCTTTTTCGGCGCAGCTGAGCGCGACATCGCGGCTCTGCTGCGCCGAGGTTTTGAGCTTCTGCTAGCGGGTGTAGAGCACGTCGAGACCTTGGCTGCTCGTCAGCAGGGGCGAGCTATGGCCCAGGCGCAAGCTCAGGGCTTGGAGGTCGAAGGCGAGGGTTTTGACCGGTGGGAGGCTGAGGGTGATGCGGCCTTGGCCCTTTGCGCCTAGCGCGCCTGGGCTGAGGAAGAGCAGGAGCTGGGTCTGCAGAGGGCAGGCGCCGAAGGGCAGGGGCAGCTGCGTCTTCTGTCTGCCGATGGCGAGCCAGACCGGGTCGCCGGGCTGTCCCTGCACGTCGAGTTGCAGGCGGCTGGGGGTGCCGGGCAGCAGGCTACCTTGCAGCTTCAGGCCACAGCTGAGGCCGTAGGGGAGCACGGCGCCGCTCTTCTTCAGGTCGAAGTAGTCGATCAGCGCCAGGCCCAGTTCGCGGCCGACTTGGCGGTAGTCGTCCATGGTCGACCAGGTCTTGCCGTCTGGGCCCAGGCCGTAGCTGCCTTCGAAGGTGATCGCCATGACCTCCTGCCGCTGCTTTGGCGAGCCGAGCCAGCGGCGGTTGATGCTCCAGCGGTCGTGCATCATCGCTTCGACGTAGGGGCGCGACGGCGGCGACAGGGTGCTGTTTGCGATGATGCCGCGAGCGACGAAGGGGCTGCGGGCGCGGAAGGCCTTGATCCAGCGAGTTTCTTTGCGGTGCACGGCAGGGATGACGCCGCCGGCGTTCTTCTTCACGTCGAAGCCCGGGTTCGAGACGTGCCGGAAGTGCATCGGGTATCTGTGCCCGTGCGTGCTGTGCAGGTTGAGCAGAAGCTCGATCGGCGTGGGGCCGGGATTCGCCGCCGTGCCCATCAGCGCCTCGATGCGGCTGCGCAGCGCGACGACCTCTTTGGCGGTCGCGGTGTAGGGGCGAGCCCATTGGATCTCAAGATTGCTGCTCCGCGAGTTGGTTCGGTAGTTACCGAGGGCGACGCCGTCGGGGTTGGCCATCGGCACGATGTCGATCACCAGCTGCCGGAGCAGGGCTTCGGGCTCGGGGCGCCCGGAGAGCAGCCATTCGACCAGGCCCTGCACGACGAAGTAGCTGGTGGTCTCACCCGGGTGGATGCCGGAGTGGATCCACACGCGCCGTTTGCTGCTGTCGGGGATGGCGTTGTTGCTCAGTTCGAGGAGGCGAATCGGTCGTTGCTGCTCGCTGCTTCCCAGGGTGGTGATGGGGCGGAGCCGCTTGTTGGGCTGCAGCGAGGCGATCCACTTCTCGCATTCGCTGAAGGTCCAGGGGAAGAACTTCGCCAGCCGGATATGGCTCACGCCCTTCGGGACAAGGAGGCGGAAGCGATGGGTGGAACCACTGCGCTTCGGCAGCGAACTCAGGGGCGTGCGCTGGTAGGGGCCAAAGCTGCGGCCACCATCACGGCTGCGGCTCCAACAGGGCAGGATGATGTCGCGATAGCCCGAGCGCAGGATCTCGATATCGAGGGTTGTCGCAACGCTGGGGTTCAGCTTGCTGATTTCTACGTGCCACCAGCGCCGATAGCTCGAAGGCAGGGAGCGGTTGCCGTTGTCGTCCTCCATCGTCAGCTGCAGCTTCCACTGCGCAGCTGCACCGCTGATCTGCACCTGCCCAATGCGCATGGTCTCCCCAGCTGCAGAGACCTGTGGACGCTGCGCCGAAAGCAGCGGCCCAAGAGCGAGCACGCAGAAGAAGGAGATGCGAAGCATGGCAGAGACTCGCAGCAGCGGAGCACGGTGGAGGATTCCAGCGCCGTCGCAGCCCCGCCATGCCTGGTCTTGGTCACTCGCCTGGCAGCGAGAGAAAAGGAGGCAGGGTTGCCTGAGCACCCGGCTCCACTGCCTGGCCCCAGTTAGGGCTGCGCGGGGGACCGCGGGGGACCGTCGAAGGGAGCCGCAGGGGACCAAAAAAACCGGTCAGGTCAGCAAAGTCGCTGTCCTAACCGGGCTTGAAATGGAGCGGCCGAAGAGACTCGAACTCTCGACATCCAGCTTGGGAAGCTAGCGCTCTACCAACTGAGCTACGGCCGCGTAGGTATCCGGGTCCCCTGGGATCCGGGGTTTCGTTTGTCAAAATCTCGCCTGCGCCAACTTGGAGCAAGGGAGTTTCCTCGCACCGGCTTGCGCCGACGAGCGGAGGAGTCTAGCTCGGCCGCGCCGTTTTGCACACCTTTTGGCGACGGTGTGTACGGGCGGGATGCTGGCTAGCCCTGGAATAAGCGATAGATGAGCCTCCGTCTGATCCGAGCCGCTTCTGCTCCGTCGCGGCGGTTCGGATCGGACGAAGGCAGGCAAGAGAGGGCCTTTC
>PDWJ01007567.1_pt1 | contig 13547 bp, 13 predicted proteins | sample 1430881 | NCBI WGS metagenome assembly PDWJ01 (sample SAMN01162460, study PRJNA174530) | Oral metagenome, whole genome shotgun sequencing project. | biome: Marine environment; feature: Marine mammal; material: Swab sample of the gingival sulcus; isolation source: swab sample of gingival sulcus... | reverse complement strand
GGTCGTCTATCACAAATTGTGAAGTCAACCTGCTTCTGTTCGGCTGAAGCCATGATAACGACTCTGGAGCATTATAATCAGGTGTATAATCACCAGATTATTCAGCGGAATCTGGGGCATTTGACTCCCGTGAAAGCGATGAAACGATGGTATCAGGAAAAGCCTGAAATTTTTAAAAAGAGAGTTTATGATCAGGCGGATCTTAACACTCGACAGATCCAACCACGTCATCGGTGGCTCCGCCATTAAAATGGTTCGCTTACAAAAATTTCAGGTAACCATCCGTATAAAAAAACTCTGTGAGAAAACGGGCCAGCCACTTTTTCTCCAGAGTATTTTTGACATCATTCTCAATTCGGGCATATAAATCATCAGAACAGATTAACGCCTCATCGCTCCTCACCATATGCTGGCAGCTCTTATCAGTATCCAGTTGCCTGACGACACTGAGATATAGCGTACTTCCGTTCACTGTTTCTTTGACAAGCAGATCCTCCTGGTAGTTATCCGAAGAAATCTGGCCACTGTCAAACTTGACCCCACTTTTCAGCAAAATCGCGGCATATTGCTCAAAATCATGCTGACCATCATTTCTGACAAAGCCATTCTTTAAATCAGGACGACAAATTTTCAATCGATCTGATCGGATTTGGAAAGTACAACTTTGATCAGCATCGGTAACCAGTATTTTGCCCAAATAGAGTTTTCTCCCATGCGCCTTATCCTCAATAAATATCCTCACCCTTTCATTACTGACAAGTCCACGATCAGGCTTAAGCCTGCTCTCAGAAACTGACTTCAGGTATGTATCAAACGGAAAGCTATTCACAGAAAAGTGATAAGCACATCCCGGAGATAAGTATTCACCAACAGAGTTTGCAGGCTCTTTGCCGCAACGACTCCAGTGAGAGTGGGAAACACGCTCTTCGGTTATGTAATAGATCTCATACTCTCCGACATAAGAGAAATACCATAAAATCACAACCAGAGATGCAAACACCATACAGAGTACGAATAAAAAGCGCATTACCACTTCAACGTTGCTCCACCAGAGTAATCTCTGTTGTAACCCCCATATTCACCTTCCATAAGTGAGGCAGCCGCCTCAGTATTATTCTTTCCCTGTAAATCAAGGTAAATGTGGCTGAGCTCGTGAAATAAAACAGCGTCTGGGCCTATATCAAGCGTACTTCCGTTGTACAAACTAATGTTGGTGGACATATCAGGATCCATAACTATCTTCCCCCTTTTATGCCCATCCGCAGTATCTTTCAGGTGATATGTCCTAACGAATGGAGGTTCACCCAATAACTCCCTAATAAAAGCGGGTTTATCTGGCTTGACAATCTCCAAAGCTGCCAAATCGGGATGATTTATTATTGAACTCCATACTTCATTTCCATAATCGCTATTTTTAATCCTATCTATCAAAGGGTTAAAATCTTTATCAATATGTATTTCAGGTGCGACCTTATCTTCTGAACCCGAATTCCGGTCGCTTTTCAAAGTGGCGTTGTCTGACGCACCAGCCAACAGCAAAGGGAATACAGCCCCGGATTGAACAATTGCATCGTCTGACCACCCCAAAAAATGATCTGATTGACGCTGGCCAGCTCCTGATAACGTATCAGCAAAGGAGCGAATATCTCGCAAAGAAGGAAAAGAAGCTCCCTTCCTATCTATAGAATTTAGTCCATTTCCCTGCAAATTCTTGCCAACTTCCATAAACTATTCTCTGGTATGAGCTCTTGATACATTAAAAGTAGCCCACACTGGATACTTCCATGGAAGCAAGTATCAGTCGTAACTTTTTTACTGACGAACGGACAAAGACTTGCTCATCAATTCCTCATCACATTATGTGGCTGTGCAATGCAGTTGCTGGCATGGCGGATTTCAGGCGCATACTGTACCTCATACGCGCCAACTTAAGCAATTTCTGAGCCGCCTTGAAAAAAGGGGTTGTGGCAACCACATGAGCATCTTTTACCGCGAGAAATTACAAATGCGAAAAGCCAACCAGTAAGCTAAGTCACTGATTGGCTTCTTAAAATCTGGTAGGCACGATTGGATTTGAACCAACGACATGTCAAGGTAGTGCTCTAATAATTTATAACGAAGTGTAACGAATCATAGCAAATAAAAAAACTCAAATAATTTCAGGTGGTTAATAATAATTATGCTACCTTCTGTCTGATGAGTCGATCATTTCAGTGAATTTCAATTCATACTAATCTTTCCCTAGATTTTTCCCTAGACCCCCTTTAGGGAAAGGAGATGATGATGAAATCAATATCTACTGAAGCACAACTGAAGAACCTGAAACCAAAAGACAAGCCCTATGATGTTACTGTTGCCAATGTTCCAGGTTTGTATGTGACTGTAGGGAAAAAGTCTAAAAGCTATAGATGGAATCGTGGTACAGGTCATAAACCTCGTAAAATTACCTATGGGCAATACCCTATGATGAGTCTTAAACAAGCCAGAGAAGCTCATGAGAAGGCTCAATTACAACATCAACAGGGAACTCTGGGAGTCACTATTCCTGATAAACCCAAAACCATAACAGAGTTGGCTGAACGGTTTTATCAGGAAAGAATTGTACCTATACGCACACGTCCAGAAGCAGTCAGGCAGGTACTTGATCATGATGTTATCCCTGTTATTGGTTCACTGAAGCTGGAAGCTGTGAGTCCAATAACAGTAAGGCATGTGGTAACAACTGTTGTTACTAGAGGAGCTGCCACTCATGCAGGTAGAGTACTGGCAATCATGAAACAGATGTGCAAGTTTGCTGTATCACTGGACTGTATGGATAAAAATCCTGCTGAATCTCTTGATCCAAACTCACTGGGTATTGAGAATAATGAACGTTATAGGAATCTTACTGATGATGAAATAAAAATATTCTGGAATCACTTTGGTGAGAGACAAGGTAGAAGCCTTGTTACTTCCACAGCTTTGTTACTACTTTTATTGTTGGGTATTAGAACTAATGAATTGATCAAGCGTAAATGGTCAGATGTTGATTTTGAAAAGAAAACCTTAACTGTTCCAGCCAGTGATCAGAAAGGAGATAGAAAACATAAGAATACTGCACCTGATTTTATTGTTCCTCTGAATAAATACTCTATTTCTCTACTGGAAAGATTAAAAGATTTAGATGAAACCTATATCTTTATAGGTAACAAAAATAATAAGCCTATTTATGAGAAAACATTAGGCCATACACTTAAAAAACAACTGCCTATGCTGATTAAGGAAGGAGATGAGAAATATACACCTCATGACCTTAGACGTACTTTTAGAACACGTTTAAGTACTTTGGGAGTTACACCTCATATCTCTGAAAGATGTCTTAATCACTCACTAGGTAAAATTATTAAAACCTATGATCAGCATGATTATCTGGATGAGAGAAGAGAAGCATTAGAGAAATGGTCTAATTCTCTGGAGAGAATAACAGGTAATAATGTGGTTCAGCTAAGAAGACCAGCATGATTATTGATAATGTATTACCTGATAAGTCTTTGAAAATATAAAATTAAAGGTAGATAAATTGTTAGTTATGTTGAAAACCGCTATGAGCTCCTTTAAAAGCGCACACCCGCAGAATTAAAGAAGAAAATATTATCAAATACCTACCAATAATCTTCTGATAAACGGTAATTTATTTTATTTATCAATGAATAAGCGTTAAGTGTTTTTTGGTTCTTCGAGAATTTACTTTCCTGTCTATTACTTTCAATATATATTTATTTGATCAGTAATTTCAGTGAATTACAAGGAGTAGTAATGAACAAATTAATGAAGAGCCAACATGTATGTGAGATGTTTGATATTTCACTCTCAACACTTTATCTATGGGTAAAGAAAGGAAAACTTCCTGAACCTTTAGTTTCAGGAAATAGAAGGTATTGGAGTGAAGAAGTACTTGAAGAAGCCAGAGAGAAAATGTTTAGTGGTAAGGAGAAAACTATATGTACAGCAGATTAATTATGGGTCAATTTGTCAGTAGGATGAACGGTAAAGATGTAGGTATATCAAGTACTATTAGCTGATCAAGACTACTTTTTAATCTGGAATTAATTTGGAGTAAAAGATGAAAAATAATTCAAGGAAACCTAAGCAAGTAGATCAATTTACCTTTGAAAAGGTCTTTATTAAAAGGTTTAATTCCATTAATGAAGCTGAGAGAGAAACAGAAGTTAATGGTACGAGTATATCCCTTTGTTGTAAGGGTAAACATAAACAGGCAGGAGGATATATCTGGAAATATGCTAAAGAGGATAAATCCCCTGAAAACAATGAATTAGGGAACCTGTATGATGAGATTAAAGCGGTAGTGAAAAAATACTGTATTCTTAAAGAGGGTTACTCTGATGTCATTACTCTATGGATTCTAGGATGTTACTTTATCTCTGAAATTAATCCATTTCCTAGATTAGTTATTACAGCTCCTACACGGAGTTGTGGTAAAAGCCAAGTATTAAAAGTAATAAAAGCACTTACCCTGGACTCCAGAATAACCATTAAACCCACAGCAGCAGCAATATATCGACTGGATAAAAATACTTTTCCTGTAAGGCTCATTGATGAAGTGGATGAATGGCTTAAAAATGAAAAAGAAGCCTATGACATCCTTAATGCAGGCTTTGAAAAAGGAAATGTTATTGAACGCATTGATCCAAATACAAATATGCCTAAAGAACATAATCCTTTTATGCCTATTGCAATGGCTGGTATTCAGATTGAGAGCCTATTAAACCAAACTACACTCAGTAGAAGTATTACTTTACATATTCAGAAGAAAAAAGGAGGGGAGTTTGCTGATATATCTCAAATACAGAAAGAATATGAGCCACTAAGAGATAAGACATTAGGGCTCGTTGAATCCCTGAAAAACCTCTATTCTCCAGGTACTCCTCCTGAACACAGTGATGATCGAATAAAGCAGGTTTGGTCTGCTTTGTATGGCATAGCTGATATGGCAGGTAAATTACCAGAGGTAAATAAATCTTTTGAAATAATTAATGATAATTATGAGGAAAAGGATATAGGAATATTATTGTTAATGTTGGTTAAGAAATATATGGATCATAGTGATATTGAAAAGAAAACCTTAAATAAATCTGGAAAAGAATATATCAGGACAAAAAAACTTTATAATTTAATTTCCAGTGATGAAGAGTTTATTGAGAATAATATTAATGTAAATCAGAACACTTTTACCACTATGATTAAAGGTTTTGGAGTAGAGAGTAAAAAGGTTAAATTTGGTACATCTTCTAGTGCTGTATCTGCTCTCAATATTACAGATTTAAAATCAGTATTTGCCCATTATTTGAACTAAGAGAGGAAGAGAGCCAGCTTGGGTGGTCTGCGTGCAACCGTGCAACTAAATCCTTGAAAGCTATATGGGGTAAGGCTTTCAGAGGTTGCATAACTGGTTGCATTACCCTATTTGGTTGCTTGGGTTGCTTGCAACTTAGCTTCTCTATAGTCAACCATCAGGAACACTTATGAAACCACAAATGAACCAACAACAGAAGCAGGAAAGAGACTTTTTTACTGATAGCTATGCTTCAATAAAACAACGTCAGAAATTAAGAAATCATGGGGATTTACCCTTCACCAAGGAAGAATTTATTCGTTGGTTCTGGAAAAAAAGTAATAGTGGATTTCTATTTGATAACTGGGTAAAAAATAATTGCTGTAAAGATTTAAAACCATCTGTAGATAGAATAAATGATGATCAAGGTTATTATTTTAATAATATGAAATTAACTACCTTCAGGGATAATCACCATAAGCAATCATTGAAAAAAAGTATAGCAGTGCAGCAAATAAATACTCAGGGTGAAATAATAGCTATTTATCAGAGTATGCGTCAGGCAGCAAAAACTTTAGGCTTATCAAGGTCTGCTATACCTAGAGCTATTAAAACTCATACCAAAGCTAATGGTTCCTACTGGGAAAGGTTAAATAATGGATAGGAAAGAACAATTACTTCAAAGACTAAGAACCAGTATAAATAATACCCCTAACTCAACCAGAGCAGCTATTAATTATCATTGCTGTGAATGTATCTTTGACACTGCTGAAAAGGGTACATGGCGTTACCAGACTGAGCATTGTCCTGTTACTCATTGTGGATTACATCATCTAAGACCTAAACAGAAGAAATAAGCCTGATTCCAGCCTGTTTATGCTGCTTTAAATGAACCAATAAGAGCAAGGGCAGGTTATCCCATAGGTTTACTTAATATCTTGTTATCTGTGCCTTTAAGAGTTATTAGAACCAATAAGAATATTAATTCGTGATTTCAAAATCAAATTTCAACTCATCAATGCTATTTTTTTCTTTACATAGCTTGCAACATCTCAGGTTACATTGCTCTAATATATCCTGCCTGAAATTAAATTCAGGATTAAGAGTGGCAATTAGATATTTTACAATCATAGATTTCAGCTCTTTTTTATATTTATGCCAATGCTCAAGAGGTGAGTCCTCACTGTGTATGTAAGGAACAAGCTTACCATCAACACCTCTATATATTATCTCATTAATAGAATTTCTTTTATGAGAACCAAATCCAAGTTCGTCTATTAAGGTTTTTATCTCAGGAGAACTGTTCCTATACTCTTCCATTTGCTTTATATGGTTATTTATTCTGGTAAGTATTATATCTACAGATTCAACCTTGGGATTATAGGTTTCTTTTATTCCACTGTTGTTACTATGGTATTCCTTAATATTCTTTATCCTTACATCGAATCTTAATTCAGCACGAGCAAGAAATGCACCATGATTTTCTTTATAAAGCTCTTTGTTTTTAAGAAAGAAGCTTCTGTATTCTTCAATTCTTTCTTCTGGTATCTCTACAGGTATATCGTAGTTTTCATAATCAGATTTTAAATACTCGCATTCCTCGTAAAAATGAAATGATGGTGAGTTATTCTTATTATATATTATCCGTTTTTTGGGGTCCGATGGTCGAGGTTTTTTGAGTTTTTTATATTTATGAATAGACTCAATATCTTCAAGAAATGCTGAATATTTTCCTAATAGATTTTGTTCAGGTATAGACAGGATATGTCTTAATTTTTCGTAGTATGGAAGCTTTTTACATTTGTAATCGTCAATAGTGTATTCTTTTACTAATTTCTTGAAAGTAGCCTTTGTGATGAATACTTTATTCATATCAGACCTCTTATCATTATTATTTTTAGTATGAGGCTTAACTTATCATTGTTGGTTCATAAATGGATAAATTTTCCGATGAAGTGTTACTGGTTGTTAGAACCAATAACAGAACAGCCTCAGCAGTTCTCTATGCTCTTCTTACGGCTTCTTAATAGGGAAAACTTATATGAGTTTTTAAGGGCTTAGAAAGGCTCTGAGTAGCTCTTTGTTTGTGTTTGTTGTTTGTTTCTATTATTACTTACCTGTCTCAGGATACAACTCTGGAAGGGATAAACCCTTCCTAACACAGCCTCTTCTCTATATCAATAACCGTCTACCGGATACTCATACTTCGTATCCGATAGAACGTTTCACTCGGTTATTGACACAGAGTCTCTGAGGCTATGTTTTGAGAGTTTACCCTTCCGAGGTTGATCCTTATTGATCCAGGTAAGTAATTGTTTTTTTATTATTTCTCTGTTTGTTTGTGTTTTCTCTCTGTTTTTATATTCTTACTGTTTTATATATTGTTTTTTAATAATTAATCTATATTTTAAGTCTTTAGAACCTATAAACTATCAATGTCTGAAAAATAATGTTTCAAATGTTTCACTTATACACACCTTGTATATTGGTTGATAAATACACAGGAACTTTTTTTGTTTAATTTTTAAAAGCAGTATCAAAAGAATACCCATGGTTCACTTTCCTGATGGAAAGCCATCCCCCCCTTATCTGTCTTTGCTCTGGATCAACAGGATGATGATCACACCTTACAGGCTGTCTACGGCAATGTTGCCATGATAAACAGGAGATATTTAATGTTAGATCTGACTACCTGCTGGGAACTGTATTGTGCTGAGATTGAAGACAATCGTATGCGTACTCTTAACGGCAAGAAGCCTCTGGATAATGGTCATGTTTTCCCTAGAAAGAAGAAATTACAAATGCGAAAAACCAACCAGTAAGCTAAGTCACTGATTGGCTTTATAAAATCTGGTAGGCACGATTGGATTTGAACCAACGACCCCCACCATGTCAAGGTGGTGCTCTAACCAACTGAGCTACGCGCCTGTCGTTGAGCGGCGAAATATACCGAAGTTGTCCGGTCTGTGCAATATAAAAAATTGCCGGTCAAGGTTTGACCGGCAATCTTCACTGCACCGGAGAGAAGGGTGCTATTGTTATTAGGTGTGTAGGTGTGGCTTATTAACGACACTGTCTCCACTGCAGATGGAACTCCAGTTTGTTCTGCAGGTCAACGGAGTCGGCAGCTATGTAACTATTACGACCCTTGGGGCGGATTTCACTGCTGATCCGCAGGTTGACATCACGACCACATTTTGACCAGGTTGATGTGCTGTGTATCAGGTTGTCACGTTGTGTGGTTGTATGACCATTGGGTGAATTAAAGTTGCTGACCAACCACGGAACAAACGGCTCACCGGCAAAGAAGTACTTGCGCTTCAGTTGACCACGGCCCTCGGTGAAGACTTGCCAGTCAGCGGTCATGGTGGAAACCTGCCATCCCTGTGGTACATGAATCGGTACCGCAAAGCTACAGGATGCACGGCGGCGTTGACCACTGGCAGCATCTGAACCGGCATCATACTGGTCAAACAGGATACTCATAACGGGTGAGTTTTCCCCGGTGACTGAAACAGAACCGGCTGGACAACCGGTGCCCGCAAAACTGATCGGGCTTTTAAAATAAACCGGAGAGGCAACGGCGGTGGCTGTCATTGATAAACCCAGAATGGCCGCAGAGGTCAGTGCAGTTAAAGTTTTCATGATAGAAGTCCTCGTAAAAAATTAAGTGTTGCTGGTTTCAGTGTTGATGACTTTTTGCGTTTGTCATCATGGGGTCTATCATGCTGTCTGTCGGAAAATTTGTGCATCCCCTGAATCAGCTCCACCTCCGCTTTTTAGACTACCTTAAAAAGGGGAGGCCTGAGACAGGTTAGAATTCAGCGTGCTTTCTCTCCCTTATTTAAGGGATGGGGAGCAAAAGGTTTTTTTTATATAAATAATGAGCGGGATTACCGATCTGAACGGGAACCAGAAAACAATGAAGCATCTTCAGATTTACCGTGTCTTCCTGGTGGAAGATGATAATGGCACCTTGCAGCGTCTGGCTGAAGTGGTGCGTGATGAACCCGGCCTGGAGCTGGTGGGCACCGCAATGAATTACAGTGATGCCAGTGATTGGCTGGCTCATCATGAACTGGATGTCCTGCTGACAGACCTAGGCCTGCCGGATGGGAATGGCAGACAGCTGATTGAGCAGACTGTGATGCAGCACCCTGAGGCCGAGATCATGGTGGTCTCACGTTTTGGTGATGAGAACAGCGTGGTAGAAGCGATTAAGGCCGGTGCCGGGGGGTATCTGCTGAAAGATGAATCCCAGGAGCATATTGTCGAGAGTATTCAACAGTTGTTGCAGGGCGGTTCACCCATCAGTCCGGCGATTGCCCGTTACATTCTGGATTATTTCAAGAATGATGAAATTGCCGAAACCAATGCGGAAGGTGCAGAAACGGATCAGGATGCCTTGCTGACACCAAAGGAAAAAATGGTATTGCAGTATATTTCCAGAGGTTATTCAAACAAGGAAATTGCCCGGTCGCTGGAAATTTCACCGCATACCGTGGCCTCCCATATTAAGCGGATTTATCGCAAGCTGGCGGTGAATTCCCGCAATGAGGCGGTGTTTGAAGGCTGGCGTATGGGCCAGCTGACGATTCACAAGGCAGCTCCGGCACCGGACAAGGCGAATAAGGATGCCTTGCAGGTGGCCAGCGCACTGATGGCCGGTGGCAAGCGTTGTCAGGAAGTGATGGATGTGTTGCATCTGGCCTACCAGCTGGATCAGGAAGGCAGTATGCAGGTGATGCAACAGGCCGGCAGTTCGGTGAGCGAGATTTTTGCCGCCGCAAAATATTGTTTTGATCTGGATGACAAACAGGTGGTAACCGCGTTGCTGAAGATGGGTGTGACTCATGAAGAAGCCTTACAGGCCATGTTGAGTAATGGGTAATAAAGCTGCTGCGGGGCGGATGCCGTTTTTTAACTCGGAGCCGGGGCTGTTGGTGCTGGCACTGATGCTCTTGGGTATTGCCTTGTTGGCAGCCTGGCAGATCAGCCAGTTACGGTTTGTACCGGATGGCGATATTGTCAGCCTGACCGGACGTTCGCAGGCCGTTGTGCGGGTTGATACCGGACAGCAGTGCCAGGCATCAATACCGGACAGCCTGAAATACAGCTTTGTTGGCGATGAAAGTTTACAGCTTCTGCTGCGGGAATGTATCGAAGACATACGGTCACAAGCGAGTAATACGATGGGATCAACTACTTTGCCTCACGAATGGCGCAGTGATCAGCGTCTGCCAAAGACCAGTGCTGCAATGCGGGTGCTGTACAGCATTGATTATCCGATTTATTACTGGCCGGAGCAGGGGCTGGGTTTGTGGAATATCGCCGTGACCGGAGCCGGGCATAATGCGGCCGTCTTTTTGAACGGCAAGCTGCTGGGAATCAGTGGCAGTTTTGAACAGCCGGTGGCACGTAATCACTCCCGGCCCATGCTGTTTCCGATACCGGACGGCCTGATTAAGGAGGGCGATAACCGCTTCGATATTTATGTGGTCTCAGACTCGGCAGAAGAAGGCTTTCTCGGTGAGGCCTTTATTGCCCCCTCGGAAATACTGGCACCGGCCTACCGGCTTTATTACTTTTTCCGTTTCACGGCGGCACAGGTCATCACCTTGAGCATGCTGGTACTCAGCGGTTTTATGTGTGTGTTGTGGTTTTATCGGCGCAGTGATGCTGAATACGGTCTGTTTGCGCTGATGGGGTTATTCTGGTCGGTGCACACGCTGAATCAGTTTATGGTCGATATTCCGCTGTCCACGCCGTACTGGAACTGGCTGAACCAGGCCAGTCTTGCCGGGCTGTTTGTTTGCAGTATTGTGTTTATTCATCGATTTCTGCATCAAAAATATGTGATTGCCGAGCGGGCTTTACTGATCGCTACCGTGGTACTGATGCTGGTGTTGGGTCTGGTGCCGCAACCGTGGTTTTATCCACTGGTGTCCACCGTCTGGATGCCGCTGGTGCTGGCCGGTACCTTGTACGTGCTGGTGACCACACTGCTGAAAATACGTGAACAGCCCGGTATCGAGCTGGGGGCACTGGCGGTGGCGGTGGCGATTATCTTTCTGCTGATGGTGCATGATCAGCTGGTAGTCTGGGGAATATTGCCGGTGTATGAAGGGCATTTATTGCATTTCGGTGCGCCGTTTCTGCTACTGGCCTTTACCTGGATTTTATTGCGGCGCTTTGTCGAGTCGCTGAATTCAGCGGAACAGTACAACGCGGAATTGAGGTTGTTGAATCAGCAGCTGGAGTCGAGGGTCGAGGAAAAAAGCCGCCGGGTGGCACAGAGCTACGAAATGATCCGCCAGCTGGGACAGGAGCAGGTGGTGCAACAGGAACGCTCACGGATTATGCGTGATATGCATGACGGTATCGGGGTTTATCTGACCAGTATGTTACGCCAGCTGGAATATGAGCCGCTGGACCGTCAGCACCTGAAGGATTCGGCACACAATGCACTGAATGATCTGCGGCTGATGATTGACTCGCTGGGCAGTACCAGTACCGATCTTCCGGCAATGCTGGGCATGTTCCGTATTCGCATTACCCGTCTGGTGGAAGCCTGTCAGGTCGGGCTGGAGTGGGAAGTGGCCGAGCTGCCGCCAGTGGAGGATTTCGGGCCGGAACGGGCACTGAATTTATTGAGAATTTTGCAGGAAGCAGTAACCAATGCGCTGAAACATTCCGGAGCGACAATGATTAAGTTATCAGCAGACACCGAAACCCTCAGCGATGATCAGCGTCAAATTGTAATAAGGATTAAAGATAACGGCAGGGGGTTCAACCCGCAACGGGCGGCGGGTAACGGGCTGAGAAACATGCAGCATCGCGCCCGTAAAATCAGGGCGGTATTCGATCTGGAAACACAGCCACAAGGCACTTGTGTGGTGGTCAGATTGCCATTGCCCGAAGTGAATACAGGTAATACACATCATTCGGAACCGGCCAGGCCAGTGAAGAATACTCAAAAAGTGCCGCCGGATTCGATCAATGAACGAGGATAAAGTTATGTTGTTTACTCAGTTAAAACAACCGATACACCACATATTACGGGTTTTATTGTTACTGGGCTGTATCGCCAGTCCACCTGCACTGGCCGATACCGTCTCAAGTATCAGTCGATTGTTTGAACACGATAATCGTGCGGGTGACAAGGCGAGTGATACCGTGGTGTTACGAGCACCCAAGGTTGCTGCCGGTCAGTGTGTCCTGTTTGTTGATGCCAGCATCAAGTACAAAAAACAGCGGTTTGGCAAGGTCAGCATTGTGTCCAAACCGGACAGGGGCTGTAACCCGGCCAAACAACGCTGCACCTTGAAGACTTCCGCGAAATATGCACCATCCGGGCATGTCCATTACTGGATTGAGACGACCTGGGAAGTCAGGCCATCAGGTTGTTAGTCGCTGTTAGTCACTGCCTGTCATCGTTCATCATTGCGATGCCGCAGTTATTCCGCTGAGGATTTGCAGTCACCGCCAAATGTTTTAGGCTGCGCCGGGTGTTTAATGACTCAGGGTAAAGCTTGGCGATGGGGCGCGGGCTGAGGGTCAGAGTACCGTGGCGGTGGGCAGTAGCGCTTTTGCCAATGCAGATTTTGCGACGGCGCTGGGTGCAACCACGAATGCCAACTCGGTACAAACAACCGCCGTTGGCTCATCGGCACTGGCGGATCAGTTACAGGCAACGGCAATGGGCAGTTTTGCGCAGGCGATTGGTGAGTTTTCCACCGCTGTGGGCGGTTCGGCACAAATTGAAGCCGCTGGCGGTACGGCGGTCGGTGCCCACAGTTTTATTGAAGCTGCCGATGCCACCGCCCTGGGCAGGGACAGTTTTGTGACCGAGGCAGGCGTTGGGTCTGTTGCGCTGGGTAGCCATTCTGTGGCCAATGAGGCCAATGTGGTGTCAGTGGGTGATGCCGAACTGGGAGTGACGCGGCGGATGACCAATATGGCCCCGGCAGTCAGGGCATATGATGCCGTCAATCTTGGCCAGCTGGAACAGGGGTTACAGGGCGTGCGGGATGAGGCTTTTGCCGGGGTTGCAGCAGCAGCGGCATTGAATCCGGCGCTGCCGTCACAGCCGGGCAAGACCGCAGTAGCAATGGGAGCGGCAACTTACCGTGGCGAACATGCAGTGGCGGTGTCTGTCGCCCATCGGGTATTAAACAGCCGTCACCATTTACAGCTCAACGGGGGTGTGGCTTAC
>PDWJ01003963.1_pt1 | contig 13547 bp, 10 predicted proteins | sample 1430881 | NCBI WGS metagenome assembly PDWJ01 (sample SAMN01162460, study PRJNA174530) | Oral metagenome, whole genome shotgun sequencing project. | biome: Marine environment; feature: Marine mammal; material: Swab sample of the gingival sulcus; isolation source: swab sample of gingival sulcus... | reverse complement strand
CCGAAAACGACTACGCATCCCTCGGCGACACCTCAACACTCGCAGAACCCGCCGTCGTCGATGACCTCATCCAAAACAGAATGATCAAAGGGTGAGGGCATGACTACTGAGACCACGACCAAAGCCCCCGTTCTGATCCTTCTCGGCCCTCCGGGTGCCGGGAAGGGCACACAGGCGCGGATGCTGGAAGAGAAATTCGGCTTTGTGCAGCTTTCGACCGGCGATCTTCTGCGCGCCGCCGTGGCCGCCGGGACCGACGCGGGCAAGGCCGCCAGGGCGGTGATGGAAGCCGGTGATCTGGTCAGTGACGAGATCGTCATTGCCATCCTGCGCGACCGTCTGGGCGATACGGACTGTGCCCGGGGCGTGATCCTTGACGGGTTCCCGCGCACCACGGTTCAGGCCGAGGCGCTGGACGCCCTGCTGGCTGAAAGCGGGCAGAAGATCAACGCAGCCATCAGCCTTGATGTCGAAGACGCCGCCATGGTGACGCGCATTTCCGGGCGTTTCACCTGTGGCAATTGCGGCGAAGGCTATCACGACACGTTCAAACCCACCGCCAGGGCCGGGGAATGTGACAAATGCGGCAGCACCGACATGAAGCGGCGCGCCGATGACAATGCCGAAACCGTGGCCAGCCGGCTCAAGGCCTATCACGCGCAGACCGCGCCGCTGATTGCCTATTACGACGGCAAGGGCGTGTTGAAAACAATTGACGCGATGGGGGACATCTCTGCCATCGCCGAAGGACTGAACGCGATCGTGGAAACCGCGACCGCGTAACAGGGGAGTGGGGGTGCGCATGTCGTGCGCCCCTATTGGAGAAGCTGGATAAAGGGAGGACACCACATGTCTGAAAACTCATCCAACAATGCATATTGGTCCGCCAATTTGCGCATCATTCGGATCAGCCTCATCATCTGGGCGCTGGTCTCTTTCGGGTTTGGCATCCTGCTGCGCCCGGCACTGAGTGGCATCGCCATCGGCGGCACCGACCTGGGCTTCTGGTTTGCCCAGCAAGGTTCCATTCTGGTCTTCCTGGCACTGATCTTTTTCTACGCCTGGCGGATGAACAAGCTCGATGCCGAACACGGCGTAGAAGAATAAAAGGGGCTCAGGACAGTGGATCAGTTTACACTTAACTGGATTTTCATCGGGGCAAGCTTCTTGCTCTATATCGGCATCGCCATCTGGGCGCGTGCCGGATCGACCTCGGAATTCTACGCCGCCGGGCGTGGGGTTCACCCGGTCACCAACGGCATGGCAACTGCGGCGGACTGGATGTCGGCGGCGTCGTTCATCTCGATGGCGGGTCTCATCGCCTTTACCGGCTATGACAACTCGTCCTTCCTGATGGGCTGGACCGGCGGCTATGTTCTGCTGGCGCTGCTGCTTGCGCCTTACCTGCGCAAGTTCGGCAAGTTCACCGTGTCGGAATTCATCGGCGACCGTTTCTATTCGCCCACCGCGCGTCTTGTGGCCGTGATCTGCCTGATCGTTGCGTCGACCACCTATGTGATTGGTCAGATGACCGGCGTTGGCGTGGCCTTTGGCCGCTTCCTTGAGGTGGACAAGACCACCGGCCTGTTCATCGGTGCCGCCGTGGTGTTTGCCTATGCGGTGTTTGGCGGCATGAAGGGTGTGACCTATACCCAGGTGGCGCAATACTGTGTTCTGATCGTGGCCTATACCATTCCGGCCATCTTCATTTCGCTGCAACTGACCGGCAACCCGATCCCGGGTCTGGGCCTGTTTGGCGAGCATTCCGGTTCGGGTGAACCGCTGCTGCAAAAGCTGGACAGCCTGGTGCAGGAGCTTGGCTTCAACAGCTATACCGGACACCATGCCGACACGCTGAACATGGTTCTGTTCACCCTGTCGCTGATGATCGGTACTGCGGGCCTGCCCCACGTGATCATGCGCTTCTTCACCGTTCCCAGAGTGGCAGATGCCCGTTGGTCGGCTGGCTGGACGCTGGTGTTCATCGCCCTGCTTTACCTGACGGCTCCGGCTGTGGGGGCCATGGCGCGGCTGAACCTGATCACCACTGTTTACCCGGAAGGCACCGCCTCGGCGCCGATCGACTATGAAGCGCGTCCCGACTGGATGGGCACATGGGAAAAAACCGGTCTGCTGAAGTTCGAAGACAAGAACGGCGACGGCAAAATCCAGTGGTACAACGACAAGTCGGCTGACTTTGCCGCGACCGCGTCCGAGCGTGGCTGGAAAGGGTCCGAACTTTCGGTGAACCGCGACATCCTCGTGCTGGCCAACCCGGAAATTGCACAGCTTCCCGGCTGGGTGATCGCTCTGGTGGCGGCGGGTGGTCTTGCGGCGGCCCTGTCCACTGCGGCTGGCCTTCTGCTCGCGATTTCGTCGGCGGTAAGCCACGACTTGATCAAAGGGGCCATCAACCCCGGCATCTCGGAAAAAGGAGAGCTTCTGTCGGCGCGTATCGCCATGGCCGTTGCGATCTGTGTGGCCACCTATCTGGGCCTCAACCCTCCGGGCTTTGCGGCGCAAACCGTGGCCCTGGCCTTTGGTCTGGCCGCCGCGTCGATCTTCCCCGCGCTGATGATGGGCATCTTTACCAAGGTGAACAACAAAGGTGCCGTGGCAGGCATGTTGACCGGTCTGATCGTGACCTTGGTCTACATCTTCCTGCACAAGGGCTGGTTCTTCATCCCGGACACCAATTCGTTCACGGATGCAGATCCGCTGCTGGGCACCATCAAGTCGACCTCGTTCGGCGCGATTGGCGCGATGCTGAACTTTGCCGTGGCCTTCATGGTATCGAAGTCTTCGGACCCGATTCCGGCAGAGATCGAAGAACTGGTGGAAAGCGTGCGTGTCCCCAAGGGTGCCGCGACCGCAATCGACCACTAAAAGAACGGGTTCCGGGGGGTCGCCTGCGGCCTCCCGCCCTCTTTAAATTCGGTCCTGTCCGGCGCATATCGGACAGGACTTTTTCTTTGTAATCCCAAGGCTGATTCCTCCCATGCCACTGCCCCAAGATCAGATCATTCGCTTCCTGCAATCGGTACACCCCTACGACGCCCTGCCCCCCGGCGCGATCGAAGATCTGGCTCCGAAATTCGAAGCCTGGGAAGTGGAACAGAGCTTTGATGTCTATACCCTTGGCGAAACCCTGCCGGGGCTGTTCCTCATCCATTCCGGTCAGATCGAAGTACGCGATGAAAACGACGTGGTGGTGTCCCATCTGGGGATGCGCAATTCCTTTGGGGAACGCGGGCTGTTGCGCGATGGCGTGGCGGTGACAAGCGCGCGCGCGGAAAGCCATTCGGTGCTGTTGGTGCTGCCCCCGATCGCCTTCCACAAGATGCTGGAAGAACACGCCGCAGCGGCGAAATTCTTTGACCGTTCGCGGCTGGCAAAGCCACAGGACCGGACGCTTGCCACCTCTCTCGTGGAAATCCTGATGGCCCATGTGCCCGTGACCATCGGCGCGGGGGATACGGTACAACAGGCCGCGCAACTGATGCGCAACAAACGGGTGTCGTCGCTTTGTATCACCGAAGGGGACGCTCTGTCCGGTATCCTGACCCAGCGGGACCTGTCAAACAAGGTGCTGGCCGAGGCGCGGGATGTGACAACCCCGGTGGGGGACGTGATGACCGCCAACCCCTATACCCTGCCCGTCACCGCCATCGGGTCGGACGTGCTGCACGCGATGATGGAACATCGCATCGGCCACGTGCCGATTGTCGAAAACGGCAAACTGGTGGGCATGGTCACGCAAACCGACCTGACACGGTTCCAGGCGGTAAGCTCCGCCGAGCTGGTCAGCGAGATTGCCCAGGCAGAGACCGCCGAAGAAATGGCCAACGTGACGGCGCGCATTCCCAAGCTGCTGGTGCAACTGGTCGCGGGCGGGAACCGGCACGAGGTGGTCACCCGGCTGATCACCGACATTGCCGATACCGCGACCCGGCGGCTGTTGACGCTGGCCGAAGACAAACTGGGCCCCGCGCCCGTGCCCTATCTGTGGCTCGCCTGTGGCAGCCAGGGCCGACAGGAACAGACCGGGGTCAGCGATCAGGACAATTGCCTGTTTCTGGACGACACCGCGACGGACGAGATGCGCGACGGCTATTTCGCCGAACTGGCGAAATTCGTCTGTGACGGGCTTGATACCTGTGGCTATGTCTATTGTCCCGGTGACATGATGGCGACCAACCCGCGATGGTGCCAGCCGATCAGGGTGTGGAAGGGCTATTTCGACACATGGATTTCGAAACCGGACCCCAAGGCCCAGATGCTGGCCAGCGTGATGTTCGACCTGCGCCCCATTGGTGGCCATACCGGGCTGTTCGAAGATCTTCAGGAGGCCACCCTGGCCAAAGCCACCGCCAATTCGATCTTCGTGGCCCATATGGTCAGCAACTCGTTGAAACACATGCCGCCGCTCGGCCTGTTGCGCGGGCTGGCGACGATCCGGTCGGGCGAACACAAGAACACGCTGGATATGAAACATAACGGGGTCGTGCCGATCGTGGATCTGGCGCGGATTTATGCCTTGCAGGGCTCGTTGACGGAGGTGAACACCCGCGCACGGATCGAGGCAGCAGAACATGCGGGCGTGCTCAGCCCCTCGGGCGCGCGCGACCTGCTGTCGGCCTATGACCTGATCGCCGATACGCGGCTTGAGCATCAGGCGGGGTTGGTCAAGAGCGACAAGGCTCCGGACAATTTCCTGCCCCCTGCCAACCTTTCGGATTTTGACCGCTCGCATCTGCGCGATGCCTTTGTGGTCGTGAAAACCATGCAATCGTCCATCGGCCAGGGGCGGGGGACGCTAAGCTAACCCCGGTCCGGGCAGAGGAGGCCGCGCAGACAAGGGTGAGCAAGGGTGAGGAGGAGGAAAGACGATGTTTTTTGAACTGATCGCAACCGTATTTGCCGGGTTGGCGGCGGCGGGGCTGGTGATGCTGTTCAACCGGGTGACGGGCGGGCGGTTGCCGCGCTGGTTCATGCCGGTGGCGGCCGGGGCGGCGATGCTCGCCGCGACGGTTTCCAGCGAATATGGCTGGTACGGGCGCACCACCTCCATGCTGCCGGAGGGGGTCGAGGTGATCGAAACGGTGGAAAACCAGAAATGGTATCGCCCCTGGACCCTCGCCTTTCCTTTCGTGGAACGGTTCAACGCGCTGGATCGCGCCTCGCTGCGCACCCACCCGGATCAGCCGGGCAAAACACTGGCCGATCTCTATTACTATGGCCGCTGGGCACCGCTGAACCGCCGCAGCATACTGACCGATTGCGCCGCCGGGCGGCTGGCGGTGATTGGCGACGGGGTGACGATTGCCGAGGACGGCACCATCACCGGGTTGGAATGGTTCGCACCGGGCAAGGACGACCCGATCCTGACTGCCATTTGTGGGGGGGCATGATGTTGACCAAGCTTTCCCTGCGCCTTCGCGTGTTCCTGTTTTTCCTGCTTCTGGCCGTAGCCGGGATCACCATCGTCATGGTCGCGCTTTACCTTGGCTTTGCCCGGATGCAGCCGGGCGAACCGGGGGCGGCCTTTGTTCTGTCCGCTGTCATGGCGGGGTTCGGCCTTCTGGCCGTCACCGCCGGGATCTGGCTTCTGTTCGATGAAAACGTGGCCAGGCCGATTGAACGGCTGGCGGCGACCATGCGCACCCGCGCCCATGCCGGGGTGGATGTGACCGTGGACGAAGACCACGCCCGTTACCTTGGCGATCTGGCCCCCGCGGCCCAGGCAGTGTCGGGGCAACTGTCGCAATCCGCCATGGACGCCGCCGAGGCGGTGGCCAATGAAACCGCCCACCTGTCGGCGGAAAAGGAACGGCTGACCGCGCTTCTGACCGAAATCCCCATGGCGGTGGTGCTGCTCAACCCGGCGCACCAAATCGTGCTTTATGATGCACAGGCCGCCGATGTGCTGGGGCAGATCCACGTGCCGCGCCTGAACGCGTCGATCTTTGACTATTTCCGCCGCGACGGCCTGTTGGCCGCGCTCAAGGATCTGGAACGTGCCGAAACCGAGGTGCGTTTCAAAGCCGAAGGCAGCGAGGGCAATCTGAGCTTTGATGTGCGCATCAAACCGCTGGCCCACGCGCCGGGCTATATGTTGTTGATCGACGACGTGCATACGCTGATTCCCCCGGACGCGGCGCGCCCGCTGATCTATGATTTCGCGCTGATGGAGAAGGTCAGCGAACACGCCATCGAAGACCGCCCCGTGGCCGCGCTTGATTTCGTGGTGTTCGACACGGAAACCACCGGGTTGATGCCGCATAAGGACGAGATTGTTCAGATCGGCGCAGTGCGCGTGGTGAATGGCAAAATCGTGCCGGGCGAGCAGATGGATCAACTGGTGAACCCCGGAATGCCGATCCCGCCCGCCTCGACCAGGGTGCACAAGGTGACCAATGAAATGGTGGCCGATGCGCCGGGCATCGCGGCGGCGGCGCACATGTTTCACCGGTTTGCCCAAGGGGCGGTGATCGTGGCCCATAACGCGCCCTTTGACATGGCCTTCCTGCGGCGCCATGGCAAGAAGAGCGGGCTGGATTGGAACCACCCCATTCTGGATACCGTGTTGCTCTCTGCCGTGCTGTTCGGAGCCAGCGAAACCCATACCCTGGACGCGTTGTGCAACCGGCTTGGGATCACCATCCCCGAGGACCTGCGCCACACCGCGTTGGGCGATGCCTATGCCACCGCCGAGGCGTTGTGCCGTATGCTGCCCATGCTGACCTCGCGCAGGTTTAACACCTTTGCCGAGGTGATCGAACAGACCCGCAAACATGGCCGGTTGCTGGAAGACCTGAACTGACTTTTCGGGTTATCCCGGGTCATTGGGCCGGGGTCATTGGGCTGGGGCGCTCCCGCCCATTGCGGGCGCATCAAAGATGCGCTCCTCATTGGTTGGGCCCGGCGCGGCGCGTTGCGCCGCGTGCGCCCGGGGCGGGCGGAGTGTTTACAATTTGCGCCCATGGTTTGGGGCATCCCGTGGGTGCCGGGCCGGTGCCGTCTTGATGCGCAAAAGTCACCCCCCCGATTCGGGCCAATCGTTGACCTGTTAAGACCGGCAAAGAAAACACAGAAATGTTGCGCTGCGTTTCCACATCACGCCGAGTCAACGTCATGCGGAAACGCTTTAGGATTTCATTTCATGTCTGGATTATCCGGCCTGCGTCAACGCCTGACTACAGCGACCACAGACCCCCGGATGGGAATGTGTCCCAACATCCGGCAGGATTTTCCAGCACCGCTGGCATTTATCCCCATCGGCCTTTTCGAACACCACGCCAACCCCTTCGATTTCGGGAAGACGGAAGGCTTCGGCCGGGCTCGGATCGTGGTTGACCGAAACGGCCGAGGTGATGCAGATATCTGCAAACTCCACGGATTTCAAAGCGTTAAGCATGTCCTCGTCCCGCACATGCACCACCGGCGCAGCCTCAAGCGAGGCACCGATCACCTTGTCCGCCCGCTGGATTTCCAGTGCCGCAGTGACCACGCGACGGGCCTGACGCACCTTGGCCCATTTCGCGGCCAGAGCTTCGTCCAGCCAATCCGCGGGTGTATCAGGCATGTCCTGCAAATGCACGCTTTGCGTGTCATCCGGGAAGCGCGACAGCCACACGTCCTCACAGGTGAACACCAGGATCGGCGCAAGCCATGTGGTCAGACGGTGGAACAACAGGTCCAGCACGGTGCGCGCCGCATGGGCTGTTTCGGTTTCGCCATCGCAATACAGCACATCCTTGCGGATGTCGAAGTAGAACGCCGACAGATCCACCGTGCAGAAGTTGAACACTGCGCTGAAAACACCTTGGAAATCAAAGGTTTTATACCCGTTGCGTACGACGTGATCCAGCTCGGCCATACGGTGCAGCACCCAACGCTCCAGCTCGGGCATATCCTGGGCCGCGACCCTCTGGCTTTCGTCAAACTGGGCCAGAGACCCCAGCATGAAGCGCATCGTGTTGCGCAGCCGGCGATAGCTGTCGGCCACGCCCTTGAGGATTTCCGGCCCGATCCGTTGGTCCGCCGTGTAATCGGTTTGCGCAACCCAAAGGCGAAGAATGTCCGCCCCGTATTGCTTGATCACCTCCTCGGGCACGATGGTGTTGCCAAGCGATTTGGACATCTTGTTGCCCTTCTCGTCCAGCGTAAACCCGTGGGTCACCACATTGCGATAGGGCGCGCGACCAAGGGTGCCACAGGCCTGAAGCATCGAGGAATGGAACCAACCGCGGTGCTGGTCGGTGCCTTCCATATAGACATCGGCGATACCGTCTTCGGTCCCATCTTCGCGGTCGCGCAGGACAAAGGCATGGGTCGACCCGGAATCAAACCAGACGTCCAGGACATCGAACACCTGGTCCCAGTCCTCGGGTTTGTACTCGGTGCCCAGGAACCGCTCCTTGGCCCCGTCCCTGTACCACGCATCCGCGCCTTCGGCCTCGAAGGCCTCCGAAATCCGGGCGTTGACGGCGGGGTCGCGCAACAGGAACCCTTCATCGGTTGGCAGCGCCCCTTTCCGGGTAAAACAGGTCAACGGAACCCCCCAGGCGCGTTGCCGCGACAACACCCAGTCCGGGCGGGATTCGATCATGGAATACAAACGGTTACGCCCGGTTTTCGGGGTCCATTTGACCAGCTCGTCAATCGAGCGTAGCGCGCGTTCGCGGATCGTCGTGCCCATAGCGTCCTGACCGTCCCCCACGGGGCGATCCACCGACGCAAACCATTGCGGGGTGTTGCGATAGATGATAGGCGCTTTGGACCGCCAGCTATGAGGGTAGCTGTGCTTGATCTTGCCGCGCGCAAGCAGGCCGTTCACCTCGACCAGCTTGTCGATCACGGTCTTGTTGGCGTCCCCTTCCCCGCCCTTGCGGGACAGGATGTATTTGCCACCAAAGAACGGCAGATCGGCGCGGAACGACCCGTCATCCATCACGTTATAGGTGATGACCTGCTCCAACATGCCAAGGTCGCGGTAAAGCTCGAATTCCTCCATCCCGTGAGAGGGGGCGCAATGCACGAACCCGGTGCCTTCTTCGTCGGTCACGAAATCGGCGGCGCGGAAATCGCGCAGATCATCCCATTCGCCATTGCCGCCTTCGGCCCCGTAAAGCGGGTGGCGCAGGGTGACGCCGGCCAACTCGTCCGCGCTGACCCCCCGCACCCGTTTCCACATGCCATCCGCCAACCGCGCACGGGCCATCACATCCCCGGCCAACTTGTCGGCGAGGATAAAGCGTTCCCCCACATTGGCCCAGCATTCTTCTGGAGTTTCAACGACTTCGTAAAGGCCATAGTCGAAGTTTTCGCCATAAACCACGGCCTTGTTCGACGGGATCGTCCAAGGGGTGGTGGTCCAGATCACCACCTTGGCCCCATGCAGATCCCCTTCGGTGGCCACCGGGAATTTCACCCAGATGGTGAAGCTTTCCTTGTCATGATACTCCACCTCGGCCTCGGCCAATGCGGTCTGCTCGATAGGCGACCACATCACCGGCTTGGAGCCTTGATAGAGCGTGCCGTTCATCAGGAATTTCATGAACTCCTGGGCAATCACCGACTCGGCATGATAGGCCATGGTCAGGTAAGGATCGTCCCAGTTGCCGGTCACCCCAAGCCGTTTGAATTCATCGCGCTGGATGTCCACCCAGCCTTCGGCAAACTTGCGGCATTCATGCCGGAAATCAAGGATATCCACGTCGTCCTTGTTCTTGCCTTTCTTACGGTATTGCTCTTCGATCTTCCATTCGATGGGAAGCCCGTGACAATCCCACCCCGGCACATAGCGCGCGTCATATCCCATCATCTGATGCGAGCGCACGATCATGTCCTTGATGGTCTTGTTCAGCGCGTGACCGATATGCAAATGCCCGTTGGCATAGGGCGGTCCATCATGCAGCGTGAAAGGCACCCGGCCCCGTTTTTCACGCAGGCGGTCGTAGATGCCGATCCGGGCCCAGCGGTCCAGCCATTCGGGTTCGCGCCTGGGCAGCCCTGCGCGCATGGGGAAATCGGTTTTGGGCAGGTTCAGCGTATGTTTATATTCGGGGCTGTCGGCACACATGTGTCCGGTCCTTTTCAGGAGAGTTCTGGTGAATTTCGAAAGGGCGGCGCGAAGGTCCATACGCCTTGTCCCGGCGGCTCGTCCTGATCAGAGCGCCGGGTATATAATTCGAATAATGATGATCACACGGTCAAACATTTCGCAACGACTTATAGGGGGGTGAACAAACTTGGTAAAGGGTGCAATTCCCCGCCCCCGCGTAGGGCTTTCAACGCGGCGCGGGAGCCGTCAGATTGTCGCAACCCCGATGCATTTCTGACCCCCCTAATCCGGACCTAAGGCACGAAGTAAACCCAAGTTTTTGTCGCGCCCCCCTGTTTTCCCACGCGTTATCTACGCCATCAGACCAAGTGGGTTTCTTACGCCCGTCTACGTTGCGGCCCTGACTGTGGTTAACCCCGATCATCCCGGGGGCATAGCGTCCTGTCTCGCCACCACGACACCACGTCCGGAACGGACAAACGCGAAAATTGTTCAGCGGCTTGGAGTCAAAGCCGTCTGAAACCACTCACACAAAATCAGCCAGATAAGCCCCTTCTCGGCCAGAGTTTGCACGCATTCCGCACACACCATGCGTCGTTCTGCCGCCTTATACATCCGAGTGTTTTACTCTGTTAATTTGCGCAGAACAGCGTTACAATTACCCTATTCTGGGAGATGAACAAATGCTTGAAATCAGTAATTTAACTGTCACAGTGCCTTCATCCGATGGTGCGCGCCCGGTGGTGCAAGGGCTGTCGCTCACCGTTCCTCAGGGGGAATTGCATGTTCTGCTGGGGCCAAACGGGTCGGGGAAATCCAGCCTGCTTGCTGCCATCATGGGGCTGGACCCCTATAAGGTGACCGATGGTGACATCCGTTTTAACGGTGAAAGCCTGCTGGGTCTGAGCCCGGATGACCGGGCAGCAAAAGGGATCGGCATGGGGTTTCAGCGTCCGCCGACCATCGAGGGCGTTACGGTCGCGGGGTTTGCCACTGCCATTGGTGCTGGCGACATGCTTGCGCGCGAGGCCGCTGCGCTGGATCTGACCGATTTCTCCTCGCGTAGTTTGAATGCGGGGTTTTCGGGAGGAGAGGTGAAACGCTGGGAAATTCTCAAGCTGTTCCTTCAGAATCCTGCTTTTGCCCTGTTTGACGAACCTGAAAGCGGCGTAGATGTTGAACACGTCACGGCCGTTGGTGGTGCCGTGGACCGGCTTATGAAAACGCCTTCGCCACAAGGGGCACGATCGGGGTTGGTGATCACGCATACTGGCCTGATCCTTGATCATGTCACCCCTGCGCTGGCCCATGTGATGCAGGACGGCCGCATCATCAAATCCGGTCCCGCCCGCGAGGTCTTTGGCCGCATTCAAAGCCACGGATACACGGCCTAGCCCGCTTGCTTGAAAGGAGCTTCCCATGACTGACCTGACCAATACCGAACGCGACATCCTTGCCGATGTGGGCTTTGATGATCCCTCTGCCCGTGCTGGCACGTCGATTCTGGTGGATCACGACATCCGGCTGGCCGATAGTCAGGATGATGACGTTGTTATCATGCCGCTGGCGCAGGCGTTGCGCGAATTTGATTTCGTGCAGGATTTGATGTTTTCCCAAATTGCACCTGACGCCGATGAATATGTCGCTCAGGTGGCCGAGCACATGCATGATCCGCTGGGCCATTTCATCTGGGTCAGGCCGGGTGCGAAGCTGACCCGCCCGGTACAAAGCTTTACCATTCTGGAAAGCCCACAGGGCCGTCAGTTTACCCATGACATCACCCTGATCGACGAAGGGGCCGAAGTCGAGATGATCTCGGGCAATACCGTACCGGACGTTGTTCATCGCGGGCGGCATGTTTCGGTTCATGAAACCTTTCTGCGCAAAGGCGCGCGGCAGCGCTCGGTGAGCATTGATCATTGGGGGCCGGACATGGAGGTGCGCTCCTATGGCTGTACGTCAATTGGTGAAGGGGCGCATTCAGAAAGCCTGACCCTTGGCCTTGCCAGTGTCGGGCATCACATCGACCGTTCAAAAACCATCGTTGGCGAGAATGCAATACACATCGACCAGTCGATTATTTTTTCGCCCGAAGGAACCAACCGCGAAGTCCATACGGAAACGCATCTGACGGCCTCTGGGGCGAAATCCGAAGAAATTACCCGGATGGTGTCGGCCGGTGGGCGTATCGTGAACAACGCCTTGCTGGTTGGTGACGCGGAAGGCAGTTCAGGGTTCTTGGGCTGTGACGGATTGAAGCTGAACAATACCGGCGTGATCGAGGCCGTTCCGGCCCTGCGCGCAATTGCCGAAGGTGCGGTGTTGTCACACGAAGCCTCGGTCGGGATGATTGCTCAGGACAAGCTGGATTACCTTTTGGCTGCCGGCATATCCGAGGATGCGGCCCGGGATTTGATCGTGCAGGGGTTCTTGCGGCTGGGGGACAGCATTGTTCCACAGGCTCTGAAATCCCGCGTCATGGAGATGATTGCACAGGCAAAGTCGGGCGGGATGTAGTCACATTAGGGGGCCAAGAGGACCAGGACAACAGAACAAGATGTTGGTCACGGTCGGTTGGAGAAGAGATCAACCAGTTGCCCCCCGAAATCCCGTTCGATTATCGACCATCCAATTTCGACCCCGGTCTTGATGTGTTCTCTGGCTATTACGCCATGCATTCCAAGCACTCTGGCTGTCGGCATCGACACATCATTTTGCGATGACACGCCGCGATGACGGGCGCTATCTTTTTGAGATGCCGAGGTTGTGGGCGATCCACCGATAGGCGCGGCCCTCTTTGACAAGGGCCGCGACCTTGGGTGCGCGACGGTCGACTTGGGGCGCTGGCCGGGTTGACAGCCAAGTCCCTGCCCCGCGCTTTTGCCGCGACAACGCCGGGCCTGATATGCTCGCTCACCAAATCTCATTCAAATTGGACAATGCCCGCCAGCATTTCGGCCATCATCCTGACATGGGGGCGCTGATTTCCCTGCGCATCATGCTGGCTGCATCTCCGAACATGTAAATACCAGTCTCGACAACTCCAGCCAACACAAGAGCAAACCATGCCGCACTCATCTATAGACTCCCTAAAGCGTCCTGCCAAAAACCCGTGATTCAGGTTTTTGGCAGGACGCGCGAAACACATAAATGTCGCGCTGCGTTCGATCTTTTCCCTGTCTCAGGTTAAAGGTCGAAATGCTCTAGTTTGCGTTTATGGGAAGAAGGATCAATGGACCTGTCACGAAGTTGCTCCACTCCTTTGACTTGTTATTTTGCCACAACGGAGAAAAATCATGGCACAGAAACCAACCCCGGAATTTTTTGCGGGGCTGTTCGGGTGGCGTTGACCAGCGGTCTGCCGCGCTGTGGTTTTTTTGCCATGCGCGGAAAAAGGCTCTGCTTTGGAGGTAAGGTAAAGAATACTTTCCAAATGACTAAAATTCTGCTGGAATGATGGCAATATTGGCCGCTGCTGGCC
>PDWJ01003960.1_pt1 | contig 13553 bp, 12 predicted proteins | sample 1430881 | NCBI WGS metagenome assembly PDWJ01 (sample SAMN01162460, study PRJNA174530) | Oral metagenome, whole genome shotgun sequencing project. | biome: Marine environment; feature: Marine mammal; material: Swab sample of the gingival sulcus; isolation source: swab sample of gingival sulcus... | reverse complement strand
GTGAACCGGAATGCCCATGTCGTTGATCATGCCGATGATATCTTCAATCTGATCTGGATCGGTAATATCGGCAGGAAGGTGGTCGTTAACTTCGGCGTAAGTTAAAAAGCCTTGTTCTTTACCACGATTAATTAGTTGTTTAAGCTGCGATTTTTGCTGTTCTGTACCGCTCATGAAGTGTCCAGTTTCCTAGATTTAAGGTGCGCGAACGAACCCGAAATTATAGTGGAATCGTCCATTGTATGCCAGTTGTATGCCGGCAAAGTGCTGGTTGGCGCTTGTTTGCCTTATTCCGGGGTGAGTAATTTTCCCCGCTTGCCTGATATTTGGGCGGTTGTTGTTAATTTCAACCGCTTTCAGTGAAAAGATTTATACAATTTGGATATTAGTATGCATTTTAGCTCAGGGCTTCTCTGATAAGGACTGTTTTAAGTCCAGCAATTCTTTTAATCTGGCTTTATCCTGGGCACCATTGGCGATAATTTGATCCAGTTGCGCATCTACAATGGCGGCGTTCAGGCGCTTCAGTGCCTGGGGAAGCTCATTGTTTTGCTGTTCTTCATCCAGCAAAAACTCTTTTGCCGCCAGCGAGGCAAGGTGTTCGCCATCCTGGGTGTCGTGCCAGCGCATCAACAGGCTGGCGGTAGAAATTTCCGGGCGATCTTTCAGCGCCGAGAAGAGCTCGACCAGTAAATCGGAAAAAGGGGACTGGATAACGTCGATTTCCTCCGGGATCTGGTATTGGGCGGCTTCGCGGGGGGAGTGCAGCGCCAGGCGAATGATGTTGTCTACCAGCGTGGTAACGGGAGCGCCGGCAAATCTGGGGCCGGTTGTGAATGCGGGATTTGTAGGGTTTTTGCGTTTGCCCTGACTTCTGTTGCCTGACTGATGAAAGCTCTGATTGCCGTAGTCTGCAAATGGGTCAAAGCTGGCTGGTTCGTCAATATAGGGGGGGGCTTCGTATATGTCTGCGGCTGCCGGCTGTTCGCTGATAGGGGTGGGTGCTGCCATCAGGTTTTCTTCAAGAGCGGTGCTCGATAGCTCGGTGATAGCGGCCAGTTTATCGAGCATCAGCTGACGGAACACCCCTTTGGGAATCCGTTCAATATGGGGGGCGGCCAGTTTTGCCAGGCGTGCTTTGCCATCCAGGGTGTTGGTGTCGATGCCGTTGCCAACCGATTGGAAGAAGAACTCTGATAATGGTTGGGCATTAATGGCCATATTCTCGAATACTTCCGGGCCTTCTTTACGCACCATGGTGTCGGGGTCTTCACCCTCGGGAAGAAACAGGAATTTGATCTCGCGGCCATCTTTCAGGGTGGGAATGGCTACTTCCAGGGCGCGGCGAGCGGCATTGCGCCCGGCCTCGTCGCCATCAAAACAGAAAATAACTTCGTTAACCTGCTTGAAGAGCTTTTCCAGGTGTTCCTGATTGCTGGCGGTGCCCAATGTGGCGACCCCGTAGTAAATGCCAAACTGGCGTAGCGCCACCACATCCATGTAGCCTTCAACCACCATATGGCGGGTGATTTTGCGGTTTTGTTGTCGGGCTTCGTACAGGCCGTAAAGCTCTTTGCTTTTGTGGAAAACCGGCGTTTCCGGGGAATTAAGGTATTTGGGTTTTTCATCACCCAAAACCCGGCCTCCGAAACCAATGGTGCGGCCCCGGGGGTCGCGAATGGGAAACATAATACGGTCGCGGAAGCGGTCGTAAATACGCCCTTTTTGGTTTTTAACCGCCAGGCCCGCCATGACCAGCAGTTCCTGTTGGCGCTCGTTGGCATTCAGGTGCTTGATCAGGTTATCCCAGCCCTGGGGTGCAAAGCCGATAGCAAATTGTTGGGCGGTTTCCCCGGTCAGGCCGCGCCGCTTTAGATAGGAAATAGCCCGCTCTCTAACCTGCGGATTTTTTAATTGGGATTGATAATATTCACTGGCTTGATTGAGCAGTTCATAGAGCGGTTTAAGATTGGGCCCCTGTGGTTTATTGCCGCCTTCGCGGGGCACTTCAACACCGGCTGATTTTGCCAGTTGTTCAATGGCATCGACAAATCCCAGCCGTTCATAATCCATAAGAAAGCCCACCGCATTGCCGCTGGCGCCGCAGCCAAAACAGTAATAGAACTGTTTTTGCGGGCTAACAGTAAAGCTTGGGGTTTTCTCTTGGTGAAACGGGCAGCAGGCGACATAATTTTTACCGGCACGCTTGAGTTTTACCCGGTTGCTGATCAGCTCAACCAGGTCGGTGCGGGCAATAAGGTCGTCTATAAAATGCTCTGGGATTTTCCCTGCCATAGGTTTGGGGGTTGTCCTGCAAAATTAAAACAAACACAAAACGCCGATTCAGGATAACCTGATCGGCGTTTAAGCAAACAGTAAAAGGCTTTTGCTAGTGTGTAGCCGCTGGTGCGACTATTTTCGCGCTAGTAGCAGCTTATTTAGCAGTGGCTTAGTATAAGCGCTTGCGACGTTGTACTTCACGCGCTACTTTTTTGGCGTGACGCTTAACAGCAGCCGCAGCTTTGCGTTTACGCACTTGAGTTGGCTTTTCGTAAAATTCACGACGACGTACTTCTGCTAAAACACCTGCTTTTTCACAAGAGCGCTTGAATCGGCGTAGCGCAATATCAAATGGCTCGTTGTCTTTAACCTTAACCTGTGGCATTCAGATTACCTTTTACTTAAATGATCCATAAATTCTTTTAAATTTTGGGTGCTAAGCCCAAGAGGGCACGCATTGTAATGCTATCGGCGAGGAATTGCAAAACTTAAAAAGCTTGGTATGGTGCAGCACCAATATGAGTGAAAACAGGGTCTTTTATGGTTGTTCTGGGAATTGAATCTTCTTGTGATGAAACCGGGGTAGCGCTGTATTGTAGCGAGCGTGGATTGCTGGCTGATGCCCTGTACAGCCAGGTTGAGCTGCATGAAACCTATGGCGGTGTGGTGCCTGAGCTTGCGTCCCGCGATCATGTGCGCAAGTTGATCCCGCTAATAAAGCAGGTGCTGGATCAAGCTGATATGGGGCGTAGTGATATTGATGCCGTGGCCTACACTGCCGGGCCGGGGTTGCTGGGTGCGCTGATGGTGGGTGCCAGTTGTGGTCGGGCAATCGCCTATGGCCTGGGTGTGCCTGCCGTTGAAGTACACCATATGGAAGGCCATTTGCTGGCGCCCATGCTGGAGCCGAACCCACCAAAAACCCCATTTGTTGCTTTGCTGGTGAGCGGTGGGCATACCTTGTTAGTGCGTGTCGATGCCATTGGCGAGTATCAGATTCTGGGGGAGTCTTTGGATGATGCGGCAGGGGAGGCTTTTGATAAGGTGGCAAAAATGCTGGAGCTGGGTTATCCCGGTGGCCCCAGAGTGGCAGCACTGGCTGATACCGGTAATGTGCAGCGGTTTACCTTTCCCCGCCCCATGACTGACCGCCCAGGGCTGGATTTCAGCTTTAGTGGCTTAAAAACCTTTACCTTAAACACCATTAATGCGCATAAAGATGCCGCTGGCCTGCTGGATGAGGCCACCAGAGCGGATATTGCGGCGGCTTTTCAGGAAGCGGTGGTTGATACGGTGGCCATTAAGTGTCGCCGGGCGGTGCAACAAACGGGCTTAAAAACCCTGGTTGTGGCCGGTGGGGTGAGTGCTAATCTGCGAATGCGTGAAAAATTACAGGCTTATCTGGCAAAAGAGCGGGTGCAGGTGTTTTATCCGGGGTTGAAATATTGTACCGATAACGGTGCCATGATTGCGTTTGCCGGGTGTCAGCGTTTGTTGCAAGGGGAGCAGGCACCGCTGGCGGTGAGAACCAGAGCACGCTGGCCACTGGCGGATTAGTCTTTGGCTTCCGGAAATTTGTTTTCCGAGCCTTTTGCCAGTAAAAACAGATTTGGATAGTGCCGGTAAATAATCAGCAGGGTTAGTATCAGCACCGGGTTAAGGTTTTGGCTGGCAAACCCGTAAATTGCAATCGGTGCGATAGCCCAGCTAATAATAGATGCCAGTGATGAGGTGCGCGTTGCCACAAAAACGGCTACCCATAATCCGGCAACAATCAGCGTGCTTTGCCAGCTGAACATTAACAGCACACCAAAAGCCGTGGCGACGCCTTTACCACCACGAAAATCAAAGTAAAGCGGGTAACAGTGCCCTAAAAAAGCGAACAGGCCGCACAATGCAGCAACGGTGCCTGATGGGTGTACCGATTGTGCCAGGTACACAGGGATAATGCCTTTTGCGACATCGCAGATAAAAGTCAGGGCGCCGGCAGTTTTACCCGCCAGGCGAACCACATTGGTGGCCCCCGGATTTTGCGAGCCAGCGGCTCTTGGATCGGGCAATTCCAACAGGCGGCACACCAGAATGGCTGTTGAGACCGAGCCAACCAAGTATGAAGTCAACCATAATGTAACGGCAAGTAAGGAGTCCAGAGTTCTTTCCAGGTGGGTAATCTGTTGATGCTGGTGGCAATCATGCACCATCTTGATTGGGTTGACCAGTTAGGACTTGCCAATTAGGTGCTAAATGGTAGGCTGCCCACAAATTTATAGCGGTGCGGGAAAATGGATAGAGTTTATATTCGGGAATTAAAAATCCAAACGGTTATCGGTGTTTTTGACTGGGAGCGCAGCATTAAGCAAACCGTCGTTGTTGATCTGGAAATGGCGGCGGATATAAAACGCGCCGCTGCCAGCGATGATATTGCCGATGCTTTGGACTATGGTGCTATTTCTGAAAGAGTGGTTGCGTTTGTTGAGGGCAACCATTTTAAGTTGGTGGAAACCCTGGCGGAAAAACTGGCTGAGTTGATTCAACAGGAATTTGCTGTGCCCTGGTTGCAGTTACGGCTGAGTAAGCCCGGTGCTGTTCGTGGTGCCAAAGATGTTGGTGTGATGATTGAGAGAGGGGCAAAACCCTGATGGTGCGTGTTTATTTAAGTTTAGGCAGCAACATTGAGCGGGAAACGCATATTCGCAATGCTTTGCAGGCGTTATCCGGCTTGTATGGTCAACTGGTTTTATCCAATGTTTACGAGAGTGAAGCGGTTGGCTTTGTCGGTGATAACTTTTATAACCTAGTGGTGGGCTTTGATACTGATTTGCCGGTGGGCGAATTACAGGCGCAAATCAAACAGATTGAAGATGATAACGGGCGCTTGCGAGATGGCCCGAAATTCAGTGCCCGCACCCTGGATATTGATATCTTAACCTATGGTGATTTTGTGGGTGTAGACAGCGGTGTGCAACTGCCCCGCGATGAAATTACCAAAAATGCCTTTGTGTTATTACCTTTGTCGGAAATTGCCGGAAGTGAATTGCATCCACAACTTGGCGAAAGCTACCAGGATTTATGGGCGGCTTACGATAAGTTGCAACAAAAATTGTGGGCGATTCAGTTATAACCTGTTGAGCATTTTACAATGAACGCCCACCATCCACTGCGATAATTTGCCCGGTAATATAATCCGCCATAATTAAAAATAAAATGGTATTGGCAATATCGTTGGAGGAGCCAAGTCTTCCTAAAGGTATTTCCTTCAGAATAGACTTTTTATCTTCAGGTGAGGCGTTGTCTGGCCAAAGGATTGCGCCAGGTGCTACGCCGTTTACTCGCACATCAGGAGCCAGTTCTTTGGCTAGTGCTTTGGTTAACGTGGCCAGGCTGCTTTTCGCCATTGAATAAATCGTATATTGATTCAATGGTCGCTGGGCGTGAATATCAATCATATTAATAATCACCCCGTTCGATGTTTTAAGGGTTTCACTAAGCTGCTGGCTTAAAAAGTAAGGGGCTTTTGCATTGCTGTTAAACAAATCATGCCAGTCATTATCGTTGGCTGTGCCAAAAGGGGTGGCATAAAAACTGGATGCATTGTTGATTAGTATGTGAATGTTGGGATCAATCGCCAGTGCATTTTGTGCCAGGGTTGTTACTGCGGCTGGGTCGTTCAAATCAGCTGGCAGGCAGTGGGCGGAATTTGGCCTTAGAGCGTTAAGCTGCGCCACCAGTTTTTCTGCCGGTGCTTTTGATTGGTTGTAATGAATAATGACATCAGCGCCGTTTTCGTGAAGCTTGCGAGCGGTAGCTGCCCCCAGCCTTTGCGATGCACCGGTAATAAGCGCGGTTTTATTCGAAAGTGGTAATGCTGTTGTCATGGTTCGCTCACGTAATCGTGTTTAACTTTTTTAATGGCGTTAATACGTTGCTTGCGTAATTCTTCACCCAGGGCTGCACCGCGTAAATCCTGCATTTGAATAATCTGCTGCGCGTTAATTTGTTGGGCGGCAGTCAGGCAATCTTGCAAATAATCGGCTTGGGGATATTCGCTGCTTTCAAATCCGGCTCTGCCTTTGGCATCTGCTTTGCAGGCTAACAAAAAAAGCGGCAGTGATTCTTTCCGGCGAAAACTATCGAGCGCCTCGAATAAACGCATCACGGTTGCGGGCTTGAGTTCAAATGCCCGGTGGCTGTGGGTGTGGTATTTGGCCACCAGTTTTGCCATGCGGGCAGCGGATTTGGGAATGCGATATTTTTTATTCAGTTTGTCTACCAGGTGCTCACTGATGGCTTCATGGCCATGGTGACTTGGTAAAATGTGTTCCGGTGTTTTGCCTTTGCCAAGGTCGTGGGTAATGGCGGCCCAGCGTACTTGCAACTGCTCTTCCCGCGAATGATTAGTGGTTAATAAAACCGCCTGCTCCAGAACCATCAGGGTATGAATGCCGGTGTCTATTTCCGGGTGGTGTTTTGCGGTTTGTGGTACGCCAAAAAGGTTGCTGAGGTCTGCAAATAATACTTGCAGGGCACCGCAATCCTGGAGTGTTTGAAAAAAGGCGGTGGGGGTGTTTTCCAGTAAGGCGCGTTCGGTTTCCTGCCATACCCGTTCCGGGGTAAGGTCTGCAAGTTCGCCGCTATCGGCTATGGCCTGCATCAACGCTTGGGTTTCGTCTGCTACGGTAAAGCCCAAATGCTGATAGCGGGCACAGAAGCGGGCAACCCGCAACACTCTTAACGGGTCTTCGCTGAAAGCTGCTGATACGTGCCTTAGTTTTTTGTGTTGCAGGTCTATCTGGCCGTTGTAGGGGTCGATGATTTCGCCGGTGTCCGATTCGGCCATGGCATTAATGGTTAAATCCCTTCTGCGTAAGTCATCACTCAGGGATACATCTTTTCCTGCATAGCAGGCAAAGCCGGTATAGCCTTTCCCTTGCTTGCGTTCCGTGCGGGCCAGGGCGTATTCCTCTTTGGTATCGGGGTGCAGGAAAACCGGAAAATCTTTTCCCACCTGAAGGAACCCCTGTTGCAGCATATCGTCAGGGCTTGCCCCAACCACAACCCAGTCCCGGTCTTTGATGGGTAAATTTAAAAGTTTGTCGCGAACAGCGCCGCCTACTAAATACTGTTTCATATAAATACTGTGTCATGGGCTGGTGACTGCAATACCTGGCTGAAGCCACGCCAGGTTCAGGCCAGATATAGTCTAATGATGGCGTGAGAGGAGTTCAAAGGGATTTGCTTGCTGGGTTTTGTGTTTGCATTACTGGCACCCACGCGTAATATAGCATTCAGTGGCGTCTGAAATAATAAGAAGAAATAATAAGATAAGGAAGCAGCGATGAGGGGCAATTCTAATAAGGGAAGTGCCGGAGAGCCCATGTCCGTAGTTGATACGGCTTGGTTACGTATGGATTCGACTGAAAATCTGATGGTGATTAACAGTCTTTTTCTCTTCGAGGAACATTTTTCCCGTGAGCGTTTTGTGGCCTTAATAAAGGAACGTTTGTTGTCGATACCGCGCTTTCGAATGCGCTCGGCAATTCGGGGTAAGCACTATTGCTGGGAAGAACCCCCAGAGTTTGATGCCGACTACCATATTACACCAGTTCAGCTGCCTGAAACTGAAAATGCTGTCGCAGAGGAAGCCGCTCTACGGGATTTCGTCAGCGGGTTGATTTCTACGCCGCTGGATCCGCAGCACCCCCTGTGGCGTTATTATCATGTGGATCACTACAAAGGCGGCACAGCTGTTGTGCTGCGCATTCATCATAGTTATGCCGATGGCCTGGCTTTAATGGCGGTATTGGATGCTGTTGCAGATAAATCCGTGATGCACAGTTCTCCTGCGGCTCGTGCTGGTGCGGGGCCAGTCGCAAACAGCTCTAATGTCGTTGTTCGTGCTTTGCAATCGGCCTTGGTCGGCGTGGGTTTTGGTTTGGGTTGGTTGTACGAGGCAACCAGAATACTGTTTTTGTCATCGGATACAAGAACGGCTTTTAAACGACCATTAACCACACAAAAGCAAGTGGCGTGGGCACCTTCTTTAAATATGGATGAGGTAAAACAGGTAGGGAAAGCGATGGGCTGCACCATTAATGATGTGTTGTTGGGGTGCGTTGCGGGCAGTATGAGACAAAATCTGATTAAGCAGGGGGATTCAGTCGATGGCGTGGTGATTCGTGCAATGGTGCCGTTCAATCTTCGTCCGTTGTCAGAAGCCATGGAATTGGGCAATCGCTTTGGGTTGGTGTTTTTGGATCTGCCCGTTGGGGTGGCTGATTCGATACAGCAGGTTAAACGCGTACGCCAGTCGATGCTGAAACTGAAAAATGGTATTCAGGCAATGATGTCATACAATGTATTAGCCATTCTGGGTGTTTTTTCGCCGGCCATAGAGCGTTTTGCGTTAAATTTTTTCAGCCATAAAGCCTCTGCGGTAATGACTAATGTGCCTGGGCCAGCAGAACCGGTAATGATGAGTGGCACTAAGCTTGTTAAACCGATGTTCTGGGTACCGCAGTCCGGCGAGATTGGAATGGGTGTCAGTATTTTAAGTTACGATAATAAAGTTGAGTTCGGTTTGATTGCCGATACTGCATTGGTGGAAAACCCGCAGGATGTGGTAGAGGGTTTTATTGATCAGTATGAGCAATTAAAGGCTCGCGTGTTAACCAAGGGTGCATGATAGAGGGTTGCCTGTTAACCAGGGAAGAGGGCTTTTCTGATTATATGAAGTGGGTTGTGCATGAGGTTTGCTTGCAGATGTTTGGCAATTTGGGGATTGATTGAGGTTTCTTATGAGTTACTTTGTGACAGGCGCTACCGGTTTTATCGGCCGCCATTTAATGCAAAAACTGGTAAAGCGAGAAGGCACAATCTATGTGTTGATCCGTGAGCAATCACTGGGGAAGTTACCAAAATTAAAGGCGGAGCTTGGCGTTGCCGATGACAAAGTGGTTGCCATTATTGGCGATCTTGGCAGGCCTGGGCTGGGTATCTCTGATGCGGATATCGCAACCCTGAAAGGGAATATTACGCACTTTTTCCACCTTGCGGCGGTTTATGATCTAAGAGCAGATAAAAACCTGCAGATAGCGGCCAATATTGACGGCACAAGAGGCGCGGTGGCGGTAGCGGCGGCTGTTAATGCAGGCTGTTTTCATCATATCAGCTCGGTTGCGGCGGCAGGCATGTATAACGGTGTCTTCCGTGAAGATATGTTCGAGGAAGCCAAAAAACTCCACGACCCCTACATGAAGACCAAGCACGTTGCTGAAGGCTACGTGCGTGCTCATAGCAAAGTGCCTTATCGTATCTATCGGCCATCAATGGTGGTTGGGCATTCAAAAACGGGTGAAATGGATAAGGTCGATGGGCCTTACTATTTCTTTCCCTTGATTAAAAGACTGCGGCAGATATTGCCATCCTGGGTACCGGTGGTGGGTATAGATGGTGGTCATTTCAATATTGTGCCGGTAGATTACGTGGTTGATAGCCTGGATTTTCTTGCCCATAAAGAGGGTTTGGATGGCTCCTGTTTTCACTTAATCAGTCAGAAGCATTATTCGGTGGGCGAGCTGGTTAACATTTTTGCCCGAGCAGGCCACGCACCGCAAATGACTATGCGGGTGGACACACGAACATTTAATTTTATTCCGTCTTTTGTACGTCATACATTCACCAATCTGGGCGCGGTTAAGCACATCACCAATACCGTGTTGAATGATCTGGGTATTCCCGGAGGCGCAATGAAATTTGCCACCTACGCCACCCGATTTGATGATCGTGAAGCCCGTACGCAACTGCATGGCAGTGGTATTACATGCCCTGATCTGGAAGATTACGCCTCGGAGCTGTGGGATTACTGGGAGCATTACATGGACCCGGATCTGTTTATTGACAAAGAGCTAAAGGGCCGTGTGAATAACAAAGTGGTGGTGGTAACCGGTGCAACTTCAGGTATTGGTAAAGCGACGGCACTGAAGCTGGGGGCGGCAGGTGCCAGGGTAGTGCTGGCAGCGCGTACGGTTGAAAAACTGGCGGCAACAAAAAAAGAAATTGAAAAGCTGGGTGGTAAAGCATTTACTTACAGTGTTGATATTTCTGATCTCGCTGATTGTGATCAGTTTGCAAGTAAAGTGCTTGAAGATTTTGGCCATGTGGATGTGCTGATTAACAATGCAGGCCGCTCGATTCGCCGTTCCATCAACCTGTCTTATGATCGCTTCCACGACTTTGAGCGCACTATGCAGTTGAATTACTTTGGTGCACTGCGTTTAATGTTGAATTTTCTGCCAGTAATGGAACAACGCAGAACCGGACATATTGTTAATATTTCGTCCATTGGCACATTAACACTGCCTGCGCGTTTCAGCGCCTATGTTGCCTCGAAGTCAGCGCTGGATTCGTTTTCCCGCTGCGCGGCGTCGGAGTATTCCGACTGCAATGTGCATTTTACAACGATCAATATGCCGCTGGTGCGCACACCCATGATTGCTCCCACCAAAATATACGAGCATGTGCCTACCATCAGCCCGGAACAAGCCGCTGATAAGGTGTGTGATGCGCTGCTTCACCGCCAGACGCGCATAGTGACCAAGCTGGGCGTGTTTGGTCAGGTGGTACATGCGGTGGCTCCCAAGTTTGCTGAAACTGTCATCAATACAGGTTTTCGTATGTTCCCGGACTCTGCTGCTGCCCGTGGCGATGATGCTAAAGAAAAATCCGTACCTGATGTATCACCGGAACAAATGATCTTTGCTTATTTAATGCGGGGTATTCACTGGTAAGTGTGCAGACACCATTGCTAACTCGAATATTGCAGGTTTCCTTGTTAAATTAGGTATTTATCAGATTGTTTGGAGAATTTTGGTCTATCTTTAAGGAGTAGCTTTTACGAAAAAGAGCATTTCTTCACTGAATACATCGATCAGGCAGTTTTTTAAGTGCCTGGTTTAAATGAAAAATACGTAAATTCAGTGGGTTATAGCTAAAGGGATTGGTTGATGCTGTCACAAGATACTACGTTATAATGAAGGCAAATAGAATGACTATTTGGGGGCGTTGGCTGGCCACTGTTTTGTGGGTTTCATTTATTTTTACTGGAATATCGCAGGCCAACGGTGGCTGGGTGATTGAGCGGGAAGAAAAACCGAAAAGCCCGCTGTTCAAAAATACCCAGTCTATTGCTCATAAGTTAACCCCTGAGCAGAAAGAACAGCAGTTGCTTGCCCGCACGTATGTAAAGGCATTAGATGAATACCGCGACCAGGTTCGCGCTTATTGGCCTGCTGGTGAAGTCAGCTCCAAGTCCCGCTGGGTGTCTTACAGTGCTGATTGGGAAGCCAAACGGGTTGTTGATTTTGAATACAACCGTATGGAGATCAGTGTCGATAATCAGGCTAAAGGCAAGCGGGTTAACTTTGCCGCATTGTCAAAAGTGGTGCGCCGTCATGTAGAGGATGTAATTGGCTCACGGGTATCAGAAGCCGTTAACAGTGACCCGATCAACAAAGCGTTGAATAAAAAACTGGCTGATCTGGGGGCAAAAAAACAGAAGGCAAATAATGATCTGGTGCTGCCTGAACTGTTTAAAAACGCTAATCCAACGCAGCGAGAGATTCGTGCCTATGCAATGAAGTTAATGAAGGGCGCGAGTGTTCGCTATCAAACCCAGACTGCCAGTCTGGCAGCGTTGCCAGTTAAAACAAACAGCAAAATTACGTACGTGATTCCATTGCCCGATAATCGTATTCGTAAAAAAGTCAAAGAATACACGCCATTGGTGCGTAAGCAAGCTGAGCAGTTTTCTTTGGCTGAAGATATTGTTATGGCAATTATTCATACAGAAAGCCATTTTAACCCGCTGGCACGCTCTCATGTGCCCGCATTTGGCCTGATGCAGATTGTACCTTCCACCGCAGGGCGAGACGCTACCCGTAAACTGTTTAACAAGCCCCGACTGTTGTCGGCGCGATATCTGTACGACCCAAAACGTAATATTGAAGTGGGAACGGCTTACCTTAACATGCTGTATTATGACTATTTAAAAGGTATAAAAAACCCTGAAAGCAGGTTGTATTACAGTATTGCTGCATACAATGCCGGTGCCTCAGCGGTTGCCAAAGCCTTTATTAGTCAGGCCAGTTTGCAAAAGGCGATTCCGGTTATTAATAAAATGACACCGGACCAGGTGCTTAAGAGAATTTTGACTAAGTTGCCTCGTAAAGAAACCCGCGAATATGTGAAAAAAGTGTTAAAGCATCGAGCGTATTATCGCCGCGTATAGGTTAGCCTTAAGGAGTTGCAGGTTATTTTAGGTGGTAAACATGCACTCCCTGAAGCAGGCTCTTATAAAGTTTTATGTCAACATACGCCATTACTGGCTCCTATTGGGGGTGGCTGTGGCTTTTTTGTTGCTTGGTGGTTGCAATCAGGTTGATGATGACCTTCTGGCCCGGTTAGACAACCTGCAAACGGTTGTTAAGGCGCAAAGTAAAGCTATTAATGACCTGGAAAAGTCCCAGCGAAAATTACAGACACAACTTAGTGAATACCAGGATATTCGTTTTGTGGTGGATGGCGTGCAGTATGAATTGATAGAAAAGGCATTCGAGCCTTTATTAATGGGTGAAGCCAAACTGTCAATAGCTGGTGATCAAAAGCCTGATCTGATCTTTGTGGAATGGACGCTGAATTTTGCAGAAGCAGGCAAAGAGCTGGGGTCGATGAGCTATATTCAGCGGGTAGAAAATGGTGAGGCCGTATTGAGTTTTTCACAGCCATTGCCACGCCATAATATTGAAACAAGTCAGCTGTCGCTTAAAATAGAGCCAACCGCCTGGTATTTAGGGCATATGGCTCATCTACAATAATAATTCGCTGTAGCGGCCTGCTATGCAGGCTGCTGTAAAACAATCTCATCAATTAATGGGCGGAAAGATACGTTGACACCCATTTCCACCATTGTCCAGTAGTGACCTGTCAGCACCCTGTCTACCTGCATGGTATCGGGAGAAGGCTGGAAATAGCCCAGATACTTTATGGCTTCTTTACGCATTTTTTTTGCGGCGTCCTTATGTAACCGCGACTGGCCAAAGTCAAAAGGCTCATAGCCGGAAAACGGTACCATAATAATATCCAGCCACTGTTGATAATAATCGCTGCTAATGGGGCCGCTGCCGGGAGTGCGAACACCCATATTAAACAGGTGTTGATCAATGGCTTCGATGTTTCCTTCAAGGCTGTCTTTTACCAGGGCACGATAGGTTTTCACA
>PDWJ01007321.1_pt1 | contig 13555 bp, 8 predicted proteins | sample 1430881 | NCBI WGS metagenome assembly PDWJ01 (sample SAMN01162460, study PRJNA174530) | Oral metagenome, whole genome shotgun sequencing project. | biome: Marine environment; feature: Marine mammal; material: Swab sample of the gingival sulcus; isolation source: swab sample of gingival sulcus... | reverse complement strand
GATCTGTTAACGATATCAATTTCAATTTTATCGTTGTTTTTTATGAGCCCTATTGCACCTCCTGCTGCTGCTTCCGGCGATACATGCCCTATCGAAAGCCCGGAAGTACCTCCCGAGAAACGGCCATCGGTGATAAGTGCACAATATTTGTCCAACTGCATGGATTTAAGGTACGAGGTAGGGTAGAGCATTTCCTGCATTCCCGGCCCGCCTTTAGGACCTTCGTATCTGATAACGATAACATCACCCTTTTGCACTGTGTCGCCAAGAATACCGTTAACAGCATCTTCCTGTGAATTGAAAACGCGGGCAGTTCCCGTAAATTTAAAAATTGATGGATCCACACCTGCTGTTTTTACAATACAGCCATTTTCTGCAATATTACCATAAAGTACTGCAAGCCCGCCATCTTTGTTATAAGCGTGTTCTATGTTGCGGATACAGCCTTTTTCCCTGTCGTTATCAAGGGATTTGTAGTAGCTGTTTTGTGAGCCTAGTATGAGGTTTCTGCCTCCACCAGGTGCCGACTTGAATTTTGTAATTGCCTCATCTGTAACAGAATGTGCAGTTATGTCGAACGCTGCAATAGCCTGTTCAAGTGTTTTGCCGTCAATGCGGTTTACTGATGTATTCAGTAATCCTGCACGATTTAGTTCGGCCATAATCGACAGGATTCCACCTGCACGGTTAACATCCTGTACATGGTAATGCGAACTTGGCGCTACTTTACAAAGGTTAGGTGTTATTCTCGATAATTGGTCAATATCTTTCATGGTAAAATCAACACCGGCCTCGTGAGCAATGGCAAGCAGATGCAATACCGTGTTCGTGGAACCGCCCATGGCAATATCGAGTTTCATAGCATTTAAAAAGGCATCGCGGTTAGCGATACTACGTGGTAAAACGTTTTTATTTCCATTGAAATAATAACTTTTTGTAGCATCTACAATTTTTTCTACCGCTTCTTCAAACAATTTCTTTCGGTTAGAATGGGTAGCTACAATTGTGCCATTTCCGGGTAGTGCCAATCCAATAGCTTCGGCAAGGCAATTCATGGAGTTGGCAGTAAACATTCCGGAGCAGGAACCACATGTGGGGCAGGCATTTTGTTCAACTTTGGATAGTTGAAGGTCTGAAACTGATTTATCGGCAGCTATAACCATTGCATCTACCAGGTCGTAGTATTTATTGTCAACTTCTCCTGCTTCCATTGGGCCGCCAGAAACAAAAACGGCAGGAATATTCAAACGCATAGCTGCCATTAGCATACCCGGGGTAATTTTGTCGCAGTTCGAAATACAAATCATTGCATCAGCCTGATGTCCGTTGCACATGTACTCAACGCTGTCGGCAATTACATCACGCGATGGCAGCGAGTAAAGCATACCATCATGCCCCATGGCAATTCCATCGTCAATAGCAATGGTGTTGAATTCTGCAGCAAAAAAGCCATGCTTTTCAATTAATCCTTTAATATATTGGCCTATGTCGTGTAAATGGGCATGACCGGGAACAAACTGGGTGAAAGAGTTTACAATGGCAATAACCGGTTTGCCAAACTGCTCCTCTCTCATACCGTTGGCCCGCCAAAGGCTCCTTGCTCCGGCCATTCTGCGACCCTGTGTAGTAGTGTTACTTCTTAATGGTATCTGCATATTTCCCAAAACTTTTTGTGCTTATTTATCATTAAAAAAGCCTTCCCCGTTTTAGAGAAAGGCTTGTATATCTTTTTAACCTACAACAATATTCTAGCCTTTCCCGGAACATCCGAGAACCACGACAACAACGACTAGAATAATAGTAGATAAAATTTTCATACTTTCTTTATTTGTTGGCAAATGTAAAAAAACAATTGAAAAACCAAAACAAATTGTAATTAAAATAGGATTTTTTCTTTGAATGTTAAAGTTAATGCTATAATTTTCTACAAATAAAATAAATGATAATTTTAACCTAATAATTACAATGTTTAGTTGGTTCAGTTTTACCGGGTGTAAAATGCGGGTAATTCAGTTTAACGATGATACAAAAAATGAAAAGGTTTGATTCTAAGGAGAAGTAACGGATGAATAATGCTAAAGCTTTGCAGCATTGCTTAGCTTATTCCTTTTTGAAACTGATAAACAGACTGTTTTAATCCTGTAAAAAAGATTGTTTAGAAAAATAACTTAAAACAAAATAATTGCAAATGGATATAAAGGAGATTGAAAGAAAGTTTCTTATTCGCGAAAAACTATTCGAACTCCCGTTAACTGGAACCCAGATTAAGCAAGGTTATTTGTCAACTAACCCCGACCGGGTTATTCGTGTCAGGATAGAAGGCAACAAAGGATTTTTAACTATTAAGGGGCGGTTGAAAGGTATAACGCGTACCGAGCTGGAATATGAAATACCGGTTAATGAAGCGAAAGTTTTGATGAAAATGTGTCCGGATTACATTGTTGTTAAGGTGCGTTACAAAATAGATTACAAAGGATTATTGTGGGAAGTAGATTGTTTCGAGAATGAAAACAGGGGGCTCATTCTGGCTGAGATTGAACTGGAATCAGAGGGCCAGAGTTTTGAGAAACCCCTATGGGTGGGCGAAGAAGTTACATTTGATATGCGCTATTATAACTCTTGGCTGGCAATTCATCCTTACACAACCTGGAACGATGTTAAGGAAAGGTAGAGTTGCCTGTTTTTGTAATGCTATTTATATGAGTTACATAACAGAACTGCTATTTTTGCGTTTTTGTAAAAATGTACTAAAAAAACGTTTCGTTATGTTATTTAGAAATGTAAAGCAATTTGTATTTTTTATTCTTTTTATTTTTTCTGTGCAGCCATTATTCGCTCAGAATAAACCAGATGAAAAGGAGAATCAGTTGCTTCAGCAAAGCATAGATTTATTGAAATACTACTTTTTTAATAATAAAAAAAGCTGGCATATTTCTCGTCCCGAAACGGCTAATGATGTAAAAGAATTGATTGATTTTATTGAAAATGAACCAATTGACACTGTATTAAAAAATCTGGATAAATCTTTTAACGATTCTTTGATTTATGTTTTCAGGTTACCAGAGAATGTAGAAGACAGCCTGAATGTAAGGGGATATATTCCCGGTACATTCGTGAAGCAAAAAATTGATAACTTAAAATGTTCTTTACAAAAAAAAATAAATAAAAATAGTGTTAAGATTCCCTCGTCAATTTTAACGGATTTGGATAAAAAGCTGAACCTCATTCCCAATGGAAAAGGAATGGTTTTGTTTATCGATTCGGTTTATCGAATGCCAGATAGTTTACAAATACCGGAAGTTATTCCAGATTCTCTTTTAACCTCTCCCGCTGAATTTAATCGCCTGGTTCGTATCGACAGTATAAGGACGGCTTATGTTGAAGAAAAACGTATGCAATACAACGATTCGTTGGTAGCAGCTTATGTAGATTCAGTCAGGGACAACTACGTTCAGCAAAAATATAATGAGGAGTTGCATCGGCAGGTTAAATATTTAAAAGACTCTGTGAAGGTGAATAATTACAATGTGTTAAAAGCATACAACGAAAAAGTAGTTAAACAGGTTAATGACTCTATATTATTGATTTTAACAACACTGTCAGACTATGCCCGGTACATTGATTCTACTAACGTAGCTTTTGTAAACCTTACGGGGCAAAAATCGGACTTGGTTTTAAAAAATGGCGATGAACGGTTTTACCGTATTTGGTTGAAAAATGTGCAAAACGACTCGTTAAGTGTGATGGTAAAAAGCACGGATAACCGTACCATGTATATGGTAATAGACGACGGGGCAACAATTTCGCGTTATAAACCGAAGGCAACCAGAGAATTTGATTTTTCAACCCTGGTGAAAAAAGAAACTACCATTACCAAGTTTGGTGATACTTATAATGTGGAAACACCCTGGACCATAGGGGGTAATGGCAATGTTGGCTTTTCGCAAACATATCTTGAAAATTGGAAAAAAGGGGGGCAAAGTGCGGTGTCGCTTTTGCTGGTTTTAAAAGGTTTTGCCAATTACTCAGCAAAGGGAGGCAAAATAAGCTGGAACAACACCGGTGAAATTAGGAACGGTTGGATACGGTTTGGTGCTAAAGGCTCCGAAATCCAAAAAAATGATGATAAAATTGAGTTTACTTCCAGGTATAGTATAAGTGCATTTAAAAAGTGGTTTTACGGTATTGAATTCAACTACGAAACGCAGCTTTTCAAGGGCTATAAATATCCACGACAAAAAAATCCCAAACCTATTTCAGCGTTTATGGCTCCGGTTCGTACATTTTTTAAACTAGGGATGGTTTATAAGCCCAAAAACAATTTCTCCCTGATGCTTTCTCCATTAACCCTCAAAAACGTTTATGTTAGAGATACTTCGTTGGTTAACCAGACTAATTTTGGTATTGCAAAAGACAGAAAAAGTTTCTGGAACCCTGGTGCCAATGCCGATCTCAACTGGCGTTATAAAATATCTGACAATATAATATACAGCACCCGCTATAAAATGTTTATCAACTATAAAAAACCTTTTAAAAAGTTCGATATTGACTGGGAGAATCTTGTAGAGGTGCCACTTACAGATTTTATAAACCTGCGTTTTCAGTTGCATTTTATTTACGACGATGATGTGCTGTTTCCGGTGTATGACGATAATAACGTAAAAATAAGTGAGAAACCGAAGTTGCAAACCAAAGAGTTCCTATTTGTAGGGTTTACTTATCGAATTAATCACAAAGTATTGAGGGCGAGTAGAATACGCTAAATGTAAAGGCTGCTGATAACTGTTATGCCATAAATAACACTTGCTATTCCGTTGGTCGTAAAAAATGCCAGGTTTACTTTGCTTAAATCGGTTGGCTTTACCAATGTGTGCTGAAAAATTATCAAGCTGGCAAAAATGACAGCACCAACCACATGTAGCCAGTTTGCAGGTGTTAATAATGCAACGATTGCTATAAAAACTATTGCAAAAAAATGGATAAATCTGGCCAGCAACAGGGCTTTCTTCTTACCCAGAAAAGAAGGAATTGACCATAAATGCTGTGTTTTATCAAACTCTTCGTCCTGTAGTGCATAAATAATATCGAACCCGCTTACCCAGAAAAAAAAATGGGGTAAACCTTTTTGTATAGCTGTAAAAAAGAATGATAAAAAGTGCTACTGGTGACAAATAAAAACACAAAGAGTTGATAAAATAGGTAGTAACCATAAAAAGGAGTGCATTGATAATCACAAAAAAGATTACAGACTGTGGTTTTAATATTCCTGCCGGAATTTCGCGAAGTGCAGTACGGGGGTTTTTTTTGTCGAATTCGCGATCGAGATAACGGTTAAAGCCCATGGCAGAATTACGGGCAAACACCATACATAAAACCACTAAAGCCAATAGTTTAATGCTTGGTGTTAGGTGGTTTTGCTGCAATGCGAAAAAAAAGCCGATAAGTGCAAATGGTAAAGCAAACAGGGTATGTTCAAATTTTACCAGTTTCGAATAATTTGTCAACCATTTCATATCTTTCTTTCAAAATGAAGCAAAAATAGAAAGATATTCCGAATTGGCTTATATTTGTTGTTGAGCATACCCAAACATTCGGCTTTAAAAACATAAAACTGGTTTTTATGAAAAATATTAAACGCTATTACACTTTAAATGCCCAGCCGGAAGATATTTATGCTGCACTCACCAATGAAGCAATGATAGAGATTTGGACAGGAGAAAAAGCAATTATGAAAGCTGCAGAGGGCACACATTTTTCGTTATGGGACGGAAGCATTACCGGTATAAATATTCAATTGGAAGAAAACAAGCTATTGGTTCAGCATTGGGATTTTGGCGAACAGAAAGAACCATCGGTAGTTACCATAAAACTCCATCCTCATAAAAAAGGCACCAGTGTTGAATTAATCCATGAAAATATACCAGATGAAGCTTTCGATAATATTTCGGGAGGTTGGGACGAAGATTATTTTGGTGCTTTAAAAGCACTTTTTGTTTGAGTTATCTAAAATCGATGGGTTCTGGTTGTGTTGGTTCGAAACTGTAGAACTGGCGTTTAGATTGTTCTTCGAACATGGCACCCATAAATGGCATGTCGCTTGGATGAAACGGATAAAGTGCTAAACGCAATTGCATGGTTTTAAAAACAAGATTTTCGTTGTGTATTCGTATGCCTGCGCCAAAACCAGTGTAATAATTTTGTGTGAAAATAATTTTTTTGCTAGTGCCAATAATTCCAATATCGCCAAATCCAAAAAGTGCTATATTGAATTTATAGAAATCTTTTCTGAGAAATAGTACATATTCCGCTTTAAGCCTTAAGCGCTGGGTACCATACACTTTTCGACTTGAAAAGCCCCGGATCGATTCTTTTCCGTTTAGTGTTAGTTGTTCCAACCCAAACCGGCTAACACCAAGTGTATAATCGGCACGTGTAAATAGCCTGAACCTTTTTCGCCCGGCATGTATCTGTTTCGAAATGAAATAAATTCTTGCATTTAATAAACCCTGTTGATACCCATGTCTGTTAAAATAGCCACCCACATCTCCTTCGAGATATAAATAACCAGACCTGTTTATCAGTAAGTTTCCGTTCGAAAGTAAAATATGTGCATAATGATGGTTGCCAAATTCATTAAAATTATAACCGTAAACTATTTCATTTTTAAATCCTTCCGGTATGTCTTCCACTATGCCATAGCTATAAACCAGCTCGTCTTGTACATAGCGGCGCTGCGAAAAAGTAATACCCGATAATAGAAATAAATTGTTTGCAAAATACTGTAATCCGTAGGGACCTGGTTTGGGACGCATATAAAAACGTTGGAAGTTGATTCCTCCGGATAATACAATCTGAGCATTTCCGGTTGTGTTATTGTTAATCTGAAAGCTGCGGCCACCCCATGCTCCGAGGTGTAACAGGTTTAATGTATCTTTGGCAACTATCGGGTCGTCCTTAAAAATCCGATCCGAATGATATATTCGTAATGCATTTGCACCATAGGCCCATTTAACAGTAGGCGTATAGAATTTTTTCATTAACATGTACTTAAAACCTTCGTTTCTGTAGGTATTTAAATATCCAAAAGACATGTCAATAAATCGCCCGTTAATGTTGTTAACTTTATAATATGATTCTATGCCAAGATATGGTTGTTTATTTAAATGCCCTACAAATCGCACAGATATTTCGTGGCCTATGCCAAAGATATTCTGGTTATAAAGCCCTAATGCAGCAGATGATGTGCTGTTTAATTCACCTGTTGCGCCAAAAGAAAAGCGGTCTTTAGTGAGTATGGTAACATCAACCATATTTGTATTAACGGAGTCCTGATTCAAGAGAATTTTTATTTCTTTTATGTATGGCAGCGAGCGGATTAAACGTTCATTTTCGTATAACAGCGCGGGGTTAATGGTATCTCCTATACCGAACATTAGCATTTTCCGGATTGTTTTTAGATTGGACTTGGTGTGAATAAGATTAGCAGTTCTTTCAAGAAAACCGTTCTCTTTTTTTGTTGTATCCTGAAATGTTGGTCCAAAAACAGCAAGCGCTTTAATGTTGATATTGGAAATAGTTTTCCCCTCCATCTGACGGAAATAGTTAATGCCTGATTCTTTTTTGTTAACATAGGGGCGGGGAGGTGTAATCATTAGGTCAAAAAACCAACGCGTGATTTTCTTGCGGCTTGCCCGAACTTTAAGGGTATCGTAAAAATACTCCTGCTTTTCGTTTTTACCAATTGCGATGCTCTCTTTCGCTAACTGTTGTGCAGAAAGCCCTTCTGTATAAAATGGCAATAACGTAATTAAAATGATAATATTTAATAAAACTATTCTCATTAATATATTGATAACCAATTTTTTATATGCTGCCTGCAGGTTAGCAGACTAAAACACTCAAAAAATACCTATTTTAACAGTAATGCCTTTAAACTCGTTGTTAAAATTCGTTAAAGATAATTTAGAATATCCAATCGCTGGCAATTTGGTTCGATCAGTAATGTTATACTTACCGGTTGACTATTATTATTTGCTATTTTTGTAAAGTGAACTTCTTTGTAAAAATATATCGTCGTTATATATATGGAATTATGGGAACCCTGCTATTTCATATATTGTTGTTTTCTGCTTTTTTACTTTCTGATATCCAGATGAAGGGCAGAGCCAAAGAGGAATTAGTAATTATTGAATTTCCGGATATTGTGCCTGAAGAGGAGGAAATTAGAGAAGAACCAGAAGAGCATGATGAGTTATCGACCCCTAAAGGCGACCAAATTACGAACCAGGGTTCAAACAGGTTGTCGAATGAACGCAATCAGAAAAATACGCTTCAAGCAGAAGCCAGCGAATATCAGGCAGAAGTTGACCAGGCTAAGCAACTTGTATCGGATGTTAACCGGCAACTGTCAAAAAAAGTATTAAATATTGATGATATAAAAATACCCGTTCAAACAACGGAGGGGATGGATCCGGATTCAATTAAGAATGTGGTTTATACAGGCGAAAGTAATGTCACCTATTATTTGGAAAACAGGTATCATGTAAGTTTACCTATACCCGTATATCTAAGTCAGGAAGGGGGGAAGGTTGTTGTTGATATAGTGGTTGACCGTGAGGGAAGGGTTATCCAGGCCAATTCAAGAAAAAATAGCAAGATACGTAATGACCAAATATATCTTTATGCCAAGGAGGCTGCTATGCGGACAATTTTTAATGAAAGTGAGGCTGCTCCGGTGGAACAAAAGGGCTCTATACACTATACTTTTATTGCACAGTAAATTTAATGTTAATTCGCTTATATCTTTAACATGATTTAACAAGTTTTACTTGCACGAATTTGTTTTTCAGCTTATTTTTGTTGCACGTTTATTTTCATAAGTTTAGGTTTAGTTAGTTAGTTTAATGAGAAAAGGATGGGTTGTTGAACCCGTCCTTTTTAATTTATTAATCTTTATTGTTTCCTTCCTTTGATAAATCTGCATATTTCCTCAAAAAAAAAGTAGTCTTTGGATTGATTGTGTAATTTGTTGTATTTTAGAATAATTCAAAAAAAAATATGATAAATTTACTCCATATTTTTTAGAATTATTTTAACATTAGGGTTACCTTTTTTTTAAATAACGAATAATACATATAGAAAATGATTGCATATAGTGATGACCAAATTCTGAAAGGCATACTAAGACATGATAATTTGATATTGCAGTACGTTTACAAAGAATACTACTACAACATCAATTATTTTATAAAAAGGAATTCGGGAACGGAAGATGATGCAAACGATATTTTTCAGGAAGCTATTATTATTATTTATCGGAAGATAAAGGAAAATGATCTGGTTTTCGAAACAAGTTCTTTTAAAAACTATTTATTTTCTGTTTGTCGCTTGCTTTGGCTAAAGCAACTGGAAAAAAGAAAAATAGAAAAGGCAAAGTTAGACGAATCTTTGCCTTATCATGAAGAGTTGTATGATGACAACTTGAATGAATTGGTTGAAAAGAATGAGAAATACAGTTTATACCAGAAACATTTTTGTAGTCTCGGCATGGATTGCCAAAAATTATTGCAATTATTTTTCGAAAAGGTATCGTTAAAGGAAATAGCTAAAATTATGGGCTATAAAAGTGAAAAGTATGCAAAAAAAAGGAAATATAAGTGTAAAGAAATTTTAGTTAATAGAATAAAACAGGACGCAGCGTTTAAGAAAATTTTAGAAGATGATACATAACACATTTTTTTTTAACTTGGTTGAAGATTATTGTATGGACAGGCTTCCCCTTGAATTGGAAGCAAAATTTAAAGAAGAGCTTTTAATTAACGAGGAATTGAAAAAGGAAGTTGATTTACTTATAACCATTCAAAATGCAATATCAGAAACCGATGTTTTAACCCTTCGAAACAAAATCAACAACATAATGAAACAATCAAACACACAAAAGAATAAAAAAAATGGTTTTTCCATTTTTGAAAAATTCACTGATTTTACTGAACTTAATCAGGTACTTAGCTCGGAAGAACTGATAAATTTTTACGATTCACTTCCGAAAGTTCATGCCTACCACCATGAAAATTCCCTCAGAGAAAATATTCACCAGTTTTACAGAGACCAGTTTGAAACTGATGATGAGATTGAAGCATTAAACGACGCAGATATTGAGTTTGACGATATGGATGGTTTGGAGAAAGCACTTCTCGAACGAGATATTCTGAGTTTACGACAAACCCTGAAGCACGTAGCAAACTCAGTTGAGCCGCAGTTTAATACAGAAAATATTGATAATTACCTTAACAGAGAGTTAAGAGGTGAAGAATTACTTGACTTTGAAAAAGAGGCAGCACATAACCGCAGTTTACGTGAAGAGATTTTACTCCATGAGGAAATTGAAAATGCCATACGTGAGGATGATGTTATAGATTTAAGAAGTAAAATGGATGCTATAGTTCAATCTGAAACATCATGGAACGTAAAAGAAGAGAGTATAGAAGATTTTGTCGACGGCATACTTGAAGGTGAAGCGCTTGAGAAATTTCTTGCTGAGTATAATGAAAATCCAGACTTAAGGGCTGAAGTGAAATTGCGCCAGCAAGTTAATTACGCTTTGAGCGAAAATGACATATTTGATTTAAGGGAAAAGTTAAAATCCACAGGAAAAGAATCTACTGCCAATGTTATAAAAATGTTTATTCCGGAATCTAAATCTGTGTTTTTCCGTTATGTGCGGAACAGCGTGGCAGTTATAATCTTGCTTGTAGGGTTGGCCGGTCTAATTGGCCGGAATATGGTTTCTACAGATCAGGTTTACGAATCATTTTACCAGGTACCTTCCTGGTCTCTGGAGCGTTCACCTGCCGATAATATCAGCATTATTCAAAAGGCAAATTTAGCTTATGTAAACGGAAACTATCATGATGTTATTTCGATGCTTGACGCAAGTGGTATAACTGAAAACTCAGGTAAAAATGCTGTAATAGAATTTTATAAGGCGGCCAGCTTTCAAAAGTTAGATCGCTTTTCGGAAGCAGTAGCCGGATATTCGAAAGTTATAGAACAGGGCGATAACTTATTTATTGAAGAGGCTGAATGGTATATAAGCTTATGTTATATTCAATTGGGAGAAATGAAGAAAGCCAGTAACCATTTGTTGGCCGTAATTGAAAGAAACGGTTATTATGTAGATGATGCACACGCTGTTATACGAAAGCTTAAGAAAAGTAAAAAAATGAATTGATTTAATAAATTACACACACACATTTCATGAAGCCTGCTTTTTGCGGGCTTTTTTTATTCTAAAAAACTGATCTAAACCTATGCCTGCTATTGCGAGTATAAGTAAAATAAAAAAGTAATAATCATAACTGAAGTAAAGTGCACTATTATCGCCAATATTCACAAAACTAAGCCAGTAGTGGGGATGTGCTTTTCTCGATCCGGCAGAAGCCAAATAGTCGAGTTTTGCCTTGCGCAATGCTTCATCTTTTGTTTTTCCACTTTTCAGGTAGCTGTAAAAAGAAGTCATAATACTTGTTCCACTCTCATCTTCCACCTCCCAGAGCGACATGACGATAGCCGGGCAGCCGGCATACAAGAAACCACGTGCAAGGCTCAAAATACCTTCACCTCTCTGATTTAGCCCTAAACCGGTATTGCATGCACTCAACACAGTAAGTCGTGCATTTAGTTTTAAGTTGTAAATATCTGCTGTACTCAATCTGCCGTCGGCATAAGTATTATTGGTATCTACCTGCTTAAAAGCCAGACTCGACAATGCCGGCATAGAGTCATTAATAAAAGCATGCATGGCAAGGTGCAGTATGTCGTAGTTTTCAGCATACGCTCTGAAATTTTTCTCAGTGCCTTCATGGTTCAGGAGCATTTTAGATTTTAATTTTTTCCCAATATTCCTAACTTCCTCTTCAACTCCCGGTAAAGGCATCAAAACCATTTGATTATTACCCACTACAAATTTTTCGCCATCATAATCAGGTGCTACTGCTAGTACGTTGATTTTCTTGTGTTTGCGGTTATTTCTTCTCTGAAAAAGCAAATTAGCCGAATTGGCATAGTTAAATGTAAAATCACGAATGAGATAGTTTAATTGCTCAAGCCGTATTAATTCGGTTGTGTCTGGCAATGAACTGATCAGGGCATCAAAGGGTATATAATTTAAACTGCCGTCAGGAATAATAATAACGTTTTTGTTTTGAACCGCTTTCAGATATGGATGAAATAGCTCAGAGTAAAGGCTGTAAGCCGACTGGCAGAATTGTTTAGTATCGTTATTTGTAGTGTATAAAAAATCAACATTCGAAATGTAATTGTAAACCGTTTTTATATTCTTGTTGAATTTATTGTCCAGTTTTTTGAAGTCAAAATCGATTGTTTGGTTAGAAATTATAAAAGTATATAACTCGCAAACTGTATCTGTTTCGTTTAATGCATATTCAAGAATAACCTGATTGTCATCCAGGCGATGCTGTATATCTTTTATTGACAGCATTTTATTAGAATATTTTAGCTCATAGTAGTTGTTATAATTGTTCTCGAGGAAGGTATTTAGTTCTTCTCTATTTCGTGTTGCTTCAAAGAGTTCGTTATTTAATGCTGCAATTAAAGTGCTATCTGGCAACGCTTTGCTGCTTTCTTCATATATTCTATTAGGCAAAATATTAATTGTGTTGTTCAGTTTGGCTTCAAGGTCGCGTAAACTATCGGGTATAAGGCTGTTTTGTTGTGCCAGATGATCAGAAATATTATCATACAAGACACTGCTTTTTGTTTTTTCTGTATTTAGAAAGGCCAAGTCAATATATTTAGGATCATTGGTGCAGTTGTAAGCTTCGTAGGCAGCACGGATAAGGGTTAGAAATGTAGAATACTCTAGTTCTGACAGTTGAAGTTTGCTTTCGTCGCTCGATATTTCTTTTCTTGCTTTTTGAATCAGTGTGCTTGCCGTTTGATAGTGCTTCATAGCATAATCAAGCGCTTCAGTTAACCCATCATCTGTATTTTCTTCCAAATCATTAAGGTATAAAAAACTGTCACCTAACTTCTTTAATATCCGAATAACCCCCATCAACGACAGTGTGTTTTTCGTGTCAATTGCATCATTATTTTCAACTCCGGCCTGGAACCGTAATGCTGATAAGCCTTTTTGATAATTGGAAATAGCTTCTTTAATATTTGATATTTTTTGTTTTTTAAAAGAAGCTAATTTGTTCGACTCAAATGGTTTTAACATCAATAAATCGCCGGTTAAGAGATAAAAAGTCGAAAGCGATTCACCTTCATTTGGTTGCACTTTCAATAATATAGCTTCCGCTTTTTTTAGCATTTCTGATGCTTCTGCAAAAAGCTGCTTGGAAATTAAGAAATTGCTGTAGTTCAAATACTCAATGGCGATATAAATCGGTTTATCGAAATAAAGGTACTTCGTTAGATCGATAGCATGTTGGTAACTTTGATCTGCTTTTATAGTGTTTCCTTTGATTTGATTAATAAATGCAAGCAGCTCATAATAAAGTATCTGGTCTTCGGCATAAGCATTTTCTATATT
>PDWJ01007347.1_pt1 | contig 13568 bp, 17 predicted proteins | sample 1430881 | NCBI WGS metagenome assembly PDWJ01 (sample SAMN01162460, study PRJNA174530) | Oral metagenome, whole genome shotgun sequencing project. | biome: Marine environment; feature: Marine mammal; material: Swab sample of the gingival sulcus; isolation source: swab sample of gingival sulcus... | reverse complement strand
CAACAGCATGGGCAAGAAATACATAGGTTAGAGCGAGAAATGCTAAAAATGCAAACCGAAGCGAATAAAATCTATGTGCATAAAGATGACTTTAACCGTACGTTTACGGTGGTAAACGCAAAACTAGATAGGATATGGGAAAAACTCCCTAAATAAGGTGATGGCATGAGTATAGATATGCAAAAAGCAAGACGTGAGGGTATGCGGTGGTATCTGTTATTGGCTCTTAATAATGCTCGTCCGCTTGGGGCAACTGATGTGCTGTTAATGCAGATTGTTGGTGATATTTATGAGCGTACGACTCCTATTGAGTTGCACCAACAGCTTGACTATCTAGCAAGCCGAAAAATGGTTGAGTTGGATAAAAAGCCTGATGGTCATTGGCACGCTAAATTGACTTCACTAGGAGTTGATGTGGCGGAATATACGGTTGAATGCCGTGAGGGTATTGCACGCCCTGAGAAGTATTGGGGGTAGTGATGGCACGGCAGACAGCGATAGACCAATTAAGCGATGACGACCGCAAATGGCTAGATGACCAGTTGCTTGATAATAACTTTCAAGGTTACGCTCAATTAGCAGACGAGTTAAAACAACGGGGCTATCAGATTAGTAAGTCTAGCGTGCATCGTCATGGTCAAAAAATTGAAAGACGATTGCAAGCGGTGCAAGACAGTACGCAAGCGGCTATCTATATGGCAGAAAAGATGCCTGATGATGCTGGTGCGTTGAGTAATAGCGTCTTGAATATGATGCAGACAGAGTTTTTTAATGCGTTGGTAGAACTGCAAGCAATCGATGACTCTAATAGTGAAGGTGGTATTGACCCTATGGGGCGTATGCTTGCCCTTGCAAAAGCTGGTAAGGGCATCGCTGAAATCAGTAAAGCCTCAGTCAATCAGAAAAAATGGCAATTAGAAGTGCGTGAGAAAACGCAAAATGTGGCTAATGAAGTTGAAAAATTAAGTAAAAAAGGTGGTCTGTCTGATGAGACGGCTAACTTGATTCGTGCCAAAATCTTAGGTATTGCTGAATGAGTATAACGGATAAAGGTCTGGTCTCTGCCTCTGTTACTAAAACAGATAGTTTGCTTGATGTGCCTGATATTTTCTTGCCTTATCAAAAAAAGTGGGCGGCTGATGAGTCGCCTGTTAAGTTTTTTGTTAAGTCTCGACGGATTGGTGGTAGTTGGGGGGAGGCGGCAGTCTCTGCTCTAGAAGCATCTAAAACCAATGGGCAAGATACTTGGTATATCGGTTATACCAAAGACATGGCGATAGAGTTTATCCGTGATGTAGCTTATTGGGCAAAAATGTATGACCTCGCTTGTGGTGAGTTTGAAGAGAGCGAAGAGGTCTTTATCGAAGGTAAGGAAAAGCAATCCATACTGGCATACACCATTAAGTTTGCTAGTGGCTTTCGGGTAACGGCTCTCTCTTCTTCCCCTCGTAACCTGCGTGGTAAGCAAGGGCGGGTGGTTATCGATGAGGCGGCCTTCCATGATAATCTTGAAGAATTGCTAAAAGCTGCGTTTGCCCTCTTACTATGGGGCGGTTGTGTGCGTGTTATCAGTACACATAATGGCGTGGATAACCCATTTAATCAGTTGGTAGAAGATATCAAGGCTGGTCGTGAGCGTTATAGCTTGCATTATTGCGACTTTAATATGGCACTTGAGCAAGGGCTGTATAGACGTATCTGCCTTGTACGGGGGATTGAATGGACGCAAGAAGGTGAAGATGCGTGGAAAGATGAAATCATTGCTTTGTATTCTAAGTCTGTCGATGAAGAGCTGTACTGTATCCCTAGCAAAAGCGGTGGCAAGTGGCTGAGTAGCGTGCTGATTAGAAATCGTATGAATCCAAACACGCCTTATAAAATATATAAACGTGAAGACGAGTTTAATTTAAAGAGTGATAAACATCGTGAGCAAGACTGCAAAGACTGGTGTGATGCTAATTTGGCTGATGTGCTTGCTAACTTACCTGACAATGCAAAATGCTTTGTGGGTGGTGACTATGGGCGTGATGGCGATTTGAGTGATTTTACCGTGGGGGTGCGTGGCGATGATTTGGTTGTGCGGTGTGCGTTAGTGGTTGAACTGAAAAACATCCCCTTTAGTCAACAAGAACAAGTGCTTAACTATATCAATGATAGATTACCACTATTCTTAGGAGAAGCTTTAGACGCACGTGGTATAGGTAAGGCGAATGCGGAAAAAGCCCAGCAAAAGTATGGTAGCCAAATCGTAGAGCAAGTGATGTTTAGTAATGCTTGGTATGACACTAATTTGCCTCCGTTTAAAGCAGATTTAGAAGATGGTATGTTTGATGATATGCCACAACATGACAATATACTCAGTGATATGCAAGCGGTAGAGGTCATAGATGGTACACCAAAATTACCAAAAAGTAAGAACAAAGGAGCTAATGGCGAACTCAGACATGGTGACTTCTTTATCAGTGCGGTACTGATGCACTATGCAAGTCGCAATCTTGATAATGGTGCAATGATAATAATGAGCCGACCACGTGAGTCTGATGTGGGCGTGTCAACTGGCGTGCGAGCTTTGGCAGGTCGGTTTAAAAATATGATAAAAGGATATGACTAATGGCAATTAACTCAAAAGACATCAGCACAAGCCTAGCCACTGAAATCGCTAGCCGTGACCGTGTCCGCCTATCTTTTGGCGGTATGGATTTGGAGTTGCCAAACCCTGACCCTGTACTCAAACGACTTGGTAAAGACATTACTGTATATCGTGACATTATGAGCGATAGTACCGTCAAAGGGGCAAGAAAACGCCGACGCTCTGCCGTGGTGGCAATGGAACATGGCTTAGAACAAGGTGATGCCAGTGATAGGGTGTATCAGCTATGTGCTGATGTGTTGGCAAAGATACAGTTGCGACCCTTGATCCGTGAACTGCATAATGCGGTGTGGTTTGGCTATGCCCCTGCGGAGGTGTATTGGGAAAAACCCCCCTCTAACTCCCTCCAATCCTATAAACAGGCAGGGGGAGGACAAAAAGGTGGACTATGGTTACCAAACAAAGTCATCGGTAAGCCTGCTGAATGGTTTTGTTTTAACCATGATAATCAGCTATGTTTTAAAGATATGACAGGTATGGTGTTTGAGCCTGTGCCTGATCACAAATTTATTGTTGCTCGCAATGATGCCAGTTTTGATAACCCTTACGGTGAGGCAGAGCTTGCCTCCGTCTATTGGTATGTGGTGTTTAAAAAAGGCGGTCTAAAGTTTTGGTTACGCTTTGCTGATAAGTTTGGACAAGCTTATATCATTGGTAAACACCCACGAGGTACGCCACAGACCGAAGTTGAGTTAATCTTAGATAGTTTGGAAGTATTAGCTCAAGATGGCGTGGGAGCAATCCCTAATGACGGCTCGGTAGAAATATTAGAAAGTGGTGGCAAGGGTGCAACCAGTGATATGTTTGAACGCTTGCTTAAGTATTGCCGTAGTGAAATCAATATCGCTCTACTTGGTCAAGACCAATCAACAGACGCATCAAGCACCAATGCCTCAGCACAAGCAGGGCTAGAAGTTACCGACGATATACGAGATGGCGATGGGGAAATGATAGCCGAGGCGATTAATGAGCTATTACGCCATATCGTCCATCTAAATCTAGGGGAGCATGAAATCGTCCCTGTTTGGTCAATGTGGGCAGATGATGAAGTCACAGAAACCCAAAGCAAAATAGATGGCAACCTGTATGCTCAAGGTATACGCTTTAAAAAGCCCTATTATCAACGCAAATATAAGTTACGAGATGATGAGTTTGATATTGTTGAAACTAATGTTATTGAGCCTAATAAGGCTCAAGCTGATATTGAATCAGCCAGCTTTAGTGAGCCATCCTTTGAGCCTGTCCGTTTAGATTATGCCGATGCCAATGTGGCAAAGCTGGCTAAGCAGAGCCAACCGATTATCGATGATTGGTTAGCTCGGATTAAAGCGACAATGGATACTGCGACTGATATTAACCAGCTTCCTGATATGATAGCGAATGAGTTTAGTGAGCTACCCACCGATGAGTTGGTCAAGGTGATGGAAATGGCACTGATGGCAGGTGAGCTGGCAGGGCGTGCTGAGGTGATGGCGGAAAGTGATGAGTAAAAGCAACCCCCTCCCAACCTCCCCCTTTTCAGGGGGAGGAGTAACCGCTATTCAAGCAGGCTTTAGCTTACCTTTTGCTGAGCAGATTGCATTCTTTAAGCAAAAAGTACCACTAACCGATAAGTCCTACAAAGCCATGCAAGCCTATGAGCATGACAAGGCCTTTGTGGTGGCAGGAGCGATAAAAGCGGACTTGCTTAATGATTTGCATATTGCGGTAAGTAAAGCCATTACAGAGGGTGAAAGTTTGGGACAGTTTAGAGCTCGCTTTGATGGTATAGTTAAGCAAAGGGGCTGGACAACCCCCTCTAGCTTCCCCTTGAAAAAGGGGGAGGAATCCGCTGAGGTAACTAAGGGCGGTTGGGATAAGGACTATTTTGCATGGCGAACTAAGATTATCTATACCACCAATCTACGCACTAGCCATTCAGCAGGTCGCTATAAGCAGATGACCACGCCTGAGATGCTAAAAGCTCGCCCGTATTGGCAGTATCGCCATGTGACTCGTGAAAACCCACGCCAACACCATAAACGCTTAAACAAAAAGGTATTACCTGCCAATGATAGCTGGTGGTCGGTCAACTATCCGCCCAATGGTTGGGGCTGTAACTGTTATGTAAGGGCATTGTCAAAAGCGGATATGGAGCGATTGGGGCTATCGGTTGCTGATACGCCCGATATTGATGGTTATACACAACAAGGCTTTGAGCATGCCTTTGGTAGTACATGGAATTGGCGACCTGATTATAGTAAGTATCCGCCAACCATCGCCACGGCGTTAATCAATAGCTTAAAAGATGAGGGTATTAGTATCGATGGTAACGATTGAGTTGGAAGGAGCTGAGCAAGCCAATCGGCAACTGCTACGCTTGCAACAGCGTGTGGGTAATCTATCGCCTATACTCGGTGAGATTGGCGAACACATGGTGAATAGCACTCATGATAATTTTGAAAGCTCAACCGCCCCTGACGGTACGCCGTGGGCAAGCAATAGCCCTGTGACTTTTGCAGAGATTGGCACAAATATGGTGTATGGGGCGATGATGCACTTTGGTGGTAGTAAATCGGCTTATCCGAATCTTTGGGGTGATATTCCTGCTCGTCCGTATCTAGGAATGAAAGCTGGTGATAAGCCGATATTGTTGCAGATGGTTGGTCAATATTTGATGTTGGCTTAAATTTGCGTTTTAAGCGGTGTTAGTCAATTAATGCGTGATAGTTGCTTTTAACATAACAAAGGCGTTTATAAATGTTTATAAACGCCTTTTTGTTGGTGTTTTTACAGGTATATCCATCCGCAAGACTGCTCAAAACTTTCTGCACTCAAGTTAATCATTAAACTATCATAAAATCTAAAACCTTCAATAAAATCTATTATGGGTATAAATCAAGAAACCTAATGGATTTATACCCATGAAACCCATTCATATTTTTAAAACTGGTACACATACTGATATGCATGGCACGGTAATGAGCTTTAGTGAACGTGACCTTGCGACAGCGGTATCTGCTTACGACCCCAAAAAACATCAAGCTCCGTTGGTAGTTGGACACCCAAAGACGGACACCCCTGCTTTTGGTTGGGTAAATGCTCTGACTGCTAAAGATGGCAACCTATACGCTACGCCCGAACAAGTCAATCTAGCTTTTAGCGAGCAAGTGCAAGCAGGGGCTTATAAAAAAGTATCCGCCTGCTTTTATCCACCTAACTCACCGCATAACCCTGTCAAAGGTACATATTATCTACGTCATGTAGGGTTCTTAGGTGCTGAACCGCCTGCCATCAAGGGACTTGACCCTGTGGAATTTAGCGAGGGCATAGACGACACGGTTAATGTGGAGTTTGAGTTAAGTTTTAGTGAGCAGGCAGAATCAACACCCACAACTGATAGCAAGCTAATGAATGCGTTAAAAGTTATCGGTTCGTATTTCTTTGGTGAGGGTGAGGCTCATTCTGATGATGTTGGGGTTGATACTCCGACTCAAACTACAGCTAAACCAATCACAAAAACCCCCTCTAATTCCCCCCAATCCTATAAACAGGCAGGGGGAGGACAAAAAGCTGAGGGCGAACTAGAGACAACTCAATCAACCACTGAACAGGACACGACTATGACCCCTGAACAAATCAAAGCTCTACAAGAGGAAAACGAAAAGCTCAAGAAAGAAAAAGCTGATGCCGAAGCCAAACAAGCACAAGCTGAGGCAGAGGCATTACAACAAGCGAATGCTGAATTTGCCGAGGGCTTAGTTAATGACAACAAGATTGCTCCAAAAGATAAGGAGCTGGTATCGGCACTCCTTGACGGGCTAGACAGAGCTGATAGCGTTAAACCGTTGGAATTTGGCGAAGGTCGTAATAAGACTTCTCTAAAACAGGCTCTAAAAGATAAGTTTAGCAATGCCAATACTGAGGCGTTTGCTTATCTGTTTAGTGAAAGTGCGGGTAAGCCAAAGCATGAGCATAAAAACAGTGATTATGCGTTTGCGGAAAATGCTGACCCTGATAGTGTCACTGCTGACAGTGAGGTGCGAGCCTATATGCAAAAACATGACGTTGATTATGTGGTTGCTGCTAAAGCGGTACTGGGTTAATAGTTAACGGTTAAACAGCTCTAGATTAAACAATAGATATAAGGATAACGCTATGAGTCGTATGAAGAAAATCAAAATGATTGATGTGGTGCTTTCTCAATTAGCACTGGGTCATAAAAACTCGGCATTGGTAGGTGAACATCTCATGCCAATCATATCAGTGCCAAAGGAATCTGTCTCTGTGCCTGTATTTGGTGAAAGTGCTTATCAATTGCACGATACAGGACGGGCAATCCGTGGGGCTACCAATGTCATGAGTCCTGATGAGTTTACCTTGCTCCCTGTCACTCTTAAAGAGCATGATTTGGGCTATCCGATTGACTACCGAGAAAATGACGAAAGTTACTTTAATTTGCAGTCAATTGCCACCAACCACGCCACTCTAGGCGTACAGTTAAAACGTGAAAAAGCCATCGCTGATATGGCTCAAAACCCTGATAACTATTCAGCCAGTAATAAAATTGCTCTATCAGGTAGCAGTCAATTTACTGACCCTAATAGTGATGTACTCGGCATTTTTACCGATGGTAAGCAAGCGGTACAAGATGCCACAGGTGCAGATGTCAACGTTACGGTACTTGATAATCTATCTTATACCGCATTGCGACATCATCCGCAGTTGCTGGGTATGCTCCGTATCAAAAACGGCATATTAAGACATGAAGATTTGGTTGATATCTTAGAAATTGAAAAAATCATCGTTGGTAAAGCTGTCTATAGTGATGCGACTAAGCAACGCAACAAGTTTTGGCAAAAGTCTGCGGTGCTGGGTTATGTACCTAAAAAGAAAGCGAATGTTGACCATAATAAATATGAACCAAGTTATGGCTATACCTTCCGTAAAGAGAAAACGCCTTTTGTTGATAAGTATATGACAGAAGGTGGCAAGGTTGAAGTGATTCGCTCAACTGAAATCTATGAGTCTGTGATGACCATGCCTGATGCTGGCTATTTAATCAGTAACACGGTTGCATAATCAGTAACACAGTTAGATAACTGCTGTGCTCTAAAAATCATTCTTAACATAAGGACAAAATGATGACACAAAATGTATTCGGTACGATATCCATGTTGGCGATTGCCCCTATTGTTAAACACCACTTTGTTGGTTTTGACGGTGGGGTGGCAGTTGCTGGTAAAAAGGCGGTTGGCATTTGTGAGGCTGACGTTGATGAAGGTGAAATGTGCCCTGTGAATATCAATGGTAAATTGATGGTAACCGCAGGCGGTGCAATCCCACTCGGCTCAGAGGTCGGCGTCGGTGCTGACGGCAAGGCAGTGGTAGGAGAAGGTGAAGGCTATGCAATGGACGAAGCCACCGCCGATGGTGATGTTATTAGAATCTTGCGAGGTGCTTAAGATGGGTAATTTAAATAAAACCCCCTCTAACTCCCCCTTATCAGGGGGAGGACTAAAAATATATGTGGCACTACAACCACTCAATCATAACGCTCTTCCCTATGCGATTGATGAGTTATTAGAGCTAAACGATAGCGATGCTCAGTTTTTATTATCGGCAGGTTATGTACGTTTGGCTAATGATGCTGAGTCGCAAGGCTTTGTCGCTAAGCCGACAATGCCACCAATACCACCTAATAAAGTGGTATTGGTTGGTGGTGATTGGGCTGGTACAGATTCATTAGTTAAGTCGTTGCAATCTCAATTAACAGAAAGCAAAGCCAAAGTTGAAGAGCTGGAAATACAAGAAAACTATTTGCAAGAATTGGTCGGTGCAAAAGATGAACGTATTGCTCAACTAAGCCAACAGCTCAGCGATATAAAACAGTTGTTGTATAGCAAACTTAGCAAAGCGGAACTCAATGCTGAGCTTGATAAGCGTGGCATTGAGCATGATGCAGGTGCTAAAAATGATGAGCTGGAGGCGTTGCTAATAGCCGATGATAAGTCAGCATCAGAGGACAATGAACAACAAACACCAACGCCATCATTAGCTAATGAAGAAGATGATGATGGAGAAAGCGAAGACGTAGCGGAAGCCTAATCTATGAGCTATATCGACATTGACGATTTAACCAGTCTTGTACCTGAAGAAATCATTTTACAACTTACTGATGATAACTGCACGGGTGATATTACTACCAGTACGGTTGATGAAGTTATCACAGAAGCCTGTGAGGTGGTGGATGGATATCTGCGTGGTCGCTATAGCTTACCCTTTGAAAAAACGCCCACGCTAGTCAAGCAACAAGCGAAACAAATCGCTCGCTATATGCTCTATGAACGTCGCCCCGAGGGTTATGATCTACCCGAGGCGGTGGTGCGTGGGCAAAAGGACGCTTATAAAATGCTCGGCTTGATACGAGATGGTCAAGTGAGCATTGGTGTTGCCCAAACTGGAGCGATACAAAATGACGACGGTGAATTTCATGTGCGTATCCGCAAAAGCCGTAACGCTCAGTCTAGCTTTAGTCGTGACGTGCTAGATAAATGGTAACAGAGTATTGATAGTGAGATGGTAAAGTCGATGAGTCAAGATAAAATTGCGTTTAACACAACGAGTCTGACAAAACAAGTATTAGACAGTATTGTCAAGCAGTTAAGCTACCATGTAGGTGAACAACTGGCAGTTGAGTTTTACCCTGAAAAACCTGCCAATTATCGACTTAATCATGCGAATGGAGCGTTGCTAATCAACTATGCTAAGTCGAAATATGGCAACCGACAAGATGTGGGATTGGTGACTAAAGAGCGTGATATGACATTCACCGTGACCATCGTGAGTCGTAATCTGCATGATAAATACGGAGCAGTACCTTTGGTTGATTGGGTCATTGCCATGCTATCAGGATTTACCGCTAGCCACTGTGACAAGCCATTTGCCCCGATTGATGACTATTTCGTCCAACATCAAAGTGGTCTGTGGTTTTATGCTGTAGATATCGGCACGCAGTTGGTACATGTACAAACCAACTGTATTAATGAAATTTAATTTTAATTTAACTAACCGAGGAAAAACCATGCTAGATGTTGATGACAACCAAGTGGTTGAAATAACTCAAATATATCAATATGTGGGCTGTTTGACAGCCTTTAGCGAAAATGGAACTACCCAAGTACTAACGGCTAATAGTGAAGTACAGCTAGCAGAAGATGAGTATAGCGGACGATTGATACAACGTAAGCTGTTACTGAGCGATGATAATGGCGACAACGGAAATGGTAGCGATGAGTTTGCTTGCGTACCGCAAGCAAGTGAATGGTCAAATCCAATTACATGGGAGATGGTTAATTATCCAAATAGTAACGGTTGGCTGGGCATTCTCCTTGATGCGAGTGGTTCGCCAAACTTTGCAGTACGACTAACGAATATCAACAATATTGAACAATTTATGTATGCTTTAACAAAGCAAATTAGGGAGATTGAATATAAAATTGTTAATGGTAGTGCAATCATACGCTACAAACCTTATGGCATGCAACCATCGCATGACAGACCAATTCCTGAGGTGTTTACCTTTTCTAAAAGAGGTAAGTTTTTTGTTTATGATAAAACAAATATTGGATCCAATGCAGAAACAACGATTTGTCTCGCTGATGCTTTTGCCGATGTTCCGAAGACTGTAACATGTAGTAATGAACATGAAATTATTCCTATGTAATAAACCTAATAAGTATAAGGACAAAAACATGACCCAATTTTTACACGGTGTTGAAACCGTCGATGTTAAACAAGGCACGGTTAGCGTGCGAGAGGTACGCAGTGGCGTTATTGGTCTAGTCGGTACAGCAGGACAAGGTGAGGTTAATCAAATCACCCTCTGTCTAAACTCGCAAGACGATGCTCAGTTTGGCGACTATAGCGACCCTGCCAATGCCAACTATAGCTTGCCGAGTACCCTTAAATCTTTGCGTGAGCAGGGAGCAGGGCTAATCATGGTAGTTAATGTTGGTGATACGGCGGATATTACCCAAATTATCGGCACGACCACGCCTGATGGTCAACGCACAGGCATACAAGCCTTTGATAATGGTTATAGTATGTTTGGCTTTGACGCTAAAATCTTGATTGCTCCGCACTTTAGTAGTGTTCCTGCGGTTGCTTCGGCTCTTGAGGTGATGGCAAATAAGATTAAGGCGGTGGCTTATGTCGATATGCCATTAGGGTTAAAACCACAAGAAGTGGTGGCAAGCCGTGGCGGTGTCTCGCCTATGGGATTAGATATCTATCAAACCCAATCAACACGAGTACGTATCTGCTATCCGCACCGTGTGGTTTATGACCCTATCGCTCAAAAGAATAAGCTAGAGCCATTATCTATCGCCTATGCTGGTGTGCGTGCAAGGGTGGATAAAAAGGTAGGCTTTTGGACGAGCTCGTCTAACAAAGAGATGATAGGGACGTTAGGGCTAGAGCAGGTGATTACCGCTCGCTTAAATGGTACAGATACTGAAGCGAATCTGCTTAACGAGGCAGGCTTTAGCACCGCCTTTAACTCGTTTGGTACAGGCTTTTTGACATGGGGTAACCGCAATATGAGCTACCCGAGTCATAACGATTATGAGAGCTTTGAGCAGGTACAACGCTCGAAAGATATGATTGAGCTGTCGATTCATCAGTCTAGTTTGCCATTTATGGATGCGGATATTAAACAGCCACAGATCGATGCTTTGGTAGAGTTTGTCAATAACTATATGAACAGCTTGCAAATGCGTGGAGCGATTGTCGGCGGTAAAGGTTTCTTTGATGCCACTCGCAATCCGCCATCACAGGTGGGACAAGGGCATATCCGCATTGGTTATAAGTTTACGCCGATATTCCCATCGGAACGCATTACTTATGAGCGTGAGGTCACAGGCGAATATCTGCTTAATCTAAAATCAGTCAATATGGGGGCTTAAACACCCCCTCTAACTCCCCCCCAATCCTATAAACAGGTAGGGGGAGAACGTTAAGGAATTTACATTATGAGTAATGCAATACAAGTACATAAAATCACGCAAGCGGTGGCGTATCTGAATGGGCAGACCATGCTCGGTAAAATAGAAAAAGTCGATATGCCTGATCTTGAGTTTATGTTTGAAAAGTTTAAGGCGATGGGCATGGTTGGTGAGTTGGAGTTGCCAACCACTGGAGTTAAGGAACTCAAGGGTAAGATTAAGTTTAATAGCTTTTATCCTGCCGAGATGAGCCAACTGAATCCCTTTAGCTATCATCAGTTGCAACTACGCTCGAGCGTACAACAACATAGCAATCAAGGGAAAGCAGGTGAAGTACCGCTGGTGACTTTTTTGACCGTGGCGTTTAAGAAGTTTCCTTTTGCCGATGGTGAACAGCATAAGTCACAAGAGTTTGAGACTGAGTTTACCTGCTCTTATATCAAGCAGGTGTATGATGGGGAAGAGATTTTGGAATATGATGCCTTTGCCAATATTTTAAAGATTGGTGGTAAAGATGTATTGCAACAGTATCGTGAGAATGTGATCGGGTGAGGAGCGTCAAAAATCGATTGAGTATCGATTTAGCGACGCAAGACGTAGCGATAGCGAAGTAGAAGTCATTAAACCATCATAAAATCTTAAACCCTGATTAATCGTTATCCTAACCTTAATGTCAAATGGCATTAAGGTTTTTTTATTATTGAATAATCAACAATCACTAAGCAAAAGAGGTAACTCTAATGACTAAAGCAAAACAAGATAATACACAAGCTGGTAACGAATCTGTCAATCAACCTATCAAACTGCAACACCCTTACAAAACTGATGCAGGTGTACCGATTGAGCAAGTCAATGTACGTGGTATCACAGTGCGTGAGATGAAAAACGCTCAGCGTGTCGGTGATGGTGATGAAATTTCGACTAATTATGCGATGGTTGCCACGGCTTGTGACCTTGTGCAGGAAGACTTAGACAAGATGATGGCGATTGACTTTCAGGCGGTGCAAAACCGATTTCTCAAACTTAATATCGGTGATAGCCAGTAATCAGTGGCAACCGCTACAGGCTCTATTGGCTAAGTGGTTTCATACCCAACCGAGTGAGATTGACAATATGTTGGTTGATGAGTTTATCGGTTGGGTAGATGAAGCGAATAAGCAGATTGAGGAGCAGAACAAGGCGGTCGGCAATGATTAACCACGACGAACAGTAGCAAAGATTCCACTGATAATTTCAACGGCAAGAATCAAAGGTATGCCAATTATAAAGGCGATGGGCAAGGCAAGCAACACCGCAAAAACAAGCGGACAGGCAGTATAGAGTAGATAGGCAAGGGCTATGACATAACTGATACCAGCAATGACCATCACATTATCAGACTGTGGTTTTATATCGTCTATCACGCTTACGGTTTCCAACGTTCATTGTTCATAAATTCTAGTATTAGCATAGCGTATGAGGCGTTAAATGGCAAGTGATTTCGGCTTAAGCTTTAGTATTGGGGCAAGTATCTCAAGCTCATTTAGCAGTGCGTTTGCAGGGGCTAGCAACACCCTTAATCAACTAAACAACCAAACTAGTCAATTAACCGCTAAGCAAGCACGGCTCGGCGGTCTTTTGTCTGCGGGTATGGCTCGCCCTCATGCCAATCTGTCTAAATTGCATAATCAATATCAAAAGATTGGGCGTGCAATAGAACGCAATACCCTGTCCCAAAAGAAACTCAACGCTAGTATTGCCAAAGGGGCAAGTCTAAAGGCAGGACGTGAGGACTTACGTGGTCAGGCGATGGAAGTCATCGGAACTGGTACGGCGTTTTCTGCTCCGTTTGTTGCCAGTGCTAAGTCTGCCATTGAATTTGAAAGTGCAATGGCGGAGGTGAATAAGACAGTTGGTTTTGATAGTCCTGCAAGTTTTAAGGCGTTTAGTGAAGG
>PDWJ01006435.1_pt1 | contig 13569 bp, 12 predicted proteins | sample 1430881 | NCBI WGS metagenome assembly PDWJ01 (sample SAMN01162460, study PRJNA174530) | Oral metagenome, whole genome shotgun sequencing project. | biome: Marine environment; feature: Marine mammal; material: Swab sample of the gingival sulcus; isolation source: swab sample of gingival sulcus... | reverse complement strand
GCCTTGGTGGCGGAATTGGTAGACGCGCTGGATTCAAAATCCAGTTCTGGCAACAGAGTGTGGGTTCGATTCCCACCCAAGGTACAAAAAAGCCGAGATCTAAAGTCCCGGCTTTTTTTTATTTGATGCTTATACAATCTCTTTCTTTGGTAATTTAAAACAGAATAATATACCCAATGTCATCATGGCATAGATTACCTGACAACCACAAATCTAGTCTTTATCAATATGTTTTTCTTTGATTACTTTAGACAATCTATCTGCTTCTTCTACTAATAACTCACCTAATTTGGCTAATTTGGCCATTGAAGAATTCAAATACTGATATTTTGGTTTGAGTTCATTCGTGTTTTTTTTGTAATAGAAATCCATACCTTTATCATAGTCTGCAGTTATATATTTATCATAAAATTCGTTAAACCCTTTAATTTGTTCCATAAAAATCTTGTGGCCAGAATTAAATCTTGTTACAGCTTTAAAAATTTCAATATCTACATCCTTCAATTGCCCACTATTAATTAAAGACTTAATGACAGGAATATCCCACGAATCAGCATATATATATGAATGAGAAGGAAATTGTTTCATAGCGATAGCACTATCAATCCTAATATCATTACTTTTAAGGGCGTTGACAAAACCATCCTTATTATCCGTTTTTCCGGCTTCATATAAGGACTGCAAATCTTCAAAGATAGCTATATAAATCTCTCTTTTTTTCTTTGCCTCATCTTTTTTGTCTTTATACTGAGTTAACGCAAATGCCAAAAACACACCTACAAACACAACTATAAAATCAAAAAGATACTTATATATCCTTGGATTAAATATTTTGTTTTTACTAACCATGATTTTGTTTTTTTATCTGAAAGAATTATTGTTTTAATTTTAATTTTTTGACAAGTAAAAATAACAAATAATTTTCATTAAACCTGCTGGACTTTTAGTAAACCATCCGACCCTTATCAAGAAAAAAACCGTGAACATATACTGTGTTTACAGCTCTGCTCACGGTTTTCACATATTATATCGTGAATTTTAAATCATTATATATTTAATTTGTTTCTGTTATTTGTTTCTTCCTTCTGTATTAGAATTCAGCCTAACGCCCTATACATTAAACCTAAAGTTCATGATATCACCATCCTGTACAACATATTCCTTACCCTCTACCCCGAGTTTTCCGGCTTCCCGCACTTTGGCTTCACTGCCATAAGTCACATAGTCATCATATTTGATAACTTCTGCGCGGATAAATCCTTTTTCAAAATCGGTATGGATAACACCGGCAGCTTGTGGTGCTTTATCGCCCACATGAATAGTCCAAGCGCGCACTTCTTTTTCACCTGCCGTAAAGTAGGTTTGTAGATTGAGCAGTTTATAAGCCGAGCGGATCAAACGTGAGACACCAGGTTCTGCCAAACCTAATTCTTCTAAAAACAGTTGTTTTTCATCATAGTCTTCCAATTCTGCAATATCAGCCTCAGTAGCCACCGCAAGCACCAGTACTTCTGCATCTTCATTTTTGACAGCTTCTTGAACAGCTTCCACATAAGCATTGCCTGTTTTTGCAGAACTTTCATCGACATTGCAAACGTAGAGAATAGGCTTGTCCGTCAGGAGTTGTAAAGGTTTTACAAACTCATTTTTTTCATCAGTAGCCAATGCTATCACACGCACAGACAGCCCGCTTTCAAGTCCTGACTTGACTTTTTCCAATGTTGTCAATTCTTTCAAAGCCGTCTTATCACCGGTTTTAGCGGCGCGTTTGACCTTTTCAAGTTTTTTATCGATTGTTTCCAAGTCTTTAATCTGCAATTCTATATCTATAGTTTCCTTGTCTCTTACCGGATCAATAGTCGTATCAACATGGGTGATATTGTCATTATCAAAACAGCGTAAAACATGAATAATAGCATCGGTTTCACGGATGTTACCGAGAAATTGATTACCCAAACCTTCACCCTTACTCGCACCTCTTACCAAACCTGCAATATCAACAATTTCTACAGTGGCCGGTTGTACCCGTTGCGGATTGACCAATTCTGACAATTTTGTCAAACGTTCATCCGGAACATTGATAACACCGATATTGGGTTCTATGGTACAAAACGGATAGTTTGCCGATTGTGCCTTAGCATTAGACAAACAGTTAAATAATGTTGATTTTCCTACATTGGGTAAGCCTACAATTCCTGCTTTCATTATTTTTAGATATTAGATTTAGACGTAAGATGTCTGCTATGGGACATCAGATTTAAAAGCGCACAAAGTTAATAGAATAATATTGATTTAAAATTCAAGCAATTTTGGATTAATTAACTAATCAAAAATTCCACTGTATCCACCCCATCCGCATAATCCCAAAGTTCAGGTTTTTGAGCTTTTCCCGGTGGAATAGCCCCATCAATAGATGCTGTTGAAACGACACATTGTATGAGTTCTGCATCAGTCTTCAAACGGGTTTTAAGCAGCGCTAAAGACTTGTAATATTCATAATACAAGACCGCAATAGGACTGGCATAACCTGCATCTTCTTTAAACAATACAAATCCATTTTCCAAAACCGGGACACCTCCCATCAAATAGACCGCTCTGTTATAATCATAGTTGTTTTTATACTTGTTATGACCAATGATGTCTTGCTGCGAATAAATGGCTTTAAACAACTTATTTAAATCATAGCCATCCGGCACAAAGATTTTGGAAACAGAACGACAACCCAAGCCGTAATAACGGAAAATATCTTCACCCAATTGTTCTAATTCCCCCTCTGTTTCATCACCGGTCACAACGGCAACGGCATTACGGTTTTTACGGATAATATGCGGATATTTATCAAAATATGACTGAAAATATCTGGCAGTATTATTACTTCCCGTTGCAATAACAACATCAAAATCTTTTAATTCGTGTTTGGTAAACGTTATATAATCATCAATTTCAGGTTGAATTTTTTTTAGAATTTCAACCATTGCCGGCAATAAGAAACGGTCATTAGAGGATTGTTTGACCAATGCTTTATGTCCCGTAATCAATACAGAAATAAAATCATGCATACCTACCAACGGAATATTACCCGCTGTCACCATCCCAACGGTTTTAGGCTCAACCCGTGACAAATCATAAGGTTTTAACCAATGCTCAAGATTGTCTTCGGTCAATAGATTACCCCAAGCCTCTAAAGCAAACAGGATATTCTCCCGGCTGAACCACGGATTGTGTATTTCTGCTTGTGTTACAGCCGTTGCCAGTAGCTCATTGTTGACGCCCTCTTTAGATAATATAGTACCCAATTGCACCAAAAGGTCAATTCTGTCCTGTAAGTTTAAAGCCATAGAATAATTCAGGTTACTTTTTAAAAGTGTAAAAATCTAAAAAGAAATTGGTTTTTCCAATCTTTTCATGTGTTTATTAACGTTAAAATCACTACTTTTGTGGTATGAATACACCTTTGGCAGAACGAATGCGTCCTCAAACACTGGCTGATTATATAGGACAGAAACAATTGGTCGGTGAGAGCGGTTTTTTAAGAACCGCTATTGATCAACAAGTGATTCCCTCGTTGATATTCTGGGGACCTCCCGGAACCGGAAAAACAACTTTGGCTCAAATCATAGCCCATGACAGCCAACGACCATTTTTCTCCCTGAGTGCCATCAACAGTGGTGTCAAAGATGTACGGGACGTCATCGAAAAGGCTAAGGATAGAAACAATCTTTTTGCCACCCATAAAAACCCTATCCTCTTTATCGATGAAATACACCGTTTCAGCAAATCTCAACAGGATTCATTATTGGGCGCTGTGGAAAAAGGTTGGATAACCCTCATTGGTGCGACGACTGAAAATCCCGGTTTTGAAGTCATACCGGCATTATTATCCCGTTGCCAGGTATATGTATTGGAATCTTTTGGGGTTGATGAACTCAGGCAATTATTGACCAATGCCATTGACAATGATCCAATATTACAAAAACGCCAAATAGACCTGCAAGAAACTGATGCCTTATTCAGGCTGTCCGGCGGTGATGCCCGTAAACTACTGAATATCTTTGAATTGGTCGTGCAATCTGAAGCAGATCCGGTCATTGTGACCAACAAAAAGGTGATCGCCAAAGTTCAAGCCAATCCCGTACGTTATGATAAAACCGGCGAGCAACATTATGATATTATTTCTGCCTTTATTAAGTCTATCAGAGGTAGTGACCCCAATGCTGCGGTTTACTGGCTGGCCAGAATGATAGAAGGCGGTGAAGATGTCAAGTTTATTGCCAGACGTATGGTTATTCTCGCCTCTGAGGATATTGGCAACGCCAACCCCAATGCGCTGCTTTTAGCTCAAAGGTGATCTACCCGTTCCGCTCCACTTGAGAAATGCGCCTACAAAATTGATGAAAGATTTGAATTATGGGAAAGATTACCAATACGCCCATGATTATGAAGGAAATTTCGTCCATCAGGAATTTTTACCCGATGACATCTCCGGACATGTTTTTTATAAACCCGGACAAAATGCTAAAGAAGCACAACTCAAGCAATCACTTCATAATAAATGGAAAGGTAAATATGGGTATTAATGCTAGTCATCCATCACTAATACCTATTGTCATCCATCACAATACTCAGCCCAAACTGTACCGATGCGGTATTGGCTTTGGTCAAATCAAATAAACCGACAATATTATTAGCTCCGGCGAAAAAATTGACTTGCCATACATTCACTCCTACCGCCAGACCTAGATTGGTAAAACTAAATCTATCTGCCGCATAAGTCAGTCTCAACAAAGCTTTATCATTAAAGTTTCTTTCATAAAACAATGCAGCAAAAGGTGATACATATTCATTCCGCCTTTCGAGATGCAACAAACCACCGATAGAATGCTTTAAACTCCTGCTTCTTTGACTTTCCCCGTGATAATTACATTCAAAATTATAACGCTCCCCAAAAGAATATTGTCCAAATATGTTAAGTTTTATCGGACGCCACGAAATATACGAATCAAAAGTTTTACCTAATTCTACTTTTTCCTTAAAATCTCCCTTAAATTGCACCCAATAATCTTCAGTCCCGGTTGTCTCAGTGCTTATATACATACCTTCTGTTGTGTAACTACCTTTGAACGCATAGTTAGTAACGCCTTTGTTATGATATAGAAATCCAAAATCAATGAGACTCGCAGACAGATACCAATGATAATCAATCTGTTTTGAATAGCCTAAATCTATACCCACACCTTTATTACCGGTAAAAGTGATTCTTTTGAGTAATTGACCATAATCAAAGTTGTCAAAATCAAAGTTTGTAATTCCTGAGGTGTTTAATTCAGAATCAAATTCTGACAAAACATGCCGGTATATATTTTCCGCCCCATCTATGGTCGTTATCATCCCTTGATTGTTTCGGGTTTGGGCATTAAACCCCGCCAAATAAAGTTTAAACCTCAGCCCTATACTTTCTTCATGGTCAACATCCTTACGAATGCCAAAATGATAGACTCCTAACATTTCAGCCAAAGCACTATAACCATCTATTCTATATTTTCTATTAATCTGTGTATTCCCTTCATAAAACATTCTGGACATGTCTTCAGGGAAGGTGGAAAAAACATTGAATTCCTGATAATACCCCGCAGAGAGGTAATAACCTTTTTTATATCTTTTCCCTATATTAATAATTTCATTGGTCTGAGTAGCGAGAAACCGATCCTTAGCCGTCATATTATAAACTGCCGTTTTCAACTTATCCGCAAAAGGCACACCATCATCCGCAAAAAGATCCTGTATAACAACTCCTGAAGTACCTGCCATAACCTTATTGGTAAATACAGGTATGGTAATGTGCCAATCTCTATACGTATTATATGAAGGATTGTGTAAGCCTGCTTGTGGCGTGTAAGCAAAATCATACAAGTTAACAGGGTTTTGCGCCTGTGATGTTACCCATTGTAAAGCAAACAACACTATTATTAGTACTCTTGATATCCTCATTCCTTCCTGTATCTTAATTGTATCAGTATTTTACATCAAAACTTAAAAACGAGTTCACCCCCAAACTCTTATTCCCTCCAATAGTAAAAGCATCAACCAACGCCGTAAACCTAACGACTACCATAGATGTTTGTTTAAAATCTTCAAGCGGTATAATAAGTTCATCATGTATTATAGTTGATCCCGAAATAGAATCATGTGCCGGGATTGTCAACGCATGCGTATATAACACATTATCAGCAGTGTTTTTAAATTCAAACTCTATTTCAAATGCATCTAAAAAAGAGTTCTCAATGTCTAAAGACAAGGTTACATCAGAATAAATCCTATCGATAATATCAGAATTCAGCTCAAGTGAAAACTCTTTTAATATAAATAAAGACTGAGTACCGTTGCTTCCAAAGTCATCCGCGTAAAAATCACTATAAATAAAAGAAAAGGCGTAAGGGGCTATAACATCAAAGTTATCAGCCTGATCGAAATCAACATCATTCAAACATGAGCTTGACATCAGACCAATAATTAAAAACAACAATACCCGTTTCATATGTTTAATGTTTAAAAGTTATTCAACACTATCTCATTTATAGTTTCCTGTATTTATATAAGCTTTTCATCACAAAAAACTACTTCTAAGCCTTGTATGTATATACACATCACAAGTTTTAGATTAAATAAATAGACTTATCCTGTTCTTTTTCTCATTTCATATGAAACACACTCATATCCTAAACCTGAGATACTCCGTAGAGTGCAATAAAGTTTAAGCTTTGTTTTACAAACGGTTTTATCCGATTAATATTTTACGAACCCCTTTAGATTCAAACCTGCAACGGCTTTGCTAAATTAAAAAATTTCAGTCTAAATTTCAATTGTTCGCTCAAATTAAATTTAAAAACACAGAAAAACACGCAAACCTTAATAAGAGCTTGCAAACTTAATCAATAAAAGTCTAATTTCATTGTAATCTAGACACCAACAACAAAGCTCCAACGCAATTTAAAAGCTTATTCTTTCTCTAGGTAAAATACACCATAATTTATGCAATAACCGCATAAACATCAGATAAAGTTGTGATAGATCTGTCATGCAGTCTCTGACCTGTTTTTTTATGATCAAACCAAACCGCTTTGATACCCACAGCTTCAGCGCCTAAAACATCAACCTCATAATTATCACCCACCATAAGACTTTCTTCGGGGCTGGCATTAGCTTGTTCTAAAGCATGATGAAATACAACAGGATTAGGTTTTTTCAACCCGGTACTTTCGGGAGTTATAATCTGATCAAAGTAGTCGATAATACCGGAATAGGTCAGCTTTTTATAGGAAACCTCATTAAATCCATTGGTAATAACATGTAGTGTATGACTTAGTTTCAGTTCATCTAAGAGCTCTTTAGCACCTTCAATCAGATTACTGAAATGCGGCAGGATTTCCATATAGTGCACTGAGATTCCTTCAATCTTTTCGGTCGGTAAATCATAATTCAATTCATGAAAAGCATCCTGAAAACGCTTAATTTTAAGTGCCTCTTTTGTAATCTCACCTTTTGTGTACATCGACCAATAGGCTTCATTTATAGGATTATATACATCATGAAATTGATCAAAATCACAATTGACATCAAATGCAGACAAGGTTTGCGCCATAGCTAAAGCCGAATTCTTATCAAAGTCCCACAAGGTATGGTCTAAATCAAAAAAAATATGTTTAAAAATCATGCTGCCAAAAATATAAAATTATTCACGGGAAAACACAAAAGCACAAAACAATAAGTTAAAACAATTTACAAGTTCTTTAAGTTCTCCGTTTCAGTGCTAAGTTATTATGTGACAACAAGCTAAAACACAGCGTTAAACACTTAATAATTGAGAGCTTTCCAAAGGCGATATTTATTGGAAATAGCATTATAAAAGCTGATACGAACCAATACTTAATACTGTTATCATGTATATTAGACAGCTCTTAACGTTTAAGAATTAAGTTTTTGTTTCATTCTTTGAAACCAGGAGGTTTGTTCTTCTAACGCATAACTTTTGGCATAATAATCGTAACCATAGCCGTAACCATTTCTTTTATTAAATTTAAAATCATTCAATATATAATTGATCTTTTTAACTTCCTTACGCTCATACTTTCTTTCAATAATACGCAAAAGACCTTTATCTGTATAGCCTTGTCTGATAATATAAAGAACAATATCTGAAAACTTAAATAATTCCTGAGCATCAGATACTACACCGATAGGTGGAGCATCTATGATGATAATATCATAACGTTCCTTAAGGTGTTCCATTAATTCTGCAGTAGATTGACTCAAAAGCAGTTCAGAAGGATTGGGCGGTATAGATCCTGACAATAATACGTCGAGGTTCTTATACTCAGTATGTTTAACAACTTCATCCAGAGGGTTAGCACCAATGAGATAATCAACCAGACCTTTATCATTGGTCATTCCAAACTCTTGATGTAGTTTGGGTTTACGTAAATCTGCTCCTACAATAATTGTCTTTTTATTGCTTAGAGCAAACACACCGGCAAGATTAAGAGCCGTCACTGTTTTACCTTCGCCACTAATAGAAGATGTCAAAAGAATGACATGGGATTGCTGATGTCTGTCCAATAAAAAACGAATATTAGAACGTAAAGCCCTGTAAGATTCTGAATTAACAGACTTAGGATTATCGTAAAGCACGAGATTCGAACTCCCACTTAAAGAACCTATTACACTGATTATAGGTATATTATAATAATTTTCTACTTCTTCAACCGTGTTTATTTTAGTATTGAATTGTTCTTTGATAATAATAACCATAAATGGTATAATCAAAGCCAATAAAAGCCCTATCATGGCGTTAAACTTGGTTTGTGGTTTGTAAGGTTTTTGATCAGTGTCCTTCGCATTATCTATAATAGTAATATCAGACACATTTGATGCTATAACCGTTCCCGCTTCATAACTCTTTTGCTTGAGGTAATTATAATTTTGTTCGGCAACCGTATATCGTCTTTGATAGTTGAGTAGTTTCTGTTCTTTTTCAGGAAGTTTTTTGAGCTGATACTGCGAACCCCCCAAACGTTTCTTGTGTTTATTAATCTGCACTCTTGTTTCTGCCTTGAGATTGGATAAGTTTTCCAATAATGAATTCCGTTCTACTTCTATATCTCTGTTCAATTGTTTGACTGCCGGATAATCTTCTGTAACAGTCTGTAACAGATTTTCTTTTGCTTTGTATTTAGCAATCAATACACCTATACTCTGATTGATATTAGGGTCTGCAATATCCACTACAGATGGTATAGGAATCGATTTTTCACTGACGCTTGTATTAGATTTAATATAATTCTCTAAACGATTAAAATACTCCAGACGGTCTTGAAGTTGCTTATTATTGGCGTCCAGACTAACCATATCTTCAAAAATAGCTGAACCTTCTGTTGATAAGTTGTAAATTTTTTGTTGAGATTTAAAGTCTCCTAGATCTTTTTCTATGTTTTTCAGGTCACTGGACATAGCCTTAAACAAGGTATCTATATAAGCCTTAGTTTTAACAGCATATTCTATTTTTGAACGCACTTGATCTTCAGAGAGCACCTGAACAGTGTTATTGAGGTAGTTCACCAGTTTATTCTTATTAGGGCCATCTAAAGTCAACGAAATTAAAGATGTTCCATTTTTTTGAGATTCGACTTTAATTTCTTGATATTTTGAAACAGTACTATTAAAATCATTAAATCTTATGAAATAGCTTTCATCGGGGTCCGGGGTACCATTAAAAGTTAACTGTATACTAAGCACATCTGTTTCAATTAGTTTATCCAGTGAAAAATCACGATTAAACGTTTCGGAAGACAACACATAATTTTTCGATGTCAAAGTCGCATAATTATACAAATCGACCTTTTTTTCAGGTACTTCATAACTGATGTTTACCGTATTTTCATCCAAAAAAGTGAGTTTTATCAATGTATTTGATAATTGAAAAAAATCATTATTGAAGCTCAGTTGAAAAGGCACTTGCCCATAAACATCATCCATACGATAATCCCCTTGTTTGAGATAATCGATATAAAACTGCCCCTTTCTCACCACTTTTTCATTGTGAGATCTGGATCTTAAAATAGCTTTGACAGTCTCAACACGGTCACTGACACCACTCCAATTAAAATCTGTGGTAAAAACCGGACTCTGCTCCTCTTTAACCGTAATAAGCGATTTCATGGAATAGATTCTCAAACTTGAAACATTGATATAGAAGGTAAGTAAAAAGGCAATTATCAAACTTGCTAAAAACCATTTCCAATAGGCTAAAGCTTTGTTCAATAACGATTTGGTATCAGTCATTGAAAAATTGGAAGTCTCGTATGAATTAGTGGGCTTTTTCATTTATAATTCATTTATTAATATTATTCAACATATATTCTGCAAAAGACACTGGAACCATAAACAAACCTTAACTGAGGTTCAAGACAATTAAAACAAGAACGCCACTTCATTGAATATTGATTTTTGGTCTCATGTATTTACTTTGTTTAAACCACTTAGAACTTTTAATAACTAAAATCAAATTAGCTTTATCTAAGAATAATCAATTATATCAATTCTATTTAATATTTTTAATAAGTAATATAGTGGAGGTTAATAGTGATAAAACGGATACAACAGAAGTTATTGTCCTCAACGCATTTGTACCGGTCCCCAAGGTCTTTTGCCGTATTGGTGGTACATATATAACATCATTAGGCTGTATATAATATTGCTCTGAATTGAAAACATCCATTGCTGTCAAATCTACAATAAAACGCTCTGTCCCATGTTTTGTCTTCCTCAATATCTCTACTTTTTTTCTGTTACCTGTCAATTGAATATCACCAGCATTGGCTATGGCTTCAATAATACTGACAGAGTTCTGATAGAGAAAAATAGTTCCTGTACGCGACACTTCACCTAAAACAGTATATTTAAAACCAGCTAATTTTACATCGACATAAATACCTGATGTATCTCTGAAATAAGTCTTCAGTCCCTCTTTTATATGGGCTGTCACTTCATCAGTAGTAAAACCTAAAACATTGATTTTTCCCAAAAGAGGTATATTAACAAAACCTTTTTTATCTACAGTATAACCATTGTAATAATCATAGACATTATTGTAGCTGAAGTTTGTGATTCTTTCTGTACTTGAACGCTGAAAGACAGCCAATAACTCACTGTTATCAGACTTAAAATCTATACGAATGATATCATCCACCTTCAATCTATAAGGCTCATTTGAAACTTCATTTATTTGTTGTGATATAGGTTTTTCACCCTGAAAATAAACAATATCTTTGTGCGCAACACAAGAACTGATAAAAGGCACTAGTAACAAGAATCTAATAAGTATTTTGAACATTTTATGAGAGATTGATATGCAAATATACTTTTTTAGTTGAAAAAAATAAACCTTTAAACCTTATTTTTAGCAAAAATTCTATTTAACAAGGTCTATGTCCCATACCATTAAAGCATACATTAATTATTGGATTAACAAACGCACAAAATACAGTATCCACTCTCCTTTTGTTTTTAAATTGATAACATCAGGGTTACAACAACCCATTGACAAAAACAAACTACTAACATTCAAACGCTACAGAAGGAAGTTAGTAAGTTCCAAAGACATTATAAATGATGAAAACTGGGATACCGATTCTCCAGTTTTAAATACCACTCGAAAATCTGTCAAGAAAATTGCCGGCATTAATGGAAAATCCCTAGCCAAAGCAAAACTTATTTTCAATCTTTCAGACTATTTCAAATTCAATAGTATTTTAGTGCTTGGAAGCTCACTCGGTACAAATACATTAATTTTTAAAACCGCCTTACCACAAGCCCGGATAATAACTATAGAGAGTTGTAAAAACACATTGGCTTACACCCGGAAACAACTGGAAAAAGCAAATATCAACAGTATTGAGTTTATAAACGGCACTGTTGACGAACATCTCACCCCTTTACTTGACACACAAGCCTTTGATGTTATTTACACAAGCAGACAATATACGGAAACGGAAACATTAAACTATTTTAATACAATCAAACCATTGGTACAAAACGATACTTTGCTTATCTTTGACGATATACACCGGTCTCAAGACATGGAAAAAGTTTGGCGTAAAATCATATCAGACTCTTGCGTAAGTGTCAGTATAGATTTATTTTATTTGGGACTGGTATTTTTTAAGAAAGAATTGAGTAAACAACACTTTAGATTATAAACACATGAAAATTTACACTAAAACAGGTGATACCGGAGAAACCTCTCTTTTTGGAGGAACACGGGTCTTAAAATCACACGAAAGAGTTGAAGCCTATGGTAATATAGACGAATTGAATGCCTTTATAGGTCTCGTAAGGGACAGCATTACAGAAGAGTCTGTCAGAGCGCTTTTACTAGCTATTCAGAACGATCTTTTTGTACTAGGTGGTCACATCGCAACACCTCCTGAAAAACGAACTTTAAAGTCCGGTAAAAACCGTCTGAGTATCAGAGAAATTGAAGCGCATGATATTGACAAAATGGAACAGGCCATCGATAAGATGAACGAAACTTTAGAGCCTATGACCCACTTTATACTTCCCGGCGGTCATCCGGTCGTGTCATATTGTCATATAGCCAGAACAGTTTGTCGCAGAGCCGAACGAAGTTGTGTAAAACTCCATGAAATATCTGACGTGAATCACATATTTATTCAGTATTTAAACCGTTTATCCGACTACTTATTTGTTTTGGCACGAAAATTGGCAAAAGATAAACACGTGGATGAAGTAAAATGGAATGAATAAAAACACCCATAAAAAAACTCAACCACTTGAATATCAAATAATAATAAAACATAAACATCAACGTTCTTTAAATTATTACAAAAAAACATTGATAAAACTTGACTTTTTGCTCAAAAAATTTACATTTGCAAAAAATTAAAAAATAATCTTACGCCTATGTATTGGACACTAGAATTAGCATCTTATCTCGCAGATGCCCCATGGCCGGCTACCAAAGATGAATTGATAGATTATGCTATCAGAACAGGAGCGCCTCTTGAGGTCGCTGAAAACTTACAGGATATTGAAGATGATGAAGATGAGGTTTATGAATCAATTCTGGAAATCTGGCCGGACTATCCTACTTCTGAAGACTATCTTTGGAATGAGGATGAATACTAAACATAAAAAAACACCAAAAAAAGTCTCTGATGAGGCTTTTTTTTTTCTTACTAACCTTCTAAAAAATAAATGAAGTAGGTTATATGGCGTAAAAACATCATCGCAGAAGAAGCTTACACTTTATCCTTTCCATCGGTATCGTTAAGCACTTCAACTATTTATTTTGATTCAACGCATCAACACAGATTAATAAATAAAAAAAATCATGTACTTTTGAGCGGAATTAGCCATACAACCAACAACAAACTATCAAATCAGGTTTTAAACCTAATAAAACGATATATAAAACAAGCATATGCCCATTTTAGATAAAATCATAAAAGTCTTTGTAGGAGACAAGAAAAAACAAGACTTAAAAAAACTACAACC
>PDWJ01003958.1_pt1 | contig 13571 bp, 10 predicted proteins | sample 1430881 | NCBI WGS metagenome assembly PDWJ01 (sample SAMN01162460, study PRJNA174530) | Oral metagenome, whole genome shotgun sequencing project. | biome: Marine environment; feature: Marine mammal; material: Swab sample of the gingival sulcus; isolation source: swab sample of gingival sulcus... | reverse complement strand
GACAAAACAAGCACAACAGATAGTAAGGATAATAGGTGTACCTTCATTGTTAAAACTCTATTTCACAGTTTGAAATCTCGCAGAGTAAATTTAATGAAAATTCAGAGAACGATTGGTGCAAAGCCCGAAATCCCTAGCGCATTTCTATTTTTCCGAAAGCAAAATGTCGGGAAAGTTGGTGATTTCCGAACCGCCCCATTCGAGGACAGAAAAACCTGTACGTTTAAATGATTCAATCGCTTGCTCCTGTACGTTCAATTCCTGTTCAATCGGCATCCACGTGATGTAAATGCGATAAACAGTAGCGGGTTTCGGTACGATGTTTAAGGCGGCGTAGCGATTACACGTTTCGTTGAATTCAAACCGAAGGAAATTCAATTCATTGGCAGCCAATCGAGGTCCCCAGTAAGTGATGAAGTCCGCTTTCTCTTTGGAGTTGAGTCCTGCTAGATCTAATTTTTCTTCGAGAAATGAAACGACATCCTTGCCTTTTACATTGAATCCGGACGTGAGTTCTGCTGATGTAAATGAGCGATATTGCTGCGCTTCCCAGAAAAGATAATTGTAGGTATTTTCTCCAAAGGTCAACTCACCCGAAGGAGCTGCTTGAAATGTCCATCCATTCTCATAAGCAGGGTAGAAGAAGGAAGGATCTCCTTTGATATCTAGCTCAACCGAAACATCGATTTTTTTCTCTGGATAAAGATAAATTACAGGTTTCTCGACTTCAATCCGAAGATCTGTACGCGTCATGTATACTGCGTAAGTTGCGTGATGTTGGGCTTGAATTTCCAATGAATCGGAGTACGCTTCTGTATAATTCTCTGTATAGAAAAACTGAAAAATGTGTTTACCAGGAGTCGTGACAATCTCTACTGTGTTCATGTTGATTTTCAACTTTCCTTCCTTCCCGTCGATGCTGTAGATCATACGGTCGGTGGTTCCATCCAGTCCAGGGAATTCAAAAGTATACTTGGCCTGATTCTCCTGGATCGAGGAGTCAATCGAGTCAGATTTCAATTGCACTTCGCGGTATAAGTTTCTAAGCTCTTCTTCCTTTGAAAAAGCGGAAAGACTCAAGGTAAGTACGGTGAGTGTTAGAAGAAATTTCATGTCTGTTAGTTAAGTTGTTCTATAATTCGTTGATCAATGTGCGATTCCTGTCCGCCCCATTCAAGTACATCAAATCCCTCTCGATTAAATGACTTTAACGCTTGGGTGTTCACGAGATGTCGCTCAGAAACGGCTCCCCAAATCATATTGATTCGGTTGATGTGGGCTGGTTTGGGACTCACTTCAATATCTGCGTATTTTCCGCAGGCTTCATTGAATTCAAAATGAACAAAATTCAATTCGTTTTTGCCTAAGCGCGGTCCCCAATACGTAATGAAATCAGCTTGCTCTTTACTATTGAGTCCGATTACTGACAATTTCTCTTCTAGAAATGAAACAGCGTTTTCTCCTTCAACAAAGAATCCAGAACTCAGTTGTTGTTGCGATAATACATTTCTCATTTTCGCTTCCCAAAAGAGGTAATTGTAGTGATCCTCACCAAACTGTAAGTCGCCATTGGGTTGAGCCGTAAATTTCCAACCGTCATCGTATGCAGGGTACAAGAACACATCTTCACCGTGAATATCAAGCTGAACGGAAACATCTGTTGCTTTCTCTGGATAGAGATAAATAATAGGTTTTTCTACCATCTGCATTTGCTCAGCTCTAGACAATTGAACCTGATACGTATCATGGTATCGCGGTTTGATTTCTAATGAATCGCTGTATACTTCGTAGTAATGTGAGCTGTAATAAAACTGAAAAACGTGTTTCCCTGGCTTTGATTGAATCGTGATTTTACGATCTTCTAGCGGAGCCTTACCGTTTATCCCATCAATGCTATAACTGACATATCGCGGTTGTTCCGGACTATTATCCAAATTGAATCGAAACGTGTAGACACTTTGATTTTTGTCCAATTTCGAATCAACCTCACTGTCGGAACGATAGATTTGTAAAACCCGTTTTAGCTCGGTTTCAGCTTGAATAAATAACGGCGTAAGCAAGAAAAGTAGGATGAATTTTTTCATGATGTTTTGGGTTGTTTAAAGCTGTACAGCAATCATCACAAATCGTTCAAAGGAAATAAGAATTAAACCTAATTTACCACGAATTTCTCAACACCAATGCCATTTTCGGTAGATACTCGAACGAAATAACTTCCGGCACTTAGTTCACGCACATCAATTGAATTTAATGCGTGGTCTTGAGTGAGTAAAAGCTCTCCTGCAAGATTCAAAATCTCAATTCGGACGATATTTTCTTCACTTTGAATAGTGATGACTTCAGAACTTGGATTTGGGAAAATGCTAAAATTGATCATTTGCGCTTCTTGCACATTGTTGTTGGAATCCGAGTAAGTGACAATCAGTTTTGGGCGTTTTTCAGCATCAGGATAATCAGATGAACAAAAAAACAAACCGTGGTATTCTTGATCTGAGATACTTTCTAGCATCAAACCATAACTATTCGCAGGATCGTTCATCATGTCTTGGATTAAGTTTGTCACGTCGATGTCAGGATAATCCTGCGTTGATGAGGTGCTTTCGGGAACAATTACCTGATTAGTTGTTGTAATCGAAGGTTGAGTGTCCCAAGTAACAGTAGATTCGTCCCATGGTGTTGTTATGCGTCGTAAATAAGATGCATTGGAGTTCGATAAGTTGGAATGAGGGCCATTTGTATCGTCTGGGTTAAAGAAGAGCGACAGTTCTGCCGAGAGAATGGTAGCTCCAGCAGGAATACTTGAAAGGTCAAATTCAATCACACTTTTCATATCAGAATTCGCTCCTTGAAAAGTCCACGCGGCGGATGGAAACTTATGATACGTTTCATAGTTGGTTGTGGAGAAACCACAGGGAACGCAGCTAAGCAATGGAGCATCTTTCCCATCATTTGGGCCAGGCTGAAGTGATAATGTGGATTGAGAAAAAACGGGAAGTGCAGCAAAAGCAAACACGAAGCAGCTTATTGTCTTCATAATTAAGGTAGTTAAAAGGTTTTTAGTTGACCTGAAAGGTACAAAACTTATTTTAGAAGGTCGATAAATTCTTTGGCTAACTGCTTGCTGCTGAATTGATCTATGTTTTGAGGAGATGAATACAATTCGTTGTTCTTGTAGCTTTCGTAGGCGTTTAATAGATAGGTTTTGGTTCCCTCAACATCTTCAAAATCGGCAAGAAAACCACACTGAGTATGGGCTAAAGCCCTTGCAAGATCACTGTCTTTAGCACCCACAGCCAAAATGGGGCGCTTGGCTCCCAAATATTCAAAGAATTTACCCGTCAAGATTCCTTTGACATTGCCAGTATTATTGGCAACAAGGAGTAAGATTTGTGTTTTTCGTTGCAGTTCTATGCTCTTCGCATGTGGCACCAACGGAGAAAGTTGAACGTAGCTTTCAAGTCCAAATTCTTTGTAAGAATTCATGACATTGTAATCCACTACACCTGTTAATTGGATCGATAGGTGATTGCCAAAAGTGGGATTTTCATCTAGAATGCTTCGCAGCACTTTCCACAAAACAAGCGGATTTCGAGCAAAGGGCATTGTTCCGAAGTGAGAAATGGTAAATTGCTGATCCAACGCAATGGATTTACCGTCAAACTCTGGAAAAATATAGCCATTCGTAATGACCTTCACGTTCCGATTGCCAATTTCTTCCAATCCTGTAGCACAATGATTACTTACTGTTACGACTTCATCGGCTTCAGTTAGACATTGCTTTTCGAGGTTTTTTTGCTTTCGATCCGCCCACTTTCCTACATTGAGATTGTGGTAGAAGTCGATTTGTGTCCACGGATCACGAAAATCGGCAACCCAGTGAAGCGAAGGATTTTTTCGTTTGAGCTTCAAACCAATTACGTGCGCACTATGAGGTGGACCAGACGAAATAATGGTTGTGATTTCAGGGTGATCTTTTAAATACTTCGAAAGAAAGCGAACACTCGGACGAATCCAAAAAACACGTGAATCTGGAATGAATAGGTTTCCGCGCACCCACGTTAAAAATCGCTTGAAGAGGGAAGGTTTTCCTTGTTCAGTAAATCCTGTTCCTGTCGATTTTCCGAGGTATTTGTGCGGCTCGAATACCTTTCTTCGGATAACATGCACATCTTCGGGAACTTTCTCCAAAAGCGCCTCATCCACTTCCGGCCACGCGGCGTCTTCAGGACAAAAAACAGTCAGTTCATATCCATTTTCCTTGAAGAAATTTGAAAAGCGCAACCATCGATGTACACCCGCTCCACCAGAAGGCGGCCAGTAATAGGCGATAAGTAGTGCGTGTTTCGTTTCTTTCAATCTTACAGTTTCGATTTAACTTGTGCGATCGCTTCTTGCAACCCATCCGCATTTTTTCCTCCAGCTGTCGCGAAATTTGGCTGTCCACCGCCACCGCCTTGAATCAACTTAGAAACTTCACGGATAATGTTTCCAGCGTGGAAATCTTTCTCTTTAACTACGTCATCAGAAGCGATAATACTCAAGGTGCATTTTCCATCGGCTTTTCCTCCGATGATTCCAACGAACTGATCCGTTTCACCTTTCAATTGGAACAAAATATCCCTGATCGATCCACCGTCCAATTCAACAATCTCGCTCAGTACATTCAATCCATTGTATTCCGCGATTTGCTTTTTCAAATCACGCTTCAAGGATTTTGCTTTCTCTTTCTGAAGCGATTCAATTTCCTTCGTAAGTGTCTTGTTCTTTGCGAGCAAGTCGTTTACAGCTTTCACAATATCCTTTGGATTTTTCAAGGCGAGTGCCAATTCATCCAAGGTATTTGCTTTTTTCTCGAAGTACGCTTCTGCTTTTTTGGAAGTGATCGCTTCAATACGACGAACACCTGCTGCTACTGCCGATTCCGAAGTAATTTTAAACAACCCAATTTCTCCTGTTGAACGAACGTGCGTTCCACCACATAATTCAACGGAATCACCAAACTTAATGACACGAACCGTATCGCCATATTTCTCACCGAAAAGCGCCATTGCACCCATTTCTTGAGCGATCTCCATTGGAGTGTTGCGTTTTTCTTCGAGCATGATGTTTTTGTGGATTTCCTCCGAAACCATCGCCTGAATTTTCTCCATTTCTTCGTCCGTTACTTTGGAGAAGTGCGAGAAGTCGAAACGCAAATAATCTGGATTTACCAAGGAGCCTTTCTGCTCTACGTGATCACCCAATACCGTTCTCAATGCATGGTGAAGTAGGTGAGTGGCAGAATGGTTGTTTGCCGAAGCTTGACGTTTTTTCTCGTCAACAACAGCTAAGAAAGTCGCTTTCAAACTTTCAGGTAATTCTTTCATCATGTGTACGATGAGGTTATTTTCCTTCTTCGTGTCAATGATGTAGGCTTTTTCGTCGCCATATTGAATATAACCAGTATCTCCAACTTGTCCACCGCCTTCCGGATAGAAAGGAGTTAAGTTGAACACGACCTGGTAAAATGTCTTTTTCTTCTGTGTTACCTGACGGTATTTCACAATTTTTACGTGAGTAGAGAGAAGATCGTATCCAACGAACTCTTCTACATTATCTTCAGAAAGAACAACCCAATCATCTGTTTCGATAGCTGTAGCAGCGCGAGATCGCTCTTTTTGTCTGTTTAATTCTTCTTCGAATCCTTTTTCGTCGACCGTCAATCCGTTCTCACGTGCGATCAGCGAAGTAAGGTCAAATGGGAATCCGTAGGTATCGTACAATTCAAAAGCAATGAATCCTTCAATTTCTGTTTGATTTGCCTTTTTCGTTTTATCTACAACGAGTTCAATACGTCTCAATCCTTGCTCCAATGTTCTAAAGAAGCTTGTTTCTTCTTCGTGAATCACCTTTCGGATCAATTCGCGTTGCGAGATCAACTCTTCAAATGGATTCCCCATTAATTCGGTCAATTTTCCAGATAGATCTGCCAAGAATGGTTCTTTCAACCCGAGCGTTTGGTAACCGTAGCGAACGGCACGGCGTAAAATGCGTCGGATTACATATCCAGCGCCTGTATTGGAAGGAAGTTGACCGTCAGCAATAGAAAAAGCGATTGCACGAACGTGATCGGCAATTACGCGCAAAGCGATATCGGTTGTTTCATTTTTACCGTAGGTAACTCCCGAGATATTTTCCATATGTTGGATCAATCCCTGAAACAAATCGGTGTCATAGTTCGATTGCTTTCCTTGAAGTGCCATCGCTAAACGCTCCAGTCCCATTCCTGTATCGACGTGCTTTTCAGGAAGTGGTTCGAGTGATCCGTCTGCTTTTCGATTGAACTCCATGAAGACGTTGTTCCAAATTTCCACGACTTGCGGATCATCTTCGTTTACCAAGGATTTACCGTCTACTTTTTTGCGTTCATCTTCTGATCGCAAATCGATGTGGATTTCTGAACACGGTCCACACGGTCCAGTGTCACCCATTTCCCAGAAGTTATCTTTCTTATTCGCTGGAATGATGCGGTTTTCGTCAATGTATTTTTTCCAAATGTTGATGCTATCCTGATCAATCGGAACGCCATCTTGTTCATCTCCTTCGAAAACGGTCACGTACAAACGATCTTTTGGGATTTTGTACACTTCTGTCAACAATTCCCACGACCATTGAATGGCTTCTTCTTTGAAGTAATCGCCAAATGACCAGTTTCCGAGCATTTCGAACATAGTGTGGTGATACGTGTCAACACCCACTTCTTCCAAATCGTTATGTTTTCCAGAAACACGAAGACATTTTTGCGTATCTGCTACACGACGGTCGGCAGGAACTGAATTCCCCAAAAAGTAATCCTTGAACTGGTTCATTCCCGCATTGATGAACATCAATGTTGGGTCGTTCTTAACAACCATTGGGGCACTCGGAACGATTTTGTGTCCCTTTGATTCGAAAAAGTCGAAAAATTGTTGTCTAATTTCTGCAAGCGTCATAGCGAATAAATCTCTTCAATTAACGATCGCAAATTTAGTGGATTTGTACGGTTGATTGTGCATTAAAACCAACTTTCACAGAAAATCATTAGAAGAAAGCATTCAGCGGATGACAATTTTTGCTGAGTGTCGTCCTGTGGAAGTTCGAATTTCGAGGAAATACATGCCGCTTGGGACATTGTCCGTTGAAATTGAATTATTTGTAGAAAGTCCCATTTCTTCTCCTTGAACCGAAATCAGTTTGATCCATTCGACCTCGTTTTGAGCCGAAATGTGAATCGTTCCATTTGATTGAGCAGGATTGGGATAAATAGCAATCGTTTCCGCGTTGGCTTCGTCGATTCCAACAGGGGCTTGGTGAATCACTCCGATAGCGTCCAAATCGAAGCCGCCAGAAGGGAATGCGGTTGCATAGGGATCGTTTACGGCATTTCCATTCGAATCATATTGAATATGATTTCCATTGATCATTCCAACAACATCAATGATTTTCACGTGTGTGATCGCGTCAACGTTCAACCCAAAGGTTCCGTTGAGTTCTTCTAAATCAAATGGAGTTCCATAATTTGAACGGTATTTCCCTGCCAAGTTGTAGAGTAATGTTGCATCTCCTAGCGCATCGAATGGGCCAATTTGCGTCGCCGTTTGTGTATTGGAAATAGCAGGGAATCGATAAAAGTTGATACCATCACTACTCACTTCAACAAATGCAAGTTCCAAAAAAGCATCCGAAAAGGCATTTTCAAACACGGCAAAATCGGGTCCATTTCCATTGGTAATGGGTTGAGAAAAAGTTAGGATTGCCACTCCGCTATCACCAAGACTGATACAATTTCCATCTGGAAAACCAATTGGAGAGTTGATGTCTCCGCTAGAAGCTGTTCCACTGAATTCGTTGGAGATGTCAATTAACCCAAGTTCGAGTTGCGCACCTGTTGCCCAGGCAATAAAGTCTGAACTGTCTCGGTACATAGCCGTAGAACCAGGTGTACCTGCAGGTCCCGCAAATTGAGCGTAGCTCGATGCGATAAGGCAGATAAAAACGAAGCTTAGAAGTATCTTTTTCACGGTGCAAATGTACACGATTTTTCAGAAGAATTCGAACGAATAAGCACTGGATCTAGGGATGCCAAGCGGAGCGCTTGACGTTTTTTAACAGACCTTCCCCCAAATTCTTTTGTATTTTTGCCCTCGTGAAACAGCAATACAAATACAATCCTGAAACGCTTTCATATGAGAAAGTAAACGTATCGTTCGGTCGACGTTTGTTTCGAATTGTCCTTGTGAGTGCTCCGAGCATCTTGCTGGGCTTGTTGTTGGCATTAGTGTTTACCCGCCGAATTGATTCTCCCAAAGAGAAGGAATTGAAAGTGATGGTAGACAAGCAGGAACGTGAGTTGAAACGCCTTCACAAAGAAATGCTTTTGGCTAATGAAGTATTGGATGTCGTCGAGGAACGTGACGAGAATCTGTACCGAAGTGTATTGTATGCGGATGAGTTTCCCGTGGAAATGCGTCGCATGGGAACAGGAGGGAGCGATAAGTACTCTTACTTAAAAGGAATGCCGAGCGACAGTTTGTTATTGCTAACCTCCACGAGTATGGATCGATTGCAACGTCGCTTGAATGCACAGAGTCTTTCTTTCCGTGAATTGCTGAAGTTGGTGAAGAATAAGGAAACAATGATTACGTGTATTCCTTCTATTCAGCCCGTTCGAAATACCGATTTGAAAAAACCAATCTCTGGATATGGATGGCGAATCGATCCGATCTATAAAACACGCCAAATGCACACGGGAATGGATTTCACTGCGCCGAAAGGAACGGAAGTCTATGCCACGGGTGATGGTGTTGTAGAACTAGTTGAGAACAAAGCCTGGGGATATGGTAAATCCATTGTGATTAATCATGGATTTGGCTATAAAACGCGTTATGCTCACTTGAGCGCCATTGGTGTAAGTGAAGGACAAAAGGTGAAACGTGGTTTCCTCATAGGACTAATTGGTTCAACCGGTCGATCAACAGGTCCGCATTTGCATTATGAAGTGGTGAAAAACGGTAAAAAAGTGAATCCAATCGCATATTATCACTCCGATTTGACCCCGTCTCAATACGAAGAATTGCTAAAATCGAGCAATAAATCGAGTAAAGCACTCGATTAGCCGAAATTTCAGTTGGCTCTTTTTTCGCACTATCACTGGGTTTCAGAGCACGTCATGTTAATTTATTGAGAATAAATAGAATAAAACACCATTCCTATTGGAATTGGAATTACCTTTACCCTTTAAATAAAATACATTATGAATAAAGGAACAGTTAAATTTTTCAATGACACAAAAGGATTTGGTTTTATCATTGAAGAAGGTTCAAACAAAGAACATTTCGTGCACGTATCAGGTTGCATTAACGAAATTCGCGAAGGTGATCACGTAGAGTTTGAACTAGAAGATGGACGCAAAGGTCTCAACGCGGTTAACGTGAAGACAGTTTAATATATAAGTATATCGAATTGTAAAAACCCCGATACTCTTTTGAGTGTCGGGGTTTTTTCTTGGACTGTCTCGTCCTGAAAAAAGTGGACTGAAGTTCTCGGAGTTCAAATAGTTCGCAGTGACTGAGCGGAGTTGAAGTCACTGGGTTTTGGGATGTAATCATTGTCAACTAATGCATGGTGGCTGAGCGAATCCGAATCCAACACTGTCATTTTGACTGTCATATCGGCATACGTTGACAGAAAAAAATGCCGTAGAATGACAAAAATGTCAGAAAACAAGGCTCAAATGTCGATGGCACAAAGATTGTCCAAAGGAAGATCGGTTACAAACTGATAATAAAAGTAAAACAAATAAGAAATGGGAAAAATAATTGGAATAGATCTTGGAACTACCAATTCATGTGTTTCCGTAATGGAAGGAAGTGAGCCGGTAGTGATCGCGAACTCGGAGGGAAAGAGAACAACTCCTTCTATTGTGGCGTTTATTGATGGTGGAGAGCGTAAAGTGGGAGATCCTGCTAAACGTCAAGCTATCACAAACCCAACAAAAACAATTTCATCGATCAAACGTTTCATGGGATCATCTTTTGATGACGTGAAGGATGAAGGTGAACGTGTACCTTACGAAGTAGTAAAAGGAGATAACAATACTCCACGTGTGAAAATTGACGATCGTCTTTACACACCACAAGAAATATCTGCAATGGTGCTTCAGAAAATGAAGAAAACGGCAGAAGACTATTTGGGACAAGAAGTTTCTGAAGCTGTAGTAACAGTTCCTGCATACTTCAACGATTCTCAACGTCAAGCAACAAAAGAAGCAGGTGAAATCGCTGGTTTAACAATCAAGCGTATCATCAACGAGCCAACGGCAGCAGCTTTGGCTTACGGATTGGACAAAAAAGGAGTTGACCAAAAAATCGTTGTATTCGACTTCGGTGGAGGAACACATGACGTTTCTATCCTCGAATTGGGTGACGGTGTATTCGAAGTATTGTCAACAGACGGTGATACTCACCTTGGTGGGGATGACGTTGATGAGGCAATCATCACTTGGTTGGCTGAAGAGTTCCAAAAGGACGAAGGAATGGATTTGAGAAAAGATCCAATGGCACTTCAACGTTTGAAAGAAGCAGCAGAGAAAGCAAAAATCGAGTTGTCTTCTACAACTTCAACAGAAATCAACTTGCCATACATCATGCCAGTTGACGGTGTTCCAAAACACTTGGTACGTACATTGCAACGTTCGAAATTCGAGCAATTGATTTCATCAATCGTTGAGCGCACAATTGCTCCATGTCGTACAGCCTTGAAAAACGCTGGATTGTCAACTTCAGACATCGACGAGATTATCTTGGTAGGAGGTTCTACACGTATCCCTGTAATTCAGGATGCAGTGAAAAACTTCTTCGGAAAAGAAGCTTCAAAAGGAGTGAACCCAGATGAGGTAGTAGCCGTAGGAGCAGCTATCCAAGGTGGAGTTTTGACGGGAGAAGTAAAAGATGTACTTCTTTTGGACGTAATTCCATTGTCATTGGGAATCGAAACAATGGGTGGAGTTTTCACAAAGTTGATCGACGCAAATACAACGATTCCAACGAAGAAGTCAGAGGTGTTCTCAACAGCATCAGATAACCAACCTTCGGTTGATATCCACGTGTTGCAAGGAGAGCGTGCTATGGCATCAGACAACAAAACACTCGGACGTTTCCAATTGACGGACATTCCACCAGCGCAGCGTGGAGTTCCACAAATTGAAGTAACATTCGATATTGATGCGAACGGAATCATGAACATTTCTGCGAAAGACAAAGGAACAGGAAAAGAGCAGTCAATTAAGATTGAGTCTTCTTCAGGATTGTCTGACGAGGAAATCGAAAAAATGAAGGCAGAAGCGGAAGCAAATGCGGAAGCGGATCAAAAAGCACGTGAAAGTGCAGATACGATCAACAAAGCTGATTCATTGATCTTCCAAACAGAGCGTCAAATGAGTGAGTACGGTGATAAATTGCCAGCTGACAAAAAACAAGCGATCGAGGATGCATTAGCAGAATTGAAGAAAGAGTTTGAAGCGAAGAACATCGAAAACTTGACACCAGCAATGGACAAGTTGAACGAAGTGTTCCAGGCAGCATCACAGGATATGTACAATGCAGCAAACGCTGATGGTGGAGCACAAGGAGGTGCAGCCGACGCTGGTGCAGATGCAGGAGGAAACCCTGAAGATGAAGTAACTGATGTTGACTTCGAAGAAGTTGATGAGAAGTAATCGCTAGATTCAAAATTAGCTTCGCTGCTGCCTAGGGCGGTGAAAGATTACGCTTCGCGTTATTGAAAGAAGAAGTAATCTGAAAAGATAAAAGCACTGCTCGTCCCGAGAATTATCGGGAGAGTGGCGCTTTTTTATTGAAGCATTTTTAGTTAAATTGTCTAACCGTTGTCATTCGCTTGTAAGTATTTGTTTTTTTGATGTGCACGGTATTGATGAGTTATGTACAATGAAGACCAGGACTCAAAGTCCATCTCTCATAGAATCTCGCGGCACTTTTGACTGAATCTTTTCCTTCAAAATATTACGAGCGTATGTTTAAATGACATCTAATTATCAATAAATCGCCAGTTTGTGATTCGTTCGATAGCCAATGAGTTCTCCAACGGACGTATCACTAAATAATTCTAAAATCTCTCCGATAATTCTTGAGTTCACCGATCGGAGAATCGCATCGTTCAACTCGTTGCTTATTGGAAGCCCACTTCTTTGATTTTCATGTTTTTGAGGTTTATGTAAATGATTCCAACTGTTGGGAACAATCCCTCCTCCTCGTTTTCGATGGTTAACATTTGGAAATTCGATATTCCTATCAGACTCTTCATTTATCATAGTAATTAAAACTGAACTAATTGGAGAATCATTCAGTTCATTTAGGACATTTTTCTGCTGAAATCGGTTTAAGTAATACCAGAAGTTCTTACTTACGAAACTGATTATTGCCTCTTCTATTTTTCGTTGCTCGTGGTAAGAATCAGGACAGTACAAAACAAGCTCAACGGAGCTAGAACTATTCGACTCTTTTTCGCTGTGAAATGAACGATTGTCATAATATTGTTGATCACCAGAATCTTTTTTTCTCAAATGTTCCCTAGGTGATTTACCTACTGAGGTGTCATTGGTGGGCTTTTTTTGTTTCAAGTAACCAGCGAGTACAGATAACATAAGTAATACAATACTGGATACAATAGCAATAGTACCGTATAGGTTAATAAAGGTTTTTACTCCACCATGATGTGAACAAGCACCTTGTTTTCCAATACTCGTTGACAGTCAACCATCTGCACAACCGCTATAAGTCCCAAATGAAACACATAAAACACCGAGAATAGCAGAAACTACGATGTGTCGAATTACTGGGGAATCTTTATTACTCAGAATACTGAATAGTATAAAAGAGGTAAAACCAACTGTTACAAATATTAATGCACCCAATAGTGAATAATTTATTAATGAATAGCCGTTTGAAAATTACGAACGTCGTCTAAATGTAATGAATTAAACCTCCTTACAGAAAATGTAATCAACAAAAGACTTCATAATAGTGGCGTTGAATCTGTACATAACATAGAACTGAGCTAAAATCCAAACATTTTCTCCTTTTTATACTAATTGTCTTCTTCTGTAATTCTGGTCATAAACCAGATCATTCTTCACGACTCCAAAAGACTGTTTGATCAACTTGTTGCATACGGCTATCAAGGCTAACTTTTTCGACTTTCCTTTGGCCACAATTCGTTCGTATAAAGCTCTACATTGAGGATTGTTTTGACAAGCTGTGAAGCTGCACATAAAAAGATGATGTCTCAGCATTGGATCTCCTTTTTTACTGATATAGTTCCGTCCGCGAATACTACTCCCAGACGTCCGTTCTGTTGGTGCTAAACCAACATAGGATGTCACTTGTTTTGCGTTATCAAAATCCCGGAAATTATTCGTTGTTACCATCATCAACATCGCTGTTTTCTTTCCAATACCAGGAATGCTTCGGATGTTCGTCAGTACATCTGGTGAATGCTTTTTTAGTAACTCCTCTAAACCCGTTTCCAGTTTTTTG
>PDWJ01007649.1_pt1 | contig 13573 bp, 13 predicted proteins | sample 1430881 | NCBI WGS metagenome assembly PDWJ01 (sample SAMN01162460, study PRJNA174530) | Oral metagenome, whole genome shotgun sequencing project. | biome: Marine environment; feature: Marine mammal; material: Swab sample of the gingival sulcus; isolation source: swab sample of gingival sulcus... | reverse complement strand
CACAGCTCACCCCTCTTTGAACGATCACGACCCGCCGCATAGAGGGGCTATAGCTGCCAATCGTGCTTGTCCAGATAGGGGCAGCCTGAGAGCAGTTACCCGTTTGAGGCAGGTACAACCAGAGAGGTATACGCCCAGTGAGTAGTTACATGTAACCAATCACAGGAGCTGGGCCTTACGTGTTATTCTCTGTTTCTGAGGTGTAACTGGTCTCAGCTCATTATTTTTATCATTGGTAGCAGCAGATATGACCTCAGGTATGAGTAAACCAAGCAATAGTAAAGACATCCTGATTACCCGTGATCAGGAGAAACCTTTTTCCCAAAAGGTGACTGCCCTTGGCTTGAGTGCCGAACTCGAAAGGAAGTGCCTTGCTGCAGACCGGTCGCTGCATGCTGAAGATATACGCTGCCCGCAGTTTTATCTTACCGTTGATGATGAAAAGGAGCTGGCCACTGAAGTGCTGCTCTGCCGTCACAGGTTCACCAATTTAGTGAGTCGGTATCAGCCTTTTCGTCAGGCAGCCCTTTCTGTTATTCAAAATATTTATCTTTCCCGGGAGCGCAGGATTTTTTTTGATCGGGGTGAATTATCAACAGAGCAGGAACGACAGGCAGCTCTGCTGCTGTTGGGGTCTCCCGGAAAATCAGGGGATATCCCGCTCTGCAAGACCTTTCAACATCATGTTCTTGCCCGGATATGGTACAGGGTGTTGTTCAAGATGGAGACCAAAAGACACCACAACCTCTTTTTTCGTGAACTGCAGACAACAGTTGAACAACTTAATTCCTTGAGAAATATATACATACTGCTGACGACTGGCCTGGTAAACAAGCTGACCGCACGGATAAGCACCCTGTACCAGCAATCAATTACTCCTGATGATGCCAGACAGATAGGCAGCTTTGGTATCGCCAGGGCCGCATACCGCTATCATCACTCCACAGGCCAGCGTTTTTCCACCTTTGCTTCCTACTGGATTAGGCGTGAGGTGCAGCAGCAGGCATTACATGCGAGACTCATCCGTATCCCGACCTCACTGATCGAGCAGCTGTCAAAAGCTGCCCGCCAGAGACAACCTGAAAAAGAGCAGCAGCTTGCCCGTCTGTTACACAGGGCAACGACATTGCTGGGCGTGGAGTGTGACGGCAGGCAGAAGGCTGCCGAAGACCCTGCCGAGCAGGTTGAACGGCGGGAAATGCACCGTACATTGTCTGCGGCGATAGATTCTGTCCTGCCTGACAAAAGTGCCGATGTTGTAAAACGGCGTTATGGACTGGGTGCGTACAAGGGAAGGGAGCAGTCAGCGGTTGAAGTCGCCAGGGTATATGGAGTGACCAGGGGCAGCATCTATCAGCTTGAGCAGGCGGCAATATCCCGCTTGAAGAAGCATTTGCTTGCCATGGGGTTTTAGGTTTTAGCCCGGATTTCTCCAAAGGTCAGCTCAGGCACTACCATTTTCGCCAGTATTCTGGTAACAGATATACCCGTCATTGATTACAGACTTCACTTTTTTTATTCCTTTATCATCATGCCCAAAACAATCAAAGAAGAAATAGCCGGCAAGTCCAGGCTCGACTCAAGACTATGGAAGGAATATCTGGATATAGCCCAGGAGTTCTGGCTGCCGCAGAGCCTTCAAGGGAGAGCCCGTTTTCTTTTTCTGCTTGGCTTCTTAATGATTTTTGTGGTCTGTCTGCTCTTTTTTTTCATTGCTGCGACCGTGACCATTACTCATAACCTTGCCCCTGATTTTGTCGCCAGTAATGCTCCAGGGCTGAAAGACTGGCTTCAGAATATTATTGATTCCTGGCTGGTATACCTGCTCACAGGTGGTTTTGTCATTCCGATTCTGGTTTTCTCCCTGTATGCAAAGAAGTTGAATGTTTTTCTCAGGCCTTGGATCGTGTTGGGTATATTACTGCTTCTTTCCTTTACCGTCAGCGGTCTTAACGTCGTGATAAGCTATGTTGGCCGCTTCTTCCAGACCGCCCTTGCCCAAAAGGATCAGGCCACTTTCTGGCGATTTCTTTATGTGTACGCCTCGGTCTTTGTGATCGGTACACCGATTGTGGTTATCTATTCCTATATCAGGAAAAAACTGGGATTGTTCTGGCGGGAATGGATTACAGAGGATTTTATCGACAATTATCTGAAGAACAGGGCTTATTATTCCCTGACCAGCTGCAGGGATATCGACAATCCTGACCAGCGGATGGCTGAAGATTTAAAAGATTTCACCGTAACCAGCCTGGGCTTTTTGCTGGTCATACTGGGCGCAGTTATCGACCTGTTCGCTTTTACCGGTATTCTCTGGACCATTTCCAGGTTACTGACCGGTATATTACTGGTATATGCTTTTTGCGGCACCTGTATAACGGTGCTGATCGGCAAACGGCTGGTCGGACTGAACTATAATCAGCTCAGAAAAGAGGCTAATTTCCGCTATGGCCTGATCCATGTCCGGGATAATGCCGAATCAGTAGCTTTTTACCAGGGAGAAGCTGGAGAGAAGGAGCAGCTCGGCAGGCGTTTTAAAGAAGTGCTTACAAATTTTAATGTTCTTATCGGCTGGCAGAGAAATCTTGATTTTTTTACCACCGGTTATAATTATCTGGTCGTTATCCTGCCTGCCATGATCGTCGCCCCCATGTATTTTGCCGGCAAGGTGGAATTTGGCCAGATAACCCAGGCATCCATGGCTTTTGGCCAGGTACTGGGTGCTTTTTCCATTATCGTGCAAAACTTTGACAGCATCAGTGCCTTTGCCGCAGGCATCAATCGTGTCTCCAGCTTCAAAGAGAAACTCTATACCGCCTCAGGGACAAAAGAGGCGGCGCAGGCTGTTCCTGAAAGCAGCATTGATCGCGTAGAAAAAGACGGCATCCGGTTAAGCAAGCTGACCCTGAAAACGCCGGACAACAGGCAAACTCTCGTCCGGGAGGTGTCTTTTGCCTGTGAACAGGGCAGCAGCCTCCTTATCATGGGACATTCAGGGGCGGGTAAAAGCTCCTTGCTTCGGGGGATTGCCGGCTTGTGGACCTCAGGGAGCGGCACCATTGAGCATCCGCCTGCTGATCAGGTGCTGTTCCTTCCCCAAAAACCATATATGGTCCTTGGGTCGCTTCGCGACCAGCTTCGATATCCTTCCGGTCAGTTTCTTGCAAATGAACGTGTTGAGCAATTGATGACAGCGGTGAACCTGAGTGACCTGTATCAGAAAATGAAAGAGGTTGACCCGGATCTGTCCTTTCTGGACAGGGAAGAAGAGTGGGGTGAGGTGTTGTCGCTAGGAGAGCAGCAACGCCTGGCTTTTGCCCGAATCCTGGTTAACCGTCCCAGATTTGCCATACTGGATGAGGCCACCAGTGCGCTGGACATTGACAATGAAAAAACCTTGTATCAGACCCTTGAACAGCTTGATATCACCTACATAAGTGTGGGGCACAGGCTGACCCTGGAACAATATCATGACCGGATTGTGACTCTTGAGGGAGAAGGGCACTGGTCGCTCAGAAATGCTGCCAAATCCTAACTGCTCCCGGCTCACCCATCTTCCGGTGATCACGATTGAAACACATAACCACTGAACCCGGCAATGGAACTGACAATTACTGATCCCCTTGACATGCATCTTCACCTTCGTGAAGATGCAATGCTTGCCACTGTGGCCCCATTGAGCGCAAAAGATTTTTCAGCCGCTGTTATTATGCCGAACCTGGTGCAGCCTGTTGATTCTCTCGAACGGGTTCTCGTCTATCGACGTGAGGTGGAAAAAGCAGCGGGACCATATCAGTTTACTCCGCTTATGACGTTGTTTTTCAGAGAGTATTCTGAAGCGGAGCTGAGAGAAGCCCGCCCCCATATCATTGGCGTTAAATTATATCCGGCTGGCATAACCACGCAAAGTGAAGCTGGCGTAAAGGATATTCGAAATACATATGACACCCTGGAACTCCTTGAAGAACTGAAGATCCCCCTGCTGGTGCATGGGGAGACCAACGGTTTTGTGATGGACAGGGAACGGGAGTTTATAGATATTTATCGACAAATTGCCACTGATTTTCCCGGGCTTCACCTGATTATGGAGCATATCACCACCGCTGATGCCGTTCAATTTCTTGATACCTTTGACAATGTTTCTGCAACAGTTACCCTGCATCATCTTTTCATAACACTCGATGATGTGGCAGGGAATATGCTCGAACCTGATCTGTTCTGCAAGCCCATTGCCAAAACTCCTTACGACAGAGAGAGAGTGCAGCAGGCAGTATTTGGAGGGCACCCCAGGCTGATGTTTGGGTCAGATTCTGCCCCACATCCACGGCATAAAAAGGAATGCTGCGGGTGCGCCGCCGGAATTTTTTCGGCGCCTGTTGCCCTGCCTCTGCTTGCGCAGCTGTTTGAAGAGGCGGACTGCCTGGACAAGCTTCAGGGGTTTGTAAGTGACATTGCCAGGCAACGCTACACCTTGCCTTTGTTTGGCAAATCTGTTCAATTGGTGCGGAAAAACTGGCAGGTGCCGGATCATTACGGCCCTGTAAGGCCGTTTTTTGCAGGTCAGACAATACGATGGGCCAGGAAAACATCCTGATATCTGCAGGCAGGTATAGATGTAAAGCAAGTGAAACAAGGGTGATGCATGCCCTGTGAGCAGTGACACAACAGGAAAAGGGAAAGAACATGTCCTCATCTGATTCCATAAAAAAAACGTAACTGCTCACAGGTTACCCCTCTTTGCACGATCACGATCCGCCGCCTAGAGGGGCTATAGCTGCCAATCGTGCTTGTCCAAACAGGGGCAACCTGAGAGCAGTTACACGTTTGAGGTAGGTACAACCAGAGAGGTACACACCGTGAGTAGTTACAAAAAAACGACCTGTTATATCTGCATTGCCGCTGCACTGGCCGCAGGTTTTCTTGGCGGTGTGTCTTACAGTGTCATCTATGGGCCTGAAACCCTGGAAGAGAGAAGAGACCCTGATAACCAGCTGGGCGAAACCATACAGGCCTTGCAGCAAAAGGTGGAAAATAACCCGGATGATGCTGGGGCCTGGGCCAGGCTCGGCCATGCCTTTTTTGACATAGACGAGCCTTCAGGGGCCATTGACGCCTATCAGAACGCTCTTGCTCTGCGTCCGGAAGATACCGCAGTCATGACCGACCTGGGGGTGATGTACAGACGAAATAACCAGCCTCAAAAAGCCATAGATCTTTTTGATCAGGTATTGATGCTTGAGCCGCATCATGAACAGGCGAGGTTTAATAAGGGAGTCGTCCTGCTTGAGGATATGGGAAACAAAGAAGAAGCCATTTCCACCTGGAAAAGCCTTGTCGCACGTAATCCCGAAACAACGGCCCCTTCAGGAGAGTTGTTGACTGACATCATCGCCCGGCTTGAAGGGGAAACGGACGATAAAAAGTGAAGCTGCCCTGATCAACGGGTTCCTGCTTGACAGTGACCTGGTACACTAATATAGTTACCTCTTTGCGCAAGACTGCAAATGAGGGGGAGAGCAGCTGCTTCAGGAAAGGGCATGAGCAGTCGAATATATTGGTTACGGTTACACAGAAATGTTGAGAGGAAATAATGACAACAATGCTGGGGTCTCAAGCAATTGTAGAGTGTCTGCGGGAAGAGGGGGTGGATCTGGTTTTCGGCTATCCCGGAGGCGCGGTACTTGATTTATATGACGAACTATGCAGCCAGAAGGATATCAGGCATATCCTGGCCCGTCACGAACAGGGGGCAGTACATGCTGCTGATGGCTTTGCCCGCGCCACAGGCAAGACCGGAGTTGCAATCCTTACCTCTGGTCCCGGTGCAACCAACGGAGTAACAGGCATCGCCACTGCCTACTGCGATTCCATCCCGTTAGTTATACTGACCGGACAGGTACCCCGGGCACTCATAGGAAATGATGCTTTCCAGGAGGTAGACACAGTCGGTATAACCCGCCCCTGCACCAAGCATAATTATCTGGTCAACGACCCCGATCAACTTGTCCCCATCCTGCGTGAAGCCTTTTATCTGGCTTCTGCCGGCCGTCCCGGCCCGATACTGGTGGATCTTCCCAAAGATGTTATTGCTTCCACGGTGCACTTTCCTGACCGGAAAGACACCCGAATGCAGACCTATCAACCCAATACAACACCTCATCCAAGGCAGGTGGAAAAAGCGGGCAAAGCCCTGGTCAGCGCTAAAAAGCCAGTCCTTTATGCAGGCGGCGGCGTCATACTGGCTGATGGCAGCAGGGAGCTGACCCAGCTTGCCCACCGCCTGAACATCCCGGTAACCATGACCCTCATGGGACTGGGGGCCTTTCCAGGTACTGACCCGTTATCCCTGGGTATGCTCGGTATGCATGGCAGCTACGCGGCAAACATGGCTGTCGCCAAAAGCGATTTACTGATAGCGGTTGGTTCGCGTTTCGATGACCGGGTAACCGGAAAGCTTGATGCCTTTGCCCCGGAGGCAGAAATCATCCATGTTGACATCGATCCCACTTCCATCAGCAAGAATGTTGAGGTTGACATTCCCATTGTTGCCGACTGCAAACAAGCCTTGCTGGCTATCAACGCCTGGCTCGATACTAACTGTAAGCCTGATGAGGCCGCGATAAAAAACCTGCACCAACCATGGGTAAAGCAGCTCCAAAAATGGAATGAGACGCACCCGTTGACCTATCAGGAAGAAGGGGAGGTGATTAAACCGCAATATGTTATCGAAAAGATAAATGAACTTACCAGCGGGGATGCCATTATTACCACAGAAGTTGGTCAAAACCAGATGTGGACGGCCCAGTTCTATACATTCAACCAGCCGCGCAGGCTCCTTACCTCAGGCGGTCTCGGCACCATGGGATATGGTTTTCCGGCAGCCATTGGCGCGCAGCTGGCATTCCCTGAACTGCCGGTCATTGATATCGCCGGCGACGGTTCCATTCAAATGAATATTCAGGAGCTGGCCACAGCCAGACAGTTTAATCTTCCGGTAAAAATTGCGATACTCAACAATAATTACCTCGGCATGGTGCGCCAATGGCAGGAGCTGTTTTATAATCGCCATTATGCTTCTACAGCCATGGACTACACTCCGGATTTTGTCGAAATTGCCAGGGCCTTTGGAGCCGTTGGCTTGCGGGCAAAGACAAAAAGCGAGGTTAAACCGGTAATCAGGGAAGCACTGGCCACAGCAAATACTGTCATCATGGACTTTGTTATCAGCAGGGAAGAAGGCGTATTTCCTATGGTTCCAGCAGGTAAGGCAACAACAGAAATGCTTCTTGTCTAGTGTCCTGTCAACGCTGCTCTGTCGTATCCTGCTTGTCTTTTTCAGCCCTTATGCAGCCTTGCCCTGTGTCACACAGCACTACTATGCACCACAGGACAAGGCTGGATAGGGATAAGAAAAATCCGGCGCACTATCCTGACATTTCAACGTTGACAGGACACGAGCTATGGTGTAACTGCTCCCTTTTCACCCCAAAAGGATCTATCATGAAAAAACATACCCTGTCCGTCCACCTTCGCAACAAGCCGGGGGCGCTGTCCCATGTCACCGGTCTGTTCAGCGGGCGCTGCTTTAATATCGAAAGTCTTTGTGTTGCTGAAACCGTTGACCCCGAGGTTTCCTGTCTGACAGTGATAACCAGGGGGGAAGCCGGGACCATTGAGCAGATCACCAAACAACTGCACAAACTTATCGATGTCATCAAGATAACAGACATGACCGACAGTGAGTATGTCGAACGGGAAATGGTGTTGATCCGTGTACGTGCAGATTCGGCAACCAAGGCTGAAATCCTTAGAAATATTGATATATTCAGAGGCAAGGTGGTTGACGTCAGCTCTTCTTCATATACAGTTGAAGTGACGGGTTCAGGGGCAAAGATACAAGCTGTAATTGACCTGCTGGCACCCATCGGCATTCAGGAAATTGTTCGTACTGGCACCATTGCCATCTCAAGAGGCCAGAAAACCAGGTAAACTCGACCTAACCCGGATTTTTCATGAAACGATCACGACCCGCCGCATAGAGGGGCTATAGCTGCCAATCGTGCTTGTCCAGATATGGGCAACCTGAGAGCAGTTACACGTTTGAGGTAGGTAAAACCAGAGCGGTACACACCCAGTGAGTAGTTACCACATAAAAACAGATGCAGGTGATGGCCGCAAGCAGTCCCGGATTTCGCCAAAATGTTCACCAGAGGTCAGCTCAGGCGGCACCATCTTTGGCAGTGTTCCGGCAGCACATATACAACGGTATAATGAGTTACCAGAAACTACCGAACCTGGCACCGCCTGAGCTGATGAGAAATCCGGGCTACCAGTCACCTTCACTATCACCATGAAAAAAGAAAAAGTTCCCTTAGCCCTGGAAGGGTATCCCTTCATACTGTTCGCTGCCTTTGCCGCTCTCGTGTTCGGCCTGCTTGATTATTCCATACCGGCACTTATCAGCTTGGTGCTCTGCGCTTTTGCCACCTGGTTTTTTCGTGATCCAGTACGGATAACGCCTGCTGCAAAAAATGGTATTATCTCTCCGGCTGACGGCAAGGTCATCCGTGTTGCAACCACAGAGGATGAGCGTTTTTTTCAGGGAACCACCCAGAAAATCAGCATATTCATGAACGTCTTCAATGTTCATGTCAACAGAATTCCCTTGAGTGGAACGGTTAGCGGGATATCTTTCAAACCGGGAAAATTCTATGCCGCTGACAACGATACAGCAGCCTTGCACAATGAATACTGTGCCGTGCATATTGAAACGGAATCAGGCAAACATTATTGGGTCGTACAGATAGCAGGGCTGGTAGCCAGGCGCATCGTCTGCCGTTTACACAGCGGTGACACCGTTTCTTCTGGCATGCGGTACGGGATGATCCGTTTCGGCTCGCGCCTGGATCTATATCTTCCCGTTGAAGCAAAGCTGCTCGTCTCCATAGGCGACAAGGTCAAGGCTGGAGAGAGTCTGCTCGGATACCTTGAATAATAAGCCTGTACCTGCCTTGTCGTATCCTGACATTTCAGCGTTGACAGGACACTAGCAATTACCTAATAATTCACTCAGAGTAATTCTTGCGTATAACAGGCGGATCAAAACGGGGCCGCAGGCTTGCCGCACCCAAAAAAAACAGCTTCATTCGCCCTACCAGCGACAGGGTCAGGGAAGCCCTGTTTACTCTTCTGGCAGACCGCGTATCAGGCAGCATGGTACTGGATATTTTTGCCGGTACCGGCTCGCTGGGCATAGAAGCTTTAAGCCGTGGGGCTGAAGCTGCTGTTTTTATTGATCATTCAAAAGAGGCGGCCAGGCTTGTCCAGACCAACCTGCTCACCTGCTTTACCCAGCCCAGAGCACTCTTCTTTTTTCTTGAACTTCCCGGTGCCACCCCCCTTACCAGGCTTGCCGCCCGCCTTCCTCAAAACACCTTCTTTGATCTTGTTTTCCTGGATCCTCCTTACAGAAAAAAAATGGCCCTGCCAGTTCTTGAACAACTCCGGGCAACAAAAATACTTGCATCAGACTGCCTGATAATAGTAGAAGAACATCAACATGCGCAGCTTCCTGACAAAGTCGCAGATATCGAGCTCGTTGATCATCGGATCTACGGCGAGACAGGTCTCTGGTTCTATGCTCCTTTTTCACAACCCGGCAAAAATACAAGCAAATGACCAACACAGACTTTTACCCTCTTCCCGAAAAAACCAAATATACTGTAGCAATATATCCCGGCACCTTTGATCCGATCACTAATGGGCACATTGACCTCATCAAACGTGGTCTGCGCCTTTTTGACCTGATTATTGTTACCATTGCCGTCAACCCGAACAAAAAGCCTCTCTTCACCCTTGAAGAAAGGATGGATTTGATCAAAAATTCATTTAACGGCCTCAATGAGCGGGTTGCTGTTGATTTTACAGAGGGGCTGATTGTTGACTTTGCCATGAAACATAACGCTGCTACAATTATTCGGGGACTCAGGGCAATATCAGATTTTGATTATGAGTTTCAGATGACCCTCATGAACAAAAGACTGCAAAACAAGGTAGAAACGATTTTTCTGATGACCGGTTTTCGCTGGATTTATATCAGCTCAACCGGCATAAAGGCAGCAGCACGTAACCATGGTAATATCACCGGCCTGGTACCGTCACATGTTGAGGAAGCCTTGAGAAAAAAATATCATCCATGAGAGGTAACTACTCCCAGTCCATCCATCTTCGGGCGATCACGATTGACCGCATAGAGAGGCGACAGCTGCCAGTTGCGCTTGCCCAAATCCGGGCAAGCTGAAAACAGCTTAAGATATTAAATTAATTAAAAATAACAAGTTGTATGGTCTATGAACAGATGCCATGAAAGATAAGCGCCGACAGGATTCGTCCATAGATCGACGAACATATCTGCGTAAGTGGTTTGTCTGGTCCTTTTCCCTTGCTGTGCTAACCCTTGGTTATCCGTTAACGCACTACATTGGCTTTAAAAAGAAACCAAAACCCAGATATATTGAGGTAAAGGGGCCGCTGCCGCTCAGCGGCTATCATACTGAACGTGATTTTATCCTTTTTGCCGATGACAATTCCGCCCATGCTGTTTCACGTACCTGTACCCACCTGGGCTGCAGAGTCCACTACCTTGAAGACAAAGGGTATATAGAATGTCCCTGTCACCAGAGCAGGTTCACACCTCAGGGTATACGCATAGCTGGTCCTGCTGAAAAAGATCTGCCGGTCTATCCCGTTGAAAGACATAAGAATCAGGCTGGCCAGATCATTGAATATATCGTTGAGCTCTCATGAACTGGTTTTCCTTCTCTTCCGGTTTTGACTGGCTGGTGAAAGCCCTGGCAAATAACCGGTGGGGAGGCCAGGCCCTTATCAGTCTTTATATCTCCATGCTCTCTGGCATAGTACTGGCCCTGCAGTATGACGTATCTGAACCGTTTTATTCAACAACAACCATTGAGCTGGTCATTTCCTACGGTTCATTCTGGCGCGCCCTGCATTACTATTCCAGTCAGGCTTTTTTTCTACTGCTGCTCGGCCATATCTCAACTGTCCTCGCAAAAAACACAGCTGCACTCTTTCGCCCGGAATGGATCAGGCTTTGCTCCTCCCTGCCCTGCTGTATACTGCTGCTGTTTACCGGTTATGTCTTGAGAGGCGATGCCACAGGTGAAGCGGCTGGAGTCATTGCCGAAAATATCTGCCTGTCAATCCCCCTGGCCGGGAAAACCATCAATGATTGCTTGTTTGATATACAGCAAAGCGGTATGCTCAAGGTATATGTACACCATCTCATCGGTCTGGTTGCCCTGGGAGGCTGGGCCATCTGGCCGCATCTCAAGCGTTACCCGGTGCTTTGGCGAAATCATGTGCTGCTGGTAATCCTGCTTCTTGCGGTTTCCGTTTTTTTTGCCGCACCCATTGAACCGGATCGAACCGGACTGCTTCATATAGCCGGCCCCTGGTTTTTTCTCGGCCTGCAAGAACTTCTACGCTATCTTCCTGCCTTTATCGCAGGAGTTCTTGTACCGCTTCTCCCCTTACTGCTGATTTATTTTTTCCCATCTTGTGGAAATAAAAGGCTGTTGTGCCTGCTGTCACTGCTCCTTTGGATGACAGGATATACGATTATCACACTTATCAGCTGGTACAGGACGGCCTGATTCTGCCCATACCACCCTGAAAGTCGTATAAAGCGACCTAAATTCCGGTAAATTCCGGGGACATCTTACTTGTTTATGAACAGAAAATAAAGCATTTGTATAACGTCTTACCAAACGCAGAGGGCAAGGCCAGTGGCTCCGTAACTCATCACGGGGTCGAGAGAAAAACAGATAAGATGTCCCCTGAATTTAAATTTTCCCAAGTGTCTGTTTTTTCTGGAATCAACAATATTGAAGACATTACTTTAGCGCCGGAATTTGCGACCATCTGCGGCTATACCCAGCATGATCTGGAAACCGTGTTTGCAGAGCATTTTGAAGGTGCTGATATGGGTAAAGTAAAACAATGGTATGATGGGTATAATTTTATGGGTGCCCATGTCTATAACCCCTTCGATATTCTGCTGTTTTTGCGTAGTAACAAGCAATTTGAAAGCTATTGGTTCGAGACAGCCACTCCCACTTTTCTGACTAAATTGTTGAAAGAAAAACAATTTTTTCTGCCTGACTTAAACAGTATAAAAGCTGGAAAAGAGCTGCTGACCTCCTTTGATATTAACAGAATTTCCCCTGTTACCTTACTGTTTCAGTCTGGCTATTTAACCATCAAGGAGATTTCGCAGGAAGAAGGTATGACTGAATATACCCTGGGCTTTCCCAATGTGGAAGTATCCATGGCGTTTACCAACTCCCTGCTGGATATTTTTGTACCGCCGGAAAACAAATTCACAGTCAGAAAAAATTTGGCTCGTGCCTTGCGTACCTGTGATATGGAAGGCTTCAAGGCTGCCATTCACGCCTTGTTTGCGGCGATACCGTACCATAATTACACCAATAACGAGATTTCCCGTTATGAAGGGTTTTATGCCAGCGTGATTTTTGCCTGGCTCTCTTCCATTGGCGTAAGGCTTATGGTGGAAGACTGCACCAACAAGGGCCGCCACCAACAAGGGCCGCATTGATATGAGTGTGGAGACGGACGATACCATCTATCTAATTGAATTTAAGGTGGATATGCCGGAAGAAAAAGCCCTTGCCCACATCAAGGCCAGAGGGTATGCAGAAAAATATCAGACCAAAGGCAAAAAAAATGTGCTTATCGGTATTGGTTTTTCCAGCACAGAAGAAAATGTTACCGAATTTGTCTGGGAAGAAATATGAAAACCAGATTACAGGACATGCTGAAATTCAGGGGACATCTTACTTGTTTATTAACAGAAGATAAAGCACTTGTGTAAAGTCTTAGCAAACGCTGATGGCAAGGCCAGTGGCTCCGTAACTCATCACGGGGTCAAGAGAAAAATAGATAAGGCGTCCCCTGAATTTCTCAAAAAGCCGAAAAAAAGTTCAGATAACACCAGCGCCTCGAAAAGAAAAAGCGCGAAGGATTAAGCAGTTATAGCGGTTCAAGATGACAGGAATTTCAGACAGGATCTGCAATTTATTGGATGTTTGTGGGCCTGTAGAGGTAATAATTCTTCATCAATATTTCCCCGGAGACAGGCTATGCATTCAGCTCTGGAGATCTTTTGCAGCCCATTGACGGATAAAAATAATAACATCAGATTTATTGATTTTTCCGGACGCCACATCAAGTATCATATCTGCAAAATCATCCTCAGGCGCACCCAGATCATATCCATTCAAAGCAAGAAAAACAAAAGCGGCTACAGCGGCAACACGTTTGCTTCCATCCACAAAAGGGTGGTTCATGACTATGTGAAAAAGATATGCGGCTGCCATCTCATAGATATCCGTATGCAGAAATTTACCGCTGTATGTAGTGGACGGCATACCTGTTGCCGATTTAAGCAATTCGATATCACGAATTCCGGTCGCGCCTCCATACCGGGCAATCTGATCCTGATGTATCGCCATTACTTCAGACAGGCTAAGAA
>PDWJ01003957.1_pt1 | contig 13580 bp, 7 predicted proteins | sample 1430881 | NCBI WGS metagenome assembly PDWJ01 (sample SAMN01162460, study PRJNA174530) | Oral metagenome, whole genome shotgun sequencing project. | biome: Marine environment; feature: Marine mammal; material: Swab sample of the gingival sulcus; isolation source: swab sample of gingival sulcus... | reverse complement strand
CCGAAATGGTCAACGACCTGTTGGCCCTGGCGAATCTCCAGGCGGGGGCCAACAATCTCTCGCTGCAGCCGGTCTCCGTCGACGACCTGGTGTCCGACCTGCTGGCGCAGCTACGCCCACTGGCGCTGTCGCGCGAAGTATCGCTGGTGGGTGAACCCGGCGGCGCCCCGGCCGAGGTGTTGGCCGACGCCCGGCTACTTACCCGGGCCTTCCAGAATGTGATCGTCAACGGGCTGCACTACACCAAGCCCGGCACCGAGGTGTCGGTGCGGGTGAAGCCCGAGACGGACGTCGTGCGGGTGCTGGTGCGCGACGGCTGCGGCGGCTTGAGCCAAGCGGAACTGGATCACTGCTTCGAGGCCGGTTGGCGCGGCGATGTGGCCCGATCACCCCACGCCAACGCGGGCTCGGGGATCGGCCTGCCTACCGTGCGCACGATCCTGGAATCCCACGGCGGCACCGCGACGATCCGCAACGACGGCCCCGGCTGCCTGGTGGAACTGATCCTGCCCAAGTCGCCCGCCTAGCGCCCGTCAGCCGCAGATTCTGCGGAAAAGTCACTCGGTTGCGTGCTTGAAGCGCTTTACTGCCCCGAAATCGCCAATTAGCGTGACTTTTCCGCGAGAAAACCCGGGGCCGGGCACCGCAGTGGCCCAGACGCACAACGGGCCCGGGCGAATCGCCCGAGCCCGCTGTGCGAATAGTGAAAGGTTGCTACTCGTCTTCCTCGACGTAGATGCCGGGGGCGTCGTAGATGATGGAAGCACCGTCGGCCGCTTCGCGCATCGCCCTCGGGGCAATCGCCCGCGCCAGGTGATACACCGCGATAGTGACGATGGTGCCCAGCGCGATGCCGCCGAGCTGGAAGTTATCGCCGATCGGCAGCTGCACGTTGCCGACGCCGATGATGATGCCAGCCGAGGCGGGAATCAGGTTGATCGGGTTGCCGAAGTCAACCTTGTTCTCCTTCCAGATCTTGGCGCCCAGCAGGCCGATCATGCCGTAGAGCACCACGGTGATGCCGCCCAAAACCGCGCCGGGAGTCGCGGAGATCACCGCACCGAACTTCGGCGACAAGCCGAACCCGATGGCGATGATGGCGGCCACAAAGTAGGCGGCCGTCGAGTACACCCTGGTGGCGGCCATGACGCCGATATTTTCCGCGTAGGTGGTGGTGGGCCCAGCGCCGCTGAACGTGGCCAACATCGAGGTGGCGCCGTCGGCCGCAATGGCCCGGCCCATCATCGGATCGAGGTCCTCGCCGGTCATTTCGGCGACGGCCTTGACGTGGCCAGTGTTTTCGGCGATCAGCGCGATGACAACGGGCAGCGCGATCAGGATCGCGGCCAGGTTGAAGGTGGGAAGGTGGAAGCCAACCACGTTGTCAGGGCTGCCGAAGGTCCAATTGGCCAGGTCGGTCACGGGTGGGAAGCCGATCCAGTCGGCCGTGACGACCTTGTCCCAGTTGACCCGCAGCGTCTCGGTTACAGCACCGTCAGCGTCGACCGACTTCATCGGGCCAAACGCCAGGTCGAAGATCCAGCTAAGGATATAGCCGATCACCAGCGACAAGAAGATCGCGATGCGGCCCATGAAGCCACGCAGCCCGACGCTCAACCCGATGACGATCAGCATCACCAGGAACGCCAGCCACGGGTCCTGCGGCCAGTAGACCGCGGCCACCACGGGCGCCAGGTTGAAGCCGATCAGCATCACGACCGCGCCGGTGACAACCGGTGGCAGCGCCTTGTGAATCACGCCGCTGCCTGCGAAGTGAATGATCAGGCCGACCATGAACAGTGTCAGCCCGACGGCGAATAGTGCGCCGGTCAGATCGGCGGGCGTGCCGCCGATCGCGTAGATGGCGGTCGCCACGCCCACGAAGGATGCGCTAGAGCCCAGATAGGACGGCACCCGGTGTTTGACGACCAATAAAAAAATGATGGTGGCTATGCCACTCATCATTACTGCTAGTTGTGGGTTTAACCCCATTAAGAGGGGAAAAACAAACGTGGCGCCAAACATGGCCACCACGTGTTGAGCTCCGAGTCCGATTGTGCGTCCCCAACCGAGTCTCTCAGTTGGTCCGACGACCGCCCCGGGTTGAAGGACACCGTTGTTGTGTAAGGTCCATCCCGCCATACATATTCCTTTCGGTCTAGAGCATGCTACCTGGTGAGTTGGCGGCGGGGAGGGCGACCTGCCGAAAATGTTAAATCCAGGTATCAAACCACATTCGTAGTAGCCATTCGGGGCGCGTCAGCAAGCCGTCGGTGAGGATCGGGTAGATGAACGCGAAGTTCAAAATCACCAGCGCCAGCGCCACGCCGACCACCATCGCCCGCAGCGGCCGCCTGGGCGAGGCGGCCGGGCCAAGCAGCTTCACTAGGGCCATCGCCAACCCGGTGACGTAGAACGGCAGCAGCAGGATGGCGTAGAAGAAGAACAGTGGCCGCTCGGTGTATTGGAACCATGGCAGCCACACCGACGCGACGCCCAGCACCGGCACCGCGAACCGCCAGTCGCGCTTGCCCAGCCACCACCACAGCGCCGCCACTAGGGCGGCGGCCGCGAACCACCACAGCAGCGGGGTGCCGATGCCCGAGACGACGCGCAGGCAGGTGGTCCCGACGGCCTGGCAGCCCTGTTGGCCCGCCTCGATGCCGTTGTTCGCGTCGATCCCGATCGGGCGCACCATCAGCAGCCAGCCAGCCGGATGCGCGTCGTAGGTGTGGGTGGCCGAATTGATGGTTTCGCCGGTGTGAAACTCGAACATGGCGACGTGGTAGTGCCACAGCGAGCCGAGCGTTTTGCCCACGGCCTGCACCACCGGGTCGTCGGGGTGGCTCGCCGCCCAGTCGCGATCCCAGCCGCCGCTGGTGGTCAGCCAGCCCGTCCAGGTCGCGACGTAGGCCGGTACCGCCAGCACCACCAGATAAATGAACGCCAGCGGAGCCTCCAAGAGTAGGGACAGCCAGGTTTTCCGGCCTGCCCCGGCCAGCCGTCGCGCGCCCAAATCCCAGATCACCGAGACGATGCCGAACACGGCGATGACGTAGAGGGTGTTCCACTTCACCGCCAGGGCGAGGCCGAACATGATGCCCGCGACGATGCGCCAGGGCCGCCACCACAGCAGTGGTCCGTACTTGCCGCCCAGGTCGGGCAGCTCGCGGCGACGTAACTGTCTGGCGAGCTGGAACCGAAACCAATCCCGGTCGGCGACGATCGCGGCGATGGCCGCCACCACCAGGGTGGTTTGGAAAATGTCCAGCAGCGCGGTGCGGCTCATGACGAAGGCCAGGCCATCGAAGGTCAGCAGCACGCCGGCGACCGCCCCCACCAGGGTGGAGCGTCCGAGCCTGCGGGCCAGCCGGATCGTCAGCAGCACCAGCAGCGTCCCGAACACCAGCGACGAGATTCGCCAGCCCATCGGGTTCATGCCGAACGCCAACTCGCCGACGCCGATCAGGATCTTGCCCAGCGGTGGATGCACGACGAAGGACGCCTGGTCGGTGATGCCGGACAGGTCACCGGCGATGATCGCATCGTTGGCCTCTTCCACCCAGTCCTTTTCGAAGCCGAATTGGATGAGCGTCCAGGCGTCTTTGGCGTAGTACGTTTCGTCGAAGGTGAGCTTGTTGGGTACCACCAGATTGATTGCGCGCAGCACGAAGGCGAACCCGGTGATCGCGATGGTCACCACCCACGACAGCCACGTGTCCGACAGCTTGCCGACTTCCAGCGCCGCGATCGTGCGGTCAGCCACAACGACCGAGCCGGTCTCGGCGGTCGTCGCGGTGGTAGTCACCTGTTTAGTCTATGGGCTCTTCGCGGTTAGACACGGCCGAGCCGCTAGTGCCGTGTTTTCTAGACACGGCACTAGCGGCCCTGCTTGACCAGCCAACTCGCGGTCGGCGGCGGGTCAGTTACCGATGATTGCGTCCATCAAGCGGGCGAGATCGTCGGCACCCGGACCTGCCATGATGGTCAGGTTGGTGTCGTCGTGCCACTGCACGGCCAGCGCCCCAGCCGCCTTCAGGGCATCCTCATCCACGGTCGCCTTGTCCCGCACCGTCGCCCTGATCCGGGTGGAGGCTTGCGCCTTGAGGGTTACGACGTTTTCCATCCCGAGCGCGAATAGTAGGGCCTCGGCCTTCTCGTTGACCTCGGGGTCGACGACCATGACCTCACTCTCCTCTGCGGCCGAGTGCTCCGGCACCTCATCTGGTGAGAGTTCCGCCTCGTCGCCCGCGTGTTCCAGGTAGATCTCCATCGCTGTCTTCAGGTTCTCCGACCTGGGGCCGAAAATCGCCTGCATCGAGTTGCCCACCAGCAGCACGCCGGTGGCGCCTAGTTCCTTCAGCTTCGCCTGGTTCGCCAGGCTCAGGTCGCGCACGGTGACCCGGAGCCGGGTGATGCAGGCGTCGAGCTCAGTGATATTCGATTTGCCGCCAAACGCGAGGGTCAGCAGGCGCGACATCTCGTCGCCTTCGGCGGCACTCGCAGCAGTCTCCTTGATCTCTTTCTCGCGCCCAGGTGTTTGCAGGTTGAACCATTTAATCGCGTAGTAGAACACGAAGTAGTAGATCACCGCATAGATCGGCCCGAGGATCAGCACCAGCCAGGGCCGCTCTGCCATCGGATAGAAGAGGATGTAGTCGATCACGCCGTGGGAGAACGTGTGGCCGAGGCGGCCGCCGAGCATGACCATGACCGTGAACGCCGAGCCGGCCAGGACAACGTGGAGCGCGTAAAGCAGCGGGGCCACGAACAGGAACGCGAACTCGATGGGCTCGGTGATGCCCGTAAGGAACGACGTAAGGGCCGCGGAGACCATGACCGAGCCGATGAGGGTTCGGTTCTCGGGGCGGGCGGTACGCCAGATCGCGAGGGCAGCCGCCGGGAGCCCGAACATCTTGAACAGGTAGCCGCCACCGAGCTTGCCCATTTCTGAGGCGCCAGCGAAGAAGCAGGTGGTCCAGCCATGCAGGGTCTCGCCGCCCACATCGCAGGTGCCTACCTCGTAGTAGAAGATCGGGTTCCAGATGTGGTGTAGGCCGAAGGGGATCAGCGCGCGCTCGACGGCGCCGTAGATGAACACCGCACCGCTGGAGGCAGCTCCCGAGGCCCACTCGCCGAACGAGAGGATCGCGTTACCAATGGGGGGCCAGATGAACGACAGGACTAGGCCGACGGCGATGGCTGCGACCGAGGTGACCATTGGGACGAAGCGTTTTCCAGCGAAGAAACCGAGATACTGCGGCAACTGTATTCGGTAGAACTTGTTAAACAGGGCACCTGCAACGATGCCGATCACGATGCCGCCGAACACACCCGTCGAGATCGTCGGCATACCGAGCCAGGTGTAAGGTGCCTCGGGGTCGATGGCCCCGATGGCCTTGCCCACCACACCCATTGTCGTGGTCATGACAAGGATGCCAACAGTGGCCGACAGCGCGGCGACGCCGTCGTTCTTGGTCATGCCGATCGCTACACCGATGGCGAACAGTAAGGGCAGCGCTTCAAAGATCGGCGCGCCAGAGGCCTGCATCACCTGCAGGATCAGCGTCAACCAGCCTGGTAGCTCCCAGCCGTTGGCCTCCGCGCCCATCAGCACGGCGCCGCCGACGCCAAGCAGGATGCCAGCCGCCGGCAGGATGGCCACCGGCATCATCAGCGACTTGCCAAGTTGTTGCGCGAAAGCGAATGCCCGCTTCCCGAATGAGGCTTTCTCAGGAGGCGCTGCTTGCGAACCAGTCGCCGCCGAACCAGTCGGCGACGTCATCATTGACGTAGACACAGTCATATCCCTTTCTTTGTTTTACTAGTCGGTCAATTCGCCGAACGGGCGAGTGCCCGCACGGCTTCTGCGGTGTCCAGGGCTAAGGCCTTGGCGGCCAAGTTCTGGCAGTCAGCGAATGAGGCCGAGCGGATGCCAGCCTTGATGGTCGCGACGGCCGGGATGACGCAGCTGAGTTCGTCGACGCCTAGGCCGACGAGGATCCTCGTGGCGTCCGGGTCGGAAGCCAGCGCGCCGCACACCCCGACCCACTTGCCATGGCGGTGCGCTCCATCCACCGTCGCCTTGATGAAGCCGAGCACGCCCGGGTTGAGCGCGTCGACCTGGCTAGCCAGCTTCGGGTGGCCGCGATCCATCGCCATCGCGTACTGGGTGAGGTCGTTGGTGCCGATGGAGAAGAAATCGGCCTCCCGGGCGAACTGCTCGGACATCATCGCGACGGTTGGCACCTCGACCATCAGCCCGACGGGAACCTGCGGCGCGCCGAGCGCGGCACGCTCCTCTTCCACCATTTCCTTCGCCGCGCGGAACTCCTCCAGCGTGGCGATCATGGGGAACATGATGTGGACCTGGGCACCGCGACCGGCCGCCTTGAGGATCGCTCGTAGCTGCGGCCGCAGCACCGCGGGCTGGTCTAGGCCAATGCGAACGCCGCGCATGCCCAGGAACGGGTTTTCTTCCCGCGGCATCGGCATGTAGGGCAGCGGCTTGTCGCCGCCAACGTCCAGGGTGCGGACCACGAGCCGTTGCTGCGGGGCGAAACCCTCCGCCACCTGGCGGTACTGCTCCTGCTGCTCCTCTTCGGTGGGCATCGACGTGCGCGCCAGGAACACGAACTCGGAACGCAGTAGGCCGACCCCCTCCGCGCCGTTGGCTCGGGCGTCGTCAACGTCGTCCACGCCACCGATGTTGGCGGCGACCTCCACGCGCTGCCCGTCGGTGGTGACGGCGGGCTCGGTGGCTCGGCTCAGCGCGTCGGCTTTCTGCTCGGCGACGCGGCGCAACTCCGCCTGAATCGCGGCCACCTCCTCGTCGGCCAGGTTGAGCAGTACGCAGCCGTGGTCGCCGTCGACTACCACTAAGGAGCCCTCCGGCAGGTCGAGGAGCCGGGCCTCCGCACCGGCCACGGCCGGGATACCCATCGACTGGGCGAGGATCGCGGCGTGCGATGACTTCCCGCCCAACACCGTCGCGATCCCGGCCACCTTCGAGCGGTCCAGGCCGACTGTCTCGCTGGGGGTCAGGTCGTCAGCGACGACGATCGCGTCGTCGGGCAGGTCCCGCGTCTCGGCCGATGTGCCGGTGAGGATCCGCAGGACCCGGGTGCCGACGTCGCGGATGTCGGTGGCGCGGGCACGCATCAGTTCGCTGTCGAGGCTGGCCAACTGCTCGGCGACCTCCGAGTAAGCGTTGTGCCAAGCCTGGCCCGCGGACTCGCCGCGCTCGATGCCTTCGTCCGCCCTGGCCACGAGTTCCGGGTCTTCGATCAGCTCGCGGTGGGCGGCGAAGATCTCGGCGCGCACCTCGCCCGCCTCGAACCGGATCTCCTCCTCCAGCGCGGCGAGATCGGCGCGGGCCTTGTCGATGGCTTCGCGAAGCTGCTCGCGTTCCTGGGCAGGTGTCCCGGTCGGCGTACTGTCGACGGCGACATCCTGCTGTTTCAGGCGTACCACCGCCCCGATCGCGACGCCTGGCGATGCCGCGACGGCCGCGATCCGGTTGGGATCCAGCGGCGGCGCTGCCGGGGCGGTACCCGAAGGGACGCTGGCAGCGGGCGCGCCAGCCGTGGGTGAGCCGTCGCCCAAGTCCTCGCCCAATCCGGCCCGGATCGCGTCGGCGACCCGCTCGGTGAACGCGGCCGCGCCAAGACCCGACGCGATCACCTCGACCAGGTCTCCCTTGGCCACGCTGAGCGTCATGATGCTGGTCACGCTCTTGGCGTTGGCCCGGCGGCCGTCCTTGCCGATCCAGACGTTGCCTGGGAACTCCTTGGCGAGGGCGGATAGCACAGCTCCGGGGCGGGCGTGCAGGCCGGTTGGGTTGCGCACCTCCAGCGGCCCCGAGGTCGCCTCCTCTTCCGGCTCCGGCTCCGCTGCCTCGAGATTCGCCGCCCGTTGCGGCGTCGGCGGGAGCAAGATGGTCATAGCGGTGTCCTGGGCCGCGGTCACGGTGCCTTCCGCGGGGATAAGCCCCAGGATGTCGTCCATGTTGGAGACGACCATCTGGGTGAGCAGGCTCACCGCGCCCGCGATGATCTTGTCCTGATCGAACGCGATTAGGCGGTCCCCGACGGCCACCCGGTCACCCTCGGCAACGAGCGCCTCGAAGCCGTCACCGCGCATGCCGACGGTCTCGAGTCCGATGTGCAGCAGGATTTCGATCCCACCGTCGAGCCTAAGGACCAGCGCATGGCGGGAGGGATGGATGAAGGTAACCACGCCGTCGGCAGGTGCGACCAGGATGTCGTCGAACGGTTCGATAGACACCCCGTCGCCCACGAGGCCCTGGGCGAAGGCTGGATCAGGGATGGTGTCGAGCGGGATCAGGATTCCGCTCAGCGGAGCACGCAGTGCGAGTTGTTCGGAAGCCGAAGTCATAAGGGTCCTTCCACAGTGAGGGACTGATCTGTCGTCTACGGAGGCAGTCTAACAGAATAGTTTCGAATGAAATGCAGAGGGTCACTTAACGCAATCTATGAAGCGTCGTACGCAACATTTGAGACATTTGCTCGCGCTGGCTGGCGCACAAAAAACAGCGCCCGCCGACCTAGTCGACGGGCGCTGCTGGAGTCAGGTCAGAGGGTCTGTTCTGTCCTGGCGATGATGTCATCCTGTGTGGCCTTGGACAGCACATTGAAGAAAGCACTGTAACCGGCCACCCGGACGATCAAGTCGCGATGCCGTTCGGGGTGAGCCTGCGCGTCGATGAGCGTGGCCCGGTCGACCACGTTGTACTGCACGTGGAAGCCCTTCAAGCGGTTGAAGAAGGTGCGCAGCAGGAGCACTAGCTTGCGGCGGTCCTCCTCCTTGGCCAGCACCTGGGGAGTGACCTTCTGGTTCAACAGCACGCCGCCGGTGATGTTGGCGGTGTCGAGCTTGCCGACCGACTTGAACACTGCCGTCGGGCCGTTGACGTCGGCGCCATGGCTGGGCGAGCATCCCTCCGCGAGCGGTTCGCCCGCGCCGCGCCCGTCAGGCGTGGCCATGGTGCTCGCGCCCTGCGGCACGTTCGCGGAGATCGACGAGGTGCCTGCGTAGTAGGTGCCGCCGACTGGGCCGCGACCGTAGCGAGTGTTGTGGGCCTTCAGAATCTCATCGATGCAGTAGCCGTAGCCCTCGGTGGTCAGCGAGTCGACGTAGTCGTCGTCGTTGCCGTACTTCGGGGCGTTCTTCAGCAGGATCTGGATTTCCTGGCCCCGCTCGCCCTCGAAGTTGCTCAGCAGCGCGTCCCACAACTCTTGCGTGGTGATGGTGCGATCCTCGAAGACGCACTTCTTGATCGCGGCAAGGGAGTCGCCCAGGTTAGCGATGCCCACCTGGAGGCCGGAGACAAAGTCGTAGACCGCTCCGCCCTCCTTGATCGGCTTGCCGCGGCCGAGGCAGTCTTCCGTTAGCGCGGAGCACAAGATGTCGGCGGCGCTCTCCTCGAGGGAGAGGTCGCAGGCCGAGTCGAGGATGACGCAGTGCCGCTGGAACTCGCGGATCGTGACGTCCCAGGCGTGCATCACCTCGTCGAAGGAGGTCATCTCGGTGAAGTGCTTCGTCGGCGGGGCGATCTGGATGCCCGACTTGGGGTCAACTCCGTTGTTCATGGCAGTCAGCAGGGCCTTGGGGAAGTTCAGGAAGCTCATCCCGGTGCAGCGATATCCCCACTTGCCCGGCACGGCCACCTCGACGCAGCCGATGGCCGAGTAGTCATTGGCGTCCTCGGGGTCGACGCCGTGAGCGACGAGCGAGTCGATGATGATCTCGTCGCTGTTGAACGCTGGCATCCCGAAGCCCAGGCGCATCACCTCGATGCATTCGAGCATGAACTCGTCGCTGAGGCCCTTGTGGTAGCGGACGGTGAGGTTGGGCTGGGGCAGCTTAGTCTGCGCCACCGACTTCAGCACCAGGTAGGAGGCCCGGTTGACCGCGTCCTTGCCGTCGCGGGTCTGCCCGCCGACGGTGACGTTCTGATACAGCGGGCCACCGGCGCTGAACCGGGTGTGCGACCAGCCGCGAATCTTGGCGACGGTGATGGTCTTTAGCCACAGGTTGGTCAGGAGTTCGACGGCGTCGTCCTCAGTGATCCGGCCCGCAGCGAGGTCGGCCTCAAGGAACGGGTTGATGTACTGGTCGAAGCGGCCGTAGGACAGGGAGTGGCCGTTGGACTCGATCTGCAGGATCAGCTGGACCAGCCACACCGACTGCACGGCCTCATGGAAGGTTTCCGCTGGGAACTCGGGCACCTTGCGCAGGATTCGGGCCATCTCGGTCAGCTCGGCGGCGCGGGCGGCGTCTAGCTCCACCTCTGCCAGGTCGGCGGCGAGGTCCGCGTAGCGGTGGGCGAAGCCAACGACGGCGTCGAGGGTGATCAGCACGGCTCGATAGAAGTAGGACTTCTTCAGGTTCTCGGCGTCGGTGAGGTCGAGGGCGTCCAGGAGGTCCTGGGTGCGGGACCGGTAAGCGGCGATGCCCTCAGACAGCACGCGGGCGTAGTTGACGGCGATGTGCGCGTCGCCAGACGTGATGTTGCCCTCCGGGTGGATGATGCCGAGGTCATAGAACTGCTTGCTTTCGGGCGGCATCTTGCTGAGTCCCTTGGCCTTCAGGGTCGCGTTGTCCCAGAACGGGGCGATCTCCCGAAGCGCCTGCTTTGCCTCCTCGGTGATGTAGAACCGGTCGCCGGGGCGCTTGTCGAACTCGTCCAGCTCGTCGATAACCCAGTCCATGGCGTACTCGGGCATGATCGGGGCGGCCCGGTTAGCCGAGGCCTGATTGCCCGCGATCCGGCTGGCGGGCTCGATGTAGATGCTCATATTCGCGAGCACGTTCTCCACCATGTAGGCCCGCTGTAGCACCATCGGTTCGTGGCGGTGGAGCCGGTAGCTCTCGGTGGTGAGCTTCGCGCGCTCGACGCAAACGGTCTGCAGGGTGTTCATCAGCTCCTCGCGCCACGCGGCCATGCGCGGGGTGAGGTTGCCGAAGTGGGGGGTGGGCGTGGCCTTAGGGGCGACGGTGGCCTTGGGGTCAATGGTGGTGGTCATCGGGTTTCCTCTCTTGCAGGGATGGCGTCTAACTGGCGGGCGTCGTCGGCGTCTTGGTGATCTTGATGCCGGCGGCGGCGAGCTGCTTCTGGAACTCGACAGCGAGGGCGTCGTCGGTGAAGATCTGCGACACCGCCTCCCGGTCGACTAGGGGCACGGCGCCCCGCCGGGCGAACTTGGATGATTCGCTGAGCACGATGAGCTCTTCGGACTGCTTGGCCATGGCGCGGACTACCTCCGCGCGCATGTGGTCCTTAGCGGTGAAGCCGTATTGGCTGGTGTATCCATCGATGCCAATGAAGCACTTCTCGACGTAGAAGGAGTTCAGGGTCTGGATGGTGATGGGGCCGACGGTGACCTGCGCCTCGTTCTGGTAGTCGCCGCCCAGCAGCACCACCTTCGCGGGCGTGGTGCGGATGTAGTCTGCGATGAAGGCGGAGTTGGTGATGATGGTGACCCCGCGCCGGTTCTGCGCGATCTCTTCGGCGAGGAAGACGCAGGCGGAGCCGGATTCGATCATGACGAGGTCGCCGTCGCGGACCCCGGCAAGGGCGGCGCGAGCGATCCGGCGCTTCTCGTCGTGGTGGTAAGCCATGCGGCTCATCATGTTGTCTGGGGCGACCGGGATGGCGTAGCCGTGGTGCCTGCGGATGAGCCCGGCGCGGGCCAGCTTGTCCAGATCCTTGCGGACGGTGACCTCAGAGACCGCGAAGATACCTGAGAGGTCTGAAACGTCCACCCGGCCGTTTTCGATCACGTAGGCGAGCATTTCCGATTGTCGTCGTTGTGCCACTGCGACCTCCGTTGCCCTACAGCTAGTCGTGGTAATAATCTAATCATAAACGGGTTTCATTCGCAACTCCAAAGTGTTATCTTTGAAGCCCCAACGAGTGGATGGAGGTGCCACATGCCCGAGGACGTTGGCCGCATCTTCAACATCCAGAAGTTCTCCCTGCACGACGGCCCCGGGATCCGAACCGTCGTCTTCCTCAAGGGCTGCCCCCTGGGCTGCAAGTGGTGCTCCAACCCCAGCTCCCGGAAGCTGCAGATCGTCTCAATGCGCGACCCCGACCTGGACGGGGTCTTCGTCGAGGACAGCCGGGACTACGAGGTAGACGAGGTCGTGCGCCTCTGCCTGCAGGACCTCCCGTTCTACGAGGAGTCAGGCGGCGGCGTCACCCTCTCCGGCGGGGAGGCGATGGTGCAGCACCGGTTCGCACTGAACCTGATCAACCGGCTGCGCGAGGAAGGGGTGCACACCGCGATGGAGACGACGGGCTACGCGGCCGAGCCGATCTTCTCCCGATTCGTCGACGCCCTGGACCTGCTCATCATGGATGTGAAGCACCACAGCCGCAAGGAGCACAAGCGCTGGACGGATAGGCCCAACGACCTTCCGCTGAAGAACCTCCGCACGGCAGTGGCATCCGGGAAGCCGCTATGGGTGCGGATCCCGGTAATCCCCGGCGTCAACGACTCCCTCGACGACGCCGCGAAGTTCGCCAGGCTGCTGACCGAGCTCGGCGTGGCAGAGGTTCAGCTCCTGCCGTTCCACCAATTCGGCGAGCGCAAGTATGAACTGCTCGGCTGGACCTACGAGTTCGAGGGGGTCCCCGCGCTACACGAGGAGGAGCTGGCGGGCTTCCAACAGGTCCTAGCCGACGGCGGCGTCACCGCACGATTCTGACCAAGTTACCGCCCGCCCCTGCGGCCAGCGCCCCCACGCGATACGTTCTTCAGTCATGAGCGCCACACCCCTGCGATTCGGGATCGTCGGAACCAACTACATCAGCGAGTGGTTCGTACGCGGCTGCCGGGAGTCGGGCGGCCTGGCGGTCCCGGCCGTCGTGTTGTCCCGCGACGCGCGGCGCGGACACGACTTCGCCAACGCTAACGGCATCCCGGGCTCCTGTACCACGATGGCCGAGCTGGTCGACAGCGTCGACGCCGTCTACATCGCCAGCCCCAACGCCGTGCATCGCCCCCAGGCCATGGCGGCGATCGACGCCGGGCGGCACGTGCTCGTCGAAAAGGTGATGGGCGCCAACGCCCAGGAGGTGGCAGAGATCCTTGGTGCCGCAGCCCGTCGGGGCGTCGTCGCGATGGAGGCCACCCGGCACCTACACGCGCCCGCCCAGCGCCTGATCCGCGAAACGCTTCCCCGCTTGGGGCAGGTGCGGCAGGTGCGCTTCGCCAAGTGCCAGTACTCGGGGCGGTACGACCGGTTCCGCGCCGGTGAGGTGCTCAACGCTTTCAACCCGGAGCTAGGCAACTCCGCGCTCGCAGACATCGGGGTCTACGCCCTCCAGCCAGCCCTAGATCTATTCGGTCAGCCCGACGACGCCGTCGGCGCCAGCATCGAGTTGCAAAACGGCTTCGAAGCGGCCGGCTCGATGATCCTCAGCTACCCGGACCTGCTCGTCGACGTGTCCTGGTCGAAGATCACGTCCCAAGTGACGCCCAGCTACGTCCTCGGCGAGGATGGCGCCCTCACCATCGACGATCTGGCCGAGCCGACCCGGATCGAGCTCC
>PDWJ01003956.1_pt1 | contig 13581 bp, 5 predicted proteins | sample 1430881 | NCBI WGS metagenome assembly PDWJ01 (sample SAMN01162460, study PRJNA174530) | Oral metagenome, whole genome shotgun sequencing project. | biome: Marine environment; feature: Marine mammal; material: Swab sample of the gingival sulcus; isolation source: swab sample of gingival sulcus... | reverse complement strand
CAATAGGTATAATAGGCGGTGCAGACGGACCAACAGCTATATTCTTATCATCAAAATTAGCTAACGGTGTAAATATTTTGCCCGATGGCACAACAGTTAAGAATCTTATAGGGCCAATAGCCATAGCAGCATATTCGTATATGGCATTAGTTCCTGTAATTCAGCCGCCTATCATGAAATTGTTAACCACTAAAAAAGAGCGTTTAATCAGAATGAAACCTCCGAGAGCGGTTACAAAAATTGAAAAGATAGCATTCCCACTTATAGGCTTACTTTTAACAACTTTTATATCTCCAAGTGCATTACCGCTTTTAGGTATGTTATTCTTTGGAAACTTATTAAAAGAATCGGGAGTAACTAAACGTTTGGCAGATACAGCTCGCACATCATTGATTGACATTGTAACTATTTTGCTTGGTCTTACAGTTGGAGCATCTACACAAGCTGATGTATTTATAACACCTCAATCAATATTTATATTTGTATTGGGTGCGGTATCTTTCATTATAGCAACTGCCGGAGGTTTATTATTTGCTAAATTTATGAATTTGTTCTTAAAAGGCGATAATAAAATTAATCCTCTTATTGGTGCAGCAGGAGTATCAGCAGTGCCTGATAGTGCAAGAGTAGTACAGAGTATAGGTTTAAAAGAAGACCCTTCAAATCACTTATTGATGCACGCAATGGCTCCTAATGTTGCAGGCGTAATAGGCTCGGCGGTGGCTGCCGGTATTTTGTTGAGTTTCTTATTGTAGATAAGTTGGAAGACGGAAGGAAAGGTCAAACCCAAGTGTTTGCCCTCCATACAAACGCAAGTAAATACTAAATAGATTAGATTAAAATTATTTTAACTATTTGATGAAACCTCAAAGGTCTTAGAGACCTTTGAGGTTTGTTATTTTTCAAAATAATTTAAAACGAGTACTTAAAATCAAATACACTCAGATTTGCTTTTTAATTATAAACCTCCAATTATTTTCAATTTTATTTTGCAGTAATATACCTGATTATCAACAACATAATTATTAATTGTTAATTATTAATTACTAATTGAAAAAAATATTTTGTATATTGCGACTTTCGTTGTTGAAAAAAGATAATTTTAAAATTAGGAATTTAAAAATTGAGAGTAAATAAGGATTGTTCTTTTTTCTCTCAACTCTTAAACTCCGCTTAAAAAGTACAAGTATATGAATAAAGAAGAAGTATTAAAACGCTTAGGCATTAAGGAAGTAAACTCAGGAGTATGCACAGGTCAGGAGTGGCTGCAAGCAGGAGGTAATCTTACAGAATCGGTGTCGCCTGCCGATGATTCGCTGATAGCTAAAGTACAAAACGGCTCAATTGAAGATTACGAGTATGTAATGAAGAAAGCACAAAGTGCATTTATTGAGTGGCGTAAAGTGCCTGCACCACAAAGAGGTGAGGTTGTAAGGCAAATAGGCAATGTGCTTAGAGAGCGCAAAGAAGATTTAGGTTATTTAGTAACCTTAGAAATGGGTAAAATATATCAAGAGGGCTTGGGCGAAGTTCAAGAAATGATTGATATATGCGATTTCGCAGTAGGTCAGTCGCGTTTATTAAACGGCTTTACAATGCACTCCGAAAGACCCGACCACAGAATGTATGACCAATATCAACCACTTGGTATTGTGGGACTTATAACATCTTTCAATTTTCCTGTAGCAGTATGGGCATGGAACAGTATGTTAGCGGCAGTTGCAGGCGATGTTGTAGTTTGGAAACCAAGCTCGAAAACACCATTAACAGCAATAGCAGTACAAAACATCATACAAGCTGTATTAAAAGAGAATAATGTTCCTGAGGGTGTATTTAATATGATTGTTGCCAAATCATCGGTGTTGGGCGATAATTTTGTGGCAGACAGAAGAATACCTTTATTCTCGGTAACCGGTTCAACAGCAGTAGGTCAGCGAGTTTCAAGTATTCTTGGCAAGCGACTTGCTAAGGGAATTATGGAGCTTGGCGGCAATAATGCAGTTATTATTTCGCAACATGCTGATATTGAAATGGCAATTAAGTCGGTACTGTTTGGTGCAGTAGGTACTTGCGGACAAAGATGTACATCAACACGCCGATTAATTATTCACGAAAGCATTTACGATACAGTTAAGGCAAAATTGGAAGTTGCTTACAAGAGTGTAGCCGAAAAAATTGGTAATCCGTTTGATGCAAATACTCTTGTAGGACCACTTATTGATAAAACTGCGGTAGGTTTATTTTCAAACGCAATAGAATCAGCCAAAAAAGAAGGTGCTAATATTGTATTTGGCGGCGATGTTTTAGAGGGTAATTACGTAGTTCCTGCCCTTGTTGAGGCAGAAAACAGCTATGAAATAGTACAAGAAGAAACTTTTGCTCCAATATTGTACTTGATTAAGTATAAGGATATTGATGAGGCTATACATCTCAACAATGATGTTCCACAAGGATTGTCATCGGCAATATTCACACTTAACCTAATTGAAGCTGAGAAGTTCTTATCAGAGGCAGGTTCCGATTGCGGTATTGCCAATGTAAACATAGGTACTTCCGGCGCTGAAATTGGTGGTGCATTTGGTGGCGAGAAAGATACAGGCGGAGGTAGAGAATCAGGTTCTGATGCTTGGAAAATATACATGCGCCGACAAACAAACACTATTAATTATGGCGAAAAATTGCCATTAGCACAAGGTATTAAGTTCGACGTATAGATACTGACTAAGCAAAATAAGCGTATTCACATCAATTATGAATACCAACGAATAAACCCTCGTAAGTTTTTTAAAACTTGTGAGGGTTTTTAATTTAAAATATGCGAAATACAAAATAGTAAGGCGAGGCAATTATCAAAACTTTGCCTACATTATACTAATTACCGTATTCAGAAATAAACTTAATTCTCATTAATCGAATATCCAATTCGGTATATTCATCTTCGCCCAATTCGGCAAGAGCATCATCTATTGAATCGCTTTCCGATTCTAAAAAATAATCATAAACCTCTTCTTGATGATACTCATCTAATACTTGATTAACATAATAATCAATATTAAGTTTAGTACCGGAATTTACAATCGCCTCTATTTCAGTAAGCAACTCTTCCATTTCCAATCCTTTTGATGCTGCTATATCTTCAAAAGACAATTTTCTGTCGATACTTTGTATGTAGTACACCTTATTTGTCGATTTATTAACCACTGATTTAACCACCATGTCTTGAGGTCGGTCAATATCGTTATCCTCCACATATAATTTTATAAGTTTCACAAACTCAGCTCCATACTTCGATGCCTTTCCCGCACCCACTCCTACTATTTGCTTAAGTTCTGCAAGTGTTATAGGGTATTGTATCGACATATCTTCCAAAGAAGCATCTTGAAAAATAACGAACTTAGGTATGCCCTCACGTTTCGATATTTTTTTTCTTAAATCGTTCAACATAGAATATAAAACAGGGTCTAAGGCACTGGTAGTTGCAGCAGAAGATGAAGTTTCGTCTGAACTTACACTATCGTAATCATTATCCTTAGTAAGCATTACAGAATAAGGTTTCTTCATAAATTTCTTTCCTAATTCAGTGATTTTTAATAATCCGTAATTTTCAATTTCTTTATCAATAAAACGTAATATCAAGGACTGTCTGATAACAGCATTCCAGAATTTAACATCGCCCATATCCTCACCAATACCAAAAAAATCGGCATCGTCGTGTTTAAACGACTTAATAGCAGCATCAGCCTCACCTGCAAGTAGATTAGCAATATAATCTGCTTTAAAATTCTCTTTAACTTTTTGTATCATTTTCAAAACCATAACGATTGCGTCTTTCCCCTCAAATTTTTCTTTAGGATTTAAGCAATTATCACAATTATTACAGTTCTCAGGCAATATTTCGCCAAAATAGTTCAACAGTTGTTTTGGCCTACACACCGACGACTCGGCATACGACACTGTTTCCAATAAAAGTTGCTTGCCTATTTCTTGTTCAGATATTGGTTTTCCTTGTGTAAATTTTTCTAATTTTTGAATATCTTTATAGCTGTAAAAAGCAATACACTTTCCCTCTCCCCCATCTCTGCCTGCTCGTCCTGTTTCTTGATAATATCCTTCCAAACTTTTAGGAATATCATAATGTATTACAAATCGAACATCGGGCTTGTCAATACCCATACCAAAAGCAATGGTTGCCACTATTACATCTACCTCTTCCATCAAAAACTTATCTTGATTTCCGCTTCTGGTAGCTGCATCTAAACCGGCATGATAAGGCAATGATTTTATACCGTTTATTTGTAATGTTTCAGCCAGTTCTTCCACTTTTTTTCTACTCAAACAATAAATAATACCGGATTTGCCTGAGTTTTCTTTAATAAATTTTATAATTTGCTTTTCGGGCTGCTGTTTAGGACGAACTTCGTAATATAAATTTGACCTGAAAAACGATGACTTATAAACAGTAGCATCTAACATTCCCAAATTTTTCTGAATATCGTGCTGAACCTTTGGGGTAGCAGTTGCAGTAAGTGCAATAAGAGGAGCCACGCCTATTTCTTCAACTATCGGGCGTATTCGACGATATTCGGGTCTAAAATCATGTCCCCATTCCGATATACAATGAGCTTCGTCAACTGCATAAAACGATATTTTAACATTTTTCAGAAACTCTACATTTTCATCTTTAGTTAAAGATTCAGGTGCAACATAAAGCAATTTAGTGGTACCTGCCAATATATCCTCCTTTACTTGAACAATTTGTCCTTTTGTTAATGAGGAGTTTAAAAAATGTGCAACTCCTTCTGCCTCTCCGAAACCACGCATGGCATCTACTTGATTTTTCATAAGAGCTATCAAAGGAGAAATAATTATAGCTGTACCTTCCATTATCAATGCAGGCAGTTGATATATAAGAGATTTTCCACCGCCCGTAGGCATCAAAACAAAAGAATCATTGCCGTTTAGTATGTTATTTATTGCATTCTCTTGCTGTCCTTTAAAAAAACTAAAACCAAAGTATTTTTTTAAGTAAAATTTTAAATCTACATTATTATCTTTCGCTGACATTACTATATTTTATATAATTTACAATTTTATTTTTTTTGTTCAAAGCCTATATTAACCACATTAAAACAGTTACTATCAAAATATTAGCTTTGATAAATAAACTGTCGATTTAATAAGTTCACAAATTATTGAGCAGGTAAAAGTAGTAAAAAAAACTATATCCTCATATATTTGCAGATAAATTTTGACATGGTGAAAATACACTTTTTTTTTGATTTAAAAAAATTTTTTATTTTTCGAAAAAATAAAAACAGATGAAAAAAGACACAAAATCGCAAAAGGATATGAGTTTTTTGTCTCACTTAGAAATTTTAAGATGGCATCTTATACGCTCATTTTCAAGTATTATCGTTTTAGCAGTAATTGCATTTATCTTTCATGATTTTATTTTTGATAATATAATTTTATTGCCCAAGGAGCAAAGATTTTATACAAACAGAATACTTTGCCTGCTTGGAACATATATCAATGTTGATAGCTTATGTATAAACTCAAAGCCGTTGAATATTATTAATATAAAAATGGCAGGGCAATTTTCAACCCATATTTCTGTATCTGTAATATCAGGTTTTATTCTTGCTTTTCCTTATGTTTTTTGGGAAATATGGAGCTTTGTAAAGCCTGCCCTTAAAGAAAATGAAAAAAAACACGCCAGAGGCACCGTGTTTTTCAGCTCTTTACTGTTTGCTATTGGCGTTTTATTCGGCTATTTCATATTAACACCTCTTTCAATACATTTTTTGGGTAGCTATAATGTCAGCAACGAAGTTGTAAATCAAATTAATCTCAATTCTTACATATCCACTGTTACTTCGGTGGTATTATCAAGCGGAGTAATATTTGAGTTACCTATTGTAATTTATTTTTTGAGCAAGGCAGGAATTATAACTCCCTCGTTTTTAACAAGATACCGAAAACATGCCGTAATTGTAATATTAATTTTATCGGCAATTATAACTCCGGCTGATATTTTTAGCCAAATTTTAGTAGCTTTGCCCCTATTATTGCTTTATGAAATAAGCATAAAAATTGCAAAAAGAATTACAAAACGACAAGAAATGTGAGAGGACGGAAGACAGAAGACAGAAGACGGAAGACGTGAGTTGGAAGACGGGAGACAGAAGACGGAAGACGGAAGTAAATCACTCATCACCCATCACTCATCACCCATCACCTATCACCTATCACTCATCACCTATCACCTATCACTCATCACTCATAAAACTAAACAGAATGAAACTATACACTGAAAACATAGAAAAGAAATACGGAAAACGCACTGTTGTAAAAGGTGTTAGTATAAATGTTAATCAAGGAGAGATTGTTGGATTATTAGGCCCCAATGGAGCAGGTAAAACCACATCGTTTTACATGATTGTGGGCTTAATAAAACCAAATGAAGGTAAAATTCTATTAGAAGGCGAAGATATTACCAAGCTCCCAATGTATAAAAGAGCTCAAAAAGGCATAGGTTATTTACCTCAGGAATCAAGCGTTTTTCGTAAGCTAAGTATTGAAGATAACATAAAATCTGTTTTAGAAATGTCTTCTTTCTCAAAACAAGAACAAAGAGACAGATTAGAAAATGTTTTAGACGAATTTGGTTTGCAAAAAATACGAAACAGCTTGGGTATACAACTATCCGGAGGCGAACGAAGACGAACAGAAATAGCCAGAGCCCTTGCTATCAACCCTAAATTTATTCTTTTAGATGAACCTTTTGCGGGTGTAGACCCAATAGCCGTTGAAGATATTCAAAAGATTGTGGCAAAACTAAAAGATAAAAACATTGGCATTTTAATTACCGACCATAACGTACACGAAACTCTATCAATAACCGACAGAGCCTACTTACTCTACGAAGGGCGTATATTAGAATCGGGAACAGCTGAAGAATTAGCTGCAAATCCCGAAGTTAGAAAAAAATATCTTGGAGAAAAATTTGAATTAAGAAGATGAATTGATAATGGTTAATGGTTAGTGGTTAATTCCTAACTGCAAAGCCATTATAGCATTAAAAATCAGGGCATGGTATTGTTACTCTTCTGGAATTGCGTTTCAATTTCAAGTTTTGATTAAACAAGTATATCAACGATATTTCATGAGAACCTCCTGTTGCACTCTGGTTTATTTTATTCAATGTGTAATCGTAGCTATATCCAAACCTTAAGTCGTAAATTTCAAATCCTAATAACACAACAACAGCGTCTAATGACTCATATCCGGTTTGTTCTCCAATTCCGGGTATTCCTCTAAACCATAAACCTAAGGTAAAAGGTCGTTTATGCCAATAAGCACCTAAGTCTATCTGGTCGTGCATATCTTGATTTTGATATAACACACTAAATGTAACACTTTCAGTAATTTCATGTTTCCTGCGCCTATCACCTTTTATAGGCAACATAGTACCTCCAAAGAAGGTGAACTTAATAGGAGTTTTACTTATTTCGTTAAGTAAAGACTGGTCGGGCTGCAACATATTAGCTACGGTAATTCCTGCCCAAAACCTGCTATGATAAGCCAATAAAGAAGCATCAACATCGATAAAACTCTTCTTGTTTACCGCTGATTTCAAATCTCTTGACGTTCCTGATATTAATCCATTTTTATCTAATTGGTCTCCAAATATAAGTTTAGCCATTTCGATACCGCGCTGGGCATACTTAAACTTAATACCGGGCCTTAAACGCCAATATCTATTTATTTTTATGTCATAAGAGTATAATAATCCTATATCGGTTAAACTTAACCTTCCGGTACCTGCCACATCTCTAACAACAGATATTCCCACTCCACTCCTTAACCTGTCAAAATAATGGTCAAACGAAGCAGCAAAGGTGGTAAATGTACCCGGAATATTAGGCCACTGGTCTCTATAATTAAAAACAAGTCTACTTCCATTAATTAAGCCTACATTAGATGGGCTTAAAGACAAGGGAGCTGCGTAATACTGCGAGAATTGCACTTTCTGTCCGTGTGTTTCATGTGCAATAAATAAAATCGACAATAATATTAATATATTTAAGTTTTTCAAAGCATTAAAAAGATTAGAATTTGTATTATAAAACGTTCACTTATTCATATTATTATACAAAAGTTCACATATATTAAACCTACTTGTTTTCGTTCTCAATTTATGCTCACAGGAACGCAAATTCCTGCCCTACATCAAATTTTAAACAGAACTTTTTTACATATAACAACACTTACATCACAATATAGCAAAATGAATACCAAAATATATAAAGATTTGGATTAAGTGTGAATGAGTTCGTTAAAAATAACGAACTCATTTACTTAATATTCATTCAAAAGGAATTACTTTAACAATGTACAGTCGCCTGTTTTCTTGAAGTTTACTCCATTTTTATACTTTCCTGTAACTTTCCATACATATACATCTTGTTGTACAAGTCTTCCATTTACATATCCGTCCCAACCTATTGCAGGATCATTACTTTCAAATATTTTTGCTCCCCAACGGTTAAAGATTTCTAACTTATACTCTTTCACTCCTCTGTATACAGGGTGGAACACATCGTTAGATACATCATCGGGACTGTATCTGCCGCCTGTTGGTCCGGCTTTGCTTGGTGTAAACGCATTAGGGAATACACATAAGCCTGAAGGTTCTACAACTATTGGCCTACTTAAAAGAGTATCGTCATAACATTTATTCTCTGACCACACTTTTAACCTAATATTATACTTTCCTTCTTTTAGATAATAGTGCTGTGGATTCTCTTCCTTAACTATATCGGTGCTATCTCCAAAGTCCCAACTATAAGTGTATCCATCTATAGACCTGTTATAGCAGTGTACTGCTTGATTTGGAAGCATTACAGTATCAGGAGACACTATGAAACTTGCCACAGGCACAGGATATACTACTATTGTATCAGTTCTCATATACTTCATTGCACCATTCTCCATTCCCGGACCGGTAGCCCACAAATTAGCATAATATGTACCGGGTTCATCAAATATAAATGAAAGTTTATGACCTTTTAAGGTATCTCCCACATTCAATGGTTCTCCCAATTTGTTAATAACCCAATATGCTGTATCAGAGTATAAAGTATTGGCATTAAAGTCAACCTCAACAGGAGCACAATCGGCGTACGACCTACCACCTTTATTTGTGGGTTCAGGTGCTACAATCAATATTTTCTGACTTACTGTATCATTACATTTACCGGAATTAACAGCCAATGTAATCTCATATTCACCCCAAGTGTCGTAAGTATGAGAGAAGCCTGTTTCTCTTTGCACATCTACTTTTGTATTTCCATCACCATAAGTCCAATAATAGTTAGTATAGCCTTCATCACTATAGTTATCTATATTAATGGTAGCATCAGGATATATCTGATATGCGGGATAAGCTTCAAACTTAACTTTTGGAATACCAAATACAGTAAACTGATGTATCACAGTGTCAGAACAGTTTTTGTCGGAAACAACTATTAATCTTGTTGTATAAACCGAATCGGTGTCATAAGCAATATAATCTCTGTCGAAATTAACCATTGCTGTATCTTCGCGTTGGTCTTCGCCAAAATTCCAGAAGTACTTAACACCGTTTACACTTCTATTTTCATAATGTACTGTTAATGGCGAACATCCTTCTTCCACATCAGTTGCAAAATTAGCTACAGGCGGTACATTATAAGTTACAACAATTCTATCACTGCTTACACAACCCGTATTCTTTGTAACTGTCCATTCAAGAACATTAGGTCCGGGTGCCAATTCAGTAACTCTTGTGTCGGCCATAGATGGGTCGTCGAACTTTCCTTCACCTTGAATAACAGTCCATTTACCGCTTCCATTAGAACCCGCCGGTTCGGCTGCAAGTATTGCACTATTTTCGCAATACTCTCTATCTTGCCCTGCTTCTATTTGGAATTCTCCATTAGATACCACAAGTTCATCATAGGTAGTGTATCCGTTAATGGTTACTATCCATTTGAATTGAGTTACACTACCGGGTTTCAAGTTAACAACCTCTGCTTTTGGATTATCTTCTTGTCCTTCTACAATTTTACCTACACCATTTATTACTTCCCATCTACCTCTTGCAGGATATGGATCTTCTGCATTCAAATACATTCTTTCTCCACATATTACCGTGTCATTTCCTGCATTTGCATCAATGGTGTTATATATTATATCAACATCGTCTGAACTAATACACGACTTCCAGGTAACCTCCCATCTAAATGTGTTTACACCTTGTTGTAAATTATTTACAAGTGCTTGTGGATTGGTCAAGTCAACAGTGGAAATATTACCAAAACCTCCCACAGGTATCCATCGTCCTGTAGCTTCGCCGGGCAATCCGGGTAACTCTGCTTGCATAACTGCCGTATCAACCTTCAATAATTGATCAGGTCCTGCATTTGGAACAAAGTGGTTACTTATAACCAAAACTTGCGATTCAGTTTTACATTCTCCATTCATTGCTGTCCATGTAAATATATTATTTCCTTGCAATAAATCCCTAACTCTTGTTCTAACTAATGAAGCATTATCAATTCTTACTCCTTGTCCTCCGGCTGTCCAATATCCGGTTTCGCCTTCTCCAAGCGGTGTTGCCATAATTTCCACATTATCCTCGCATGTAGGTATCTCGGTATTAGCAACCCTTGAAGCACTTGCAATATTAGTAACCGTAATATAGTCGGAATGTTTACAAGATTCTCCTGCAATACCCAAAGTCCAACTTAATTTGTTCTCGCCTTTTTGCAATCCTCTTGCTACTGCTATGGTATTGGTTGAATCAGCTCCAAAGTAACCCGGACCCGATACTACTTCCCATCGTCCTTCTAAGCCGGGAACTCCTTCATACATATTAGCTGTTACTGTAGCTCTTTCGCCACAAACCTCTCTGTCATCATCAACTACGGCTTCATATCTTATATTATTTATGGTAACAGTTGCCGATGCCTCACAGCCATTTCTATTAACTGTCCATCTAAATGTATTATCGCCATTATCCATATCGTTAACTACAGTTTCGTAATGCGAACGATTTACAAAAACAGCTCCACTGGCTCCTTCTTTTGTCCATCTACCTATTCCTGATAAAGGATCGCTACCTTTCAATGTAGTAGAAGGACCGCAATTAGTTCTATCCACACCGGCTGTTACGGTAAATACATTGTTAGAAATTACTACATCAGCGCTTGCTGAACAATAAGCATCACTTACAGTCCAAGTAAATGTATTGGTTCCTACAAGCAAATTACTTACGTTATTCACAGGATTTGCAACAGGATCATTAAATGTAGCCTGTGCATTATCCACAGTCCATGTTCCTGTTTGACCTGATTCTAATGCAGGTGCTCTAAGAGTATATTCGCCCGTACAAGTAACATCATCTTGCCCTGCATAAGCCGTGAATGACCTATTGTGCAATGGTAATTTTGCAGATTTAGATTCACAACCGTTTTTTACTATTGTCCAAACTAAATCGCATTTACCTCTTGGTAATTGTCTAACTACGGTAGAATAACTGTTGGAATTATCAAATACGGCATCGTTTGATGTTGCTGTCCAATATCCGTAAGTTCCTACCGGCAACGATGTACCCTGAATTGAAGCATAATCTTGACACAATGGACTTGGCGACGAAGTATTAGCCATAATACTATTCATGTAATTATCAACAATTTCTAATTCATCTTCTCTTGTACAGCCTCCTGTGCTTGTTACTTCCCATTTCAATACATTGGAACCATATTTTAAATTACTTACTATAGTAGTATTGGCATTAGGGTTGGCAATATTTATAGAAGGATCTGCCGGTGTCCAAAGACCTGTTCTGCCGTCAATTAACTCACTTGCACTTATTGTTACTGTATGTGTTGGTTCGCATATTGTTAATACCGGTTGGCTTATTTGGTTTGGCATAGTTTGATTATCAACAGTTATTACCGCCTCTTTTTTACAACCGTTTTTATCAACTGTCCATGTGAATTGATTATTATCCCTGTAAGGTATGTTTTTCACCCATGTTACAGGAGATAATGAATTTTCAATTTCACCTCCACCATTGGTTACTCTCCACCTGCCAACTCCTTCAAGCGGCGCTTGTGCCAACAACTGCATGGAGTCTTCACATAACACAGCGGGATATGCACCGATTAATACTGCATCTGATGGCGTGTTATTATTAATAGCGACATAAGCTTCGCCCGAACAACCACCCGGACTTGGATCGGTTATTACCCATTTAATTACAGTAGTTCCTTTTTCCAAATCCCTAATAGTAGTGTTGTACACATTAGAATTGTCAAAAGCTGTAGTGGCTCCACCACCTGATTGTATATGCCACGCTCCTGTCTGTCCCGGACCGGGTTGCGTTGCTCCAAGAAGTTGTAAAAAGTCAGTATTACAGATGTTTTGCTCCTGTGCTCCTGCCGATATTGGAATCTGATTATTAGTAATCTCAACCGTATCGCTAACAGAACAATCCCCCACTGTAACTGTCCACTCAAACATATTGCTGCCAAGCTCTAAATCATTAACCATAGGAGTTGGTACATCGTCCGGAGTTGGTGTAGCCCCTTGAATTAACCTTCTCCACTTACCTGTTCCGTTTGTTGGTGCCGGCGTTGCTGCTAATTGCACCGTTGTTCCACAAACAGTTCTATCATTACCTGCCGAAACATTACGCGGCAAGTTATTAGTAATAGTCATATCGTCTACATCAGTACATGCAGGGTTATCATTACTGGTAACAGTCCATATTATTCTGTTTTCACCAAATTGCAAATGCTCTACCGATGTAATGTAATACAGACTATTTCCGAATGTTACCTCAGGACGGTCAGATGTCCACACACCGCTATATCTACTATCAGGTGATGGCGATTGTATTGTAGGTATAATGGTATCACAAGTAATAATATCATCACCTGCATCTGCAAATACTTGGTCGTTTCTAATAGTAATAGTATCTGTTAAGAAACAGTCGTTATTACTTATTGTCCATGTCAATACAGTTTCCCCTATCGACAATCGTTTAACCCAAGTTTCAGCAAGATTAGAATGCTCTATGGTTGTTTGACTGCCTCCTTCAATTCTTTCCCATCTGCCTGTTTCTCCTGATACAGGGTCAGGTGGTGTTGCTGATAACAACAAGGAATCCTTACATAATCTAACAAGCTCGCCATTTAATATTTGCGGTTCTGATGGCAATAAACTCCAGAAAGTTCTTTCAGCTGAAGATTTACAAGTAGGATCGGCTGTATTTACAAGCGTCCACCTAAACTCTGTTACATCACCCAAGTTTTTAGCATAAGTATTATTAGATGTGCTATTGCCAATAATAATTTCTCCTACTCCTCCACTTGAAGTAATAATCTCCCAATATCCTGTATTCCAATCGGCATCAGGCGGAGTAGCTACCAAGCCAATACTATCAGCACAAGCTGAATATGAAGGACCTGCCGTTACTTCTTTGGATATTCCTGTTATTTTAACCTCATCTGAAACATCAGGACATGAAGC
>PDWJ01003954.1_pt1 | contig 13583 bp, 11 predicted proteins | sample 1430881 | NCBI WGS metagenome assembly PDWJ01 (sample SAMN01162460, study PRJNA174530) | Oral metagenome, whole genome shotgun sequencing project. | biome: Marine environment; feature: Marine mammal; material: Swab sample of the gingival sulcus; isolation source: swab sample of gingival sulcus... | reverse complement strand
GGCAATGGTTCAAATAGCTACCATCTTCGATGGTATCAGGATCATGTATCTGCCGTCCTCCCTCAACCTCTTGTCGTCTCATTTCCAATAATGGTGTATCGGGCGGCAATGCTGATCTGGGCGCTCTGGTTGGCGTTTAATATGCTCTCATGGGTTAAATGGGGATGGGAATGTCTGACTACGGAAAAGGGATGGGAAGCTGTTCAACTTCGTAGAAAAAACAAAAAACAATCTCAAGAAAAGGTCTGATTTGACTTCATGGCTTCTGAGTTCCACCAACACTGCGGGGAGCTCAGAGGTCAATACTGCTGTATCAACCCCTTGCTTATATTACGGTGAGCACATTTTTATTATTTCCTCGGGGGAAGGAATATCGGCCATCGAACGACCGTAGTTTGCATAGCGGAGTATCCCGGATGCATCGACGAGTATCTGGGCGGGCATTCTTCCTAATTTGAACAGTTTAACCTCCTGTCCGAAAAGATTTAGAACCGTATGTTCGGGATCGGGTAAGCCGATAAAGGGCAGGCTCTCTTTTTGCCAGTACCTCTGAAAAGATTGTGCTCCTTCAGGTCCAATAACGATTATTTCTATGTCCAGTTGTTTGAAGCGCTGATAGTCTTGACGCAACTGCATCATGTGCTTGCGGCAAAATGGTCAAAGGAAACCTCGGTTAAAAATGAGCAGTACCTTTTTTTTACCCCGAAAATCAGAAAGTGATATGGTCTTTCCATTAAGATCCGGTAGGATAAAGTCTGGTGCGGGGGTGTTTATTTTATTGTTGATCATATTCACCTCGTATTTGAGTTTGCAAAGGGATCAAGAGTAGATCAATCTTTACAAATTGATATTAAAAATCATAAGAAAAAGCCTCTATTCTCGTCTTGACCCTATAACTATCATTGTTTATTACAGTAATTCAATAGAATATAGTATCGCAAAGAGATGTATGCTTTATGATTTCGGTCAGAGTTGATAAAGGAAGGTATGCCTCGGTCTTTTCCTCAGCCTGTAGTTTTGGTAAGTCGTTGTCTTGGTTTTGATTTCTGTCGCTATGATGGACAGCGGCTGAATTCTGAAATTGTTGAGCTGCTGCGGGGACACGTGCATTTTGTTGATGTCTGCCCGGAAATGTCTGCAGGGCTTGGGGTACCAAGGTCGCCGATACGACTTTGTATGAACGATGAAACCGTTGAGGTCTGGCAGCCGGCTGAGTCCCGGTCGGTAACGCAGCAACTGCAAACAGCCGTTGATGCTGTTCTTCCTCTTTTTGAAAGATGTGATGGGGCTGTACTCAAAAGTAAATCACCCTCTTGTGGTTTGCGTGATGCAAAGATGTTTCGCGGCAGGAACCAGCCACAGTTTCACCGTTGGGGCAGTGGTGTACTGGCCGAGAAGATTCTTTCAGCAGCCGCTAACAGGGCCGTTGATGACGAAATGAGGCTGACCAATGTTGTCCTGCGTGAGCATTTTTTGATAAAACTCTATGCCAGTGCTCGTTTCCGAAAGATCGAAGCGGCAAGGAAGATGCGTGATCTTATATCTTTTCATGCCTCCTATAAGTTTCTTTTCCTTGCCTATAATGAGAAACATTTTCGGCAGTGCGGTAAAATTGTTGCCAACCATGAAAGACTTTCCAGCGAGGAGGTGTTCGCTCTCTATCGTACAGAGATGGCCTTGCTTCTTGGGCGTCCCTTTCGTCGGGAGGCAATGGTCAACACCCTGTACCATGCCTATGGACTGATATCGCACGGGCTTGTCTCAGAGGAAAAAAAGTATATTATCAATACGATTGAAGAGTATCGTGACGAAAGAATTCCACTGCATGCGGTGACCCATCTTCTTGAAGGGCAGGCACTTCGTTTTGGCCAGCGGTATATCCTTGATCAGGCTTTACTCCAGCCTTTCCCCGTGGAGCTTTCATTGCTTACAGGCAGTGGTAAGGGAAGGGATGTGATGTAAAAAAGCAGCTTGCTATCACCGTTTTTAGCTGAGTATCTGTTCTTTGGGAGGTATGAAGCACAATCTTGAATCCGTAATTCATTAATTACGAATAATTTATATAGACTTTGAGGTTATCATGTTGATTTCACCATTATCTCTTGCCACTGCACAAGGGCAGGAGATGCTTGATTCTTTAACCGACAGGTTTCAGGCTGCTGATATTGGCTGTGAAGATGCTGTTAAAGAAATTCTGACAGCAGTTGTAGAGCGCGGTGATGATGCTGTTCTTGAGTATGGCCGCAAGTTTGACTGCCCGATTCTTGAAAAGGAGAATCTCCAGGTAAGTACAGCCGAGTTGAAAACTGCTTATGAGCTGGTTGACGACGCTTTTCTGGATACCCTTGGACGGGCTATTGAGCGAATTCAGGTTTTTCATGAGCGGGAGATGGAAGACTCCTGGATACAGACAAAAGAGGATGGCACAATTGTAGGACGTCTGGTTCGCCCTGTAGATTCTGCCGGGCTTTATGTCCCGGGCGGGCAGGGTGGTTCAACACCCCTTGTTTCTTCTGTGTTGATGAATGGGATTCCGGCAGCCATTGCCGGGGTAGCCTGCCGGGTTATGGTAAGCCCTCCTGCTGTTGATGGCAGTATAAGTCCGCACTTGCTGGTTGCTGCTCAGGAAATAGGCATTACCGAAATCTATAAGGTCGGGTCTGCCTGGGCGATTGCTGCCCTTGCTTACGGTACAGAGATAATCCCCAAGGTGGACGTAATTGTTGGCCCCGGAAATCAGTATGTTGCAGAGGCCAAGAGTCAGGTTGCCGGTATGGTTAAAATTGACATGATTGCCGGGCCTTCCGAGGTTCTGATTATAGCCGATGAAACCGCCAGCGGTACGACTGTGGCTGCGGATATGCTGGCACAGGCGGAGCACGATCCCCTTGCACTTGCTGTTCTTGTTACTATCCATGAGCCTCTTGTAGAGGAGGTTCTGAGCGAGCTTGAGCGCCAGTTGCCTTTGCTGGGGCGTGAGAAAATCGCCCGCACAGCATTGAAAGACAGGGGCGTCATCTTGATAGCAAAAGATATTGAGGAAGCTGTTGCCGCTGCTAACAGGATCGCTATTGAACATTTAGAGCTTGATATTGCAGATCCCTGGGCGCAGATACCAATGATCAGACATGCCGGCGCAATTTTTGTTGGCAGTAACAGCCCGGAAGCCGCTGGAGATTATTTTGCCGGTCCTAATCATGTGCTGCCAACCATGGGTACCGCACGTTTTGCATCGGCGCTTGGAGTGGAGACTTTTCTAAAGAAATGCTCCCTGATTTCCTGCTCGGAAAAAGCCCTTGAAGCAGATGGCGAGCATATCATGCGCCTTGCACGACTTGAAGGTCTTGATGCTCATGCCGCCTCTGTTGCTGTTCGTCTTGGTAAATTTTCAGGGAAAGACTGATGGAGACATCTTTTTACTCCCAGCTTCAGACTGGCCTGGATTATCTGGGAATAGAGCTGCCTGAGGATGCTCAAAAGCGTCTTTATCTTTATTTTACTGAGCTTAAAAAATGGCAGAAAAAGGTCAATCTCATAGCCAAAAATACCGGGGACGAAACGATAGTTGAGAATCATTTTCTTGATTCCCTGACCTTGCTGCCTCATCTTCATCGTATGGGCGATGGAAAAATTCATCTGGTGGATATAGGAACGGGTGCAGGGTTCCCCGGGCTGGTGTGCAAGGCCGCTTGTCCAGAAATGGTAGTAAGCCTTGTTGAACCCCGCTTAAAGAGGGTGAGTTTTTTAAAACACATTGTCCGCATCCTCAAACTTGAGCAGGTGAATGTACTTGCTGAGAGGATGGAGCCTGGCAGTAAATTGCTTGCAGATGGTTCGGTAACCCATGTTACAGGGCGTGCTGTTACCGAAATCGGCCCCTTTGTCGAAATGGCAGCCGGATTTGTGAATCCTCATTTGCAGCTTGTTTTAATGAAGGGGCCGAAATGGAAGGAAGAGGAAGAAAACGCCGGGGGGGTAATCCAGAATTCCGGTTATAGTTTGGCAGAAACGGCAGAATACTCCCTGCCTTTTTCCGGGGCATCGAGGACTCTTCTTTTTTTTACAAAAATACATAATGACCAAAGGTAGAATAATGAAAAAAATTGCAGTTTTAGCCGGTGATGGTATTGGCCCAGAGGTAATGGCAGAGGCTATCAAGGTTTTGGATGCCGCACAGAAAAAGTTTTCTTTTGAGCTTTCCTGTGAGTATGCCGATGTTGGCGGCATTGCCATAGATAACCATGGAGAGGCTTTGCCTGCATCCACTCTTGAGCTTTGTGAAAACAGTGATGCCATTCTTTTTGGCTCTGTTGGCGGTCCGAAGTGGGAAAAACTGCCTCCAGAGCAGCAGCCTGAGCGCGCTGCCCTTCTTCCCCTGAGAAAGCATTTTGATCTTTTCTGTAATTTCAGACCTGCAAAGGTCTTTGGTTCTCTGGCTGCAAGTTGTCCGCTGCGAGCGGATATTGTTGGTGACGGTTTTGATATTCTTTGTGTTCGTGAACTTACCTCCGGGATTTATTTTGGTACTCCAAAGGGAAGAGAAGGGGAGGGGCGGGATGAATATGCCTACGATACCATGGGTTACAAACGGTCCGAGATTGAGCGTATTGCCCGCATGGCTTTTGATGCAGCCCGAGTGAGACGCAAAAAAGTGACCTCTGTGGATAAGGCCAACGTCCTTACCACAATGGTCCTTTGGCGGGAAGTTGTTATGGAAGTTGCCGCAGATTATTCTGATGTTGAGCTGAATCATATTTATGTAGACAACGCGACCATGCAATTGGTTCGTGATCCTCATCAGTTTGATGTTATGCTTTGCGGAAATATGTTTGGTGATATTATCTCCGATGAAGCGGCGATGATTACTGGTTCCATGGGACTGCTTGCCTCAGCTTCTCTCAACGAGAAAAAGTTTGGTTTGTATGAACCCGCCGGCGGTTCTGCACCGGATATTGCCGGTCAGGGAATTGCTAATCCTGTTGCGCAGATTCTCTCTGCTGCAATGATGCTCAGATACTCCCTTGGTCAGGAGGAGGCTGCTTCTGCCGTTGAAGAGGCAGTTGCCGCAACCCTTGACAATAATATTCTGACCGCAGATCTTACTGTCGACAAGAAAAATGCTGTTCGTACCGCAGAGATGGGTGATGCTGTCGTGAAGGAATTACTGGGGTAATCTTCTGATCCGGTTTCAGGCGGTGTCATGCTGCCTGAAACCTGCACAACAAGGTATGAGATGGCAAATAAAGATGATGTAGTCCTGATAGCAAATGAAGCTTCTGCTGAGTTGGGCAGAAAAATAGCGGAGCGTCTTTGGGTTCCTTTTACGGAAATGGTTACTAAGCGGTTTGCCGATGGGGAACGTTACCATGCCTTTCCGTCATCTCTTGAAGGGAAAGACATTGTCATTGTTGGTGCAACTCATGACGATAATGCCCATCAGGAGTTGATGGATCTGATTTCTGGCGCCAGATACTGGAATGCAAATTCGATCAACGTGGTTATCCCCTATCTCGGTTATTCCACCATGGAGAGGGCGAAGCCCGGACTCTTCGAGATTCCCAAGGGGATAACCAGATGCAGACAGATTTTTCGTGCCAGGCCCCATTTCGTCAGTTTTGTTGATTTGCATTCCGAAGCTGTTCTTCATGCCCATGCCGGAGAAATCAGTGTTTACCATGTCTGGTCAGACATTCTTACTGCTCAAAAAATAAGGGATAGCGGAATTGAGGATTATGTTCTGGTGTCTCCCGATTACGGTTTTTCCAAGCGTGTTGCCGGTCTTGCCAGTTTGCTGGGTTGTTCCCATACGGCGGCTGATAAAGACCGCTACGACACGGATAAGACCATTGTCGGCCAGGTATCCAGCGTTGTGGAAGGTAAGACTGCTATTATCTGTGATGATATGATCAGAACGGGAGGTTCCATTATCCAGACTGCCGAGCGCTGTCTGGAGGCGGGGGCCAGAGATGTGCTGGCCCATGCAACTCATCTGGTTATGGCGGATAACGCCAGAGAAAAATTTGCCAGCAGCCCTATTCGCAGGGTTATCGGCTCCGATACCTTTCCCGGAAGAGAAAGCGATGAACTGCTTGATGTGTATTCAATAGCCCCGCTTCTGGCTGAAGTTATTGAGGATAGGTTGCATATTTGATGTTTTTGTAGCGGAGAATTTCAGAAAGGTAGCACGATTTTTTTGTATTTGGTAGATTGTCCGGCGGCTCTGGGTGTAAAAGACAGAGCTGTAGGGTTGTTGTCGTATCGGGAATATTTTTACTCGTCAAATTAAGCTCTTGAGCAAACCATGAATATTCGTTTCTTTTCAATGCTGTGCATTGTTTCCTTTTTGACTTTCTCTTTTTCTACTCCTGTATTTGCCGTAGAGGAGAATGTAGAAGTAACCATGGCTATTCCTGATTTACTGGAGGAAGATGACGATGTATACGGAGAAGATGAAGACTACAAAGAAACATCTGGTGTTGTCGCAAGTGATCCCCTTGAGCCTATGAACAGGGCCTTTTTTAAGTTTAATGATATTCTTTATGATTTTGTCTTGAAACCGGTTTCTGATGGCTATAGCTGGATTTTCCCACAGGAACTGCGGGAATGTTTCGATCATTTTTTTTCCAATATTGCTGAACCTGTCCGCTTTCTGAATCTTGTGTTGCAGGGTCGTTTTACTGACTCCGGGCAGACTCTGGAGCGTTTTCTGATAAATAGTACTATCGGGGTTTACGGTTTGGTGGACATTGCCTCCCTGGAGTTTGATCTGGAATTGCAAAAAGCTGATTTTGGACAGACTCTTGGCCATTGGGGCGTCGGTTCTGGAGTTTATATCTGCTGGCCGTTTCTCGGACCCTCAACCGTGCGTGATACTGTTGGTCTGGGGATGGACTCGTATCTGCATCCTCTGCAATATACGACCGGTGATTACGGAGTCAGATTAGGTTATTTTACAGGGCGCCGTATAAATACACTCTCCCTGAACCCCACGCTTTATGATGATTTGAGGCGTTATTCTCTTGATCCATATATTGCCTCCAGACAGGCATATATAGAATACAGGGACGCTTTTGTTAACCTTTCCTTTCCTGTAACCGAGTAGTGATGCGGCTTATTGATTTAGTGGGGAATTTGGCCTAAAGGCAAAAAAAATCGGGCAGAACGCACAAACTGCATGCGAACTGCCCGATGGGGGATGATTATTCAGGATGTTTGTTATTCCCTGTATGAAAATACAAAAGCAATAGTCATGCCGAAAATTTAATGTGTGTGTTGATTTTTGGAAAAGTGTAGATTTTGTGCATAAGGAGGGTGAAAGTCAGAGGACGATATGATATTTCCTGCGATGCTCTGGTAATGTTTTGCTTACAAAATACAGTTTTTGAATTACAATTTCGTATTTTGTAATTTGAATTGTATCTGGAGCAGGTCGCTTGTTTAAATCTGTGTCTATGGGAGAATCCTGTACGGCTCGTAAAGCCTTACTTTTTGTTCCCTGCCTTTTACCTGTACGGTATCAATAAATCTGCATTTGACGGTATCATCCAGCAGTTTCCTGGTATACTCCGTGATGAGTAGTTGTACCGGGTAAATCTTTGTTGCATTTTCTACCCTGGCTGCGAGATTTACGGTATCTCCGTGGACCGTGTAGTCAAATCTTTGACGACTGCCGAAATTTCCGGCGCTTACTATTCCGCTATTAATTCCAATACCAATCCGAACGACCTTATTATCCAGGGTTTTCAGATTCTCCCTGTTTCTTTCTATCGCTTCAATTATTTCCAGAGCTGCCTTGACGCTGTTCTTTGCGTGCTCTGGATCGTCCAAAGGTGTTCCCCAGACAGCCATAATCGCATCTCCAATATATTTATCTACCATCCCCTTGTTTTTCAGTATGATATCGGTGAGTAAGGAGAGATAGGTGTTAAGAAAAGAATTCAGTTCTTCTGGAGATGCCTGTTCTGCATAGCGGGTAAAGTCTCTTATATCGCAAAAAAGTATCGAAACTTCCCTGGTTGTGGCCCGGAGTTCCAGTTTTTTTGGATCTTGAAGCAGCTCGTTTATCACCAGAGGGGAGACATAATGTCCAAAGGCTTTTTTTATGAAATTTCGCCGCCTTCCCTCAAGCAGATAATTAGAAAGAGTGCCCACCGCAGCAATTATAAAAATCAGGTTGCAGCAAAACGCTGTCCTGAAAATGAAATGATACCGGGTAAAGAGAATGTACTGTAGCAACGATGGAACGAGCAAAACGATAACAGTGAGAACCGTACTTGATATCCTGTCCAGATAATATCGGCCAAGGCAAATAGTTAAACCGCTCAGGAGTATGAGTAGGGGAAAGAAGCTCTTTTCCTGGTCATCTTTAATAATCAAAAAATCCTGCTGGATGATGTTATCCAGCAAGGTAGCATGTAATTCAACATCAGGAAGCCAGGAAGAAAACGGCGTTTTGATAAACTCAGTATCCCCTGCTGCCGTTGAGCCGAGAATGACATATTTATCCCGAAGAAAGAAGTTTGCATTGCCAGCTATAACATCTGCTGCGGAAATATAAAGAAAACTATGAGGGCCTCCCCGATGGTTAAGGCTGAGCTGGCCGTGGAGGTCTGTCTGTATTTCCTCTTGGCTCTCCGGGAATTTGATTGAATCTATGGGAATCAACGGCTTGTCATCCGAAGCTGCTGCCGGGATGATATCTATCTCCTTACAGCCGTTTGCAAGGTTATACATCGCCAGCGCCAGGGTTGGGTAGATTTCCTCTTCATAAAGAAGATAGAGCGGAAAATGGCGTACGATTCCGTCTGTATCTGCAAGAATATTGAGAAAGCCATCACCAAGCCCACCGTGCAGGGTTTCTATATTGAGAATGGGTCTGTATGCGGAAATAAAATAAAGTTCCGGGTTTGTCTTGCTGTTTGTGACTCTGGTCTGGGTATATTTCCTGGGCTGTCTTGTTGTCTCTTTTGAAAAATCTTCCTGGAAGACAAAGGTATAACCCAAAACTGTTTTTCCTGCCGATATGGCCTGATTAAAGCGCTTGTCGTGGTTAAGAAGGAGAACCTCCGAATCACTGAAAAATGAGCTGTCCTGTCCTTCCGGGGAAAAATGCAGTCTGTCTCCGTATCTTTCAATAAAGTGGATGGGAGAGGTTCTGTCTTCTTCAGAGAATAAAATATCAAAGCCCATAACTCTGGGGTTTGCCTGGTGGATTTGATGGACCAGGTCTGCCATAAGATCACGGGGCCAGGGCCATTGTCCATATTCTTTGAGGCTGGCCTCGTCTATGTCGACAATGACAACTGAGCCGCTGGTTTGCTGGCTGCCGCGAATAGTAAAGAGCAGATCGCCGAATGTATTATCAAGATATGTAAAAAGAATAGAAGGTTGAGGGCCGAAAACGAACTGGAGAAGGCAGCAGACCACGGTGGTTAGCAGTCCTGCGCGAAGTGTTTGGCGTTGAGATTGTCTGTTTTTTTTCAAGGTCATATATCGCAGAGTTTACTGGCGAGAGAAAGTAGTCCGGTGAAACGACTTGTCATGTAATATATTTTTGTTATTTCGTGCAGAAATTACCATTTTGAACTAAACTGAAGTTTGGTCAAAACTGAAACAAACATTTGTTTTTTTAGTTATTACTAGTTCTCATTAATTCAATTCCAATTTTACTGCTATTGTGCTTTAGATATATAACTATTGCATTTTTCCGGAGGTTGAATGGTTTTCGGCACTTGGTGGAATAATTTGTTATGTGTTTATCATATTTTCTAAAAATATTTGCTGATTTATTAATGTGGTAAGACATAAAGGAACACCGATAAAAAATGACAACCACTCCCAATTAAAACTAATATATGAAAAATTGCATGATTGAATTTTATTTTTTTAATGCTATATAAAATTGCCCCGATTGTGTAAGCTAATCCACCTAAAATGAGCCAAAGTAGACCATTTGAAGATAAATTATTAATTAATGGTTTTATGGCGAAAACGATTATCCAACCCATGAACACATACATTAATGTTGAAATTAATTCGTATTTTCCTATAAAAAATAGTTTGAGAATTATTCCGGTTAAGGCAAAGCCCCAAGAGGTGACAAAAATTGCCCATCCTGTTGGTCCATTCAGTGTAACAAGCGTAAAAGGAGTGTAAGTACCAGCAATGAGAACATAAATAGATGCGTGGTCAATGATTCTTAATTTTCTTCTTAGTTCTGGTTTTTTAGCACTATGGTAAAGAGTAGACGCCGCATACAAAACAACTAAACTTGCTCCGAAAATATTAAAACTTATAACATGCCAAATATCCCCATGCCGTTTAGCATGCATTAATAAAAGCACCAAGGCAATAATGCTTAAAACAAAGCCGATAGCATGAGAAATGATGTTAATCCTTTCCTCTCCTGGCAAGTAGTATTTTATTTCTTCCATTTAATTAATGGCCTTTTATTTATGTATATCAAAATACACCACTGTATAGATAATTCTTCAAGGTTGCTTTCTGAGCATTATCCTGTAGAAAGTATCCCTTTAAGGCATAACGCAGGGTTCCCCAGCGAGTGAAGCGAGTCCGGTTAGGCTGTTTGTTATACCTTTGTCGTGAAAATTCTACTCTTTGCGCTCCATGATGTCTAAAATTTTCTTTTACCCCTTATTTCCATTTTTTTGAACTGTTGATGTGCTAATAATAAAATACTTGCTAAAGTAACCTGATTTAAATTAAATTACTTCTGATAGAAATAATGTTCTCGGAAGAATAGTCTTTTACTTTAGGGAGACGTAGTTTCTCTCTATCTTCTTAATGTTATATCATCAATAATTCCACTCTTGCTTAAATATTTAAGTGTCAACGTTATTGATTTTCCAATTGAATTTTTCATGCCTCTATCCCCAATAGATTTCGATTCTTTGTTGCTAAATCATTTTCTTGTTTCGTTAAACGACGTAAAACTTTAGAAAATTCCTTAAAAGCATGGAGCTCTTTAGAATTGAGATTTGATTTTTCATTTTTAGCGAAACCATAAATGAGGATTAAACGTTGTCCCTTTTTGTGACTAATTCTTTCACACTCCACTGTAGCGCTTGGCGATAGAATTTTTCAAGAAGTATATTTTTTGGGAAGGAATGTTCGGGCTAAATTGCAACAGTACAACAATATAACATCGTATCCCAAATCAGGTTGAAACGAGCTGTCCGTCTTTTAGTGTCAGGCAATGATCCATTTGTTCTGCAAGTGTTGTATTGTGTGTCACCATAATGGCGGACAGGCCGCGGCTCTTGCAGAGTTTGTGCAGCAGGCCGAAAATCATATTACCCGAGCGGGAATCGAGGTTTCCTGTGGGTTCATCCGCTAATAACAAGTCTGGTCCAAGAATCAGGGCCCTGGCAAGGGCTGTTCTCTGCTGCTCTCCACCGGAGAGTTCAGCGACCTTGTGATTCAGTCTATGATCCAGTTCAACATCGGCAAGTAACTGACGGGCATGCATCCTTATGTCTTTTTTTTTCGTTCCCGCAATCAGGGCCGGCATCATGACATTTTCCAGAGCACTGAAGTCGGGAAGGAGATGGTGAAATTGAAAAATAAAGCCGATGGATTTGTTCCGAAACAAAGCAAGTTCTTTGGCCGGTTTGCCGATAAGAGGCTTTCCCTTGAAGTAGAGTTCACCTGATGTCGGGGTGTCCAGGGTACCAAGAATTTGCAGCAGGGTTGTTTTACCGGAGCCGGATGCACCGATAATGGCGGTCATCTCTCCCTGGTTAACAAAAAGATTGACGCCGGTAAGCACCTCCAGTTTCCTTGAGCCTTCACCATAACTTTTGGTGATGTTTTCTGCCGTAAAAAGAGGACTCATGAAAGTACCTCCGCCGGTTTAACCTGCGAGGCTTTCCAGGATGGGTAAAGGGTTGCCAGCAGGGCGATAACGATGGAGCTTACTGCAATGATGGCCACGTCCATAGGCAGCACCTTGATTGGCAGTGTCGTCATTGGATAGACATTGGATGGAAGCTCGATAAACTGGTAACGGGAGAGCAGTTCGCAAAGCCCAAGCCCGCCAAGTACTCCCAGAGTGGTTCCGGCAAGGGCGATAACCAGGCCTTGATAGAAAAAAATCCTCATAATGGACCTTGATGTTGCCCCCATGGATTTAAGAATCGCAATATCCTTGCTTTTTTCCATAACAACCATTACCAGAGCACTGATAATATTGAGGGCAGCGACCAGGATAATAAGGGTCATGGCTATGAACATCCCGATCTTTTCCAGTTTAAATGCGGCAAAGAGATTACGGTTCATTGTCATCCAGTCTTTTGCCAGAAAACCGGGACCGAGGGTTTTCTCTATTTCTCTGGCTGTTTCATCAGCCTGATCCAGTTTTTTGTCTTTTAGCTTTACTTCAATTCCATGGGCGATATCCCCGGAACCAAGGAAGTGCTGTACATTGGCAAGAGACATATAGGCCAGGGAGGAGTCGTATTCAAACATCCCCGTTTCAAAAATCCCGGAAACGCGGCAGGTTTTGATTTTAGGGATAACTCCCATGGGTGTAAGGGGGCCGGAAGGAGAGATAAGGCGGAGCTTGCTGCCCACTGTGACCCGGAGTTCCGTTGCAAGATGTTTCCCCAGAATAATGTTTGGAACGGCGGAGTCGCCTCTCGTCAGGTCATGGATTGAACCTGTGATCATTTGGGAGGCAAGGCCGACAACATTTTCAGCAGTTGCCGGCTCCATTCCTCGAAGCACAACGCCGCTTCCCTTACTGCTGCTGCTGACGAGGGTTTGGGTGTAGAGATAGGGGGTTGCTCCGATGACGTCAGGCAGCGCCAGGACTCGATCTCGGGCAAGCTCGTAATGAGTAATACTGCCACTGAACTTCTGGACGATAATATGCGAATTAACACCCAGTATCTGGTCTCGCAGACCGCCGGTAAAACCGGAGTAGACAGCGAGCACAACGATAAGGGCAATGACGCCAACTGTTATCCCGGCGACAGAGATAAACGAGATAAGCGAGATAAAACCGTGTTCATGTTTGGCCCGTAAATATCGAAGGCCGACAAACCATTCAAACATCTGTTTCGTCCTGGATATTACTCTGTTTATTCTTCGTTTTCGCTGCCCTGCTGTTGCCGGTTCGTTTCTGGCTTGAGATGAGGAAAGAGTATAACGTCTCTGATGGACGGCGCATCCGTGAGCAGCATCACGAGGCGGTCTATTCCAATCCCTTCCCCGGCGGCAGACGGCATTCCGTACTCAAGGGCCCTGATGTAGTCGGTATCAAGCTCAGGGTGAATCTCTTCGTCATCACCTCTGTTTTCGATTTGCGTTTCAAAGCGTTTCCGTTGATCCACAGGATCGTTGAGCTCGTTAAAGCCATTTGCCAGCTCTCTTCCAACGACGAATAGTTCGAAACGGTCTGTTACCTCGGGATTATTGTCGTTGCGGCGTGCCAGCGGAGAAACTTCAGTTGGATATTCGGTGATGAAGGTTGGGTCGATTAATTTTTCCTCAACCAGCAGCTCAAACAATTCGGTCATTGCCTTACCGGCACCGGCCTGATCATCAAGTTTGATACCTTTTTC
>PDWJ01004461.1_pt1 | contig 13588 bp, 10 predicted proteins | sample 1430881 | NCBI WGS metagenome assembly PDWJ01 (sample SAMN01162460, study PRJNA174530) | Oral metagenome, whole genome shotgun sequencing project. | biome: Marine environment; feature: Marine mammal; material: Swab sample of the gingival sulcus; isolation source: swab sample of gingival sulcus... | reverse complement strand
TTTAACTGTACAAAAGAGTTACAAAGGGTGCTGTGAACCAAACTGACCTGAATAAAGGGATTACGACTATATGTTCAGTTAGTAAAATCGATATTTTTCAGACCTTCAGTGAACCAAACTGACCTGAATAAAGGGATTACGACAAGAGCTGATGTTTCAGTTTTCATAAATTTTTCAAGTAGTGAACCAAACTGACCTGAATAAAGGGATTACGACATTTCCACGTGCCCAGGGCCTTCGCTCTGGATATTCACTTGTGAACCAAACTGACCTGAATAAAGGGATTACGACCTTTTCTATTAAAGACTTTTTACTCATCTTAACCTCCTGTGAACCAAACTGACCTGAATAAAGGGATTACGACGGGGGTTTTCGGATAACCAATGCTCTACCGCTTTCGCGTGAACCAAACTGACCTGAATAAAGGGATTACGACTAAAAGTAAAAAGAAGTCCTATGCCGTAGGGTCTGCGTGTGAACCAAACTGACCTGAATAAAGGGATTACGACTGTTTGGTACCTGGGCAATCCCAATCGAAGAAAAGCGGTGAACCAAACTGACCTGAATAAAGGGATTACGACGAATTGATGTTCTTTTTTTGATAACCCAAGCTTCTTAAGTGAACCAAACTGACCTGAATAAAGGGATTACGACATACTCCCCCCGTCTGGAGGATTCGGCACAGCATTTGTGAACCAAACTGACCTGAACAAAGGGATTACGACTTTTGTTGAATATTGCATTCCATCCTCCTTTGTGAACCAATCTGACCTGAATAAAGGGATTACGACTCGGAGGCACACCGACAAAATGAGCGGTTACTTCGATATGTGAACCAAACTGACCTGAATAAAGGGATTACGACTCAATCCCTTCAAACCCTTTAAGATGAGTCAATTTAAGTGAACCAAACTGACCTGAATAAAGGGATTACGACGATACGATGACCATAGAAAGCCTCACGGACACCTACCGTGGTGAACCAAACTGACCTGAATAAAGGGATTACGACTAACCATTCCAGCACTTTGGCTATGGCCTCCATCTCAAAAGTGAACCAAACTGACCTGAATAAAGGGATTACGACAAGCATGAGCTGCCCGTTAGTCATCACGACAGTGAGGGTGAACCAAACTGACCTGAATAAAGGGATTACGACTGTTTTCCCAATTTTCTTTTTCATCCATTTTGCAAGTGAACCAAACTGACCTGAATAAAGGGATTACGACACCGAACGGGAGGAGCGACATGCGGTTCATGATGAAGTGCAGCATAAGCCTGGCTTCTTTAAGACAATTTCCTACTTGCAATGTATGCTATACAAACAAGCTCTGTGCGTGCCGTTTTGGTGTGAAAAATGTTGTTTTATGCGGCATTTTTGGATAATATCTTCTCATGGTATATCCCCTCGAGGAGGTAATATCTGGCAGCAGTGTGTGTCCGTTTTTCAGGTATTGGCAACGATAGAAAGATGCCAGAACACGATCAGGCAGCTTGTTCATGGAAGATAAAACAAACCTTCACTAACAGGTTCGTTTTGCTCGGGCAGCCCTGCAAGATCCGAAAAATAAAGGTGAAAAGCATCTGAACGCATTGAAAGAGGCAATGAAACAAATCGCGGCTATACTTTTCTTTTAGAATGTGGCGAGACAGCCGATAAAATCAATATAAAAAGGTGAACCATGGAACCTCAAAAAAAATATCTCTACGGAGCAAGTATACAAGGTATTCAAAAGTTTATTTTTGAGACCAGTAAACTCAGGGAAATTGCAGGAGCCAGTGAGATAATAGAACAGCTTTGCGATCAAAAAAACTTCATTGACAAACTGGGTTTAAATGCAGGTGACTTGCAGTTTATTCGAAGCGCAGCAGGAAGTATTTCCCTTATTTGTTCTGTGAAAGACACGGTAGAAAAAATAGTTCGCAATTGGCCGAAAACGGTGGCAGAAATGGCACCAGGCGCAAACTTGTCTCAAGCTGTGGTAGAAATAGCGTCTTCACCTACCATGGATGATATGAACCATCTTGAGAGAAAACTCCGAACAGCCCGGAACAAGAAGTCTGTTCCGGCAGAACTTGGAAGCCTTGCAGTTGTTCGGTCAAGGCGTACAGGTAAACCCGCAGTAGACTGGAAAGACAATCCGTCCAGCGCTACCTCTTCACATGCGCCTCGCTCCCTTGCTTCCAGAAAGAAACAACAGGCAGGAGGTGAAAGTGCGGCTAACTCTCTTATGCAAAAATGCCTGCCGGATTCCTTTGAAAAATCCGTATCCGCCTATCCTTTTGATGTAAGCGATATTGTCAGGGATGAGGAGAGCAGCTGGATTGCGGTGGTTCATGCAGACGGCAATGGGCTTGGTAAAATTATCCAGAAACTGCTTTTACAGTTTCCTGAGAACGACGGCCGCATTGGCTCGGTAATGAAAGAATTCTCAAACCAGTTAAATCGCTCTACCATTCACAGCGTTAAAACGGCAATTGAATCCTTACAGCTTGCAGAAAACAGATATGGGCCCGGAAGACGGCGCTATCCCTTCCGACCGGTTCTGGTTGGTGGTGACGATATAACCATCATTCTCAGAGCCGATCTGGCGTTGGGATTTACCGAGCAGTTTTTGAAAAGCTTTGAAATTGCCACTGCAAACAACCTCAATAAAATGGGTGAACAAAGAGGTACAGATATTTTTAAACACGGTTTAACGGCTTGTGCAGGTATTGCCTATATGAAGGCAACCTATCCATTTCACTATGGAATAGACCTCGCGGAGCAGCTTTGTACCGAGGCTAAGAAAGTATCAAAGGCTCAAGGCGAACGTGCTTGTTCATCTTTGTTGTTTCATAAGATTCAGGACAGTTTTATAGCCGATTATCAAGACATTGTGAAACGTGAGCTGCAACCACAGAAGAATATCTGTTTTCAGTATGGTCCCTATACCCCGGACAGTGATGACTCACCGCTTCCATCCATTAGCGAGCTACGGGATCGGGCAAAATGTCTTGGAACAAAAGATGCACCTAAATCAGGTATCCGCAAGTGGCTTACCATGCTCTTTGAAGATGAATCCAGAGCCGATTTCTGGATGCAGAGAGTCTGCGAGATAACAAGTGAAAAGTATGTAAGGGAGCTTGCTCTTAAACCGGCTGTTAAAGATGGAAAAACGCACCTTTTTGATCTTGTGACCATTGAATCCATCAGCAGCTCGGAAGAATAAACGGAGGGACAATGTGAAAACGATCATCTATAAAGTCCATTTTTTCAGCGACTGGCACTGCGGTTCGGGAATTTCCTCCGGTGCTCAGGCAGACACTCTGGTGATAAAAGACACCAACAACTTTCCCTTCATTCCAGGAAAGACCATGAAGGGGCTTTTCAAGGATGGTGCTCAGTTGCTTGAACAACTTGGCGGTTGCAAAGAAAAGCTGGTTCAAACCGTATTCGGAACCGAGAAGACAGCAAACGACCAGCACCCTGAAAACCATGAAGGCAGTGCCTGGTTTTCCAATGCCACTCTAAGCCGTTATTTACAGCGCAAACTTGCCAATCAAAACAAATCCCTTTACCGGTTTTTCTCTGCCACAGCCATTGACCGGGATGGTCTTGCCAAAGACCACAGTCTGCGTCGCATTGAAACCACCGTTCCGCTGTGTCTGTATGGTGAAATAAGCGGTATTCCCTCTGAGTTTGAAGAAGATATGAAACGCGTTACAGGAATGGTGAAACGCCTTGGAACAGGTAGAAACCGAGGTCTTGGACGGTGTGATATCGCAGTCATGGAGGTGAGAAATGAAAACACTGAAATTTGAATGTACATTCCTCAGCGATATAATTCTCAGTGGGCAAACTGCAACAGAGGGGAATCAGGACACCCTAGACTATATTCCTGGCTCTAACTTCCTGGGCATCGTTGCGCGGAACTATAACCAACTGAAGCCGGATCAGGCGTATACGGTTTTTCATTCCGGTAAAATTCGCTTTCTTGATGGACACCGCATTGAACAGGGGCAAAATTCCTATAAATGTCCGCTGTCATGGTTTACTGCCAAGGGTGACGCCATTACCAGTGACAGGTATGTGCATCACGCCTTGACATTAGAACACCATAAAAACTTGATGCAAAAGGGTCTTCAGCTTAAACAGGTGCGAAGCGGCTGGTTAGAGAAGAAAGCCGATGCACCTGACTCTGCCCTGGTTCTGACTACGACAACTAATTTCTCTATAAAAAGTGCTTATGACCCAGACAAAAGGCGTAGTGAGGAGGGAAAAATGTTTGGCTATACATCGCTTGAGCCAAATACAAGATGGCGTTTTGATGTGCAGTGCGATGATGAGCAACATATTGACTGGCTTCGTAAGCAGCTTGAAGGAATTCGCAGCATTGGCCGTTCCCGTTCTGCCCAGTATGGTCGGGTAAAAATAAAGTTTCTTGCCATTTCTGAGCAAAAAAGTGAAGAGGTCTCTCCTGTCATTATTGGAGATCACAAATACATTTTCCTCTACGCCGCCACCAGGTTGGTTTTTTCCAATGAATGGGGTTGCCCCACCTTCCAACCGTCTCCCCAGCAACTCGGCCTTGAGGGCTGGCAAACAGACTTGCAAAAATCGCAGTTGACAACGGGTTATTTTGCCCCATGGAACGGTAAGGTACAAAAACGCCTCGCCGATCGGGCATTTATCGATAAAGGCTCAGTTATAGCCATGCGCGCCGTAACGGATTCAGCTGCCCTTCCGCAAAAAATGCTGGTGGCAGGCGACTATCAAAATGAGGGGTTTGGGCAGATCCTTGTCAACCCCTGGTTCCTGAACTTTGACCAGGATGGTAAATCAACCTGTACTCTTGAGGTTCATAAGGACGGCAATAAAGAGTCCTTTCTCAGTGTTATGGAAAAGGGAGACAATGATGATGCCATCTACTCCTGGGTGCAACAGACAATAGAACGAAAACAGGAAGAGCAGGATATTTATCAAGCCGTGCAAGCATTTATTAACGGTAATAAACGTAAATTTACAAACATCACTGCCAGCCAGTGGGGTCAGGTTCGCGCTATTGCTGCCTGTGAAAAGAGCGTGGAAAGTTTGCTGAAACGCCTTTTTGACCGTGTGGCTAAAACAGAAAAAACCAAAAGCCATGATTTGGCCCAGGCGGGTTTTCTTTGCCATGGAAAAAATAAAAAACTTTGGAACTCCGGACGTGCTGTTTTACAGAAGGAATTAAGAAAGCAGAAAAGATACGGCACCACCTATGCAGAAAAGCTAGCCGCTCAAATGCAAAAGGTTGCACAAAAAAACAGGGAGAGACACAATGACTGATTTATACCACCGATACTGTGCAACGATACTTATAGAAACTGTCTCACCACTCAAAATTGGAACCGGCGAAACAGGGCTGACCGTAGATGAACTGATCGTGCTGGATGCCAGTGGACTTCCCATGATACCGGGCACCTCTATTTGCGGCGTGCTCCGCCACGGACTGCTGGACGCTGAACGTTTTTCTCCAGATAAGCTGGACGATCTGTTCGGTTTTCAAAAAAACAGTGAGGGAAAGGGTTCTCGCTTAATCATTTCAGAGGCAAGAATGGTGGGTGCTGAAGGCGAAGTGATGGACGGGCTTTACCTCATCGACCTTAAGCAGGACTTTTATAAAAGAATCTCGATTCTTCCTGATCGGGACCATTGCCGCATCAATCATCAGGGCGTTGCCGACAGGGAAAACCGTGGCAAATTTGACTCTCAGGTCATGTGTAAAGGCGCCCGTTTTGTCTTCTCCCTTGAACTGATTGGTACAAGTGAAGACGCTTCCTGCTGGAGGGAGATTATCAATCTGCTTTCTTCTCCTCTTTTCCGTCTGGGTGGTGGAACTCGCAAAGGCTTTGGCGAGATTGCGATCAAAGAAACCTCAGAGAAGATATACGATCTTGCAAACAGCAACGACCTTGCTCAGTATATCGCCCGTTCTTCCCGCCTTTCTTTGCCAAAAGACTGCGGTCAAAACCATGGTGCCACTGATAGTCAGGATGAAACGATTATCACCTACACCCTTAATTTACAGCCAGATGACTTCTTCCTTTTTTCAAGCGGGCATGGCGATGAGGAAGTGGATTCAATTGCCAAAAGAGAGCCTGTCATTATCTGGAAAAAGGGCAAGCCACAGTTCTCAGAAGAGAGAGTTCTTATTCCTGCGACCTCGGTCAAAGGTGCCATTTCCCACCGTACCGCCTTCCACTACAATCGACTAAAAGAGATTTATGCAGAAGATCTGGACGACCTTTCTCAGGTGACAGCAGAAAACAACGAAGCGGTCCGACTTCTCTTTGGTTTCTCCAAAGATTCTAAAGACAGCAGCCGGGGCAGACGCGGTCAGGTTTTAATCAGTGATGTTTTTCTTGAGCACTGTGGTGAAAAGGTAATGAACCATGTCGCCATTGACCGCTTCACCGGAGGAGCCAGGGAAGGAGCTCTTTTTGATGAAAAAGTCTGTTACCAAACAGGTAACACGGAAAAAATCACCTTCACTCTCCAGCTTAACGCAAAGGCCTGTAGAGACAACCCCGAGGCGCAGCAGGCGTTTGAGGCGGCTTTAAAGGATATTTCTACGGGTATGTTGCCGTTGGGCGGTAAAACAACCAAAGGCCTTGGTGCCTTCAGCGGAACCCTTAAACGCAATGGCAAGGAGATATAAATGAGACTGGAAGATATAGCTCAAATACCCTCTGGAAATTATATCGGATACTACTGGGCATCAGACAGCAGACAACCTGTTGAAATAAACCACATCAAGCCGCTTCAGCAGTTTGAATCAGACAACCGTCCCAACCCCTTTATCCTTGAAGCCCAGCTCTATGATCCGGGCCAACAGCTTTCCATAAGTATTCGGCATAATGGTGCAAACTACCATATTCACAGTATAGAACTCGCAGCTCTTCAAGAAGAAAACAAATCGTATTATACCTGTATTGCCGATAAGGGCTTCAGCCATCAACGCATAAAATATTGCGATATCTGGCTTGCTGAGCCTGATGAGAACTGTTGTGATATGAAAGTACTGGTAAAAAAGGCCACAGCCTTCTGCGGCTTTACAGATGAGGAGGAATAGCATGACGATGACCGCACCTTTTAATTTCGTACCCTTTTCAGACACGGTATATTGTCCTTCCTGGTCAGAAAAGATTAGTCATGATGTCCCTTTCAAGGATGGCAAAAGTGGTGTTATAGATATAACCATCACCGCTAAAAGCCCCATCTTTATCAGTGACGGCCTGAGTAAGAAGGGTGACTCTAAGGCCGTGAAACAGTTTTGCCAACACAATAACCGTTATTTTCTCCCTGCCACATCGGTCGCAGGCATGATTCGCAATGTGTTAGAAATTCTGTCCTTTTCCCGCTGTTCGCAACTCGATAACACCACCTATTCCTTTCGCGATATAAGTAATAAGGCTCTTTATCTTGATAACATGGAAGTTGACAAGATTCAATGCGGCTGGCTGAGCAAAAAGGGAAAAGAGTATTTCATTGAAGACTGCGGTACGCCCTGGAGAATTCGGCACGAAGAGATCGATACAGCTTTTGGTCTAAAAAACAAACAGTTTTCAAGGAATTTTAAAGCAGGTTTTTATACAAAGAGTTGTAAAGATGCGTGTTATAAGTACAAACTACTTGCCGAGATTTGTGGTATGAAAAACATGGATGACCAAACTCTTAGCAAAAGATTTAGTGTTAAGTATAAAGATTTCAAGCGTGAGATTGCCAGATGGGATCCTTCAGGTGAGTTGGGCACCATTGTCTTTACCGGGCAACCTTCAGAACGAGAGGAAAAAGAGGAAGGAAAAGAGGCGAAAGGAAAAGTATGGGAATTTTTCTTCAGGAACGGCTCTGGGAAAAAATATCATCTTTCCAAAAGTGTGGTAGAGAACTTTCTTTTTGCCTACTTCGATGGCCGTCTTACCCAACCCAGGGAATCTGTTGACTGGACGTTCTGGAAAAAAAAGTTAAATGAAGGCAAACGGGTTCCTGTTTTTTTCCAGATGAGAGGCACGGAAGTGGCTCACTTCGGGCTATCCTATATGTACAAATTGCCCTATAAACACTCGGTTCATGACGGCCTGCCTGATAAACACCGTAGAGAAAATGCTCCCTTTGATCTGACCCAGTCGATTATGGGAACAGTTGCCGGTCAGGGGCTGAAAGCCAGAGTGCAGTTTTCTCATTTTCATGCTGAAAACAATCATGTTAAACCGCTTCCACCGGTAGCAGAAATACTTGGAAGCCCGAAGGCATCCTACTATCCAATATATATTTCCCAAAACGGACAACCCTATCAAACCTATATGGATAAATACTTTAGGCTGGCGGGCTGGAAGCGATATCCTGTTCATCGGGAAGCCAATCCAGTGAAAACAACCGATACGGGTAATGATGATATCAAGACTAAATTCAGACCTTTACCCGTCGGCACGGTTTTTAAAGGCAAGTTGCGTTACCACAATATGAAAACAGTTGAACTCGGAGCCTTGCTCTCGGCTCTTTCCTTTCATGGCACCAGGGAATGTTATCATCAAATTGGTATGGCAAAGGCATTGGGCTACGGTAAAATTAGCCTTGATTTTACGACATCGGAAATAGATGAACCAGCATGCCTGAAAGCCTTTGAGATTGAGATGAACAAAGCGCTGAACACGCTCTGGGGAGAAAGTGAACAGGTAAAAGAGTTGCTCACCATGGCAACAGAGCAGAACAACAAGGGCAACAGTTTACTGAGATACATGAAACTCAAGGACTTTGCAGGTAAAAAACGTTCAAAGTCCTACCTTAAACCATATTCCAAACTCAATGGTGTTACCCCAACTCTTCCTGCTCTTCAAATTACCAAAGAAGAATTTGATGAGCTAATCCAGCAGCAAAAAGAGCAGGCAAAACAGGCACGTCAGGATGCCGAGAAAAAAAAGCGTGAGGAAGCTGAAAAAAGAAAACAGCAGGAGAAAGAAGAAAAAGAGAAACAGAAAAAGCTCCGTGAAGAAGGGCTGAGGGAATATCATGAACGCATTGAAAACCTCTCAGGCGAGGAAAAATTGATCGCCCAGCTTGAGAGTGAATATGAACAGAATAAGGAGTCGATTGCGCATAATGCATACGCTTTGCTTGAAAAACAGGGCTTTGATTTAAGCGATAAAGGCCGCCAGCTTGTCCTGCTTATTGATGAGCAGTTTAAGCACTATAAAAAAGTAACCGGTAAAAAGGCTAAAAAGAAGCCAAAGGAACGGAAGAAATACGAAAAGCGACTAAAAATTGAAGCATTATCAAAACAAATAAAGGAGTCAGGAGCATAACAGACAAGAAACGGCTCTTTCTGATAATGCAATCAACCCTGGCAATTCCGGTGCCCCTCTAATTGATGAGTATGGAGAAGTGCTTGGCGTAAAGACCTTTCTTTTTCAGGTACAAATTACCGAATGGTCTACCCATTTTCAGGTACTTTAGACTTGTAAAGAGGTTCCATTTCAGTCTCGCGCGAAATCAGGAGGTCTGAAACGGAGCTGAGTAAAGGGGGGTGAGGTTCTTTTTGTGTTCTGTGCGTTTACATGAAGAAAGCATTTGTAGAATCAAAGGGCGGATTTTATGAGGTAGACGTTGTACCCAACCAACGATTTGCTAAAACAGAGCGTCAAAGATGGGCTAAAGCAAATGAAGAGATCCTACCCCCTGCAGAGTAAGAAAACTCATTCTGGAGACGACACATTAAAGCAAAAAACAGAAACAACCGAAAAGTCATTATGTAGCCGTTAGCAGGGTAAAGAGAGTTGCTCTGATGTCGTCGAGTTATGATATGATTGTGTTTTTGAAAGAAAACAAATTAAAATCAGTGAAGTCAATGATTGAATCAAGGGGAAAGCAATGAAAAAAGACAAGGCGTTTGAATCGGAACATGCCAAAGCCTATTCCGAAAAAGGGTTTTGGGAGAAAGTAGGTAAATATGCATACACTGCCGGTAAGGACCTTATTGAATTGGCACTCAAGCTGTACTATTCGGCGCAAGACCCTCAGACACCTGCCTGGGCGAGAGCGACTATTGTTAGCGCTTTGGGATATTTTATTTTTCCTCTTGACGCTATTCCAGATATCACCCCTGTCGTAGGCTATGCTGATGATTTTGGGGCTCTGGCCGCTGCCTTTGGGACTGTTGCCGCTCATATAAAAAAAGAACATGCAGAAGCAGCAAAAACCAAGCTAAAACAATGGTTTGGTTAACAATCTACAACAGTGGAATTGAACGTGTTTTACCTTTTACAAGCGTCCCATGTAGAGGACTATCAATTTCCAAACGTTTAATCCAGCTGTTTGATGATTTTTAGGAGATTTTAAATAAATGGATGATAATTTTAGAGATTGAGAAGCAGGAGCTGACACTTGAGTACCAGTTCTGCCCAATATCCCGACAAAACGGATGATCATTTGGTGAAATGGGAGTAATAATGACGACATTTTTAGAACTACTGACTATGGAAAACATCATTTATATATTTATAGGTTGTTTTACCCTTTGGGGAATCATTAACTATACTCAACTTCGAAAGTCCATTCGAGAGATGGATCTTGCCTGGTACCTACCTAGATCCAGAATACTAGCTCTACGTGCAAGGTTAAAGCGCCCAGATATTTCTGAGGAGAACTACCTCGCTCTTGAAGAGGAATACAAGAAGGGTCAATTTCAAATAAGCCAACTCCATTTGTGTATCAATATCCTTCCATTATTAGGCATACTTGGAACTTTATTGGCGGTCTTTAACAGCAACTTGAGCAATTTGTCTTCCCTTTCGGAATCCTTTCAATACGCTCTTATAACAACAATACTCGGTATTATTTTTTCTGTGGTTTTCAGGATTCTTCTTGCTTGGGAGGAACCACGGTTTTCACATTTGAAGATCGAATTCGAGGCGATCCTTGAAGATATATTCAAAAGTAGATCACCAGAAGAAAGTGGCTATTCAAATACGGAGCCTCCAGTCCGGTCAAATAGCCATCATATGGAAAGTAATTTATGATTAGTTCCAAACCTGCAGACTTAATTTCCTTATTTGATGTTTTTCTTATTTTGCTATTTGTTTTTATGGTAGCGGCAAAAGGCGACAGAGAAGAATATGTGATTGAAAAAGACATGGAAGTCCGTCAAATGCAAGAAAAACTTGATAGCCTTTCTGCTTCTTCTGCGAATCACGAATTCGTAACGCATGCATTGACAGAAAAGATAGAAGACAGAGAAAACTTATTAGATCAGACCAAGGTCAAAGTAAAATCATTGGAAAATGAAATAAATCGTTTAATGGAGATGAACCAGCACTATAAAGAAAAGACGAACCAGCTTCTCAAGGAACTTCAAGATCAAAAAGTGAAAAACGATGCCATGGAGATTGACCTCACTATTCTCAAACAGTCCGATTTGGCCAATGAAGAACAAAGCAAAATTTCAAATAAGGCCAAAGTTCTTGCTGAAAAACAAGTAATTAAATTGGAAGAAGCAGTGGCTTCCTTGACAATGGAGAAGACGTCTTTAAATGAGAGTCTGACCAATAAATCGGCAGAGAACATGCAGATGCAGGCGCAAATTCGCAAAAAAGACAGGGCGATTTCAGAACAGCAAAATCAATTGGACAGCTTACAAAAGAATTACGAAAATCTTCAGGCTCAATTAAGTGCGGCTAAAAAGGAAAACCTAGAAAAACAAAGTGAAATTGAACAAAAGAACCAAGAAATTACAGATGCTCAGAACCAGATAGCTTTTGCTGCCAGAGAGGCAAATACACAAAGGGATAGAATTGCTAAGCTCAAGGATGATGTTCAAGAACTCAATGAAAAAATAATTGAAACAACCATGGAGAAAGAGTCTTTAAATGAAAGCCTGACCAATAAACTGGCAGAGAATATGCAAATGCAAGAGCAAATTATCAATAAAGACAGGGCAATTTCAGACCAGCAAAGTCAACTGGAAAATCTACAGGAAAACTACGAAACTCTTCAGGCTCAATTAAGTGCGCCTAATCATGAAAACGAACAATCTTACAAAAAGGCTTATGCGACGTTAAGATCCGTGTTAGTTCATTCTTTTTCTGAGGAAAACAAACGGAAAGCAATTGAAGATGCCGTGAAGCATCTCAAGGAGCAGCAAGACAGGGAGTTAGCTACTTCGGAAATGACGAAAGCCTTTTCAAAAGAATCCATTGAAGAAATGATCTACGTACTCGATGCACTCAAGGCGGAATTCAACCAGATTGACGTCACCCTATTCTACGATGAGCAAAAGAAGAAGGATTATGTTGTAATTGATAACCAAACCTTTTTAATTTCCAGTCCTGACCAAATGGTTGCAGATTTAAGCAGCCATTTAAAGGAAGAAAAGCGAGAAAAACCGGGGATATCCCAATTTCTTTTTGTCGTTAAAGATAACCAGGTAAGCCGAGGTGCAGTAAAGATTTGGAATAGCGCATTTAGCACTTTAGAAAGTGCAAAAAAATACACTGTCATTAGTACAGAGCGAATTGTAATGGAGGATGAAAATGAAAAATAAAGGTTTTGATATTATTGAAATGATGGTTGTAATAGGTGTCCTTATGTTGATTATGGCTGTAATTTTGTTTTTTAAGGACTGTGGCGGTGGTGCCGGAGAAGGTCAGGGCAACGGAGAACTCCGTTTTAACGAGGTGGAAGGCCTCGCCCTACAAGATGTTAATATTGCAGGCGAAGAATCCAAGGATGATACTTTTATCCTTGATGATACGCTTATCCTTAAGGATAGGGCTATCTACATTTCAAATTCAGTGGTCACCATTGATCATGCAGTGCAATGGGCATCTGCTAAAGAAAAAGTAACATTGAAAATTTATCCGTCAGCTATTAACCGGGATGTTGAACTCTTACAAACGGCGCTTGAACAAAAGGGCATCAATGTAGTCACAGAGGAATATCCCTAGGTCTGCCCCTTACCCATGAACCTGATTCACAGGAGTGGTCAGTAGCTTGTCAAAAGAATAACAATGATCGCTTACTGCCGGGACTTTATTTGTCCAACAACTGCCTTTAGTTCCGTTAAAGTCAGGTAGTGGGGCTAAATGAAAGTGAAATTAGTCCATCACCCTGTTATCGTTCACAGAAGAGCATCACTCTTCGACCGGGAACGCCATCCACTCGCGGGGCGGGCAATTAGGGGAAATGGCGTTCATACCCAAAGATCAAAGGCTTGGGTATCCTTTGTTATGTGTTATAGGACAAATATACCCGACATTTTCTGGTTATCTATGATATCAGAGAGCCAAGGAGACTGAGACATATTGCCAAAATCATGGAATCTTGTGGCCGTCGTGTTCAAAAATCGGTATTTGAGGTGGAAGCACCCGTCTCTATCATCAATCAAATGAAAAGTCGGATTAGAGTTGTCCTGAATGAGGAGGATTTTTTGGGCATTTTCAAAATATGTGAGCGTAATTGGCAAAGCTTTGGCCTGGCAGAGTTCATGAAAGAGTTTGAAGACCGCCCTTTTTTAATTCTATAAAGAGGGAAGGGGTTGATAATGATTGCATGATCGACCGTTTTTTGAGAAAA
>PDWJ01003952.1_pt1 | contig 13593 bp, 15 predicted proteins | sample 1430881 | NCBI WGS metagenome assembly PDWJ01 (sample SAMN01162460, study PRJNA174530) | Oral metagenome, whole genome shotgun sequencing project. | biome: Marine environment; feature: Marine mammal; material: Swab sample of the gingival sulcus; isolation source: swab sample of gingival sulcus... | reverse complement strand
CCACCCTTTGGTGATTCCGTTAATCACATACCGGGAATCCGAGTGCAGGATAATGGGGTCGGTCGTGCCTTCAAGGACTTCAAGGGCTTTGATGACTGCCAGAAGTTCCATACGATTGTTGGTCGTCTTGTTAAATCCCCCACAAAGTGTTTCACCGTTCTTGAATACAACACCGTATCCACCTGGGCCAGGATTACCGATAGCCCCTCCATCGGTATATACTACGATGGTCTCGTTGGTATATGCTTCAGGTATTGTCGGCGCACTGGATGTGGATGCGGCCTTGGTGCGTTTCGTTTTTTTTCGTTTACCGTAGGCAGGGTTTTCTAAGAATGCGAGGGCGTCTGCTCTTGTTTTAAAGCTTTTGTATTTTGCGCCGGGAAACCCTTTGACCTGACGTTCTGCTTCAGGCCATGTGGTGAATATACCTGTTTTCCGCCCAGTTGCGACTGCATAAAATTTCATGGCGTGAATATACGTTGAAACCGCGTTGATGTAAATGGTATAATTTGGGTTATGACACCAGCCGTTGCTGTCGCCAAAGAAGCGAAAATAAAATACACCCTTCACGAGTACGATCATGACCCTGCAGTCCGGGCCTTTGGTTTGGAAGCTTCAGAGAAACTGGGTATAGATCCAACCCGTATCTATAAAACGCTTGTGATTGATCTGGGCGATCTAAATCTTGCCGTGGCCGTGGTGCCGGTAGCAGTTCAATTGGACTTGAAGGCTGTTGCAAAGGCCTTTGGTGTAAAAAAGGTTTTTATGGCTGATAAAAAGCGGGTTGAGAAAACGACGGGCTATATTGTCGGTGGGGTTAGCCCTCTGGGGCAGAAAAAACGGTTGGCCACCTTGATTGACATTTCTGCCCAGGATCTGGAAATGATTTGGGTCAGCGCTGGCCGCAGAGGCCTCCAGATTTGTCTGGCGCCAGCCGATCTGGCTGACTTGACGCAGGGCCAGTTCTTTTCCATAGCACGGAAAGATTAGGTGTTTTTTGGCCATGGATTTTCCCGCCATTTTTTCCGGCCTTGCAATAACGTGCCAGTCAGTGTACACTTCTTTGAATGATCAAAGGTAGTTAATTTCAGCGCGTAAATCACGGGATATCGTTAACGGATTGTGTTTTTCATAATCTTGGGACTGATATTCAACTTTTTGTGTCCTGTGATTTAATGCATGACCGATAGTAGAAGGAGGAAAGATGGACCCCAATAAATTCCGCGAATCCAGACAGGCCATTAACAGAATGTGCGAACATATTAACGGGCTTATTGAAAAAAAAGCAGTTGATGAGTCCAGGGCCTGTTTTAAGGAGGTTAACGTGGAGCTGGATGCGTTGCGTCCCCAGGCGGAAGGTGAAATACAGGAGCGATCGGTCAAAAACTTAGGTATGAAGCTCAACATTCTGGCTGGCAAAATTGCCAAACTGAAAGAGAAAAAAGCCTCCCGCCAGAACACTTCCGGGGGAAAACAAAATATTCAATGGGATGAGGCGCGCATCGCTGCACTGGCCCCAGCGTTTCTGACAAAGCTTGTGGCAAATATGGCCGATGATAAAGATTCAAGAGTGTTTTTTGGTACAACCGGAAAAGGCATTCGCCCCAATTACCGAATTGAATTTGGTGACGGCAGTGTGGTCGGATTTACCGGTTCCGGGCACAAACCCCAAGATTCCCTACCTGCAGCGGGGGCAGGCAAGTTATCGGAGCCGTTCCCCTTTGATGTGATTCAAGCTGCATTATTATCCAAATAACGGTCCTGGACTGGCCATGTTGTTCCCCAAGACCTCCCAGATCATGAGAGAACCGTGTGGGGTTGCATTGGTCTTTCGTATAACGGCCTCGGGCTGTCCTGGGTCTATCAACATCCAGGCACAGCTCAAAACGAAAATTGAAAGATCTGAGTGAATTACACAGACTTTCTTATAAAATTCAATCATACGATTTAAGATTAGACCTATGGTCGATATCCTTTTGTCAAGTTTATGAATCTAAGATATTGCCCATTTTGTCTTTTGTAATGTGTTATGGGTGGATTTTTGTAACATCCTACAGGTCTCAAGCCAATGGACAAAATTTAAGGAGATAGTCCATGAAACATATTATGATTACCGGGGCATCTGGGTTTGTCGGTACCTATCTGTCAAAAATGCTTGTTGAGCGTGGGTATCGCATCACAGGTCTGGGGACGTCTCTGGGCCATGATTTCGAAAATGTATATGAAAACTTTTCCTGGATATCTGAAGACACCTCACAATCAGGTGCCTGGCAGGATATCGCTGCGGGATCAGATATTATCATTAATTTGGCCGGCAGAACTATTTTTAAACCCTGGACCAAGACTTATAAAAAGGCCATGTATGATTCCAGGGTACTGACCACACGGCATCTGGTTGCAGGGCTTGGAGAAAACTGGCACGGTCATCTGCTGTCAGCGTCTGCCGTTGGGTATTATGGCGACAGAGGGAATACCGTGTTGGCTGAGACAGAACCTTGCGGGAATGATTTTTTAGCACAGGTATGCAAGGACTGGGAATCGGCTGCATTGGATGCTAAAGCGAAAGGGGCAGTGGTTTCGATGATGCGGTTTGGTGTGGTGCTAGGGCCGGATGGCGGTGCATTGGATGTCATGGGCAAAGCCTTTAAATGGTTTGTGGGTGGCCCCTTGGGAAATGGTCGTCAGTGGTTTCCCTGGATACATATTGAAGACTTGGCCGCTGCTGTTGAATTTTTGATTGATAACAAGGCTGACGGTGCCTTTAATTTTTGCGGCCCTGAACCTGTCAGACAGAAAGCCTTTGCCCAGGCACTGGGCCAATCGTTGAAGCGTCCTGCCATTATGCCGGCACCGGCATTCATGGTGCGAATGGTGATGGGCGAGCTTGGCGCGTCATTGCTCCAGGGGCAGAAATCTTTGCCGAAGGGGTTGGAAAACAAGGGGTTTACTTTCAAATATAACACTGTAGACCAAGCCCTGAACGCGGTTTATCGCCCTGAAATTTAGGCAATTGAAACAAAGTAGGTGAATATGGCAGATAAGAAACGGTTGACCTTGATATCTTGGAATGTGAACGGACTGCGGGCGGCGGTAAAAAAAGAGTTTTTTGAGTCTGTTCGGGCTATGGATCCCGATATCCTCATGCTTCAGGAAACCAAACTCCAGGAAGCACAGCGGACGGACGAAATGCTTCAGTTCGACGATTATGAAAATTTCTGGTCGTATGCCACTGTAAAAAAAGGGTACTCAGGCACCATGGCGTACTCAAAAATTTCACCCAATGCCGTCACAACAGAATTCGGCATTCCTGAATATGACCAGGAGGGACGGATCATCCAAATGGATTTTGACGCCTTTACCTTGTTCAATATCTATTTCCCCAATGGTCAGATGAGTGATGAGCGTCTCAAATATAAGCTGGACTTTTATGATTGGTTTCTTGCATATGCCCAAGGGTTAAGGGATGAGGGGAAACGACTGATTATTACTGGTGATTTCAATACTGCCCACAATGAGATTGACCTTAAAAACCCTAAACCTAATTCTAAAAGATCTGGATTTTTGCGCATTGAACGCGATGTATTGGATCGGATGATTGACATGGGGTATGTGGATACCTTTCGTCACTATTATCCGGAAAAGGTGAAATATTCATGGTGGTCATACCGGTTCAATGCTCGGAAAAACAATGCGGGATGGCGCATCGATTATTTTTTTGTAACCCAGGATCTAATTGATGCAGGGGTTGTTAAAAAAGCGTTTATCAATACTGATATCTTTGGTTCCGACCATTGCCCGGTAGGTCTGGAGATTGAGGTTTAATCCTTAAACACGAGTTTCCCACCAAGATGCCCTGCAACACCGGCCGCCCCCAGCATTACAAGGTTTAGCACGATGAACGCCCAGGCATAGGGCGATTCCAGGACCGTTGGATCTGCCAGGTACCAGAGCGTTGATATGGCACAGGCAGTAGTAGTGACCAACGCGGCCAAAATTTTAACCTTAAATATATGACTCATGGCACCCCTGTATTTAAGCTTCCAGGCAACAACGCCGGAGAAAAGGACGATGGGCAGGACCAGGATTACAAATATCAAATTAATAAAGCCTGCTTTTCCCATCAAGACCGAGTCAAAAAGCCAGCCGATGACAAACAGTACTGTAGCGGCAGGCAAAATACCGTTTGGGGTATGAACAGTAACGGGGTGGGCATGATGTTTCATCATCAATGCCGTCATTTTTTTGTAAAGTGTGTCAGGCGTCGCTGTTGAGGGCGTTTTTGCTTTGGGTTTATCTTTTTTTGGGGCCTCAGGGGGACTGCTTGATGTTTCTTTCGCAGTCGCACTTTTATCCTTGGGTGCTTCTGTGTCTTCAAGCAGGACAAATTTTTCTGCAGGCACACCGCAAATTGGGCATTTCTCAGGAGGTTCATCCCCTTCATGAATATATTTACAAACTGAACATTGCCATTTTTTCATGATGTATCCTTTGTATGTGAGTTGGTTTTGTTTCGCAATTACCTGTTATCAATGGGGTTAAATTTACATGTGTCCGGTCCGCAATAATCGCCCACATACGCGGCGCCAGGGCGATACAGCGACGGTTTGGGGGCTGCCATGGCGTACCGCTCTTCAATAACATGGGCTGACCATCCGCTTACCCTGGATATGGCAAACAGCGGGGTGAACAGGTCTGTGGCAATACCCATGGAATAAAACAATGAGGCCGAGTAAAAATCCACGTTACAAAAGATGTCTCGATTTTTACGCGCCTTAAAGGCGGCTTTCCCTTTGATTTCAAGTGCCTTAGACAATTCATACCATCTGGTATCTCCGGCCAGTTCCCCCATGCGTTTACTCATGGGGGCCAGGATAATAGCTCTGGGATCGTCGGTTTGGTAGACGGCATGACCCAGGCCCATGATCAGTCCGCCAGAATCAAGGATGTTGTTGATATACGCATCAACCTGATCCACGGATCCAATCTCTTTTAGCATCTTCATGACCCTAACATTGGCCCCGCCGTGCAGCGGTCCAGACAGTGAGCCTATCGCCGCAGTGATGGCCGCATAAATATGCGCCTTGGTGGATGCGACTTGCCTGGCCGTAAAGGTGGAGGCATTAAACGAATGCTCAGCATGGAGTACCAGCCCTGTATCAAAAAAGTGGGCAGTCTCTTCATCCGGCTTTTTTCCTTTGAGCATGTAAAGGAAATTTGCGGCGTGAGAAAGCTCAGGATCTGGATCCAAGGGGTCTTTCCCGTTTCGGATGCGGTCCCAGGCGGCTGTGACGGTGGCCATACCTGCAATAAGCATTTCAGCACTTTGAAGGGTGTTATCCATGTCTGGATGAGCCGCTGCCGTATCATTCTGAATGAGCATGGGGGTAGCGATCTGAAGTACATCCATGGGATTCATCTGCGGGGGCAAAGCCTTCATGAGGGTAAAGATATTTTTCGGAATATTGCGTTTCTCTGCAAGGCGTTTGGTGAAATCCACCAATTCTGCTTTAGAGGGTAGCCGCTCATATAGTAATAAAAAGCAAATTTCTTCAAAATTGGCTTTTTCTGCCAGATCCTGGATTAAAAACCCTCTGTAAATGAGTTTGCCTTCCTTGCCCTGGACATCGCATATCTTTGAGCTTGCAATATCAACACCCCTTAATCCGGTGTTTAAAACAGGGGTACATTCCTTCTCACTCATGGTGATCTCCTTTGCTGCAGGTATTGTTCTTAAAATATCTTTTCAGGGGGACGCCTCTCTGGTACATATTCGGATTCCATTTCGCCGTTGCGAAGGGGCGTTGAAATATAGAGCCCACAATAGCAAGCCCCGAATTCTTCAAGATCGGGGGCCCGATAATCACAGGGGCAGATAATATCCTTGTCAAGCTCTCGGTCACCGCAGGCCAGACGGCAGGGGCAGGCCATATAACCGTACCGTTCTTTGTTCATGAGTAGGGATTCAAGTAGCTCAAAGACCAGGTCTCTATCCCAATTAAAGTAGATGCCTTTGGGCTCTTGTGATTTTCTTAATGCCTCATAGAGCTGTTCAACCTTCATCCGCTATCCCCAGGGCCTCCTTGATCTGTTTTTCCTTGTATCCGACAATAACAGTATCGTTAATTTTGATGGTGGGAAAAGAGCATCGGGGATTCAAATTTTTGATGTCCGCCAGTATGGCTTGTCGTTCCTCTCCATCCAGGTCGTCCACTTCTACATAATCGTATTCAACATTGCATGCACTAAAAAGTTTTTTAGTGGATTTACAATGACTGCAAGTGCTTAGTGCATATAATTTAGGTTTTTCGTTGTCCATGAAATTGTCTCCTTGACAGGTGAGGTTGTCGTGCGAGGTGTCAGTTCCTGCCGTTTATCGTCTTAGTGGCCTAAGTATTTGCATATTTCATGCCCACTTGGCAAGTTAAAAGTCCATCAAGTTGTCTTATTGTATGATTTACGGCATCACTTTTAAGACTTGTGTTTGGGTGTAAACTCAGGGTAGATTAAGGCGCAGATTTCAAAGGCTTAAAAGGACGGGGTATTCGGTACTCTATCTGAACATAACAAGGAGGTGTGTCCCATGACCATTTGGTATTGTTCTGTATGCGGCAGTGAGTATGAACAGACTGAACTGCCGGAAGAGTGTAGCGACTGTCGATCCGACCATCGGATGATTGTTGAAAAAACAAATCTTCCCCGCACCCTTGAAGCTGTCAGAGATCTTGCGAGAAAGAAGATGAAGGGCATTTGTGCGGCGTACCCTTCTTGTGACGGCAGCAGCGATAAAATCTGTCAGCGGGAGAGTTACGGCAAGCCCATTGGCTTAGGAGGGGTTGGCAAAGGCCTCTCTTTTAGAAATAATATCAAGGCCCTGGATGATATCAAACTGAAGATGTCTGTATTGGGTGCAGATTTTGAGCCCGATACTCGGACCCGATTTCTGGGGATTGATCTGGCGTTTCCCATTCTACCGTCATCTACTGCTGGTGCGCAAAAATATAATGATGCTTTGGATGAAACTGATTTTTGTAAAGCCATTATCAAAGGTGCACAAGATGCCGGGACGATTGCCCTTCGAGGGGACACCTGGTTTTATACTCCGGAAAACAATCCCGCTCTGGAGGCCTTGGACGTCTTTGGCGGAGCGGGCATTGCTATCTTTAAACCCCGGTCCCAGGATGTATTGAAGGGGTTGATCGAGCAGGCTGAACGATTAGGCTGTCGTGCTGTGGGCGTTGATCTGGACGGTGCTGGATCAACCATTATGGCTCGCCACGGCCAGCCCGTGTTTCGGAAAAGTGAAACGGATTTAAAAGAATTAGTCTCTTTTTCGTCTTTGCCCTTTATTGCCAAGGGGGTGATGCGGCCGGACGAAGCCGCTCGGTGTGCGGAAGCCGGTGTCGCCTGTGTGGGGGTGTCCAACCATGGGGGGCGGGTTTTGGATAGCACACCGGGGACGGCTGAGGTGCTTCCTCTGATTCGTGCTCAGGTGGGGAACCAAGTGACTCTGACAGTAGATGGCGGTGTGAGAACCGGATATGATGTCCTAAAAATGTTGGCCCTAGGGGCAGATGCTGTACTTCTGGGGCGTGATATCATCCGGGCGGCGGTGGGTAGCGGTGCCTATGGCGTTCGACTCCATCTTGAACATGTGGCTAAAATTTTGAAAAAAGCCATGTTCATGACGGGTGCGAAGACCATTTCGGAAATTGATTCAACCCTTTTATTTTAGGTCTTGGGCCTTAAACTTAAATAAATCTTGCAAGGAGGAACGATGGGACGCGTATTGATCGCATATGCCACAAGATCCGAAGAAACAAAAGCAATTGCTGACCTGATCGCCGAAGGGGTCAGAGATGCCGGCCACGACCCCGTGATTAAGCGGGTGAGTGAAATTAGCGGAGAGGCGGACCTTGACGGATATGATGCATATATTTTTGGATCCCCGACCTATCATGGCGAAATTATCTCCTCCATGAAGCAGCTTCTTTTCATTGCCGAACAGGCGGAACTTACTGATAAACCTGCAGGTGCTTTTGGTGCTTATGGATGGAGTGGAGAAGCTGCAAGTCGGATTTTTGATACCATGGACCATATTTTTAAGATGAAAATGACCCCTGACGGCCCACTCATGTTAAAGGCGGGATGGGTCAGTGGCGGCACAGAGAGGGCTCAAAATTATGGCAAAACCATTTGTAGCTTGATCTAAATTCGGAGTGAATACATCACATGACAGATGTGAGTCAGGCACTGATGCAGCATGGGTTCCGTGACCAGGTGGAACAATTATGGGGGATTAAGGTAAATGCCCTATGTCCCGATGCGCTCATTGAGGGCAGCCCGGAGCGTTCTCTGTCCAGAGCTGTGTTTGAAGATGGCGTCGGCAATCGGTTTCTTATTGAAGCCTTTGCCCGTGCGAAACATGGCCATAGGGCCTATGTGGCTGAAATACTGGCATGTTTGAATCAAAATGGATTGGATATGGCGTTGGCGCCGCGATCGGCCTTGAATGGAGATGTTTTGCCGTTTATCGGGGATACCTGTTTTCAGGTGACCCGGTATCTGGACTCTGCTGGAATTGAGCGGCCCGGATGGCTTGGCTCGCAGACAGTGGGTCGGGAGATGGCACAATTCCTCATTGAGATGCATAACGCTGCAAAGGGAATAATCAACGACGTTTCAAATCCTAAATTTTCTATTAAAGCCTATATATATAAGCTGTTCAAAGACATGGAAGCCCATCATCCCATGGTGTTGAAGCAATATCGCCCGATTCTTGAATTCCTGGAAAAGGGGTTTATGGCAGCCCATGATACGCTACCGTCCGGATTTTGCCACGGGGATTTCCATCCTTTAAATGTAATCTGGGCACCGTCGTCCTGCAAACGGCGAATTCAAGCGGTCATTGACTGGGAATTTACGGGGTTAAAACCGGATTGCTATGATGCGGCCAATCTTGTGGGGTGCGCAGGGATTGAGCATCCAGAAGGGCTTGTCATGCCCATGGTGACAACGTTTTTATCCACACTGAAGGCATATGGCGTGATCCGTCCAGCGTCTTTAAGATGGTTCCCGGAGTATGTACTGGCCTTGAGGTTTGCCTGGCTCTCGGAATGGCTACGAAAAGGCGATCAGGAGATGCAGGATACTGAGCTTATATTTATGGATATTTTAATCAAAAATATCGATGAGTTACGTGATATCTGGGGGGTGGGTTGATTTTCTAAGGAAAAGTCTTTCCTTATCTGAAGTTTTAGGCCAGAATGATTTATTTCTGGTAATGATCGCCGTGATACCATATAACAGCCATCGTTACCTTAATAATTCACTAAGGTGTGTCGCAATAAACTATGAAAGAAACGAATCGGCTCGGTGAGTTCTTTAATATGAAACGCAAAAGATTCGGTTCTGTCCATGGTAAACCAAAGACATGTTTTAATTAATCATGACGACAAGTTACAGGAGGAAAGATTTAATGGTTGAACAATTGGGTATTTACAAATGCGAAACTTGTGGCAATATCGCACAGGTGCTTCATGGAGAAAAACCGTCAATGACCTGTTGCGCAAACCCCATGGAACGGCTCGTGGAAAATACAGTTGACGCGGCTGTTGAGAAGCATGTTCCCGTGGTTGAAAAAGTGGATGGCGGCTATAAGGTGTCTGTTGGATCCGTGGCCCATCCCATGGCTGAGGCGCATTGGATTGAATGGATTGAGCTGATTTCCTGTGATGGAAAATATGTTCAGCGTATGATCCTGCCCCCCGATAGCACCCCGGAGGTGACGTTTAAATGTGATGCTGAAAAAGTAACTGCTTTGGCATATTGTAATCTGCACGGCCTTTGGAAATCCTAGTCCACTGATCGTGCTTATTATCTATCGGTCAAATTGGCCGACACGATTTGAACATCCGGTTTAAAAGTGCTGGGAAAAAAACAACTCACTGCCTTGAATGACGGTCAGTGAGTTGTTTTTTTTGGGGAAAAAGGAAGTTTTGTAACACGTATATCGTATTGGTATGAAAGCCAATACTCGTGATTTCTTTTTCCGTTAACTGGAAATTCGATCTTTTAAGGTGGTCGCTAATTTTACGCCCAGCTCAAAACACTTATCAAGGTCGGCCTCATCAGGTACATATTGAACTTTTACACCGGGGTCAATAACCTCAAACTTAATTTCCTCAAATTCCTGATTGAGGTGTTTGACTGCCTCACCACTCCATCCGTAAGATCCGAAGGCCGCGGCCAATTTATTTTGAGGTCGAAGTCCTTTGATGTATGTCATTACATCTGAGATGACTGGAAAAATGTTGTTGTTCAGTGTGGGGGAACCTACGGCAATTGCCCCGGCATCAATAATTTCAGTAATAATGTCTGATCGATGACATTTTCTGGTGTTCATCAGTCTGACATTTACATTTTCTGATTCAACCCCATTGGTGACGGCTTTGGCCATTTTGGTGGTGCTGTCCCACATTGAGTCAAAAATGATCACAACTTTTTTCTGGGGCTCCTGCTTGGACCATTGGTCATAGGCATTAATGATTTTTGACGGATTTTCCCGCCAGATAATGCCATGATCCGGACAGATCATATCAATCTTCAGATCCATTTTACCTATGTCTTTTAACAGGGCTTGGACCTTGGCGGAGAAATGCAACAGAATATTGGCGTAATATTTCCGGGCATGGGGCATGATTTCATCCCCGATTTCATCGTCAAAAAACATATCCCCGGAGTAATGCTGTCCAAACGCATCGCTGGAAAATAGGATGGCATCATCGGGTAGGTATGTGAACATGGAATCGGGCCAATGAAGCATTCTTGTCTCAAGAAATGAGAATGTTCTGTCCCCCAGTGTCAGGGTATCTCCCGTCTTGACGACTTGGAAGTTGTAATCTGTGTTAAAATGGCTTTTCAGGTTTTTGGCCCCCATTTTAGAACAATAGATCGGCTTTTCAGGGCCGATGGTGTTTAGCACTTGGGGGATGGCACCGGAATGATCCATTTCTGTATGGTTCGAGATGATGGCATCAATTTGTTGGGGATCAATGATCCGGGAAATGTTGCTCAGCAATTCATCAGCAAACGGTTTTTTTACCGTGTCAATGAGTATGTTTTGTTCCCCGAGCAACAAAAAGGCGTTGTAAGTGGTGCCCTCATAGGTGGAATATCCATGAAAATCACGGATATCCCAGTCCCGGCATCCCACGGAATAGATCTTGTTTGCTATTTCAATGGGTTTAAACATCTAAATTATCTCCCGGGTTTAGTCATCCAATTTCTCAAAATCTTCCTGGGCAGCGCCGCAAAATGGGCATACCCAGTCTTCGGGAAGATCTTCCCAAGCTGTGCCGGGTTCCACACCGTTGTCAGGGTCGCCTTTTTCAGGATCGTAGACGTATCCGCAGGGACATTCATATTTAGCCATTGTTTATCCTCCATGTTGTTAAATAAAACTGATTAATTAAAAATAGTAAGTTGGTTAAGTCAGCCAACTTAGAATCTATAAGCAAATAACAAGCAAATAACGTGCCCTCTTGATGATCTTGAATCGAAAAACAGGGGCATATAAGGGTTTAAACTTGAGTGACATTCATATAATATAAGCCTGGTAAAATCAATACACGATTAAACCCTATCTATACCGCACGCGGGTATGACAGGAACATATGACCGAAAAGATAATTAACAAAAAAACACAGATAAACGCTCCCGCGGCAGATCTGTTTGCCTGGCATGCCCGGGAAGGGGCAATCAACCGGCTGACTCCGCCCTGGGCCCCTTTAAAAATGATTTCTCGCAACGGAAAAGGAATTGATAAAGGCGTTGAGGTTAAATTCAAAATGAAGGCCATGGGCATCCCTATGATCTGGGAGGCGGAGCACATTGAATATGAAGAAAACCGAATGTTTCGGGACCGGCAGGTCAAAGGACCCTTTGGCTTGTGGGAACACACCCATAGGTTTCACGACATTGCAGACAATCAATCCATCATGGAAGACCAGGTGAAATTTAAATTGCCCATGCAGCCATTCAGCTTGCCATTTTATGGGTATGCCATGAAAGAACTGGACCGGATGTTTACCTATCGCCATCATGTGTTAAAAGCGGACATGGAAAATTGGGTCGGTAACATCAAACCGCAGCGGATTTTAATATCGGGGGCATCGGGTACCATTGGTCAGGCCCTGGTGCCGTTTTTGAGGACCTGCGGCCATGAGGTGATTCGATTGGTTCGTGATCCAGACACCCAAGCGCCTGATGCATTGTATTGGGACCCTTATAAAAACATCCTGGATTTGGCAGCAGCCGGTCCGATTGATTCCGTTATTAATTTGAACGGCGTGGATATTACCCGGGGCAAGTGGACGGAAAAACAAAAAAAACGGATTGTCGATTCCCGTGTCATTCCCACACAGGTTTTGGTGGAGGGCATGCGGGCCATGGCCCGGCCCCCAGCCACCTTTATTTCATCATCGGCCATTGGCCTGTATGGGGAGGGCGGCGACCTGGAATTGACCGAAGATACCCCCAAGGGAGATTCATTCATTTCTGATGTGTGTCATCGATGGGAAGCGGCTTCCCTTGACGCGGATCGCCGGGGCATTCGTACGATTCAGCTACGCATAGGTATTGTAATGACACCGGCTGGCGGGGCGTTGAAACGGATGTTCATCCCTTTTGCCATGGGGGTGGGAGCCCGGTTTTCTAAAGGCCGGCAATATATGAGCTGGATCAGCATGGAGGATGTGCTGGCCGGCATCCTCTATCTTCTAGGAAACGAGGATATCCATGGCCCTGTAAACCTGACCGCGCCTGTACCTGAAACCAATAAAGCGTTCTGTAAAACCCTGGGCCGCGTCCTTTCCCGGCCAGTTTTTTTAACCATACCGGCACCGGTGATTGCCGCCCTGTGGGGAAATATGGGCAAAGAGACAATGCTGACATCCGCCCGGGTGATACCGACAAAATTGTTGGACAGTGGCTATGAATTCACCCATGCCAATTTGGAAGTGGCCTTTCGTCATTTGCTGGGCAGGCACGGGATCAATGGTTAGTGCCCGTATTTAAATATTAATTTAATTCAGGAACGATACAATGAATATAAAAGTAAAATTGCTGTTTTCTTTTCTGATGATTATTGCCCTGATTTTTGGATTTGTGCATATTTATTTCCCATCAGATCACTATAATTTTGAACGGCTGCATGTTTTTTTGTTTAATCTGTGCACCGGCGGCACAATTCTTCTGTATTACACCCAGCGCCGCCAGTGCATGTCCAAAACCGTCCAGCTGTTTTTTATGGTGTCGCTGGTATATGCCTTGTCAGCGTTTTTTGAAGTGTACCCCCTGACCCTGGCTGTTTCTGTTGTACTCTGGCTATTGGTGGAGAAAATCCGGGTACAAAAATTTACAGTGCTGCCCTTGCAGTTTTTTCAAAACAGTGTAACCGTCACAGAAAAATTTCACCAGGCCAGCCTATTGTGCCTGTCAACGGGGATTGCCATGGCGTCCATGGTGATCATCAACAACCACTATACCCACTGGGTGTATATGGAAAAATTGAATTTGAATACCTTTTTCCTGGGG